>JACLAD010010863.1_pt1 | contig 21942 bp, 20 predicted proteins | sample 8027901 | NCBI WGS metagenome assembly JACLAD01 (sample SAMN15725071, study PRJNA655200) | protist metagenome | isolation source: fluorescence activated cell sorting (FACS) single amplified genomes of... | place: Spain: Blaines Bay Microbial Observatory, Mediterranean Sea | collected 2016-07-05 | reverse complement strand
TCGGCGGAGGATCCGTTTTGAGCGGGGTTTCCCATGCACTTGCTCCCTTTGCCTTGGGAATGCTGGTCACGGAATCCTTCTTCTTAAACGATAACTTATGTCCAACCTTCCTCTCTAACAAACAATCAGGAACGGTTACCGTGCGCACCATTTGAAACCCAGGACCGCGAGGACCAAACGCAATCCCCTCCTTTCTAACTGGTTTATCATTATCCGGGGAATGATCCTTCTTCTCCTCCTTGATCGCATGATGCAACGCAGCGGGGTCGTTACAACTAGCCCTCCTCTCCTTATTAAAATTCACAAACTGCGAACTTCCCGGGAATGCCATGGACGGGTCCTTATTTGCGGACGGCGAACGGCTCTTGCTTCTACTACGGGATCGAGAGCGGGAACCTACAAAAGACAAAAATTAATGATGTATTAAGAAAAAAGTCAATACAATTCAACGAATTTTGAAAAAAAATGAATGAAAATGTACGGCGTCGTTTCTTTTTCTCGCCATCTGGATTCTCTTCCAAAAGCTCTTCCTTCTGCTCCGGCGTCATCAATAAATTCAAATTGCTAGCGGAGACCGGCGTTTCGACAACATCCTGCGGGGAGCTCGACACCTTGACAATGTCGGGGATCGTGCTCTGCGATTTGAAAGTACGCGTGCTCGATTCATGCAGGACGGTGCGCTTGTATGAAGCTGGGTCGGGGTCGGTGCCTAAAACAAAAAATTAAATTTTTTGACAAAAGAAAGGGATTTTGATAAAAAAACATCAAAAATAAGCAAAAATGATTGAAATTTGAAGAAAAAAATGAAAAAGGTACCAGGTTCGCGCTCGCGTAACGCGGCAGCACGGTCGAGGCTCGGCATGTTCTTGCGACCTTGCTCGTTGGACTCGGATAAACGAGGAGTGGGTGTGTTGGAGCGACGGTAGACGGTCGGCAAAGCACTGAAATCCCCACTCGGGGAATCGTGTGTAAAATCCGCCTGACTTCCACTTTGGCTCATCCCAAACACCAAATTGCTTGACTCACCATCCTTATCCGCAGGAGTACTGCTGACCGTGTCCAAATCACTCCTTGGCGTGATCAAATTCTTCGGCGTCTTTGTCGCAAGACGAGATAACCCACCAAGCGCACCGCCAAGGGAAACGGAGGAGCACTGCGAGGTGAGCAACCCAACCGAATTCTCTTTGTTTACCGGTGTTTCATCCTTGGCGGATGGGGTCTGCGGTCCGAGGCTCATACGCGCCAGGTTCAACAACCCACCCTCCTTCGGCTTGGGAATGGCTACAGCACCAGGGGTGGCGGCGCCAAACACTGAATTACTGCTGTTTTTCTTCGCCTCCTGAATTGCAGCGCGGTCCCGTGCAAGGTTGTCAAACGGGTTATGGTCCTTGTTCTCATGCTTGGACCCGTTGTTGTTACCGCGATACTTATTGTAATCATGATGCTGCGCAATCCTTGCCTTCAACCTAAAAATAACAAAACAATGTAAATAAAATGCATACAAACTGAAAAATCGTGTTGCTTTTATAATCCCTTTTCAAACTCTCTTCGGCGGAAGACGGCGGAATCCTTCAAATGCTCAGGCAGGGTAGAATCGACCTTATTCTGGTACGCCATCATTTGATCGCGGGAATAGTTAAAGTCACCCATGTTGATTTATAAATCAAGATTTGATTCAAATTGGTAAGAGTGGTGTGATGCAAAAAAAGTAGTGTAATGTAATGATTGAAGTTTTAATCTATACAGTCCAATCGATGAGACTGTGATTTGGTGTTATATTTATACAAGCGGTATAATAATTTATTTTTGTAGTATTGAACCAAAATCCTTGGGGTGTTTTTGTTTATAATTATATGTACTTATCAAAAGGTTAGTTGAACTTAGTATTTAATCAATTAAGTTTGCTTAAATATAATATATTTATGTTGAACAACTAGAACGTCAGTCGATGTTTTTTGTTTTGTGCTGACCGCTTGGAATATGTGCGGCGATGCAGCGTTACTTGCTATATGTGTGTGTGCAAAATCTAATTTCAGTGCAGAAAGCCGCACTCAAAAAATATATTTTGGTGCAGAGAGCCGCACTCAAAAAATTAATTCAAAATTTGTATTGTTGTTTTTTGTTTAATTTGAAAAATCTGCTCGAATTAGCGAGCTTTTTAATGGTTGTTCTTCTTCCTTCCCTCACAATTAAGAGATTAAGCTTCTTTGAATCAAGGATGAAGTAACAATGATACCAATAGTACGTTGGAGAATCGAACAGAAAAAGATATTTCCTGAACAATCACAGAAAATGATTTCTGGTTGATTCACAGAATTGGTTTAGCAATATATATAAAGTAGTAATTACAATCTATTGGCTGATTCGAATTTCTAGGTCTCCCGTGAAATGAAAATGCCAGAGTTTTGCAATATAAATTTGCAAAAGTGAAGTTAATATGGTAAGAAGCAAATGATTTGCTGGTTTTGCATGGATTTGCTTTGAATTAATAGCAGAGAAAAATAACTTTTTCCACAGCCTATTGCTCTTGCTGTAAGATTGGTATTCTGTATGGCGCTTCTCTGTTAATATATTCGCGGCGAATAGAGGGATAGTGATATTGGTAAGTTTAAGGAAAAAGAATCCTGTTCGTTGATAAGTAGGTATTGATATGTTGATGATGGGGTGGACCAGATGTTGAACCGACGAACGAAAAATGCACATAATATATAACAATAATTGATATGTTTTACTATGACTTAAAATCTAGAATCATCTACACTAACGCTACACTTCCTCACTGTTGTGAAAAACTGAATTTTTGACTCATCAAAGACGCAAAAACTCTTGCATCTTTTGACTTTCACATCCGTTTGATTTGCACCTCACGACGACTTGATACTGTACAATTGATGATTTTGAAATGATGCGCTTGCATGCGCAACACAGAATGTCTAGAAAAATTGAATTGGAATGTTGCATTCCATGTAATATTGATGCAGCATCTTCTTCCAAAAAGGCCACGTGTATAAAATCGTATAATCAGGGATATTCACCTCCTTAAATTTCTCTTCCGTCCGGTTACCTTTAGCTGCTTCACATCTAACACAAAAACATCTCTCTACAGGTATAACGCTGCCCATTAAATTGTCCCAAAGCCTTGTAAATAAGCCGGTGTGTAATGGTTTATGAATAATGGATTTCAAATGGTGTGCGCAATGGTGGTATGAGGTATTGAGGAAAGAGTTATGCGCTGAGAGGCAAGGCAGTTCTGAATTTGAAAAATAATGAGAGAAAAAATATAAAGATGATCATTCCCTTGTCGCTTTTGCCAAGTAAAAAAACAAAAAACGCCAAACCGAGAAGCGCCTCGGGACGCGGGCGGAAAGAAAGCCAACGTATTAGCACACTAGCCTATCCAAGCTTCTCATATGACAAAGCTTGCCACGCTTGGCTTGGGTAGAAAGTAATCATCCACGGTCTCGGAGCCCGCTCCATGGGAGCGCAACCAAACCTATAAATTCCGCAAACATCTCACAAGCGCCTATTATGAGGTTAGGGCCATTCGCTTCATTTTTTCAAAGGCCGCGCGCAGAGATCATTTCGCCCGCCAAGCAACGCCGCGCACCCCCAAAAAACAAAAAAACAGTACCATGACCGGAGTGCAAGTACGTACCATACGCCACGAACAGAATGACATACGTAAAAAACATAATATCCAAATTCGTGTGCATTACCACCGGAAAGAGCAATAACGGCACGCCATGAAAAAACGAATCGACTGCCCCATCGGCCGTCACTGCAAATGGGCTTACATTGTAAAATTTATGATGATACGCATGCTTTTTCCAAGTACTCGCAAAGCAGTGCCCTACATAATGGTAGAACCACTGCCACCAGTCACTAACCACCACAATCAAAACCAACTGCCAGACATCATACCACCAACCGTACCTTCCCAGACCACAATAACCCATCGCCAAACCTCTCTGACTCAACCAAATTGCTGCCACCGGCATCACAACCGTCACTAACGCCCCGACCGTACTCTGTATAATTTCCATCGCAACGATCTCCGCGGGAGGGTACGTCTTGATCGTCTTCCACCTCCACGTCTCGTAAGTAGCTTTCATGTAAAGATAGTAAAACGTTGGCGCCGCCATCAAAACTATCACCAAAAATACTGAGCACATGCCCATGATACTATATAACACAACGAAGTCATCTGTAACGTAACGGCATACTTCGCATAAAACCATAATTATTTTGAAATGCTTAGAGGAAGCTGACGAATCATGCTCCTCTTACAAAAAGTAAATATTTTGAACGCACTTGAAATTTCAAATAAAAATGGTAATTAAATGTATAATCTTACAATGGAACGAATATTGCAATGTTACCATACTTTTGAGAAAATGAATCATTATCTAAAACTACCTCTTTTCAACAACAAAAGCAATCGAAATAATGGTTCAGAAAATTATCATTGATATATTCATGGATTGAATTGGTCCCAACTTTGACCAAGTAAAAATCGTGAATAAAAGAAGAGCTTTTGTGTTTACAAATAAGTATATCACTCTATAATATAATGAAAAGAGAGAGAATTGTGGCCACATCTGACCACAATAATACACCAAAAAAAGCAGACCCAGATCACATGTTCCCGAAAACGATGTCCATTGCTTGATTTATATTCCCATTTGTTCGTTCTAGCGCGGAGAGAGACGCATCTCTATCGAGCCCCATTGCCATTAACTGCTCAAGCTCTGTTCTATATCGTTGCTCCGGAGGTAGCGAAGGATCACCTTGAAAAAAAAAAGAGATCTAAACTTTAAAAACATGAGAAATACGTCCCTGTATTTGATCTCCAAAAATCAATTATAAATAATAGTCCCACGGCAAGGAAAATAGATCGCGCTTCACTTTGAGCAATCGCAGAATTCCCTCAGGGCCGTCAAAACCTCGATGCAGCCGCAGCTTGGATGTGCTATGGAAAACGTAGCGATGTACAACCAGAATTCAAAATAATCAATCAAAAACTTTAAACTACACAAAAACAATACCGATTTCCGCTGGAACGGGAGCGCCTTGACTCCACACGCTGCCAGCAGGTGCTCTTACCCTTGACACTGGAGCCGGTGCCGGTCCTGGCGCCGCAACCGCCTTCTTCTCCTACAAAACAAACAGCATAAATATGGACTGAATACATGTCTTATAGAAAGAAAAAGCATACCGGTTTTGGGACGACGGTCTCGGTTCGACTTGCCGCAGCTGCTGTTGGCCACTGACTCGGCGCATTCTAAAACAAATCAAACATGTTGAAATGATAAGCAATATTCAATGCAATGGAAAAATTTCAAAAATACCAGTGCTGGAGGTTGTTCGGGCTTTTTATTGCTGGTCTGTCGCTTAGGACCTGCCGTCGCGGGAGACGTGGCCACGGGTGTCGAGCCTTCAAGCTTAGCCGCGAGAAAATCTGCTAGAGACGGATTTGGACGAGATGTCGGCGCCTAAGCACAAAATCATGAAAACGATTGAAATCAGAAACATTTAAATTACACAAAAATCGAAAAATTACTTTAGATGCTGCTTTCTTCAGTTCAACGGTGTTTCGGCGAGTCATCGTCTGTGTACCAGGAGTTGCCATAACAACGTTGACACCGTTCGACGCTCCAACTGGCTGCTGCTGAGCTGGCTGCTGCTGCTGCACTTGTTGCTGAAGCGCGGTGGTAGGGGCGCCAAGCACGGGGGATGTATTCACATGGGTTAGGATTGCGCTCGCTTTTCTGCCCTTTCCCTTGGAACCGAAGTGGATGTTACCTTGAGCAGCACCGAGCACGCCTGATGGCCGACCTAAAATAACCGAAAATAAATGCATACAAAAAAGTTCAAAAAAATCAAAATACCGTGAAAATACTCTTTCATCAAACGTGTTTCGTGGAGATCTTCTTGATACTGCTGAAGGTCTTCCTCCGACTCACTTGTGTGTGATCGATAGCTGTAACCAGGGTTAAAACTCTGACCCGATTGTTCTCGAAGCTGCGGCACCGGCGGTGGCGGGGGTGGGACATTGTTGGTGGCGTGCTGCTGAACAAATGTACACACGAGAATAAATTGAAAAAAAATGAAGAATTTTGAATGCCATTCCCAAAAAAACTTAACAGAATTGAACAAGGCAAAACAAATTAAAAAAGTGTTGTTGGGCTTGGAAACGCAAAGGCTTGCGATGTTTGCTTCTGAGCTTTTGGTTGTCTGGGTCAATTTTTTGACCACGGCAATACTTATACAAAGCAAAAGACGCGTACTATTCATCGCGAAACAATTGAAAACAACATAAAATCCGTACATATGGCGGACGTAGCGATGTCAACGTTTGTGAATTCATTTGTCCCGGTAACCGATACGCCTGTCCAGCGGAAACCTTCAATTGCACATTGATACAAAATCAAGAAGAATTTAATGAATTACATCAAAAAGTAAACAAATACATGGTAATTTGGTTGGCTTGGAGGTGGTCCTGGGCGCGGGGGCATCCATGGTCGACTCGGTGGCTGTAGTAAGCGTAGATGGGGATTGTTCAGATGCCCAAGCGTGTTATTCGCTGCAACACCGGGGCGCGCGACGGGAACATTCTGCGGGTTGTTACCTACATTTCATCAAGAATTCAAAAATACAAGACAAATATGATGAATGGTTTGGTAAATGAAAATAACTACCTCCTAATCCCATGAAATAGCTATACGGATCAACCGCGGTTGGATCGTTTGCAGGAGCCCACACATCGCCTTGACTTGCAACTCCGTTTGTCTGCGGCGACGTCCGCCCGAGAACCTTTCCTGCCGTTTTCGGCGCTGGCTTACCCCAATTCGCACCTCAAACAAAAAAATACCAACATTCGCGCTCCAAACTAACAAAAATGAAAAAGGGTCGAGCCGGGGATTGATCCCGGGACCTCCCGCACCCTAAGCGGGAATCATACCACTAGACCACACGACCGATATTATCGAATGTAAAATTTACGCCTTCATTAGATTAAATGAAAAATGTACATTGGATGAGCGGGTTGCGGAGGTTGGCGTTCGTATTCGCTCCCAATGGCACAGGCTGCTGCTGTTGCTGCGTTGCTATAGCCGCTGGTGCGGGCGCACCCAGCGGTCGTCCAAACGCTGGCTGGTTCGGCGCGCCCCAAACTTGATTCAACTTCCCGCCAAGAGGCACCGTTGCTGCTTGGATCCTCGGTGCGCTCGGCCGACCTCGCATGCCAAGCGGTAATCTTACGTCCCCATCGCTGGTATCAATGGTAGGGGAGTTGGTTCGATTATCGTCCGCAGGTGCGCTTTCATCCCAACATGAAAAAATAGCTTTCGCCGCCTCTTCCATCTTCATCGCACCACTTGGTCCAAGTGCAAACACGCTATCACTCATTGGCCCAAGGGGATCTATGCTCGCGCCCGATTCAAGAACAGGCTCGGAGAAAAAACTGGATGAGGTTTGGTCCTTATTCGGCGATCCGGCGAGCTGGCTGAACTCCATCGCAACCGGGCTAGCTGATGCCATACTCGCAAACCCGCCAAAACCACCACCAAAAGGGTTGTCCAATGCCGTATACGGTAGATTTTCATTCGGTTTCGCAATATTCTGCCCGATTGCTTTTGGACTTGAACTCGTGTCGGTGGTTGTGTCTGTCGTCGACTGCACTGGTGTGTCGCTCGGCGGCGGTGGAGGTGCCGCTACAAATTACAATAAAGTATTGGAAAAACAAAGGAAAATAACATTCAAATCATTTTTCCAGATCATTTTGATTGATGCAAAAAATAATGATACCTGCAGGGGGTGGTGGCCGATGTAATATAGGTGGGTCAAACGGTGTGGATGATTTAGCGAGTTCCTCAAAAGTCGGCTGCGGAAACCGCGTGGGGTCGGTTGGTGGTGTATACGCTGGGGGATTTTGATTCCCGTAATTTAGTTGGTCAAATACGCTTGCCGATTGATACTGCTCCGATTCATTCGCTCCTCATTACAAAAAAGAAGAAAATGAAATACATTCTCCCATGTACAACAACATTTTTTTATTTTGTTCATGCTTAAACCTGGCCGCAGCTCAAGAAATGCAGCTCGAGCCGTGTCCTCAAATGAAACACCCGTGCTCTCCGCGGAGGGTATGTCACTCTTTGTGTTGCTTGGCTTGTCAGCTGACAATGTATCGGGTATCGGTGCTATATCTGAAGGCATGGTGTTTGATTGTTTTTGTATGTATGTGTGTACAATGGTAAGTAGGAGACTGTGAAGTCAAGAGGTTAAAATGACTATTAATGTTTAACAAGAAGATTTGACTTAGTATAGTAGAAGGTGGCTTGACAGGAGGGTGAAACCTGTCAGTGTCCTGGTTTTAATAATTTACAATGAAATAAATAATTTGATTTGCGATTAATAGAATAAATTGGTATAAAATCAAATGTTTGTAGAATAGAGGATGTGTGTAATATATATTTTTGGGCCAAGATAAAAAACATTATCACAATCTGTACACACGTCTTCTAGACTGGACCATCTTTAACTGATATATACGTACAATAATCAAAACACACAACAACAACTTTGCAACAGATCTTGATTATATCATATCTTTGAGTAATTATATCTGAAATTCATCCTCACTGTGAAATTTTAAAATGATTAATGTACATTTTGATTTTGTTTTCGTGCTTGTTTGTGAGGTGATGATATTTTTCGTACGCTTCAAAATTGCCTCGATTCGAATTTGTTTTTGAAAATCTTTGGTGTACAACCATTAGGCTGGCTTTAGGTTTTAAATATGTATGTCTTTTATTTTTGGAATTGTGCTCAAAAACTTAATTTGAAGATTAGAAAATGGGATATGGTGTTAGCTGAGATTTGATGCTTGTCCAAATTCTAAATTGGTTTTGAATTTTTGTGTACATCAATCAATGTCGATGCTTGTGTTGGTTCACAATCGTGAAAGAATATTGAAGATTTCTATGGAAAATAATGAAACCTCACAGATTGAGGGGTAAGAGAGAATGAGCTCAGCGGCCATTATCATTTCGCATGTCCAAACACGCCAGCGAAAGTCATGACCAAACATGCCGCCAAAAAAGCAATCCAAAGAGCCAACGCAATATCTTGGCAACGTTCTCGAGTTGTACCGCAGTAAAAACAACAGACCGCGCGCTTGAAAAAATCAACAGTCGCATTCCATCGAACCCGAGAAAGGAACCGATGTAATCGGATAAATCCGATTCTATGATATAATTCATTCGTAGCGCTTGCGTCAAAGGTTGTTGCATCAAACTCCGCAGCAACTTCTTCTGGCACGTTCAAAGACGCCTCTTCGCCCACTTCGTCCTGTTGATGCCCTGCGCGGAGAGTAGGACGATGTGTTAATCCATCATTCACGCGGTCCAGTAAATCCATGTTTAAATCAAATTTGCGTAATACAAGATTCATCAATTCCTGCGCGCCGAATACATCAGCAATTGGATGTTGACCTTCATCAGCGAATTTCATGGTGCGGCTCCAATTACGACAATGTAGGAAGGCGCGATAAGAGGGGTTGGATACGCATAAGGCACGCTGTTGTAGGAGAGCAATATCAGTTGATGGCTTGCCTGTCGCCCATGGCAATCCGAGTAAAGCGCACATCATTTGAGTCCTTTCGCCAAGAGTCGGTAGCTCAGCACAAAATGCGATGGCCGTCTTGCATGGAGGGTGTACGAAATAATGATTCGAATTCAAAAATGCAAATGCCTCCCCATTCTTGCGTGCTCTGGCCATCAAAGCATACACATCTGATGGTTTTTTGATTCGGAGACTCGTAAAGAAAGCCATCGAATTCTTACAAAGAACAGCGGCCGGACTGGGCTCTTCGGCATTGTCTACCTCTGCATCTTGTATAATTGTCCTCAAAAAGTGAATTGGGTTTGCCCCGTGTTCCAACAAATAACGAACCACGTTGTATTCGTTTTCAGCAGAACACACATCAGAGCTGCTAACGACCTGAAGCGGTCTCGTCCATGGTTCCAAATTAGGGTCTGTGATGATACCAAGATCCGCGTTCGCACCTGCTGCAACGCAACGCATCACAAGATCGAGATCGCATCTTGTCAAAGCATCCACGAACGTTGGAATTAGATTCTCTGGATTAATAGGGATGTCGATAATGATATCGGCTTCAACATTTTCATGACCAGGCGCTTGATCAATCGGATCATCCACAGCGGGCTGTTCCTCCGCGTTTTGAAGAAGCGGCGCTTGCATGTCGTCTGCTCTCAAAGCGGCGACCATGCCAATTTGCAGGAAAACCAAACGTCCAAGCATATTGTTTCTTGATTATCAATCTTTTCACGATGAAGTTTAAAATAAAATTTCTTTTGATAGCGGGGAACCACAGGACTTCAAATAACACACATAAATCACACTTATCACTTGGTACACGCAGACACAAACTTTATCCAGATGTATCCCCAAGTAAAGGAGTATTTTGAAATGAACTACAACCTCCTTTATCTTTGGGATACACATAAACCGTGACCTACAACCTACATCACACACATAAGCTAACCTATCATCTTACTCAATAAAACCAACATCATATCGACAAGTGAAATGATTTCATCAGAAAAATTAAATGGCTTGTTCGCACGTCTCTTCAAGACCACGCTGCCACCCGAAAGATAAGGACGTGTAACCATACGCATCAAATCTCAATCACCCGTCAACACACGATTGCACTTGAGCCCCGGTTGACAAATCAATACCAAGTTCCCAGCATGAACCCTGCCACTTGCTATCTGCAGGAGGTCGAATGGATAACTGTATGCTTTTTCGACAGCAAAAATCATGGGATATGAAATCAAAACCGTCCCCTTCCCAGCAAGAATTCAAACCGAATGTATCGCCATTACAGCAGAAATTATGACACGGGTCTGGATGCACAAGTCTAGAGAAGGATTTCCCTCGAGTAGTATTGTGCCACAACCATCCATCCTTCAGCAGATGCGTGACCCCCTGCACATCGCGGAGCTCAATCTCATCATCAACGCCCGATAATAGCCGCTTACACCCCTTTGCCTGGCATGACGTGGAATACACTTCTGGTATATTTGTATCACAGCATAACATCACGCCAACCGGTAAAAACCGCGCCACTGGTATAGGATTTCCCGGATCCCATGTTTCAAGTAGTAATAATATCTCAGACAGAGAACTCGCCATGGTGTCAAACTTCCATTTTGCCAAGCGGAACAGCTTTTCAAACCGACCGGATAATAATGAATCAAACCGCATGAAATAACGCTGCGCATACCTTCGGGGAATGACTGCATGTCGATCGTTCAACCCATGCCTATCCCCGCCTTCAGACAACCATAAATATTGATCGGACATCAAATCCAGTGCGGGGTGGTTTGACCCAAGCAAAAAGTTCTCGCGGATGGAAATGATTCTGTCATACTTAAAATTATGCTTTTGTTCATGCTCGACTATCAATGAGTAACATTCTCTTTTCGCAAATAATTCCCATACACCAGCAGATACTCGACCCTTGTTGTAAATCAGACTACCAGTCTCATTGAACAGAAAATGAATATTCGACCCGCGATCCTCCAATAACCCCTTCAAAAGATCATCACCGCCTTCTAACGAATCGAAATGTTTCACACCGCTTATCTTTCCATAATTACCCATCCAGTGTCTTATCGCCCCCTCATCATACGTCCAAGATAAACTTGGCCGGTACTTATTCACCACGAGAAATAAATCCGCATCGAGGGGGCCGACGGCGCGTTCGGCGATTTCAATATTTACCGTGTACATATCACTTGGGCCAATGGTGCATATCGCGACACGTTCAGTGATTGGTAGGCCCTTGCTGATGCAGCTTACATAGGTATCCATTGTCGCTGAGGATTGCAAAGCCCAGCAGACATTCCCGGTTTCCTTGTTCTGCTGAGGAGGTTTTAAAGATAACTGCGGGTGGTCCGGTCGGCAGCAAGTGTCGAAGGATAGTATTTCGGATCCTTCCGGCCAACATGACTTTGGACCACCAACATACACCGACTCATCGCAGCATCTTTTCGCTGTAAAACCTTCATTTTGAAAACATTCCGGTTGAAATTTCCGCGAGCCATCCTCACCACGTTTGACCACATGCCACTGCCAGCCCTTCTTCACCAACGCTGCAACCTTCAACGCGTCGGAGCCTTCGCTTTGATACCGCCAGCCCTGCGTTCTATCCTGACACGGGCGATGCAAACACTGTTGGCCGTTGGTACAGCATTTAATATGCGCAACGGGGAGGAACCGCGCAACTTTAACCTCCTCCCGCGTTCCACGTAGGGAGGATAATGCGAGGAACAAATACATCTCATTCCAAACGCCTGTCGTTTTTACCCACTCCGTCATTTCATACCAGCGCGGTAAATCCCCTGATACGAAACTATCCCAGCGTAATAAATACCGCTCCAAGAACCTCCTTGGAATCACCGCATGCCGATCATTCAGCCCTCCCCAGTCCTGCCCTTCCGGGATCCATACATATTCACTAGAGAGCATATCCATCGGCGGGTGTGGCGCGTAGTAGTACATATCTGACCGTTGAAAAATCACTCGATCATAACGAAAATTATTGTCTGTCTCATGCTTTTCTATCAATTTGTACAGGGAGCGCTTGTTGAGGAAATAGCGTAAATTTCTATCGTTCTGGACGTTATCCGTCTGCACCCAGCTGCTGTCAATTGTTTTCCTATGATCTGAGAAATAATACAACATCGCTTCCTTATTCAAATCATTGGATAAGCTTGAAATAAAAAACTCTTGCAATTTCTCACGCGGCATATCCTGACTAATGTCAGATGCGGTTATTTTACCCAGAGGAGATAACGACCGATGTATTTCATTTTCCGTCTCTTCCTGGTTTTGACCCTCTTTGATTTGGTAAGGCGAAACTACAAATACATCACAGCCATCAAACCTTTGTATCACATTGGTAAATATCGACTGCAAAGACTCAGGCAAAAGTCGCCCTGCCGGCCCCTCTATTGCGATAGCCACCCGCTCCGCTCGGACCGAACGGAAAAACTGCAAAATCAATGCCGCGGATCGTGCTGTCATCGCAAAAACATGTAAATAATTGATATTCTGATAGATCGTATGGGTGCAAAACAAATTAAGATGCTACAAGCCAAAAATCAACATTGTACAGACAACTTTGACAACACTGTTTGAACAAGATGTTAGAAGAAAACCAGCAATCACCATCACTCAAGTAACACTAAATGCGTCACTTTTGCAAGTTTCTAAAACATTATACCGTACAGCCCCACCACTAGCTTACAGTACATCGAAAATATAAAAACGAAATCTTCATCAATAGCAAAGATTTCAACCTTCAGCGCTCTATTATATTTATACATATTGACCCCCATTTAAAACAATTATTTAAATGAAAAATCATCCTACTTGGATGGGGTCTCGCACGCCACAATGGTGGCAGAATCTTCCTCCCGTTCTTCTCCTCCCGCAGTTCTTGCAGAATACATTCCCGTTTTGTATTTGGCGCTGCGTCTCCACTGGGGCTGGCTGTGCCGTCAGGGCGAAAAAACCGGTGATGTTGGTTGCGAGGTTCGCCGCCGCAGTACCGATTGGGTTTGTAGCCTTTAGGCGAAGCTCCTCCAGTTCTTCTCGCTCGAGCTCGCGCCTTGTTTTTGGCAATTCCTTCTTTTGAGGCAAATTAGGAGTACCTGTTTTATGACACCAGAAAAACAATGAAATTCGCCCACGAATAAGCTTTTTTTGTGCTGTTGCAAAATTATAAAAAAGATGAAAAACAATTACAATTTTTATTCACTTTCAAAGTTATCACTTGTTTTTTTTTGATTTCTTGGACCGAATATTGAATAGAATGTTTTCGCTGCCACACTTTTTTCTTGGTGCGACTCCACATGCTCAATAATGGCTTGGTGTTTTAGCTCCTAAACAACAAAACATCATACTCATCAAAATAAAAACGAGGTAAAATGTCATTTTTGTGTTTCATCTTTAAAGAATCGCATATTGAATACCTGGTGTTTTCGGTGGCGATAATCCCACGTGCAGAACCACCAAATAATGATTGCAATATGAATGATAGCAAACACACCCCACAGAAGTAGAATCGCAAACCACAATCTTGTAATACCTGTCGAAAAAATATAGGATTTGAATTACAACCATCCAAAAATAAAATTGAAAAAATAAAATAAATACCCAAAAATGATTCGCCGTTTCCAATTTCTCCGGGGGCTTCAAACCAGACGGAATCGTGCCCGTAACAGTCATCGTAGGTGAACAATCTCCTCTCATCTGCACCCATGATTTTTACAACAGTAAATTAACGCCAACTCTTTGGCTGTAATACAATAAAAAATTGAATTTAAACTCCCACTCAACGCGTGGGTTTACTAGAACAGAAAAAATATTACTCTACGTGAAAAATTGTTTTGGAACAACAGAAACAGAGAGGTAAGACGCATGCAAAATGAATATTTAATCTATGTCAATATCAATTATCATTCACAACAAAATCGAAAATTCAATCCAAACTCTAGATCCAAACACTGCAACAAAGCACTACACCGCAAACAAAATATGGAAATAACTGAAGAAACATATTATTCTGACCCGTTTCTAACTTGCTTGCGGCTGAGAAAGTGGCTTAGACGCAGGTAGGTTACCACTTGCGGCAGCGACGGCATTTTTCATACGCGCCGCGTCATTATACGCAGCAGTAATTTTCTTCTGGCGGGCGTCTCCTTTAAAACTCAATTCTGCATACTTTTTATCCTGTGGTTTAACAAAGACAGTTTTTTTATTACCATCTTTATAATACCAGCATTGCTGGGCACCATGCCAAAATACACCTTTCATGTGTTCTTTGTACTGGTTTACGGCGTCTGCATGCGATTGCCTAATCTTCATTTCGGCGGTTGAGAGGTGAAGATATTTTATGTCTGTTGGCGGTGTGCAAACGATTATACCACCAGTGCTGTCCTTGAAATACCAGTGTTTCAGGAAAACATCCCAATAAATTCCATCCACCTTTCCATGATGCGAGAAATGTTGCTCAACTTCAAGCGGCTGCCCTGTGCGAGCCTTCACTCCATCTTGAAAACATTCTTCCTGCAAGGTGACGAGCTTCGTATGAGAGATCCTAACCTTCTCCGCTGGGGAAACGTTCATTTTCACTGCTTCTCTCCCGACCGGGTTGCCGTAGAACCAAATTGGTTTTTGTGTAGTTGGATCTCTGAAACTAAACCGCCATAACGGCTGACCTACAATCAAACAATAAAGCATATCATTAAGTAGAAAAAACAAAATATTTGCAAGGTGGCATACCTCTCGAGTTGCACCACAATTGGATGCCTTGAGGGTTATTGCTCCCGATTTCTAACGCCGCTTTATGGTACTCTGCATATTTCTTTTTCAGCTCTTCTTTCGGCGACTGCTCGCCTTCACTGTGCTCTGGTAAATTACTCACTTTGATGCTTTTTACCCTCTGCTGCAACAATTCCCCATCTTCATCAGATGAAGATCGGTCCCGTTTCAGATCACATACTGAAGAAAGAACACACAAACCGTAGGGTTGCCTGGTCCCGCACCTTACTTGAGTAGAAAAAACTATTAGTGTAAGAAAGATAAATCTCATAATGCAGCTCATCATGATCAATCAATCAATTGTTGAATTTAAATGCTTTGAATTTGAATATGTGACGAAACGTATAAAATAACCAAATCATATAAATATATTCCACACGCCAGACGTAATATAATACAGTCATTATTGTTTCGATATTGATACCAATATCCAAACGCTAACTACATGCTAATAATATCTACAATTACGACAACTCATACAAGTATACCACCATAACGTAATATGTAATCAGAAAAGGTGATGCATCAGTGATTATAAATGATATCTTGAAATGTTTTGTTTTGAAAAATATGAATGATTGTGAAAATTTCAATATGAAGAAAATTATTGCATAGAATTGAATGCAAACATAAGAGAACCGAGAATTGTACAAGCAGTAGCCGCGCCAAACAATAGCTTTTGTTTAAAGCGGCTTGATTCAATTGCGCGAAGATCGTTGAGATCTTGTTGGGCTGCAGCATCCTCGGGATTTAGCAGGACGGTAAATTGCAACTTTAGTTTGTTCAAACGATACAGGGCATCATCTGTTTTGCTTGATGCGAAACCATCACTCTGAAATTTCTCCAGCTGTGCGATATCTTTCAAACACATTTTCAGCCACTTCTTTGCACTCCCCTTGCATGTGCATCGCTTTGTGTCACAACTGCATTGGGCCTTGCCTTCCAAAAGCGGTAGCGACTTGTCGACGATGAGGTCATAATGCTTTTGCTGAAGGACACTGTTCAGATCCTCTTTTTCGCGAATGATTTCTTCTTGGTATTTAATCACCTTTTGCAAACCCTCGTCGACACTTTTCAGCTCAACCGTTCTGAACTTCAACAAAAAATTATCAAATTGTAGGGACATATCTGACCCTTCAGGAAGTCGCAATGAATTCTTGATGGTTCTCAAAGTAGAGATCAGCTTTTGACCGCGCTTGTTTGACGCGTGTACCAAGTCGATGATGCGCGGCACAGCTTCCACCATGGAAAGGAAAAGGCTTGCGTATTGAGAATTATAATCGTGCAATTGTCGCAGCGCACTTTCATTTTGCTTGAAGAACAAATCATCATATCTGGCACTGTGCAGGCTGCTTGCAAAGTTGTGAGAAGCCAACGAATTCCAGGCGGTAATAAGGTTCTCAAACGCAGAGAATACCTTTTCATCCGATGCCGATTTGGATTTTCTCATCATAGTCTGCACCTGGCCTTTGACCTTTGTGAAATCTGCAGCAGCCGTTGCATGCAAATCCTGAACTTGGCTGGTCAATTTCGTTTGCAGCTGCTTCTCTTGATTTTGGGCTTTGACAGCCTTGACTTTTTGATCAATCTCTGCGATGATGTCAGAGCGCATGCACTGCTTTGGAAGCTCTTTGAGAATGGATTCGATGAGGTCACATTCCGCCGTCGTAATGTCAAGACTCTGTATATGCTGGAGGATTGCAGGCGCATGTTGGCATACCATGGCTTCGTATCGGGGTGTGAATTCCCTGGTTAGAGCATTCACCTTGCCTTGGTCGACATTCTTTTTGTATAACGATGATTGGACGCTGTTCATTTGTTTTCCAAACCCATTCTGCAATTCGTTCTTGATATTTGACAAATTGTTAGAGGAAAACGTCTCTTCGACCAACGCCAGATCGTCTTCAAGAATCAGTCGTTTGGAATCCAGTTCGACCTGCTGCTCCAATTGACCTGTCCATGCCGTTTTACCATTGCCGCCGCGTCCGGCAATATGCAAGGCACATACGCCTTGAAAAAAAGTAGAGTATTTGATCAAAAACATTTTTGATGCTATTGAAGAAGTAAATGAGTAGTGTTTGTAAATTGAAATTGTTTTTGTTGCGCGTGTAATACTACACGTGATAAAGCGTAAAGGAAGTAAGATTTTGATAATATAGGGGGGGACCAAGGATAATCAAATGTGAACAGATGAACAACGCATATTTTTGGAACTTGAATACAGACACAACTATAAACATATTTTGGAAATCCGCGCAAAACAATACCCGTGATAACCAAATTTTATTTTGGAATCTTATCTACCATACGTCGCGCTACTAATATTACAATCTAAAACTACCAACTTCAAAAAAGCTACCACAAACAAGGCGCCAAAAAATGATTCCGTGAGACTGGTTCGATGATTGAATAATTACTTTAAGCGAAAAGACACCACAAATTGACCGAAAAAGATGCTTGTGGGTCAAGACTTTCGTGTTGACAAATCTTAAAAATTAGGATGAATGGTAATACAGGTACAACCCCTGTAGGCTGCAAATCAAATATCAATCTGTTAAGCAGAAAACATACGAAAACCATGAAAAAACTTTGTCCACCGCAGATTCAAATCTGATCTGTTACGAACCTTCGTCGCTGAGCAGCGCACTCACATGTTGTCACTAGCGTACTTGAACAAATTGTAAATGATACCGACCAAACCAATATAACGCACCACAGCCCAATAACCAAACCTCAATAACAAATGAGTAAAACTGTGAGTTTTTGTGAATTCGTCCAAAAAATTGTAAGCGTACAAGGGGATGCTGAAATATTTTTTGTCCATCAGTGGCTTGCTCTGTAGAAAGAATCGCGTCCAGAAGTAACCAATACATCCAACACTACACAATCAAAATCATTGTACCAAAACAAATCATTTCAATCGCTTATCTCACCGATTTTATGTACTAGGAGCAAACGGAGCACCATTCACAGTCCGGAATCCGCGCGAAATGTAAGACCGCAAGCCCGGCAATAATGAAAGGTGCGTACTCGGCGTCGTTCATCTGACCATCATCTCAATAAAATATCACAGTGATCAATTTCAAAAAATGATTTTTTGCGAAATTCTTCGCGTATGAGTGCCATAATCACGCATTGTGAGCATCAGCGGCGAAAATTTTACCATTTTTCTGAAAACTTCAATCCGCTGACGCGGATTCATTTTTTCTTCGTGAGGGCCAAATCCTCAGAAAAAAGTTTTCAGAAAAATGGTAAAATTTTCGCAGCTGATGCTCACAATGCGTGATTATGGCACCCACATCGATGAAATTTTGCAAAAGTTGATCGAAATGGCATGATTAAATTGAAAATTTGGTTTGAAACTTTGAAATGATTACGGCGTGCTTCAAATACAGATGGGAATTCGGAAGTGATCTTCATCAAGACTGGCAAGCGATGCAACGTCATCGTTCTCAAATTACAAAAATCATTAAATTGTTCAAAAACAAAAACGTTATATTTCAAGTTTCTATTGGCTTTTTTGTTCAAACAATGATTAAAGATACAATTTGGCAATCATGCAATTCAAAAAGATAAAGCAAATTGCTCCGATCGGCTGAACCGCCCAATTTTCCGGCCACATGCCCATGGCTTTAGAAATGTATTAAATATTTGTACGAGCGTGGTTTTGTAACGACTTGATCTTATACATGTGCTGTTCAAAGGCAAAATGGGTAAGAACGTAAACAAAATCATTACATTTGTCCGCTATCACATTTATACTTCATAATTGTACGCGATATTCTTTAGATCCTTGCAAAACAATACACGTGATCTGACGTTACTTAATGATAAAATATCGCAATAATAATTCCAACATCTACAGAAAATTCAAACTGCATCGACATCGTATACGAGACAAATCACTAATGCGAGAATGTTCGAAATCGTAACTGTAGTAAATCTGTAATAATCATATGAATGGTTGAAAACACATCAATATTATTGCTGATGTTGCTTCATTTGGAAAACGATATTGTATTTTAGTAAAATTGTAATGATTCATATGGATGGTTGAAAACATATCATTATTATTGTTCATGCTGCTTTCAGTTCGAAAAATTCAAAATGTTGTTCAGCGCGAGACAAAATTTAATCTCGTTACCAACACAATCAAATAAGGGTGCCAACAACTCTTTGGCAGGATCAGATAATCCACCGGAGGCAGCATTCACCACATCGCGAAAGAAAGTCATTTTCGATAATACTGCCGGCTCAAGCGTCTTCAATGTGATCATATCAGAAGTGTCGTTATTAAAACGCAAAGAACGATGTCGAGAGGAAGACACCATTTGCATCATCGCAATACTTCGAAATGCATCTTTGGCAAACATTTCGCTCACAATGCGACGCAAAACAAACGCACGCCCATTCTTCACGGCGTGTGCAAACAATTGCGCAGAGGCGTGAACATTACCGCTCTCGAACGCCATCATTAATGCGGATAGATTCGCATCTTTGTCTTTGCCCATTACACTCGCATCTCTTTGGAGCAAATCTTGCACTGCTTCTTGATTGTAGCTTTCCATGTTTTTACAAATTGCGAGCAGGTCGTGCGTCGCCCGCAACGCCGAAGCTGCTGACGTATGCACTGGAGTGCGATTGTCAAAATCCCGCTCGGGATGGCACAGGTTAATAACAGATTGATTGGGGTTGACAATGGCTCCAGCGTCAAGAAGCAAATGTACAATCGTTACGGCTCTGGCAGCCTCATCACTGCTGAGATAATCCAACGAATTCATGAGTGCGATGAGAAGATGATCGCTTCCAAACTCTACATTCAAATCCAATAAATACTTTACCATCACATCATCGTACCCATCAATTGCATAATACAACGGGCTGTGCTGATTCCAAATGCTTCCGTCAGGCTGTTGATACCCCTGAGGATTCGCACCTTGTGAAATCAATTCAAACGCCGCATTACGGTGCCGACCATCAATTGCGCGGCACAATCTTTGAACTTTTCCCAAATCCGTATCTGCGCTAGCAAGAAGGGATCCATCAAAATAACGATCGCTTTGCACTTCCATCAACACACCAGCAGAGGGTGCAAAAAATGCGATGAACAAAATCTTGAACATAGAGAATGAACTTTTAGTAAAACGTTGAATATGCGTTAAAAAATAAGAGAATGAAAATACTTTGTTAACCTGTGATAAAAACTTTGGTGAAGTAGATTTTGAATCAGTCGAGGTGACGACCATACAGGAACGTGGATTTTTTCAAACAAGTATTTCACGTATAGTTCGGTAATAATATTCTTTTTTCAAAGATAACGTAACCATATCCAAAGCGCAAATATTTTGATATATTATTTATTTGATAGATTTTTCAATTTCAGAGAAATGAAATCTAATTGAAAACAATGCGTATGCAATCAAAATCGAAGAGAATTATTTTTGGTCGTTGGGGACTTCGAACGTGATGAAGTTCCGTAAAAAGTGTTATCTCGTATTTATTTCTGAAAAACAAAATATCCTTCAGAAATAGTCAAACATGATTTTGGAATTTCTTCTGCGCTACGAGGCTAAAAAAACTACTTGACTTCAAAAAATGATTCGGCAGAAACCTTTGCATACGTCCATTGAATTCGGACAATAATTAATGTTTTTGAAAACAATGCGCGTGTAAACAAAATCGAAGAGACTGATTTTTGATCGTTTTGGACAGAGATTTTAGAAATTCCGTAGAACTTAATGTTGTAATTATTTCTGAAACAAAATATTTTTTCGGTAATAATATTCTATTTTCGAATTCTATCTAAAATGCGCACCTAAGATATGTTTCTGTCTATGAATAAACATCGATAACTCATCTATCCAAAATAAACTACATCGACATCGTATACGGGACAAACCACTACTGCGAGAATATTGGATATCGTAACTTCGGTGAATCTGTGATCATCAGTAATAGGAAAAACATCACTAGTAGACGACATTGCTCACACGCATGTCAAAGCATGAGTTTAGGCAGGGTCATCTTCGCGTGTGTAAAGGCGTTGAATACGATCGATGTACTTTCGCTTAGCCGAGATTGCGTGCATGTTTTTCGCAGACCCAGGAACGCCATAATCGAACGCTGTCAAAACAACCTTTTCGAATGAATCAAGCTGGATTCTATAACTGTCCCTTGCATTTTGAGCTTCATCATCACTGCCGTATAGATCATGTTCTGCAACAGCTGCAAGTGAGCGCTGCCACTTTCGGCGAGCAGTGTTATATCGCACCGTAACAATACGTTTGCGTTCGGTTTTGAGAAAATCATCTCCAATCTCGGCGACTCTGATTCGCACGTCTTCATCAGTAGACAGTGACACGAGCTGCTTATACATTTGTTCGAGCTCATTGAGTTCTTCTTCATATACTATGCATGCCGCTTCCCGGTGTTCTTGCACGTCAGATTGTTGAAGCGAAACGTTGAAAATATCGGCACAACGAGCCTTTTTGGCGTAAAAGCCATTCGCAAGCTGCGCGTCCGAATCGT
>JACLAD010010862.1_pt1 | contig 21960 bp, 18 predicted proteins | sample 8027901 | NCBI WGS metagenome assembly JACLAD01 (sample SAMN15725071, study PRJNA655200) | protist metagenome | isolation source: fluorescence activated cell sorting (FACS) single amplified genomes of... | place: Spain: Blaines Bay Microbial Observatory, Mediterranean Sea | collected 2016-07-05 | reverse complement strand
AATAATCCGATGCCGATCATCTCCGCAAGAACGGCGCTCAAGAGATAGGACAGATTACAACAGATACGGAATTCGCGTGTGAACCAATTCTGTCCCTCAACCTGGACAAATGGTCCGTCGTACACAAAGCAAAGGCCCGCACAAGACACTAAAAAGAGGATGGCATTGCAAATGATTGGAAAAATCCAAATCAAAACTTGGACGGCTGTATTGCTAGCGTCGAGCACAAAATGCCCCGGTCCAAATTTCTGGATGAAATAATAAATTAACCACGCAACGTACATCAAATGCGTCGGCGCGGTGAAAGTATCATTCCACAAACGAGAACACGCAGCATCAGATTGCTCTTCTTGCTGTTGAATCCGACCTATTGCGAGGTTCGACTCATTTGGGGTATGTTCCCAAACAGTCTGGTCGACAGAGCTGTTCGCACAATTTCCGCGATCCTGACATACAGTAAAATTAACAATGTCCACTGAATTTGAAAACTATAAAAATAATCATTTGTGAAACCTTTTGATCCTGTTTGATAATAATTATTGTAAAATGAATACCTCGGGCGATGTTAAATTGATGGCCTGAGTAAGCGCGGCACCGCACATGACTTTGATAAGCAGCGCGACCATTTGTTTCATCTTGATTAATTGATCGTTGAATATTGTACATCTTTTCAAAGAATGTGATAAAATATTAAAATTCATAAAATAACTTTGATGCAACCAAGGTTTTCTATCGATCGCAAGAGCATCAAAATGAATCGTGCCTTTGGGCGATGCTTGATGTATTTTTTCTACATAAACTACTTGATCTTTACTATTCGATCTCGTCAACATGCATTCTGATTGTTCGCGCAATTAATTGTTGTATTATGATTATGTGACGGGGGTCATAACATATTGCTGACCCGTGGTGGGATCTACGAATATTTTCGCCTGTGCATCACTGGGTCTTCCAGCTTGCTCCGTCATTCCGGGCGCAACCAAATGCTCCCGCCTGCTCTGGTCTTCGATATCTCCACTTTCTTCTGCATCCGCCGCCGACCCACCGGATGCGCCACAACACAGCGCCCTGCACGGCATGTAATCACAACACGTCAAACACTTTCCGCAATACATGCCAAATGTTCTGCACGGTGGGGCGTTTGCTTCTGCAACCACACGTTTTCGCTGCAACACGCCCGCAAGGCAGCAACCCTTGAACCAATCCCCTAATGCGTCCTGAGACCGGGAACAACAATCGCTTAGTGTTGGTCTAATGTGTTCCCATACAGCAACTAAAACATACAAGACACCCACGCAAATCGGGAGAAAGTTCAAAACATTGAACAGATCAATATGAAACGGCTGACGCAAAACAATGTTGCCGGGATGCCCAAGTAAATAATATGCAATGGCTCCCTGAAGGACGATCTCGCACCAAAATGCTGCATTTGAAAACTGCCGGCGGATCAAAGCTTGCTGAGACTGATCCTCATACGTCATGAACACCCACTCTCTTGTTAAATATTGTATCCCGGTTGTCATGGCAAACAAGACCGGAAGGATGACCGCAAATGTCCATGTCAAACCCTGGACAACAGGCTCAGAACCAGAAATGCCAAGGCCGCCGCAACCAAATTGAGCAATCAGCACAAACCCTAACCAGAACAAATATATCATATGATTTGGTATAGTTGAGCAGTGATTAAAGAAACGGTTCCAAGAGGCTTGCTCAACCCTTTCTCGCGCGGCTTGCAACTCTCTACTTTCGTCAATCGGTCTTGGGGCTGAATACACAACAGGCAATGCATTGCCGTCTTCGTCAATATATGGTAACGGCCTGCCAAGATGATCTAGTTGTCGGTGTCTACGGCCATCAGCAACCGGCTGCTGCGGGCCTCCGGGAAGAGTTTGAATAAATGCGGAACCCTTTTCCGCCTGCTGATCCTCAAACAAAAAGAACAATATCGAAACTATGGCGTCAAAAGATGTTTCATGAAACATATTACAATTATCGAAATGTACGTCGTTCTTGTTCAAACAGATCGCTCTGGCCACGACAACGCCGAAAATAATCCTCCAAAGCAACATATCGCTCCTCACTTATGTACAAATTAATTGATGTTTGTTGATAAATGCTTTGCAATAAATATGAAAACGTGGAAGAAATACACGTTGATGCAACCATGTGTAAAATCCTAATCCGACCGCATGCCAACGTAAGCAACTGAATCAATCTCGCAGGGAGACTTCAGAATCGCCAAAGAATGCGACGCGCCATGTGATGACTATCACCTATCAACACCTACATCAGTTCTAGAAATAAAACTAGCTTGACGCGCAAAAAATTGTTGTATCATGATTAATTGACGGGAGTCATAACATATTGCTGACCCGTGGTGGGATCTACGAATATTTTCGCCTGTGCATCACTGGGTCTTCCAGCGACCTGGGCTTGTTCCGACAACCCAGGTGCAACCAAATGCTCCCTTCTGCTCTGGTCTTCGAGATCTCCATTTTCTTCTGCATCCGCCGCCGACCCACCGGACGCGCCACAACACAGCGCCCTGCACGGCATGTAATCACAACACGTCAAACACTTTCCGCAATACATGCCAAATGTTCTGCACGGTGGGGCGTTTGCTTCTGCAACCACACGTTTCCGCTGCAACACGCCCGCAAAGCAGCATCCCTTGAACCAATCCCCTAACGCCTCCTGAGACCGAAAACAGCAATCGCTTACTGTTGGTCTAATGTGTTCCCATATAGCAATTAAAACATACAAGACACCAACACAAATCGGGAGAAAATTCAAAACATTGAACAAATCGAGATGAAACGGCTGCCTCAAAACAATGTTGCTGGGATGCCCAAGTAAATAATATGCAATGGCTCCCTGAAGGACGATCTCGCACCAAAATGCTGCATTCGAAAACTGCCGGCGGATCAAAGCTTGCTCTGGCTGGTGCTGAGATACGTTGAACAAATAAGTGCTTGTGCAATATCGTGTCGAGGTTGCGAGGGCGAGAACCAAAGGCAAAATGACAGCAAATGTCCATGTCAAACCCTTGACCAGTGGCTCGGAACCATCGACGTCAAGGCCGCCGCAACCAAATTCAGCAATCAGGACAAAACAAACCCAGAAGATGTATAATATATGATTCGGAATGATCGCAAAATCATTCCAGAAACGATCCGACTTTGCTTGCTCTCGGCGCTCGGACATGCTTTGGTATTCTGCACTTTCGTCGTAGGCACGCGGCCCGACGTTCACAACAGGCAATGCATTGCCGTCGTCGTCATAGCACGGTAACGGCCTGCCAAGAAGATCTATGGGCTGACCGTGCTCAGTGTACCTGCTGCCATGGGCAACCGGCTGCTGCGGGGCTCCGAGGACGGATTGAACAAATGCGGAATCCTTTTCCGCCCGCTGATCCTCAAACAACAAGAACAATATAGAAAACATGAACTCAAAAAATATCACCTGACATTAATCATCATTGAAATGTACTTCGTTCCTGTTCAAACAGATCGCTCTGGCCACCCCGGCGCCAAAAATAATCCTCCAAAACAACATACTTCTTTTTTCACTTTAAATGTACAAATTAATTGATGTTTGTTGATAAATGCTTTGCAATAAATATGAAAACGTGGAAGAAATACACGTTGATGCAACCATGTGTAAAATCCTAATTCGACCGCATGCCAACGTAAGCAACTGAATCAATCTCGCAGGGAGACTTCAGAATCGCCAAAGAATACGACGCGCCATGTGATGACTATCACCTATCAACACCTAAATCTCACCAAAACCAAAACTAACCAGAGGGAGTGAAGAACTTGCAATCAAATCTGCCAGAACAACAACAACGTGATTGTTTGAATATCAATTAAAAAACAAATCATTAATTAGAATTTCCTCTTACATATCATCAGCAGACATTGAAAAAACCATCAAACTGTTTGCAGAAAAATGGTCTTGGTTCAATAAGCATAGCGTAAGGATAACGTATCATACTATAGTAAATGAACAAGAAATTCATGCAACAAGATGCCCAAAAGAATACATAAAACAGACGCGCCTGATTTCGGAAATTTCCCTTGAGTCCTTCTGTCCAGATATAGCGAACATAATCAGGCAACGTCAGCCCTGTAGCAAGCATAGAATTGATTGTGGTGAAGGTGGCCATGGAAGATAATAGAAATGTAAATGAATTTCTTGAGTCCAACCTGAGGGCTGCACCATCGTACCCTGTTTTTACAAGAATTACCAGCCAGGCCACATACAAGCGAATGATAGGATGCATATTCTGAAAAGTTACAGCAAAAATCTGTTCGCGGCGCTCCTTTTCCAATTCAATGGTCTCGTGCGCATTCTGCAGAGGCGAGCTGGATTGGCAGTTTTTGCCGCGGTTATATACACCTTGAACCAACTCTGACTTGTTCTCATTGACGTTGGAAGAATTCTCTGACCCGCTGACAATATTTTCGGAAACATCAATGTTGAATGCTTCGTCCTCAAATAGTGAAACAAAACAAATTTTGAAATTTGACATATGATTTTGGAATTGACTGCAAAAAATCAAAATTTATTACACTATGCTTTTCCACCGTTGGCGCAGCGGAGGCGTCAACGCATTCCGTCGGAGCCGGCTGTAAGGCTAGCGCGTGCGCAGATGCAACGAAAACCAGACCTAGAATAATACTCATGATGTAATATCTTCGTCGATTGCAATGCAACGATATTTCAGAATCAACTAATCCTGGTGTATTCCTTTTCGTAAAATAATTTGAAGGGGGGCGGGTAAAAATTTGTCAACAAAAACATAAAACGTGTGAATCAAATGAATCTTGCTAATAATTAGTTGTCAACCGCAAAAGATTGCACCCAGATTGGTGTCTTCAAACGATATTTACAACGATCATCTTTTCAAAAAACCTGCGCCTACCGAAAAACTCGACACGTGTAAAAAATTACGATTTCACTATCTAATTCTGGCAGAACTCGACGGTTGTGGGTAAAAACGATGCGGCAAATATCCGATATCTTGTTATTTTGAAGATCCGGACTATCCCGCCACAACAATTTAAAAATATCAACGTATGATTTCGCAACTTGATGGTTGAGCGAAAATCATTTACGCCAGAATTATTTTGATGGAAGCGTACGCAAATAATACAGCAGAAAACAATCGTGAATCAGTGTTGTCTTCAACTACAAAAACAAATGCCTATTCGTGTCTGTCTAAACTATCAAGAAGATACTAACTCAAAACAACGCACTCAACAGTGATAATATGTCATTCTGTGCAAGTGAGACGAGATTAATTAAATGAGCTCAGGTTGAGAAATGCACCAACTGGCTCGAATTCGTTTGCTACCACCACGCGCACCACTTCCCTTCGACCTGCTTCTCCGCGGCTACCATGGCTTGATTCCGAAGCCGCTGCTTACGTCTTTGATCGTCACGAATCAATTCGTTCGTGTCACACACGGGGGCTACTAGCTCTTCTTTCGTGACCGTACTAAGATGGGCTTCAATGAGCAACCTTCGTTGATTGTGACACAATCCATCCAACCAGTATTGAATTTCACTCCGGCGTGTATCCTTGTTCACAAACAACTTTTTTTCTGGAAACATCTCCATAGGTATGTGCTTGATTCTGGCCAGGGCAAGCAACTGAGAATATCGCATGGCAACGGTTCCACGGTGACCATTGCATTTGTAGATGAGCGGGTACGTGGTGAAACCTTGTTTTTCAGCGGCGCAAACTGTCATCTCGCAGAAACTTAGTACTTCTGCAGTCTTGTGGGCATGGTTTGATTGAAACTGCTGAGCAGCGCGTTTCGTTGATACGGCGTTACTAATGTCTGCAAGGCGCTGAATTGCATTCATTTGAGCCTCTTGCTTTTGACGTTGCGCATATCGCGCCCTTGCGGCCTTGAGTGCAGGCTCGGCCTCAGTTTGTCGATCGATGAACGTAATCTTTGTCATGGCCAAACGGACAGCCCGCTTAAGTGTTGCACTCGCGTTGTAAGCCAGAAAAGCATTTCTAAAACCATTCTTGCGAAGAAATGCGGTAGCCTCTTTGGCATCCGTGTTGTCAAGATAGAATCTTGCTTCTTGAAGCGAATAATCCATATGGGATTCAAGAAACGCAATTTTTCCTTGTCGATCAATTTGAACCTTCAACACTAAAGCTTGTTTTTTCAACCCTGACAAGCTGAGCAAACTAAACACGCTGACATCTTTGAAATTAACATACATCACCGTGCATTTATCCATCACAGGCTGCAATCTACACACAAAAAAGAATACCTAGCAAGAGATATTGTAAAACATCTTTGAAAATTTTGAATGTACGCTTCGAGAGCAGCAGAGTGGCCTCTGGGTAAATCCAAAAATGATTTCAAATTGAAATGCACAATGCCCTCATCGTATAATTGGAATACATTTGCATACTTATGTGGAACCATAGCAACTAGACAAGGATCCTGGATGGCAAAATGATCAAGTAAACGAAGCAAAATGCGAACTTTTACATACTTTTTAATTTTATGATAAGTGTTTCATAAAACAAATCCCTATGTGAACGTCTTTCGCAACGTCAGCCCTTGCGAGGCAACAAATATCTTTGCTATCTGTCGGAGCCCCCGCGTGAGTAGCGCCAACTCCAATGAGTAGAAAAAATATCGAAAACATGATGGCAACATTTCCCCTGTAAAACCATGAAATATTGAAGATAATGAAAAGAAATTTTGTACTATACTTGCAAACTGCAACAATTTCAAAGATGTGCGCCGTGATCCGCAAGATTTGTGTAACCAAGAAGATCCCCTTGAACGAAATATACAGCATGCACCAACTATATGATTGCTATCTCTACATCAACACAATGGCAACGTTTCGATATGGACCCTCAAACGAGTTTGCTAGTGCTATCTGAAGATTTCGATCCTACAATGCAAGGAAAGGACTCCATTTGAACCTCGCCAAGCCCTACTTGAAAAAATATTATCACGACATTCGATCCTATTTCGAACATTTGAAATTAATTTGTTGTTCACTTCTGCGCAGAATAGATTATTTCATTAATCCAACTCAAACAGAATCAATTAGATTCGACCAGGCCTCAAAGATTTTGAGGCGTACTGAAATTGTGTCTTGAACATCAATGGAGGCCCCATGGCGTCATGATGCGACCTCTGCCATATGACGAGGTCGACGAACGACCGCGATGGGGTTGTAACTGAAGTGCAGGATTGCGAGGGGCCACAGTTGCTTGAACGATACGTCTTCTACGGTCGGCAGCATCCCTTGCAAAACAAAAATGTATACGTATGAACTACAAATAACTAGTCAATACTAGCACCAAAAAAAGTACATGCCGCCGTCAATATATCTGTCTGGGCGTTCATTGTATTTCTCCACGAATCGCCGACCCGCGTATTGGATATCAACGGTTCGCTGATCCGAGACTCGCTTGGTGTTTACGCCAACCATTGTGTTGGCCTCCTCTTTTTTCCCCTCCGTTTCGACAACCTTTTTGTTCCAATTAATCACCAAGCCATCAAAATTCCCCTGAAGTTGCTGCCGCACTTTCTCAGCTTCCGCGGCTTTTTGGCGGAGGTCCTCGACTTCATCAGCTTCTTTCTGGCGTTTTGTTTCTTCTGCATCGCGTTGTTTTTGCATTTTTTCAGTCTTTTCTTTCTCCTCCTGTTCAAGTGCTTTGCGATCCTCAGCACGACGAGCATTTTCCGCTTTTTTCACCCCTTGTTGATAACTGTTCTCTTCCCGCAGAGCATTGAATTCTTCTTCTTTCTGGATGACATATTTGGCTCCCGGACATCTTTTTTGCAACTCATTAATCTCCTCGATGTCAAGGTCATCACTGGAACCCCCCTGTACGAAGGAAGATCCCTGTCCCGGTTTGGGATTCGTGCGCACGGGTTTTGGGGCGGCCTGCTGGGTTGTGCCTTGCTTGACGGCACTTGCCTTTTTCTGGCCCTGGTTAGTTTTGTGAGGCTGAGAATGAGGCTTGGGCGGCTGCAATTCAACAAAAGAAGATCCCTGTCCCGGTTTGGGATTCGTGCGCACGGGCTTGGGAGCGGCCTGCTGGGTTGTGCCTTGCTTGACCGCACTTGTCTTTTTCTGGCCTTGGTTGGTCTTGTGTGGCTGAGAATGAGGTTTCGGCGGCTGCAATTCAACAAAAGAAGATCCCTTGCCTGGTTTGGGATTCGTGCGAACGGGCTTGGGAGCGGCCTGCTGAGTCGTGCCCTGTTTCACAGCATTGGTTTTCTTTTGACCTTGGCTGGTTTTGTGAGGCTGCGAATGAGGCTTGGGCGGTTGCACTTCGACCAGAGCAGATGTTTGGCCATACGCTTGAAACAGGTCAACGAAATGCCAAGCGAAATTCTTTTTCAAATCATCTGCGAATCCGTTGGTGGACTGCGACCTTAAAGCCAAGGCACCTTCAATGCAAAAAAAACAATATTGATCTTTGAGAAAAAGATTTGCATGCATGATCAAATGGCAAATTGATTACCTGGCAACACCGCTGATAATAAAACTTTCATCAGAACGACTACGTTTAATGTCAATCGACTTCCTCCACAGTGACTGCAATACAATTTGTCTATTGACTTTGAAAAAAGAATGGTCCACGCAAAATGAAATTTGAAACATCCATTGAAAGGTCAAAAATTAATACTCATTAGATATCTCTTCCAAAGTGTCGGTTCAAAACTTGAACAACAACACCGAATTACGAACTCGAACAAAACGCAACTATGACGCAGAAAAAAGGATACCATGTATGCGATACTGCACCGGCAAATCCCGTATTTATACGCGTGGAACCGCACAAATAACTAATCACAACATCAAGACAAGACACTGACACCGCATTTGGCTGGACAACAATTTTTCATGCACTTGACTCACTGATGTCCGTGTAGATTACTATATCAGCACAGACCTAATGTATGAAAACGTCGTCAATTACCACTTATTGATCGCTAATGATACAAGTGAATTGGATAAGTCATCGAATACCGAATTCAAACATTCGATTTCGAATTCTATGTTAGCGGCGTGACGGATTAGACGTGCAGACCACAATGCGGAGGTTAATTAGTAACGGATGAATGATTATCTCTGAAATCCGAGAGCCAATCGCTCACGTTGTCTCGGCGGCTGTGATTCATCCTCGAAAATCTCCTCGAATGTGACGGTGCTCTCATGCTGCTGTCCCCCGCTGTAAGGAGGCTGATGGGGGAAACCGCCAAACCTATGCGATTGACAAGAAAAGAACGTTTTCATTTTGAAGAACAATTGATTATTGAAGTGACATGACATACCAGGTGTGGCCATGAGACATTCCACCTGCTCCGCCCATACCACCAAAACGGCCGCCATGAGAACGTCTGTGAAAACTCGCGCTCTGCGCGCTTCTCACCTTGGCCGTATTAAGCTGTCCAATTGCCTCGTTCAAACGTACCTGCATGCTGTCTATTTTGATTTGACGCTCATTCGCCATTTGCTCAGCCTGGATTTTGAGTTTCGTTTCCTTTCGTAATTCCTCCTCGAATTGCTGAAATCTACCATACGCCTCTTGCAATTCCTGCTTCGTGCGTCTCAATTCCTCCGTTGTTTCAATCAACTTCTTGTCTGTGGCGCGATGATCATTCTGCTCTTGCTGCAATTTCATTTTGGTTTCGCTCAATTCTTGATGCATCTGTTGTACTTGCTGTTGTTGATTTTCGATCAAACGAAGCATGGCATCGTTGCCTTGACCCCCCTGGCCGTGGTGAGGATCGGATTGGCGCTGCGTTGCCGGCGCGGCTGGTACGGGCTGAACTTGCGCCGGCATACCCGACTCCGCGGGAATACCCGATTGAAAATCAGCTTGCCCACCTGAAATCATAATCAAAAGGTAAGAAACAAACCCAAAAACAAACCTCACAGGCACATACATAATTACCAACCCTGCTCCGACCCTGATTTGCTGCCGGGCGGTTATGAACATCCGGCACTAATGATGAGTACACATCATCAATGCTAAGGATCAAGAAAATGCTAAAAGAACGCATGGCGTATTGTTTTTTACCAACCTATCACATATGTACGTTCAGGAAAAAGAGAAACGTACCCAATACACAAAAAATAAAATGTATACTAATTGATAATATTTAAATCAAACAATAATTACTATTAAATCTAACGTGCAAATATATCCGCAAGAATGTAATCTCAAAAAACTCTTTGCGCGGAGTGTAAATATATACACGAAAAACCATCATCTACCTGCGTCAGCCTTGCTACTCAAAATACAGGATACATACATCAACAATGCCAAGAAGGAATGACCAATGAATTATGTATCGATGCCAAGAAGAAACCACGCACAACAAAAACCTGTTGAAGTACGAACGATCCTTCAATATTGGGCTGGACTCGAATTTGCATCAATGTCAAAAGATTTCACCATATTTGGGAAATCTAGAATGACCTTACTGATGAATTATCTTCAGTACATTTGCAGATTACATTGCCATTGATAATAATCACCAGTCGGTCCTGCCCGGTGCCTGCAAATAAGAAGGTAGCCGACGCGGCCGAGACGGATCAAGGGAGAAAGCTGGCTGACGTCGATTAGCTTTTTTCTTGAATTGCTCCATCGCTCGATCCATTGACACTTGTCGATAATCGCGCATGCCGCGGCTATGGGCAGCTTCTTCCGCTGCCAAACGCGCTACTTCCTTTTCATATAATTCTTGCTGCTCTGCATTCTTCTGCTTCTGCGCCTCAATGTTGCGGTGAAGTTGATCCGTTTGCGAGATACAAAACGTATGACTGCTGTTGAGGGCTTCGCGTTCAGATGAGAGTTTGGTAATTTTTCCAGTAATATCATCTTTCTCGGTTTCGATTTCTTTGTGTTCATCTTCAAACTTTTTGATCGTTTTCTTGTGGGACGCGATTGCTCTTTCATCATCTTGTTGGATGCGCTTGATTGCATCGTTATGTCTGTTTGTAATTTGCCTTTTTTCTCTTTCATAGGTTTCTTTCGGCACGAACGGCTTGCTCTTACCGTTGCCTGCGTCCACACCGGGGGCAAACAACAATAGTGCGAAATAACCTCTCATCTTGAATTGTGAGATTGTGTTCAAATATATCCGCTGAAAAAACAAACGTGCCATGAAATAATGTTTCAAACTTGAGTGCTGAACACGTGCACATGACTGCGCGGGATCACCTACGCCATGCCAGCACGAATAATATCAGAAGTAATCATATGTGCAATTCCATATTTTGTTGAACTAGACAATTCTGCACTCTACACACCATTGGCCTTTGAACAAAAAGCAAAATAGGGTCTCGACAGACGTACGAACATGAATCGAATAAATCATTCATATTGTAATATCTGTATGAACTAATTAAAGATTCCTTTGGTAGTTTGGCCCGAGTTACTTTCACGCAAAAATATGATACATATCATGTTTGCCTACTGCTTCAAAGAAATGAATTATTCCAACCGATATTGCGAAGATTGTTTTCTTTCATTTCAATTGTTAATACCAATTGAAATATCAAATCGAAAACGTGTATTGACACAAGTTCTGTTTCTGCGCCTGCCGATCTTGAGCGGTGAAACTAGTTCAAGAGTAATATAAATCCATAGCACGTCTGCGGCTATCAATCGATTGTGCCAACATGTTCTCCTGCCTCAACTTAAAAACAAAAAACCAAATTGATAACGAAGATTGGACAATAAAGAACAAACAATAAGTGAAAGAAATTTGTACGATGGAATTCTGGGTATGTAGAAAATCGGCATCATTATGTTGCGGGATCAAATATCTGATTGGGGTGAGAATGCTTTCTCCAGTCGCGAGGCGAACTTCGGCATGGTTGTTTGGAAATGGAGCCATCTGCAGAAACGTGGCACTCTGACCATTCAATCTAAGAACATCGACTTGCATCGACGGTGCAACATCGTTACCAAGAGGTATGGAAACCCCACGAACAAAATCCGGTTTGTAATGTAGTCTCAACGACTGCAGCTCCTGATCCTCTTCGAATTCTTCGACTTCCTCATCGACGCCAACAGCCCTGTGGCCAGGTCCATTGAACAAAGCAACGAAATGCCCGCCACGTTTTTCGACATATAACTTTTTACTTCCGTCAGGTACTCGAATGGTAACATGAAAACCTTCTTTGTTGTGGAATAAACGAACCATATAATCAACATACTGGCTATAATATGCTGACCTCATTGCCATTTTCTCTTCATCGGCTTCATTTACCAATCCATGTTGTAATTGGAGGTCGGTAAATGCAACTTTATCCGTCTGGAACGGGATGATAATGCCATTGATGTACAACAGAATGCGTATGTGTATAGAATTCATCTTATCAGGATGGGGCAGAACACCATCCAATACATATTGATGCCCGAAACCCGATTGGCATTGAAGATTGCCGTTATTAAATTTGACGTTGACCTGAGCTGACCGGTCATACGGATCGCTGCGCCCGTCAATCTCTGGAACAGTTAATTCCTGAGCGATTTCGTTGAAATATTGTGTATCATACATACTACGTATCGAATCCCAGGCGTTTGATTGAAGTTCTCCCGCAGTTGTTCTTGGCATATAAGCTTGATTAACGGACATCAAACATTCTTTAAATTGTTTCAATTTGCTACCATAGCCCCAAAGTTGTTGCCAAGCATCCTCTTGATCGAACATCAAAAATAATTTCCATCTTGACAAGGCCTCATAAAATGTAGGAGGCTGCAGACCGAACGCATTCATGACAGCATCTGAATGCAAAAAAAGACTCAAAATGATTCAAATAATAAATTGGAAAAAATTGTTTGGTGATTCATATTTGAAAATATAATTGGGCAAAATCATAATTTTTGCAAATACATTTTCAATCAAGCGGTCTAAAAATGTCCATCCCTGACAAGACCTGCGCTGAGGTTTTCTGTGCCCATAGCGCGCCAATCAGGAAAAGCGTAACCATTACGCTGCTGAGCCAGCGGTCGAAATTGGATATCCGGAACGTGCTCCAGTCCCCCGCCGCCGAAAGACGGCATCATACCGTCCATGCCATTTGCAACCGAAATCAAATTTGCAATACTAAACTTGGTAATCATTTTCATGACCATTCGCATTTCCAGTGTTGATTTCAAATATTCAGGTAACCTCAGGTGTGTGAACCACAGGACATTCCAGAATTCACAGGACAAAACATCGAATGAATGAGTAAGTGAGAAGTGATCTTAAAAGAAAAACTACAACGGTTGGGGTTTACAACGCCCTGGCGAAAACTCTACGCGGGTATGTCACAAGCCACCAACCTCAATCTAAATCTCACACTAAATTAGATACAAACGCAAAAAACAATATTTCGAGATCTATTGCGGCGCAGGATACGAATGCCGGGAATGAATTAGTGTCGCGTGAGTACAATTATTACTTAAAAAACAAGATATCGATTTATCAAGGACATGTAAATCAATTGAATACGCCCATCAATTCGATCAATAGAATAAATATTCGAATATAGATTTCGTTTGTATTTATCTACACACCAAATCGACAACCCTTTTGAAATCTTCGACGTCTGCAGCACACAGAAGAGTAGCTTCAAGCTCATTGATCATCCAGCCGATGCGTTCTTCCCTTCCAACGAATTGACTGATGCACTGTCCAATGCCGCGCATGTTGGATTTGAAAGAATAGGAAAAAGAGGTTCTGTCAAACCTCTGGCAATAGGTGATGTTGTTCCGCCGGAATTCGCCTGGGTTGTTTAAGCGCCGCTGGCAAGCAAACAACTCGTCAAAACACAGGGCGCGACGCGTGGTATAAGGTTCACCCACAGTCCGTCCGCGCTGGTCAAGTTCGCGAATCTCAAGTTGGAAATAATCTTTGTTATTCTGCTCCGTCCTACGCCAGACCGAGAATTGCATTTTACCGGCCTTTCGCTGACGAAATTGCTGATCGGTCTCTCCGCGGTAAGAACCGTCACCGGTGGCATCTCGAGTTGAAGGAGGCATAGTAAAATGAGGGGATGCTACCCCGTCAAGATTTAAGTGGCGGTGAACATCCATATGAATAGGCGGTTGAACACAGAGAGCCGAAGCAGACCCGCCAGAACTCAGATTGATTGGCCCACCATAAGAGGCAGGCATAATGGCTCCGGAGGCGCCTTGTGCTGGAGATGAATAATTGTTTGGATTTCTGAAGGATGCAGCTTCGGGGCGCGAAACCCTCTCACGTGGTGTTCTCGTCAGTCTGTCAAAACCTGATCCTCTGGCAATACCAGAGACAAAAAAGGACGACATTCAAACATCAATCAACACATTTCTGCAACCGACAATAATTTTCACATCCCTGTGATCACAGATCTTGCGATCCACCAACTCCCCCTGTATTATGGTTGCCGAAGTTCGAGGATGCAGCTTGGGGACCGGATTGTTGTGTTGCTCGACGTCGTCGCGGACTCGATGCCATTCTATCAAAACCCGATCCTCTGAAAAATCGCAAAAAAAAAAAATTAATTATAAAATATACGTACCAATGAAAATCATAGCGAACACTTTTTGAAATCCCTTCAATGTACAACGTGCATTTTGAAGGCCCTACGAATCCAAGAAGAAACAAACAATACTTTCGAAACATCTTGAGGCAATGACACGATATCAAACCACCAACTTTGTATTATCAGGTAACTATCAAATTAATTTTTGCTCGCTTGAAAATAATTTGTGATGACCTGATGTAACGATGATCCGATTGAGAAATGCAAAAGACGTGAATAATTTTGAAATTGTGTAACAATCGAAGAGCGTCGTCATGACCACTCCCCTTTTGAAAAACTCGACGACTTGATTTAAAGGCAAATCATGCGATAAATTAAGATCTGTAATATTGGTGAAATGCAAACCATAAAAACCCTGACAGATTCATGGACATTGACCAGTACACCATAATATTTCCAGTTTGACCTAAACTGAACTACATCTACGCACACACCATGACTATGGATATAGATTTCGATGCAACTGATGTCATCACTTGGTAATAATTAATTCAATATTGAAATCACTGGTTGATGCACTCCTTTTCGTTACGAAAAACGCAAAGAAACATCATAACTCAGCTTTCTACCTAAAAAAATCAATGTTACTGACAACAATTATATTACACACTAAATGCTCGATGTGCGCAGTAATCACAGAAAACAAATCGTACATCCACAGATTCGCTGAATGGAACACCGACAAGAATGGGTTGATTTCCAATTCTATCCACTGCCAACATACCAACAGAATCTGCATAGATGATTCAAATGTCCTGCTCTGCCGTGGCGCAACATCAAATTCCTACCACGCGCTTGTAACTAAATCTCGATAATCATTGTGAAAACATTTTGGTGAATGCGCGACTCTTGACAGCCTACCTAAAGCTCAATGTGACAACCGCATTACGACCAAGATCTTGAGATCGTAGAAAAATCATGCCCTTGTCATTGCTAGAACAATTTTTCAAACAACATCTCAAAAAATACCAAACACAGGTAAACAATGTCCTGTGGCGTGGAGAAAAACAGATGATCAAAAAAATTAAATAATCGTGTTCAATTTTGGAATTAATGAGAACGGTCAATTAAAATTGATGTCTCGAGATTTCAACAATTCCTGTGTAAATTTCATGATAAGACTCAAAGGAATGAAAGAATCCTCGCAATGTCAAGCTATTCGTATACATTGTCTTGGCAAAGTCGACGACCATTATGCTGCATAAAATTTGCGATGCAATGCAAACTGGGGGTCCTGTAATTGCGTGATGCTGCAATCCATCGTTCCAAAACTTGGCAGTGCGGCATCACAATGTCCTTGAGGGTTTGAAAATCGCGCGCGATGAATTGTTCAGGGTTGGTGATATAATGAGTAGTCCTATCTATCTTTTTGATCACATATGCCTCTCGATCTGGTAAGCACTCCTTGCGTATGGCCTCTGGGACGTTTTCGATCTGTGAATCGATTGCGATCCATTTTTTCAAGGACGCGGCGTCAGTGACAAGGGTCGAGAGCTCATTAGGTTTTGATTTATACTCTGCGATGGCAACTGCTTGATAAAATTGCTCTGGGGTCGAAATGACTGGTAGTTCAAGCAAACGATGGAAGGCTGTGCGGTACTCCCTGTTTCTCGACACACAAATATCTTCCGTCATCCACGGATCCAAATGTGGTGCCTGCTCTTGCACCTTCTTACCAAGAGGTCCGAGAGCGCGAATATTAATGACGGGTACAGATTGAGCATTCCCAGGGACGACCGATCCAGGGTTTCTGTTTTCTTGCGGTCGCGGCTGCGGAGGTTGTTGCGGCTCAGTACGCGGGGGAACCGGTGGTGGCTGGTGCTGCGCAGCTGGAGTAGATACTGGCGCGGGAGCAACTCCTGGAGTATTTGAAGGAATCGGAGAGTGTGTGCTGACCTCCTTTTCACGTTGTCCATTTGCGGGCATATTATGCTGGGGAGAATAAACAGGGCGCGCGCGCGGCGTTTCCGTATCAGTACTTTTTCCAGGACTTGACTTTTCCTCCAAATGCTCTTGCTTGGCAACATTTACCGCGGGTGGGGGTGCAGTTTCGTGGCGACGAACATCATTTGCCGTATCATCCTGCTTACTTGTATCGTACGTTGGAAAATTTGGACGCACATCTTCTGATTTCTTTTTGGAAGTACAACCGATTAGCACAAAAGGTGCAAATGAAGCTGCGAAGATCACTAACCAAGACATCGTGAAACAATAGATTCAGCGAGCAGCAACAATAAATTCAACCGACCAATATTTTTGCTTTGTGCTGAAAATTCAAAAATGTTGAAAAGAGCAAATCATAACGATGCCACAATCACGAACATAAATCATATTTTTTGAAACGTGTTTTGGAATATTTTGATACAACTCGACAGCGTGTAAAATGCAACATAAATAAACGTGCAGGTGGCACGAAAAAGTCTGACTACATTACTTGTACCTATCTACATCAAAAAATAGAACTGCTGTTGCTAATCGCCGGCAAACGCAAACGTGCTCAAAAAGCATTTAAAACGTTACATTGGAATCTTGCAACATTTTGCGGCAAAAATAACTAATCGAAAACTTCTACCGATCTGTCCTGCAAACAAAATTGGACGATAACCAAGCGTCATACCGGCGGATGACATCCCTTTTGCTGGAGTGATACTCAGTCTCCGAATGCTGTGTTGTTGAAATGGCTTTCGAGCAAAGATGAATTTCCAAATGCGGTTCAATGGACGTGCAATTAATTATCATAGCCATGACCTCAGCGATATGGGGTTTCAGGCACGACGACGGGGTGGTTCCGAAGAATTCGAATCTACGGAGGCGCGTATGCTCAAAAACAAAACGAAAACAAAATCAAAATGAAAAACTGAAAAAAAGAATCATATTTGTGCTACATATGCAGTCAGAAAAAAAGAATACCTTTTGTACAGGAGTGCAAGATTTTCCTAAAAATTGACAGAAAAATTAAACTGATGGTCAAGACAACATGATTTCAAAGGGAAAATCTCAAAAGAAACTGAAAACCGTACATTCATAAGCCGTGCAGCGTCCTGATTCTCGTGGCTGCGCAACTTCGCCAACAACTCTCTCTGCTGGTCTTCCCTTTCTGCCGGGTATCCCTTACAAACGAAAATTTCAAACCAATTACATTGCAAATGTGACTCGACGTTGCAAAAATGAAATCATGTACAGGCATGGTGTATAAAGAGGCTGTCTGCGAGACCTGCAAAACGAAAAGGAAACGGTTTTCCAACAAATAAAAAAAGAAATATTTAATGACAAATAAAAAACTTACACCGCCACGCTGTCTTGCATGAGGTTCAAAAGCAGCCCCGGTCCTGCCACCAGAAGCTCCACCACCACGAAACTGACCTCTCGGACTGAGCTTGTCTTGGACGATGCTGCGCCAATAATGCTCGCAAATTCCTGTCAAACATATAAATCCGAAAACTGAAAATCTTGTAAATTCAAAACTGAACTACTTCTCGTTTCTTGATAATAGAAGGAATACTGCGTTGAAATAAAGGGGGAAGGCCGTCTTGCGGATGCGCGGATTGGCTAGAGCCGGGTGGCGCTTGGGGTTGATGGACATTGTGGGCAGGTGCAGCACCTCCAGGCATTTGCGCTCCTGAATACTGCTGCTCTCTCGGGATATCGCCAGATGCAGCATAACCCGGTGGTGGCTGCTGTTGCTGTTGCTGTTGGTACTGTCCGCCGAAGCCAGCAAATCCTGCATGTTGACCTTGCTGCGGATAAGTGGACTGAAATGGATTGTCCTGCCTTTGCTGGCGTCCATTCTGGCCAATATCAGGGTAATGGATGTCATCCATTGAATAGCCCTGCTGTTGACTTTGCTGGAAGAAATCATGTGGCATTTGCGGTCCTGAGTGATACGAATAAGGCCCACCACCGTGATTCATTTGGACAGCACAGACAGATGTCATCCGTTGAGAAAATAAGCTCGCCCAAAAATATTTTGTCATGATTGCCAACGCCTAGACACTTCCCAAAAGGCTTGTTTTTTCGTCGCTATTTCGTTTTAAATTTTCACAACTGTTTTTGTATTACACACATATGAGTATCAGCTGGTCATGTAAATTTCCAAACAAATTTGAATGTGCTACGGGCCATTGCAACGATACGAAATGCGTCATGAAACCCAATGACAATTTCTCTAGTCTCGACGGTATAGAAATAAAAAATACGATCACCTCAAACTTGAACAAAACTCAACTAATAAAAAAAATTGAAATTGATTCCTTAATTACCGAATTAATCTTTGGTCAAGTGCTCCAACCACATCCTCCCTAAACCGAGAAGACGTGAGACATACCAATGAATCACTTGATTTGCGAAGGTTCTGTGAATTCAATTAAGATGCGATCTGCTTGCATCAGATCGCGTAGGCCCAGCATTGATCACTCGTCTGAATCGCCGTTATCAACTACAGGGTCCTAAAATGAAACAAAATAATAAAAATATGACAACAAAAACTTGAGAACACGCAAAATATTTTCCCCTTTCTCCGACTTGACCGGGACACCTGCGCTCCGGTTCCTGAGGGGCGGCATCATTCGGTTGATCTCCACGGATCTGCCTGCAATTGTCCAAACAATGAAAGATCAAAATTTTTCGACAAAAAGCAAATTTTCCATATACTTTGACAACCCATGAAAAAAACGCCCACTTGTCTTTCAAATCTTTCCTAACAAAAAAAATGTTTCAATACAAAATTGCACAGTGGAATATCATCAATATTTCAAATCGAAACACAAAAGATGTTTAAATTTCAACGTACTGAAACTGCTCAAGAGACCGCTTCCTCTCGATCTGATCTCTGATAAATCTAGCGTCCGCCTGAAAAACACAAAAGCAAAATACATATCACAGTGATTGAATATAAGAAATGAAAATGTACCGCATCATCCTGCCGCTTGGCATCCGGCTTCAGCGCGTGAAAAGCGTCCATGTGTTTTTTGGTATCAAGGATTTGGTCGGCGTGATCCCGCATCATCAAGAAAAATTCACTTTGTTGAGCGCCGGAGTGACCCCATCCTCTGAGCGAAGAGATTTGATAGGTCAAGGCTTCACAATGGTCATATAAAAACTTTTCCAGAATGGGGAGAGGTTCCGAGATCCAGAATGCCATCTCAACATCTGATAATCCCAAACGCATGTGTGGATATAAAAGATGATCCCGGCTGATATCGAATGTTGTGACTTTATCCCAATTTATTTGATCCGTTGCATCCATGTCCAATAACGCACGATAAAACCAGCCGCTCATCAACTGATCTATGGTAAGCTTGATCAGATCAGGGTCCGACGGGGATTCACCAGGATGATTCATAACTTCTTTTCCCGCCTAATCACAACGATTTAAAATTAAAATCTGTTCTGAATGCATTAATTTACTTCGAAACACGTACTTCCAAGAATCTCTCTTCCAACGATGTTGCATGCAATGGCATACCAAAGTTACCTAAACGCTGTGGAGCCTGAGCCTCTGCTTGCAAACGATGTTTGTAATCAAAAGAGGAAAAAGCATGCTGGGCTGCAACTCCGCTGGTCATCAAAGAGACAATATGCACCTTGGCCATGGTTGGCAAAATTATCAATTTCCTTAATATGAAACCATGAATATGCATGCCGTGATGTTTATAATATTCACTTCTACTCTATTTTTGCAGCCCAATGACCCATTGAGATATCAATTCTGCTGAACGTGGTCGTCAGCGATTGGTATATCACCAATTCACATTTGAAAGGCGATTTAACGCAACGAATTATTACTGCCTACATTTACTTTGATCTGGGCTGCATGGCAACAATTAGTTGCACATATGTATCCTCGTGCACAGAGTGATCACAAACATACCAAAAAGTAAAAAATGCTGATCGTATCCCATTAATTGATTCAATTTAATTTCAAAAACTTAATTCCGTCCATCAATACCTACTAACAAAGTAGAAACCCAGTGGACATGTTTCGATCTCAATACGTTGAGATCAATTTTTGGTTACAGTCAAAAGCAATATCCTGACCGTGCAGAATTACTGCCCCTGAGCTCGTCGTTCATCTACCCAAAGATTGATTTCGATGCGCTGCTTCTGTTTGAGAATCCTCAGCGGTTGATCAACATTAAAATCGGCATCATTTTTCCATTGAAATGTAAAATATCTTTGAAGATGCTGAATTGTGTAACCGCCCTCCCCGCCGCCGAAGAAATTTGATACCTTGCTTTGAAAGATAGGATTGGGCCTCTCAACCAGAAAGCGCTGGATATCGGAAAATCTAACACCTTCATCGAAAATTGCAGGGTCAAGACGGATAACACCAAAATCTTCAAATCGACGCTGAATCTCAAATACAATCGTCGCCGAGGAAGCTTTCATGAGCAAATCTTGAATATTCTGCCTGCGGCCCTCTCCATACAAACGGTAACGAATCCCATCAACATCGATTGCGACGATCCTGTCGGATGGTAAAATGCCAACTTTATCTGCCTGGCCCCCAAATCCAACCGAATTAACCTGCCAAACATCATGACCTGCACCATCTTGAACCAGATTGTATGACATTTTCCAAGCTTCTTCATCGCGGCTCATTTCAAAATCGATAGTGCGCATACTGTACTCGGACATACCATCCATACGTTCGAGTAATCGCAAACAGGTGTGACCGGAATCAAGTGGTGTCATTTCATTCGTTCCCAAACGGGGAAACATTGCCTGTTTGCCATTGTTTCTATGAATACCATCACCCTTATGTATTTGTCTTGGATCCTTTTTGTGAAAGTACGCTGTGTGACCCAATTTCGTCCACGGTGCTGAATACCAGATAAATTGGAATTTGACATTGTTCATAATCTCACCTAATCGCTCATCTCCGAAATTTGCTTGTGATGTTGGGCAAGTGCGACCATCCGGTGAGTTTTTGTACCCGATGTGAGTGTCTACACTTACCGGAAAATGTGAGTGGAACCAGTGCGGATTTGGGGTAAAACCTCGATCGTATCGTTGAACGAGCTTCAAGCGAACGTAAATTTCTGGAATAGATTCGTCCAAAATGATCTGTCTAGTCCTTGGACGAAAATCGATATTGTGAAGTTCAATGATTTTCTCGCGGGCGATTTGAACGGGGTGATGGAAAACACGCGCAAGGTGGTCATGATCAGACACGCTTAGCATTGGAGTTCCAGCCTCTGGGTACCAACCAGCACGTGCTGGGAGAATAGCACCCAACTCAAAGTAATTTCGACGAAGCAGATTAATTTGATGCCAGTCGCTTAAATCAAGCCTCCATCTGAGAATGACTGCCTCGTTCTCACTAGCTGGGAGAAAATCATCGAATACAATCCAACGCATGGTGCCCTC
>JACLAD010009368.1_pt1 | contig 21994 bp, 26 predicted proteins | sample 8027901 | NCBI WGS metagenome assembly JACLAD01 (sample SAMN15725071, study PRJNA655200) | protist metagenome | isolation source: fluorescence activated cell sorting (FACS) single amplified genomes of... | place: Spain: Blaines Bay Microbial Observatory, Mediterranean Sea | collected 2016-07-05 | reverse complement strand
AGCGCGACATCGTCGGCCCGGTAATAGCGGCGCCCCCCGCTCCGTTTCAGAGGCTGCAGCATCGGGAACTGCTCTTCCCAATAGCGCAGCACGTGCGCCTTTATGCCAAGCGCCTTGCCAAGCTCCCCGATGGTCCGAAGCGCGTCTGCGTCCTTGCCATCGTCGAAGCTGCGGCGGGCCATGTCAGCTTCCGTCTGCGATCCGGTCGCGCAGGGTCTGGCTGGCGCGGAAGGTCATCACCCGGCGCGGGGTGATCGGCACCTCGACCCCGGTCTTGGGGTTGCGGCCGACGCGTTCCTTCTTGTCGCGCAGCACGAAGCTGCCGAAGCCGGAAATCTTGACGTTCTCGCCGTCCTTCAGAGAATCGCACATATGCGCGAGGATCGATTCGACCAGCGCCAGCGATTCCGCGCGGCTGAAGCCGAGTTTGCGATTGATGGTTTCGGCCAGATCGGCCCTGGTCAGCGTACCCGCCGAGCGCGACATCGTGAGGAATCCCTTTTTCTGTTCTTGCCGGGTGTTCTCGAAAGAGCCTCGATAAACCGCCGAAAGCCTAGCAATGATTACGTGGTGCCGCAAATGCGACACAGCGTTTTTTGCACCATCGGCGATTCGCGTGCCGTGCGGGGCTGCGCGGGCTCAGAGCCGGACCAGGCTTGCGCCCCATGTGAACCCGCCGCCCATCGCTTCGAACAGCACCAGATCGCCCGGCTTGATCCGCCCGTCGGCACGCGCGGCAGCGAAAGCGAGCGGCACGGATGCGGCAGACGTGTTGGCGTGCTGGTCGACCGTGACGATTACCTTTTCGGGCGCCAAGCCCAGCTTCTTGGCGGTCGCTTCCAGAATGCGGATATTGGCCTGGTGCGGCACCACCCAGTCGATCTGGTCGACGGTGATGCCTGCCTTGGCGACCACGTCGCCCAGCACCTGCGCCAGATTGCCGACCGCGTGGCGGAACACTTCGCGCCCTTTCATCCGCAGATGGCCCACGGTCTGCGTGGTCGAGGGCCCGCCATCGACATAGAGCAGGTCGTGCTGCGCGCCGTCGGCGTGGAGCTGCGAGGTCAGGATGCCCGGCCCCTCGCTCTTCGCGGTGCCCTCGGCAACGTCCTGCGCCTCCAGCACGATCGCGCCCGCGCCGTCGCCGAACAGCACGGCGGTGGTGCGGTCCTCCCAGTCGAGAATGCGGCTGAAGGTTTCCGCGCCGATCACCAGCGCGCAGGTTGCCTGCCCGCTGCGCAGCATCGCGTCGGCGGTGGTCATCGCATAGAGGAAGCCGGAGCATACCGCCTGCACGTCGAACGCGGGGCAGCCATTGCAGCCCAGCGCAGCCTGCACCTTGGTGGCGGTCGCGGGGAAGGTGTTGTCGGGCGTCGCGGTGGCGAGAACGATCAGGTCGATCTTCTTCGCGTCGATCCCCGCATCGGCCAGCGCGGCGCGCGCGGCCGCGATCGCCAGCGTGCCGGTGGTTTCCCCCTCGCCCGCGATATGGCGCTGGCGGATGCCGGTGCGCTCCACGATCCACTCGTCGCTGGTGTCGAGCCGGCCTGCCAGCTCTGCATTGGTCACGACGCGTTGGGGCATGGCAGAGCCAGCCCCGCGGATGAGGGAGCGGATCACTTGGCGCTGCTCTCGATCTTGCTTGTGTCGGTGCGGGTACGGTGGCCGTTCGCCATCAGGCTGTCGCCCAGTTCGGCAAGGTCTTCGCCGATCCGTGCGGTGAGGTCTTCTTCGAGCAGCCGCGCCGCGACCGCGACAGCGTTGGCGACGCCATTGGCCGTGGCGCTGCCGTGGCTTTTCACGACCACGCCGTTGAGGCCGAGGAAGACCGCGCCATTGTGGTTGTTGGGGTCGAGATGGTGACGCAGCAGCTCGGTCGCGGGGCGCGAGACGAGGAAGCCGATCTTGGACCGCAGCGAGGAGCGGAACGCTGTCTTGAGCAGGTCGGTCACGAACCGGGCCGAACCTTCGATTGCCTTGAGCGCGATATTGCCGGAGAAACCGTCGGTCACCACCACATCGACATCGCCGCGGTTGATCTTGTCCGCCTCGACGAAGCCGTCGAAATCGATCGCCAGCGTCTTGGCCGCGCGCAGGTGCTTTGCCGCTTCCTGCACTTCGCCGGTGCCCTTGATGTCTTCGGTGCCGATATTGAGCAGCCGCACGCGCGGGCGCGGACGCCCGGTGACGATGCGGGAATAGGCCGCACCCATGATCGCGAACTGGACAAGATTGCGCGCATCGCACTCGGTATTGGCACCGAGGTCGAGCATGATGACGTCCTGCTCTTCGAGCGTGGGGAGCAATGCGGCGAGCGCGGGTCGGTCGATCCCCGGCAGGGTGCGCAGCGCGACCTTGCTGATCGCCATCAGCGCACCGGTATTGCCCGCGCTGACCGCAGCGCCGGCTTCGCCGCGTTTCACCGCGGCGACCGCTTCGCCCATCGATGTGCCCTTGGCACGGCGGAGCGCCTGCGAGGGCTTGTCCTCGCCCTCGACCACCGATTCGCAATGGCGGATCTCGGCCGCGCCGGCGAGCCCGGGATGGCTCTCCAGCGCGCGCTCGATCTGCGCACGGTCGCCCATCAGTAAGAAGTTGAACTTCTCGTGCCGACGGCGGGCGAGGGCTGCACCCTCGACCATCACGCGCACGCCTTCGTCGCCGCCCATCGCGTCGACGGCGATACGCGGAAGACTCATGCGATTACGTCCTTACCGTGATGGGCTCAGAGGCCCTTGGGCTCGAGCACCAGGCGGCCATTATAATGACCGCAGTGGCCGCACATGTTGTGCGGGCGCTTCAATTCGCCGCAATTGTCGCATTCATGGAAGGCTTCGACCTTCAGCGAATCATGCGCGCGCCGATTGCCCCGGCGATGCGGCGATACTTTTCTCTTGGGGACGGCCATGGCGGCACCTGTTCTAAACGGTTAAAAATCAATACTTGAGAGCCGCCCTTAAGCGAGGGGAAGCACCTGCACAACGGCTATGTCGTGCGGCGCTCACGCTCCGTCAATGGCGGCAAGAGGCGCGCGCTATACCGATTCTGCCGCGTGATGCAAGCGCAGCTTGGCGCTTGGCCATCGCGAACACCGCGCTAAAGCCTGTCCCCCTGTACGATCTGCACGGGAGAGAATGCGATGGATATCATGCTGCCGGTGTCGCTGACCAGCGCCGCCATGTTCGGGCTGCTGGCGCTGTGGCTGGCGGTGCGCTGCGGCCGCGCGCGGCTGAAGGCCAAGGTCGGCCACGGCGATGGCGGCAATCCCCTGCTCGCCCGGCGGATGCGCGCACAGCTCAATTTCGTCGAAACCGCGCCTTTCGTGCTCGCGCTGATCGTGCTGATCGAACTGGCGGGGCGCGGCGGGATGTGGCTGCACCTCCTCTCGATCCTGTTCGTGTTCGCGCGAATCCTGCACGGCGTCGGGATGGACGCCGAGAAAGGCGGGCTGCCGCGGCAGATCGGTGTGATCGTGACGATGCTCACGCTGCTGGGGCTGAGCGTGTTCGCCGCGCTGATCGGGTTCGGGGTTGTCTGAGCCCCCTCCCTCAAGAAAGGGAAGCTGCTGCGCTCACGCCAGCGCCGCGTCGCCCACGAAGGGGTTGGTGCGGCGTTCCTGGCCGAAGGTGCTGGTCGGACCGTGGCCAGGGATGAAGGTGACATCGTCGCCCAGCGGCCACAGCTTCCTGGTGATCGCGTCGATCAGGCTCTGATGATCGCTCATCGGGAAATCGGTCCGCCCGATGCTGCCCTGGAACAGCACATCGCCCACGATCGCGAATTTGCGGTCGCGGTTGAAGAAGATCACGTGGCCCGGCGTGTGGCCGGGGCAGTGGATCACCTCCAGCGTCAGGTTGCCGACGGTGACGGTGTCGCCATCCTCCAGCCAGCGGTCGGGCTCGAAACTCGCGGCCTCCATCTGGAACCGCGCGCCGTCTTCATCCAGCCGCGCAATCCAGAACCGGTCCGCCTCGTGCGGGCCCTCGATCGGCAGACCGAGTTCCTTCGCCAGCATCCCCGCCTGCCCACAATGGTCGAGATGACCATGCGTGATGAGGATCTTCTCCAGCTCCACCCCCGCCTTGGCGACGCCCGCCTTCAGCTTGTCGAGATCGCCGCCCGGATCGATCAGCGCGGCCTTGTTGGTCTGCGTACACCAGATCAGCGAGCAGTTCTGCTGCAGCGGCGTCACCGGCAGGATCGCGGCTTTCATGGGTGAGGCTTGGGAAGAGGCGTTGGTCTGGGTCATGCCCCCCGAGATGGAACACCGATTGATCGGTGGCAAGGGCGGCGGTACCCTTCCCCAAGGCCTGAAAAAGGGATCGCCGACCATGAAGCCGCAATTCGTCCTGCTCGCAGCCGTGGGCATCCTCGCACTGGCAGCCTGCCAGCCGGATACGCCCGTGCAGTCGGCCACCGCTGCCGAGCCGCAGCCGAGCCGCGCGGAGCTTGCCCAGACCGATGCGGACGGCGTGCCGATGCTGGTGGGTGCGGTGTGCGGCAGCTGCCACGCGGTGACGCCGGGCACGCTCTCGCCCCTGCCGCAGGCGCCCACTTTCCCCGAGATCGCCAATCGCGACGGACTGACCCGCGAAACGCTGACCGCGTACCTGCGCGATGCGCACAACTACCCCGACATCATGGATGTGGGGCTGACCGACGCGGACGTCGCGCTGGTCACCGATTACATGCTGTCTCTGAAAGATCCCGACTACCGCCGTCCCCCGTCCTGAAAAACGAGCCGGAAGACGCGCAGATCGGCTTAGCGTGGGACGCGATTGCCACCGCCCGGTCGGGTGGGCACGCGCGGGGGCGTTGCCGTGGGCGCAGGCGCGGGTTCGTCCGCAGCAGGCTCCAGCGCGACCGCCGCATTGGAGTAGCTGTTCGCCGTCTCCGTCCCGAGCGCGTTGAGCGCCCCGACGAGGCCGACCCCGATCAGCGCCATGATGACCGCATATTCGATCGCCGATGTGCCCGTCTCGTCGCGCAGCAGATGTCTGGTAATCATCATGTCCCCCGGATTTCGCAGGGATCATGACGCTCGAAGGTGAAGAATCCTCTAAACGGCGCAGAAACGTTAGGGATACGTACTGCGGCACCGAGCCAAACTCCGTCACCGCCGAGACTGGTCAGCGCGGCCTCCCCCGCCTGCGCATCCCAGATCGGCGAGCTGTACTGTCGCAACGGCATCGCCGGCAGGATGGCGGCTTTCATGGAGATGTTTGGTGAGGGTCGGCTGTACCGGCCATCGAGCCGAGGTGGCGAAGTGCGCGCTGGTGGAAGCTTCGACAGCATCCTGGCCGCAAGCTACCCTGCTTCGCCAAGCAAAGATTCCTAAGTCTCGTTGGAAGGCAATTCGCGATTAACGAATTGCTGCATGACCAGTCCGCCTTCGCGAGCCCCCTGTGGGATTTCACGGAGGCCAAACTTGCCGTTTAGCTTCCATGCCGCAAGCATATACCGCGCCCTGGGGTGACCGGCTTCTGCGGCCTTCTCGAGCAAGGGTCGTACCCGCCGCGCGTTCGAGAGCGTCGGTGATTGGCCGGATGAATACCACGCGAGCCAGAAGGTGGAGGGGATAAAACCTGCCTTGTCTCCGTTCTCGAGTAAGACTTTCCAATTTTCGTTGATCGAGTATCTGAAAAGCAGTCTTGCCATGTCCAGCGAGCCCATCCACGAGCCGACCTCGTGCGCCTTATAAAAGTAGGCTTCAGCTAACCTCAGGTCCTGTTCGACCACGTCGCCGTCCCGGTAAAAATGCCCTAGCACGCGCGCTGGCCAAGCCGCACCCAATTCAGCCAGATCAGAAAGCTCTTCGATCGCTGCCTTGGGATCCTTTTTCAGAAGCGTGGCGACCACCGCCGCCCGTTCTCTAACGCTTTCGTCTTCGTGTCGGGGTTCCCAGTCCCTGCCAAAGTCTGCCTCCCAGTCGTAGACATACATCCAAAAGGCGTGTCGTCTTTCCTCGGAGGGAGAGGGGAGGAAAGTGCGGATGAAACGGCAGAGCAGACAGGCCATCGGCTTAACTTATCACAACCGCCCGCTCTTCCACACCACGCGGCCCAGCACCTCGATCTCGTCCAGCCCCACCTCCACCGGCGGGTAGGCGAGATTCTGGCTGAGCAGCGCGATGCGCCCCGCTCCCGCGCTGGCCAGCCGCTTGACCATCAGCGTGTCGCCCATGCGCACGACGTGGACCCCGTCCCGCTCGAACCGCGATCCGCGATCAATCAGGATCTCGTCGCCGTGACGCAGCAGCGGCTCCATCGAATCGCCCTCCACGGTCAGCGCGGAGAGCATTTTCGGATCGAACCCGTTTTCGCGCAGCCAGCGACCCGAAAAGCCGAAATTGTCGAACGGCGCCTCGCCATTGGCGAATGGCCCCGGCCCGGCCGCTGCGGCGAGCGAGAGGCGCGGGATCGCGTGGAAATCCTCGTCGCCAGAAGAGAAGCGAGACGCACCATAGGATTTTTCCTCCGCGCCACTCATCTCGGGGGCCAACTCACTCTCGTCGACACCGAAGAACTGGGCCAGCGTGCGCCGGTCCTGCTCCTCCAGCTTGCGCGGGCTCCCCTTGCGGATGAACTGCTGCAAATAGCTGGAATTGCGGTCGATAAGCTTGGAAAGCGCCGTAAGGCTTGAGCCGCGGGCCTGCGCGAGTTCGAGCAGGCGCGCACGCGCCGGATCGCCTGGCAGGCTGCCCGCAGAGGGTCGATCATCGCTCATACACAATTTCCTATAGCGAAAGATTTTTCCTAGACAAGTAGGATTTCACAGGCGAGCAATCCTTCACCGCGGCGCCGAATCGACCTGTCAAAGCCATCTGTGAGGGAAATTTATGCTGATTCGAAGGATAGAGAGGTTTCTGCGCGAATTCGATATGCCTGCGACCAAATTCGGGCGGCTAGCGACGCATGATCCACGCTTCGTGCTCGACCTGCGCAACGGGCGCATGCCGCGCTCCGGCACGGAACGCCGCGTGGACGGCTTCATGGCCGAATGGCGCGCCCGGATGGAGGAGCCGCGCCATGCAGGCTGAAGCCCTTCCCACCCTCGCCCCGCGCCGGGGCAGCGCCGGGAGGCTCGAACGCGCGCTGATCGCGCTCGCCGGGGGCGAGGGCCGCGTGCTCGACCACCGCGAGCGTGGCTGGGCCAGCATCACCTTCGCCGGCACCCGCCACACGGTGCGGCTGGCGTTCGACACGCCCGACGCAATCGCGGGCGGGGAAGTGCTGATCGCCGAGCTGCCCGATCACGAATTCGCCCTGCCCGGACGGCTGGTCGCCGATGCGACGGTAAGCGCGGTGGACCACACCCTTGCGCCCTCGCCCCGACTCACCGTCACCTGCGAATTGCTGCTGCTGGAGGACGGTTGAGCGGGTGGCGTGGCGGGGGTGGTTTTAAACCCCCTGAACTGTGTGTCAGGTGTGTCAGGGGCCGCGCGAAGCTGGCCCCGAACACGCCGGTCACCGCCGGATCACGAGGTTCCTGATCTCGGTCATGTCCTCCATCGCGAAGCGCACGCCTTCGCGGCCCAGGCCGGAGTTCTTGACCCCGCCATAGGGCATGTTGTCGACCCGATAGCTGGGGATCTCGTTGATGCAGATGCCGCCGTAATCCAGCCGGTCCCACGCATCGAACATCTTGAACAGGTCGCGCGTGAAGATGCCCGCCTGCAGCCCGAATTCGGAGCGGTTGGTCTCCTCGATCGCCTCGTCGAAGGTGGAGAACTTCATGAGGACGGCGAGCGGACCGAACACTTCCTCGTTCACCACCTTGGCGTCGCGGTCGACGTTTTCGAGCAGGGTTGCAGGGATCATCCGCCCCTCGCGCGTGCCGCCGCACAGCAGCTTTGCACCATGGTCGAGCGCTTCTTTCGTCCATGCCTCGACCCGTTCGGCCTCGCCGTCGTCGATCATCGGACCGATGAAGGTGTCCTTGTCCTTGGGATCGCCCGCGACGAGGGCCTTGGCTTCCTCGACCAGCATGTCGCGAAACTCGTCGTACACATCCTCGTGAATGAGGATGCGCTGGACCGAGATGCATGACTGGCCGGACTGGTAGAAGGCGCCCTTGATGACGCGCGGCAGGGCATCCTTGAGATCGGCATCACGGTCGATGATGACTGCGGCATTGCCGCCCAGCTCCATCACGACCTTCTTCTTGCCTGCCCTGGCTTTGAGCGCCCAGCCGACCTCGTCCGACCCGGTGAAACTGAGCAGCTTCAGCCGCTCGTCGGTGGTGAACAGGTCCGCCCCGTCGCGGCTCGCGGGCAGGATCGAAAATGCGCCCTTGGGCAGGTCGGTCTCGGCCAGCACCTCGCCGATGATGATCGCGCCCAGCGGCGTCTTGCTCGCGGGCTTGAGGATGAAGGGACAGCCAACCGCCAGTGCGGGCGCGATCTTGTGCGCGGCAAGGTTGAGCGGGAAGTTGAAAGGAGAGATGAAGCTGCACGGACCGATGGGCACACGCTTCCAGATCGCCTGATAGCCCTTGGCGCGTTCGGAGATGTCGAGCGGCATGACCTCGCCGCCCAGCCGCACGCTTTCCTCGGCGGCGATGCGGAAGGTGTCGATCAGGCGGGTGACCTCGCCCTCGCTGTCGCCGATCGGCTTTCCGGCCTCGACGCACAGCGCATAGGCGAGTTCGTCGAAACGCTCCTCGAACCGCTTCACGCAGTGCATCAGCACGTCCTGCCGCTGATAGCTGGCGAGCCGCGCCATCGGCTCCGTCGCCTCGACCGTACCGACGATCGCGTCGTCGATGATCTCGGGCGTGGCGAGCGCGGTGCGGAAGGCGACCTCGCCGGTGTACTTGTCCGTCACCTCGAGATCGGTGTTGGGCTGCGCGGCCTCGTTGCGAAGGTAGAGGGGGTAAGTGTCCTTGAGCTGTGGCACGGGGGCAATCTCCTTTACCAAGGCAACCTCAAAGCTGCGCGCTGCGTTCCTTGATCTCGTGGTTGAGCAGCGAATCGTTTTCCGAATAGTCGACCGGGCAGTCGATCACATGCACCCCGCCCGCATCGCGGCATTGGGCGAGTAGCTGTTCGAGGTGCTCCGCGCTCTCGACCCGGTGGCCATGCGCGCCGAAGCTGCGCGCATAGTCCACGAAATCGGGGTTATCGAAAGTCAGGCCATAGTCGGCCAGCCCCATGTTCTTCTGCTTCCAGCGGATCATGCCATAGGCATCGTCGCGCAAAATCAGCACGGTCAGGTCGACGCCCAGCCGCACCGCCGTTTCCAGTTCCTGCCCGCTCATCATGAAGCCGCCATCACCGCACACTGCCAGCACCTTGCGCTGCGGATGGACCAGCGCGGTGGCGATCGCGCTCGGCAAGCCCGCACCCATGCTGGCGAGCGCATTGTCGAGCAGGATGGTGTTGGGCAGGTGCGCCATGTAATTGCGCGCAAACCACAGCTTATAGACCCCGTTGTCGAGGCAGATCACCCCGTCGCGCGGCATCGCCCGGCGGATCGCGCCGACGAGGAAGGGCGGGAAGATCGGGAAGCGGCGGTCCTCCATCAGCGCGTCCGAATGCTCGAGCTCCGCCTCGCGGTAGCGCAGCATGCAGCCCGCATCCCAATCGTCCTGGCGGGTGATCGCCTCCTTCATCTGCCAGATCGCGTTGGCGATATCGCCGATCACCTCGATCTGCGGGAAGTACACCGGGTCGACCTCCGCCGTGTTGTACGACACGTGGATCACGACGCGCTTGTCGTCGCGGTGCATGAAGAACGGCGGCTTCTCGATCACGTCGTGGCCGATCGAGAGGATGCAGTCCGCTTCCTCGATCGCCCGGTGGACGAAATCGCCCGAAGACAGCGCAGCGCAGCCGAGGAACAGCGGCCGCTCCTCGTCCAGCACGCCCTTGCCCATCTGGGTGGTGACGAAGGGAATGCCCGTCTTGTCGACGAATTCGCCGAGCATCTTGCTCGCCATGTTGCGGTTCGCGCCCGCGCCGATCACCAGCAGCGGCTTCTTCGCGGCTTCCACCGCCTCCACCGCGATCCGCACCGCCTTGGGCTCGGCAGAAGGACGGCGCGCGACCGAGGCTTTCAGAGGCGCAGCCTGCGCCTCCTCCGCGGCGATGTCTTCGGGCAGTTCGAGATGGGTCGCGCCGGGCCGCTCTTCCTCCGCCAGCCGCACCGCCTCGCGCACCCGCGCGGGCAGCGTCTCCCCGCTCGCCAGCTGGTGCGCGAACTTGGTCACCGGGTTCATCATCGCGACCACATCGAGAATCTGGAAACGGCCCTGCTTGGAATGCTTGATCGGCTTCTGCCCGGTCACGGTCAGCATCGGCATCCCGCCAAGCTGGGCATAGGCGACCGCGGTCAGCGCATTGGTCGCGCCCGGCCCCAGCGTGGTCAGGCACACCGCCGCCTTGCCCGTAAGCCGGCCATAGGTCGCAGCCATGAAACCCGCGCCCTGTTCATGCCGGGTGAGCACCAAACGGATGTCGGAGCGCGAGAGCGAATCGAGCAGGTCGAGGTTCTCCTCGCCGGGAACGCCGAAGACATATTCGACGCCCTCCGCCTCAAGGCATTGGACGAACAGATCGCTCGTCTTGATCGCTTGTCCCTCGGCCATCGCTCTCTCCCCTCCTGGTGTGCCCGATCTATACGGGCGGCGGCACGGATTGGTTTCGCGAAGCGTTCAGTAACCCAGCGCGGGGTCGAAGGGCGGTTCGACCGGTTCGCCCGCGTGCCAGCGGGCCAGATTCTCGATGAAGCGGTCGGCGCTGCGCTGAAACATCTTGCTCTGCGCGCGGCCCGACAGGTGCATGGTGACCTGCGCATTGTCGAGCGACCACAGCGGATGGTCCTCGGGCAGCGGCTCGGGATCGGTCACGTCGAGCAGCGCGGCCTCGATCCGCTTTCCCTCCAGCGCATCGACCAGCGCATCCTGATCGACCACGTCGCCGCGTGCGATGTTCACCAGCACGGCGTTGGCCTTCATCGCCGCGAGTTCCCCCGCGCCGATCATGTGGTGCGTTTCGGGGGTGGAGGGCACCGCCAGCACGACCCAGTCGAATTCGCCCAGCTTGCCGCGCCATTCGTCCGGCTTGAGCGCACTATCCGCGCCCGAGCGGCGCACGGGCACCACCTCCATGTCGAGGGCTTCGAGCCGGGTCTTCACCAGCTGCCCGATCGCGCCGAGGCCGAGCAGCAGCACCCGCTCGCCCGCCAGCTCGCGCTTGCCGGGGCTGTCCTGCAACCACTCGTGCCGATCCTGCGCGCGGACCACCTCGCGGTAGCCCTTGGCATGGGTCAGCATTAGCATGACGACATATTCGGCGATGGTGATCGCGTTGATGCCCGCCCCATTGGTGACGATCGTGCCGCGCTCCTCCAGCAGGTCGAGCGGCAGGAAATCGAGACCCGCATAGATCGAGTTGAGCCATTTGAGGTTGGTCGCGGCGGTCACGACCTCGCACATCGGGCCGGGCTGGTTGAAATCGAACCAGCCGATCTCCGCACGCGGCGCGAGTTCGATCGCCTCCTCCTTGCTCATGAACCACAGCGGCTCGACCCAGTCGGGCAGGCGCGGCTCCACCAGCGGGCGGATCAGGGCGGACAGGACTGCGGTGGTCAAAGGCTCAACCTCTCTTGTCTCGTCGGCACGGACTTGATCCGGGCCAGGGCTTCTCTTTCACGCGAACGGACCAGAAGTGAAGCACCACCCGGGATCAAGTCCGGGCTGACGGTTCGGCCTCACACCAGCTTCCATTCCCAGCCAAGCGGATCGCCATCCATGACTTCGACGCCCTTCGCGGCGAGCTCGTCCCGGATCGCGTCGGAAGTGGCGAAGTCCTTTTCGGCCCGCGCGTCCTTGCGGCGCTTCAGAGCGTCCTCGATTTCGGCTTCGGTGACGGTCGCGTCCTTAGGGCGAATGCGCAGATCGGTCCGCGCGAGGTCGAGCAGGCCGAGGCCAAGGACGGCGTCCATCCGTTCGACCACGGCGCGCTTGATCCCGGCATCGACCTTCTTGGTCGCCAGCGCATCTTCGAGCGCGGTCAGCGCGATTGCGGTGTTGAGATCGTCGGCCATCGCGTCCTGGAACTTGGCAAGCGCAGGGGCAAACTTCGGATGATCGGTCGCAGCGCTTTCCACCTCGCGCAACGGCTGCACCGCCATCACCATCCGCTTGAGCCGCGTCAACGCCGCGCCGAGGCCCTCCCACGAGAACTCCAGCTCGCTGCGGTAGTGCGCCTGGAGGCACATCATCCGGTAGGCGAGCGGGTGGTATCCCTTGTCGATCAGAAGCTGCAGGCGGAGGAACTCGCCCGACGACTTGCTCATCTTGCCAGACCGCTCGACCAGAAAGTTGTTGTGCATCCAGATTTTCGCACCCGAATGCGCGGCATCGTCCAGCCCGCCGCAGCCGCAGTAGGCCTGGTTCTGCGCGATCTCGTTGGGGTGGTGGATCTCGCGGTGGTCGATCCCGCCGGTGTGGATGTCGAACGGGAAGCCGAGCAGCTTGCCGCCCATCACGCTGCATTCGAGGTGCCAACCCGGTGCGCCTCTGCCCCACGGCGAATCCCACTCCATCTGCCGCGTCTCGCCCTCAGGCGTGGTCCGCCAGATCGCGAAATCGGCGGCGTTGCGCTTGCCTTCGACCGTGTCGATCCGGCCCTCGCCCTCTTCGGTCACGGCACGCGCCAGCCGCCCGTAGTCCTCCACCGTCGAGACATCGAAATAGAGGCCGCTCTCCAGTTGGTAGCAGTGCTTGGCCTCGATCTGCTTCGCAAAGTCGATCATCTCCGCGATGTAGTCGGTCGCGACCGACCACTGCGCCGGTTGGCGTATGTTGAGCGCGCTTATGTCGTCCTTGAACGCCTTTGTGTAATGCTCGGCAATATCCCAGATCGACTGCTTCTGCTTCGCAGCCATCTTCTCCAGCTTGTCCTCGCCCGCATCCGCGTCGTCGGTCAGGTGGCCGACATCGGTGATGTTGATGATGTGGGTGAGCTTGTAGCCGCGCCAGCTGAGCGTGCGCCCCAGCACATCGGCGAATACATAGGCGCGCATATTGCCGATATGCGGGTAGTTATAGACGGTCGGCCCGCAGGTGTAGACGCGCGCCTCCCCCTCGTGGACCGGAACGAAGGGTTCCAGCTGACGGTTGAGAGAATTGAACAGCTTGAGTTGCGGCGCGTCGGTCATAGCCCGCGCAAATGGGCCAAGCGGCACGGCTGCGCAACACCGGAGCGAGCATATCAGCAAGGATTCAGGAACCGACACCCTCTCACGCACGCTGGGCGGCGTGGCCATCGCGGGCTGCGCGATCTCGGTTGTGTGCGACCTGCTGGGGGCGGCTCTGTCGGACCGGATCGGGCTGACCAGCGACACGATCAGCAACCTTGCCGCAGGCAAGTGGGACATTCTTTCCGACCTCGGCATCTATGCCTTCGTCGTCGGTGTGCTCGCCGTGACCATCGGCCTGGTCCGCTGGCGCGTATCGCGCTGGGACTGGCGGCTGGGCACCGTGCTGCTGGTGGTGCTAGCGCTCGATTACACGCTGATCGCGGCGTACGAGGCCTATTCGACCGGCAAGGGCATGCAGATCCACTACAAGCTGGTCTACCTGATGGGCGTCGCCTTCCCGCTCACCGTGCTGCTGACCGCCGGCCAGTTCTACGAGATCGACCGGCGGCTGGGCATTGCGCTCTATGTCGGCGGAGCGCTGTGGGCGCTGGCCGCGCCGTTCCTGTTCGTGGTGCCGACCGGGTGGGACGGGCTCTACGAACGCGCGCTCGCCTTCGGCAAGCTGGGCTGGTTCGTCACCATGGGGGTGATGATCTGGCGCGACCCGGACATCGTGCGGCGTGTGCCAAAGGACGAGCGGAGCTAGAGCCCGTCGCAGTAGTCCGGATTGTCCGACGTGTCGCCGAAGTTGCAGCCGCGCTTCAGCTCGGCGCGGATCGTGTCGCAGGAGTTCTGGATATTGCACGCCGGCCGCGTGGCGGGCGACATTTTGTAGCACTGCTCCGACAGGGTTTCGGCCTTCTCGCGCCCCAGTTCGGCAAGGCAGGAGCCTTCGGTCGGCTCGGCGGTGCTATTGTCGAGCGCGGGGCGGCTGTTCGCATATTCGTCGCTGGGCGGAGCGGACTCGGGCTCGCTCGGGCCGACCGGGTCGATCACCGGCGCAGGGTCGGAGGCCTGCGTAGCGCTCGGCTCCGCATCGGGCTTGGCCGTGTCGGGCGCGTCGCATGCCGCAAGCGCGCAGACCGCCGCCATGGTCGAAATCCAGCCCATGATACGCATGTCCGCTCCTTCAAATCCGTGCCATGGTCAATCGCCCGGCCGACTGGCGGTTCCGCGCCTCAGCCACCCATCGCGGCGATCGTCGCGAAGATCACGATGCCGATACCTGCGATTCCCATCACGATGGTCAGGCCGCGCGGGATCGCCGCGCCTTGCCTGCCGCCCGCATCGCGGGTGCCAGCGGTCAGCACCGCCGTGGCGAGCAGGATGGCGAGCGCAGTGCCCAGCCATTCGAGCGTTTCGAGCAGCGAGGACATCGGCACCGGCGTCACCGGGAAGATCTTGAACAGGTCGAGCAGATAGGTCGCCGCAAAGCCGATGGCCGCCGCCATGCTCCACACCCGCCGCACACCGCCGCGCCAGGTCAGCCATGCCAGCACCAGCGATCCGAGGCCGAGCACGGTGAGGAAGATGTTGAATGCGGCCAGCACGCTCGCCGGATAGGCGCTGAAATCGCGCGTCTCGACAAAGCCGCCGGGGATCATCAGCGCGAGGTTGATCGCCGACAGTGCGAGCAGCAGGGCAACGAGATGGCGCGGGTTCATACTCGGGTATCCCTATTCGAAGCCTTCGAACCGGACATGCTCGTCCAGCGGCACACGGTTGCGCTCGAAGCTGTTCACCGGTGCATCCGGATCGCGATAGCCGATGCCCACGCCGCAGAAGAAGCGGTGCGTTTCGGTGCTCACGCCGATGTGCTCCATGATCGGATCGGCGTAGTAGGCCATGAATTCCTGCGGGCAGGAATCGAGCCCCTGCTCGCGGAGCAACAGCATGACGGTCTGAAGCCACATGCCCGTGTCGGACCACTGCGCCTCCTTCATCAGGCGCGGGAAGTAGCACAGCAGGAGGACAGGCGCGCCGAAGCTGACGACATTGCGCCCCATCGCGGCGGCGCGGCCCGCCTTGTCCTCGCGCTCGATGCCGAGCGATTCGAACATGCTGGCCGAAAGTTCGTAGAGGCGGTTCTTGTAGCGATCCTCCTGCTTGGGCGCGTCCCAGTCGTAGTCGGGCTGCTTCATTTCGGAGCTGCGGAGCTTCTCGCGCAACTGGGCAAGCGGCTCGCCGGTCAGGATCGTCGCCTCCCACGGTTGGTAATTGCAGCCCGAAGGTGCCCAGCGCGCGGTGTCCATGACCTGCCGGATCGTATCGAGGGGAACCGGCGTATCGAGGAAATCGCGCACCGAGCGGCGCGAGGTAACGGCTTGGGTGACGGACATCTGGGTATCGCTCATGCGCGGCTGGCTAGCGGCTGACCGCCGTCGCGCCAACCCGGCGGGACGCATTTCGTGCTGTCCTACTCGCAAAACGCTCTCTAGCTGGATTCGCCCTGCGACCCTTTCGGGAGGACCACATGGGCGACCCCGCCACCTATCATTTCGATCTCGACCCCGCGCTGCGACCGGCGCACGCTCCGCTGGAGGAACGCTGGTGGCCGGGCATCCGCGATGCAGCGCTCAAGGCATCGAGCGCGCGGATTTACGATCCGATAAAAGGCGTGCGCGCGGTGGTGATCCACGCGACGGCGGGCGGCAGTTCGGCGGGCGCGGCGAGCGTGATTCTCGATGGCAAGGCGAGCTTTCACTGGCTGGTGCCCGACGAGGACGAGCCGCAGCACGGGCAATTCGTGTGGGCCACGTGCCACGAGGCACGCGCGGCATGGCATGTGCGCAATGCCTGCTCTCACCCCGCGATCTGGGACGGGCGCGGACGGATCAACCACTGGTCGCTCGGAATCGAGGTGGTGAACCGGCAGGTGCGCACGGACGCATTCTCGGACTGGCAGATAGAGGCCACCGCGCAGATCGTCCGCTACGCCTGGTCGAAGTACCCCAACCTCAGCCATGTGGTGAGCCACGCAATGCTCGACCCTGCGCGGCGCAGCGATCCGGGGAGGCTGTTCCCGTGGGAGCGGTTTCGGGAGGCGGTGATGGATGGCCGGGGGGAGCGCGTGCCGGAGTTGGTGGCGGGGGTGGCGGAACTAGAGGAGACCACACCGCCAGCGTCACATTGTATGACGGCGTGATCAGCAACGCTTCTTATTAGATTTTCGGGAAAGTGCGGGGATCACGGAAGAACATGTTCTCGCATTTTGTCGATCAGCACACCGCATTCAGATTTATCAAACTTCAGTCCGCTTCCTCGTGATACGAAAAAACTTTGAGCAGCGGCAATTTGAGGCTCTCTCATTTTGTACGCGGTTCCGTAGAGTGTCTTACCATCAAGTCGATCTGGACAGATCAGATCAAGATTTCGACGGTTGTAACCAAATCCTAGAAAAACGATCCTTTCAGCAGAAGCCACGAGATCGCGAATCCTTTCGCGATGCTCAGAATCCACTTCTTCCGTGAAAGTTCGGATTTGCTCAGATGCTTTATGGATGCTCCACGGTCGCTCCGCTCCCAGCGGAATTTGTAGATTAGATCCCTCGAAAATACTGCCCAACTTCCCATAAGCATGGAGAATTGGCACGCGGTCCAATATTGCGCGCGCGTCATGATCACTCAGATTTTGACCGAACCGCCCAAAGATGTAGAGGGCAGCTTCAAGACATCGATCATAGTTAAATGTAACAAATCCGATGTTTGTTAAACATTTTGCGACATCGCGCCTTCACGCATTCTCATTTGAATAGCGGAGGATTTGACCAAGCCAAGAATTGTGTATCTCCGTCATGGCCGAGGTGGCGGTCACAGAATTCTGTATGGCCTGCGGAAATTTCGTTCGGGCTTCTGCTTCTAAAATTTGGTGAGCAATAGCAACCTTACCGACTTCCATTACCAAGGTTTGGTCTGACCACTCATCCAGAAATTCATCTATCGAGTCGGCGAAAGTGATCCCTTGCGCGATCCGAGTCATAGCCGCCACGTGATCCGCTCCCAGACCACCCATACGTGAAAAGATGCCGCTGATAACACCGTCTGGAAATTGGGAAGAAGTCAGAAGTTCGCTGGTCAACTGCGTTTGTATGCGGTTGGCCAGTTCCGTCCCAAATGGCATCGAACCGTTAGCATCGAGTTCCTTGTTGGCGGCTGCCCCGATGATGAAAACAGTTTTCACCAACTACCCCTCCACCTCGAACAGATCCGCCATCTGCCCAATCATGGTCCCGCCCAGCTGTTCGACATCCATGATCGTCACCGCGCGCTTGTAATACCGCGTCACGTCGTGGCCGATGCCGATCGCGACCAGCTGGACGGGTGAGGCTTTCTCGATCCACTCGATCACCTTGCGCAGGTGCGCTTCGAGGTAGCCTGCTCGGTTTACCGATAGCGTGCTGTCATCGACCGGCGCGCCGTCGGAGATCACCATCAGGATGCGGCGGTCCTCGGGCCGGGCGAGCAGGCGCTGGTGCGCCCACATCAGCGCCTCGCCGTCGATATTCTCCTTCAGCAGCCCTTCGCGCATCATCAGGCCGAGGTTGCGGCGCGCGCGGCGCCAGGGCTCGTCGGCCTGCTTGTAGACGATGTGACGCAGGTCGTTGAGGCGGCCGGGTTGCTGCGGCTTGCCGTCGGCGAGCCATTTCTCGCGCGTGTGCCCGCCCTTCCACGCGCGGGTGGTGAAGCCGAGGATCTCGGTCTTCACCCCGCACCGCTCCAGCGTGCGCGCGATGATGTCCGCGCTGATCGCGGCGATGGAGATCGGGCGGCCGCGCATCGAGCCCGAATTGTCGATCAGCAGGGTGACGACCGTGTCCTTGAACTCGGTCTCCCGCTCGACCTTGTAAGAAAGCGAATGGCCGGGGCTGATGACCACGCGGGCCAGCCGCGCGGCATCCAGCATGCCCTCTTCCTGGTCGAAATCCCAGCTGCGGCTCTGCTGCGCCATGAGCCGGCGCTGGAGCCGGTTGGCGAGCCGGGTGACGACATGCTGCAAGCCGGTCAGCTGGCTGTCGAGATAGGCACGCAGCCGGTCGAGCTCGTCGGCATCGCACAGCTCGGTCGCGGCGATTTCCTCGTCGAACTTGCGCGTATAGACCTGATACTCGAAATCGTCGGGGATGTCGGTCCAGTGGCGGTTCGGGCGCACGGGCATCATGCCCTCTTCGCCGTCGTCGCCTGCGTCGTCGCTGTCGCCTTCCTCTTCGGACAGCTCGCCCTCGCCATCCTCGTCGGCGTCGCCTTCGGCCATTTCGGAGGCGGCTTCGGGGCTCTGCTGCGGCGACTGGTCGCCCGCGTCTTCCTCGTCGGTATCGTCCTCGGGCGATTCGCCCTCATCCTCGTCGCCGTCCTCGTCCGCATCGTCGGGCGCGCTGTCCGCGCCTTCGATCAGGTCGAGCTGGCGGAGCATCTCGATCGAGAGGTCCTGAAAAGCCTTCTGGTCGTCAAGCATGTCCGCCAGTGCGGAGAAATCGCCGCCGGTGCGCTCCTCCACGAACTTGCGGACCAGGTCGACGCCCTTCTGCGCGCGGCTCGGGATCGGCCTACCGGTCAGCGCCTCGCGCATCATCAGCGATACGGCGGTGGAGAGCGGCACGTCACGCGCTTCGGTGGCTCGGGCGATGGGGTCGCTGGCGGCGCGCAGCTCGGTCGCGGCGGCGAGGTTTTCGCCCACGCCCGCGAAGCCTTGCGCGCCCAGCGCTTCGTACCGGACCTGCTCGACCGCGTCGTAGACCGCGCGCGCAACTGGATCGCCCGGCGCGCCCGAATCGTGCAGTGCGTTGTCGTGCAGGCGGATCTTGAGCGCGAAGCTATCGGCAAAGCCACGCGCCTCGGCCGCCTGTTCGGGCGGCAGCTGGCGGCCCGGAAGCGGCACGCGGAAGTTCTTGCCCGCCGCGCCGGGGCGGTCCGCGCTCCACGCGACTTCCACCTCGGGCTCGCGCGCGATCGCTCGCGCGCCGCCGGTGAGCGCGCGTTTGAACCGGTCGAGAGGAGTTTCTTCGCTCAAGCCCGAAACCTCAGAGAATGCTCTGACCGGTCGACTGCCAGTCCTTCAGGAAGCCCTCGATGCCCTTGTCGGTCAGCACGTGGTTCACCAGCCCGCGGATCACCTTGGGCGGCGCGGTCATCACGTCCGCACCGATCTTGGCCGCCTGCAGAACATGGGTCGCATGGCGCACGCTGGCGACGAGGATTTCGGTCTCGAACGCGTAGTTGTCGTAGATCAGCCGGATATCCTCGATCAGCTGCATCCCGTCGAAGCCGTTGTCGTCGTGCCGGCCGACGAAGGGCGAGATGAAGGTCGCACCGGCCTTCGCGGCCAGCAGCGCCTGGTTGGCGGAGAAGCACAGCGTCACGTTCACCATCGTGCCATCGTCCGTCAGCGCGCGGCAGGTCTTCAAACCGTCCAGCGTCAGCGGCACCTTGATGCAGACATTGTCCGCAATCTTGCGCAGCTTTTCGGCCTCTTTCATCATCGTCTCGTGATCGAGCGCGACGACTTCGGCGCTGACCGGGCCATCGACGATCCCACAGATTTCCTTGGTCACCTCGATAAAATCGCGGCCCGATTTGTGGATCAGCGAGGGGTTGGTGGTCACCCCGTCGATCAGGCCGGTTTCGGCCAGGTCGCGGATGTCGGCGATGTCGGCGGTGTCTGCGAAGAATTTCATTTTGGTCACATACCTGTCATGGAAGCGTCACACCCGAACCCTGTTCAAGGATTCCCGATGCGATCAGTCAATCTTGCGGCGCGCGCCCTCCCACTTGCCGCCGCGACCGTGCTTTTGCAACCGAGCGCAGCTCTGGCAGATGAAAGCGAATTCTGGATCGAGCTGGCGGCCAAGGGCGATATCGCCGAGGGCACCAGCCTGAAGGTGGAAGTGGAGCAACGGCGCAAGACCGGGCCCGACGAATATATCGTCGGTGCAGTGGTCGATCACGAAATCGGCGATGGCTTCTCGCTGGGTGGCGGGATCGAGATCCACGACATCGACGGCTTTACCGAGGTTCGCCCCTACCAGCAGGTCGGTTTTTCGACCGGGATCCTGTCGCTGCGCACCCGGATCGAGGAACGCTTCTACGACAATTCCGACCGGATGGCGCTGCGCCTGCGCCAGCGCGTGCAGCTGAGCGACACGATCGCCCCAAAGCTCAAGGCGAGCGCATCGGCGGAGCTGCTGTATCAGTTGCGCGATCGCAATAATGGCGGGCCGGAGCGGGTCGACCAGCTACGCTTTGCCGCCGGGCTGACCTATCGCGTGGCGGAGCGCTTCGAGGTGAGCGGCGGCTACCTGCTGCAGCTGCGCCCGCGTCCGGGCGGCGACACCTATACCCACGTGCCCCAGCTGAGCGCGGCCTACCGCTTCTAGCCGCTCCGCGCGCTTCAGCGCCGTCCGGCGAGATCCAGCGCGCCGATCAGCACGGGATCATTGGTGCTGCGCGGATCGGCACGGATCGCCGCTTCCTCGCGCCCGATCTCGGCCCACACGGTATCGTTGATCTCGTTCGCGAGCCGCGCGGCCACCCCGCCGACATCGACCCCGGCCAGCGCCGAGACGAGCTGGCCGATCACCGGATCGCGCGCCAACCGCATCGCATCGCCGAGTTCGGGCACCATCGCATCGACCAGCCGCGGGCCAAGGTCCGCGCGCAGATAACTCGTCGCGGCGGTCGGCCCGCCGGTGATCAGCCCAATCGTGTTCTCGACCCCGATCAGCTGGATGGAATCATAAATGATCGGCGCGGCGCGCTCGCTCGCCTCGACCGCGAAGCCTGCAAACTCCCGCTCCAACCGCGACTTGACCAGCCCCGAGGTGAGAATCCCGGCGAGCACATTGCCCCGCGCACCCAGAAAATTGTCGAGCCCGGCCTGTGCGATCTGCTGGTCCCAGAAGCCGCCGGGCGCGGTCAGCCGGGCGAAGGCGCGCTGGCTGGAGAGCAGCAGCAGCCGCTCGATCACGTTGGTCACGCGGGTGTCGTAGGTTGCGCAGCCGGCCAGCAGCATCGCGCCCGCCCCGGCACCGATGGCGCCCAGCAGGCTGCGCCGGTTCAGGCCATTTTCCAGAATTCCGGTCATCGTCTCACCTTCCATGCTTGTGGCGCGGGAGCCCCTGCACCCATATTGGCGGACGACCCATGCGCCGTATCCGCCTCCTCGTCCTCAACGCCGCGCTCGGCGTACTCGATTACCGCGTGCCCGATGGCATGGCGGTCGAGCATGGCAGCGTCGTGGTCGCCCCGCTAGGCCCGCGCCAGGTCACCGGCATCGTGTGGGAGGAAGAACGCCTTCCCGGCGAGTCGGTGCCCGAGGCAAAGCTGCGCCCGATCCTCTCGGTGCTGCCGGTGCGCCCGCTGCACGCACAACTGCGCCGTCTGATCGAATGGACCGCGGACTATTACTGCGCCTCGATGTCTTCGGTCGCACGGATGGTGCTGGCGAGTGGAGGCGCGCTGAAAGGCGGCGTCACCGTCACCGAATACCGCCTGACCGACACGCAGCCCGACCGGATGACTCCGCAGCGCAAGCAGGCGCTGGAAAAGCTGGTCGACCGGCAGGGCACGATCCGCGAGCTCGCCGCGATTGCAGGCGTCTCCGACGGCGTATTGCGCGGTCTGGTGAGCCAGGGTGTGCTCGAAGCCGAAGAGGTCGACGCGGACCGACCCTACCCCCGCGCGCAGCCCGACCATGCCGAGCCGGTGCTGTCGCCGCAGCAAGCCGAAGTCGCGGACGAGCTGGTCAGGGCGGTCGAAGCGCAGGACTTCGCGCCGATCCTGCTCGACGGGGTGACCGGATCGGGCAAGACCGAAACCTATTTCGAGCCTGTCGCCGCCGCGATCCGTGCAGGCAGG
>JACLAD010007045.1_pt1 | contig 22036 bp, 13 predicted proteins | sample 8027901 | NCBI WGS metagenome assembly JACLAD01 (sample SAMN15725071, study PRJNA655200) | protist metagenome | isolation source: fluorescence activated cell sorting (FACS) single amplified genomes of... | place: Spain: Blaines Bay Microbial Observatory, Mediterranean Sea | collected 2016-07-05 | reverse complement strand
ACCATACTCATAATCCGTGGCATCTCTATCGGCACCAGCATCTAGCAAGGCTCGTACACAGGACTCATGACCATTCTGAGAAGCATACATAAGAGCTGTATGACCCTTAGTAGTCTTGGCATCTTTATCGGCTCCAGCATCTAGCAGGGCTCGTACTACATTGTGGGCCTTGGCTTCAGTGGAATCGTCTGCGCCTACGACGCTGAGCAAGAACTTGCTGTTGGCCACACTGCATCGAGCCGCAACGAAGAAGTGAATCAACATACTCGACAGATTGACATCTTCCTTGTAACATTGCTCCATGAGGATGACAAGCTCGTCGGTGGAAAGGTAGCTGACAATAATGTGTTTGGCGTCGTCAGCCAGCTCTATGAGCCTCGCCAGGATCTTGTTGGCATTAGGATTGCTGGTATTGGTGAGATCGCCCATCCAAAATTACAGAAATTACACAAAAAATGTTTCTGTTTTTATCGGGGAAAAAAGACAGATCCCGGGATCCCGGGATCCGACCCCGGCAAAACCACATGGCACTTACCCAGGACATAGTTTAAGGCATGTCAGTGGGGGTGAGGGGTGGGTATGCAGCATTGGTAAATGCAAGCACCTCTTGCCTCCACACTCTGGCAAGTGGAAGAGAAAATAGAAACATCATGGTTGTCTGTATGCAATTGTATTTTCTGAGTGTGCTACAGAATACTACAGAGTACCTTACAATAAATTCACAACTGGGCATTATGTTATCATTTCATCAATTTTTTCACTTACACTTTATTCTCAATTTACTCCTTACCAAAATACAGGACATTTGCTTCTTCCAACCATCTCCTTCTCATCTACTCATTAACACAATCGATCCCTATTCTCTAACCACCATGCTCTTGCGGATTTCTCTGAGAACTCTGAGCGATCGAATAATAATGTAATCACTTCTTCCTTCCGATTTAAACCTTCACTTCCACGTCGTATACCAACCAGTAGAGTCACTCCTTCATGTAACATATCTTTTTTGCGATGCATGGTATCTGTTATATAGTCACGTGCATCATGTAGTCGGTATCTGCCTTTATCACTAGTACTTGAAGGGTCAAAGAAGTGGTCGAATTGGTTGTTGATATCGTATAAAGCAGCTGTTGTACCTTTTCGAGTACCATCTCCATTGGATATATTATCAAGATTACGGTTTGCAGTATCATTACCATCGGTATTATTACTACTAGGTAAAGTTGAACTCAATAGACTTGCAGGGTCATCATTTTCCTTTGCATATGCTCGTGGATATCGTTTTCTCAAATCATTTCTGATTTGATTCATTTTATCAGAAGCTTTCTCTTTGATGTGCTCTGGAATAGGAAAATCATGTACATTCTTGATTCCATCATTATCACCAATATGACCTCTAGAGTAGTGTTTGACAGGACTCTTGGAAGCTTCCCGTTTTAATACACGTAACTTATCTCGGGGAGATAAAGCCCCAAAGGAATTCTTGTCTCCAGTCTTCTGAGGGCTTTGTAAAGGTGGTACAAGACCTTCCTCTTCTAATGTGTCTGGCCACTCTTGCGGTATTTGAGGAGCAGCAGGAGTAGGGGCATGAGTGGTGTTTCCAGCTAAAATGCGTTCCAAATCATCTACATCTATACTAGTGCGCACAGAAGTATCATCCACACCACTACTAGTAGTATTAGGAATACCATAAGGAGTCGGCTGTGAAGTGTTCATATCTACTAAATACGTGGATTTGTCGTCGTCATTCGTTAATACCTCACTTTGTTCAGTATCACTGACGTACATATCCTCTTGTGTAGTTTTTCTGCTATGACTCTTATCACTACTAGTACTACTTTTACTGACTTGACTATAATGACTTCTAGCAGTTAATACCTCCTCTTTCTCCCTCTCTTCAGCCTCTATTTGACGTACATGCATTAATTGCAATTGCTGCGACAAATACTCATTCTCTTGCTTCATCTTCTCCAATGTCTCGTCTGCTTTACTCTTCTTGATATCTCGATCTCGACTATGATTCTTCATCTTAGTCGATAATATTTTCCCATTGGTATTCTGTTTGATCGGATTTCCATACACTCCTGCGGCCAATTTGTTGCCCCCAGATTGTACTATTCCTTTTCTTCCATCTTCTGGTGGAGCTATATATCCAGACAACTTCCTGTTACTATAGGCATTCGCCTCTCTTGCTTGTTGACGTCGCAATTGACGATCTAACCACAAATCTGTCTCTGTACCCCCCACACTGTCATTGACAACAATCTTATCAATACGAGGAACTCTGTTGACGGCACTGTGAACACGCCGTTCTTCTTTTACGTTTGAATTGCTGTTAGAGACTGCATTGGTATTACCAGACCAAGATCTCAAAGAAGTGGTACGAGTCAGGGTGGGACCATCGTTGTCACCATCTGCTTCTTCCTGATCATCACAATAAGCACTGTTATCTCTAGCATATGCGGAAGATGCAGCTTTCTTCTTCTTCTTCTTCGTCTTCTTTCCCCCCTTTGCTTTTGTTTTCGCTTTTGTATTACCATCTGCATCTACATACACGTCCTTGTCCGTCGGATTATCTATGATTAGACTGTCATCACCACCAAACAATAGATCTAAGCTATCCTTATCCACCCCTTTCACAAACCCACCATCTTTAAAGTAATGAGGATCATCAAAGGTATTTGCGGCAGTACCATACTTATTCCCAACCACGACGGAAGTGGCAGGACGACGAGTATCTTTCCCATTACCCGTACCTGTATTCATTGTGTTATTGTGTGACGGTTTAGAAGTAGAGACAAAGTTATTGATACTATTGCTGTCATTGCTATGAGTGCTATTAACAGTATGGGGTCTGTTCTGTATATCTGTACGAGGATGGGAAACATAACCAGTCTCATCGATACATGGTTCTTCCACTTCATAGAGGTCATTGTCGGCATCTCGGAACACACTTTTGCGACGAGTCTTTTTCATCTTATTACCATGACTAGAATTGGATGACGTACATGCGTCTTGCTGTTGCAATGCCTTTAATCGCTGATCGGATTCCTTGCGTTCACTCTTTTTATGTTCCAACAGTAATATCTTCTTCTCCAGATCTTGTTGCTTCTTCTTTATACGTGTTTCTTCATCCTTCCAATATTTGTTTGATTGTGCTGCGTGTTCTCGTTTCGCTCGAGCCCAACTTTCGTGAGCACTACTTGCTCGCTTGGACCGCTCCATTATCTCATGTTCGACTTCTTCTTTGATTGACAACTCTTGCTGCAGAAGAGACTGCTTTTGTTGACGTTTGCGTTGCCATTCCTCTTGTCGACCTAGTAGTGTGTCTCGAGCAACTTTATTGATGCCATTTCTGACGTTATTACCAGTCGTCTTGACAGAAGATAGTCCCATTCCTTCACCATCGACAATATCAACCCCACTCGCCTGTAACTGAGCCAAATAAACATTATCATCTGTTAATCCAGACATCACACTACGAGCATCGCCCGTCCCACCCGAGTAGGCACCCTCGACACTATCATGACTATAAGGACCATCAGAACTGCTACTAGTATGGCTGTGGTTGTTGCCAGTAGGGCCAACACTCGTATGACTGCTACCATTATTGGAATCAGCCTGATGGTCAATGCTATCCTCTGTATGTTTTTTCGAAGTGGTAATATCTTGTATAGCTGCATCCAAAGCATCCAATTGCTCTTGAATTGGGCGACCATCATCCTCACTATCGTCACTGTCACTGTCATTACTACCATCACTGTCAGACAGTGCATTGAGGAGATCACGTAGACGCTGTCTATTTTTTCCTATAGTAGGGTTAGGGTTGGGGTTAGGGTTAGTAGTAGAAACAATCTTCCCTATTTTCTGATCACCATTACTACCATTTCCATCGACGCCCAGGTTGAGATCTAGACTGTCTCTCATAGTCGTACTAGGGCCTTCTCGGTTTTCTTGTTGACGAGTAGTGAATCGTGACAGCGTCTGATGATTCAAGCCAGTTGCATGAGCACCAGTTGTACCAGCTTGAGCATTCCTAGTACTATTGTTAGGGTTACTAACACTACACAGAGTAGATCCAGGCATAGGCCCAGCCTTGAACCGACTCTTCTCTTTATTCTCCTTCTCAATTTCGGCTATTAGCCTCTGTTGTTTCTTCTGGAAGGCCTTATGGCGTGATACACTTGAGAGGTTATCAGGATTGAAGACGGTAGCAGGAGCATCACTGCCATCGCTTTTATTGGTGTTACCACTCTTCATATTTCTAGCACCAGCATCAGCATCAGTAGTAGAGTGTTTAGAGACAGGGCCAGGCTTGTCTCTGGTAAGATAAGAACCTATATCATCTGGATCAGCCTTGGTATGGGGATACAGAGAAGGTCTACTCTCTCTATCCTTTTCTCGCTCTTTAAGGAACTTGTTGTTCTCTTGCTGTTTCTTCTCCTTCTCAAGTATACTTGCCTTCTCCTCTTCAGCGGCATCTTGGGCGATGAAAGTCTGTAAAGTGTTGGCCACTACTCTCGCTTTCGCATCCTCTTTCACTTTCTTCATATCCTCCGCAGACACAGTAGGCACTTTCGGCAGAAGTGCCCCCTTCTTCTCCTCTTTTTTCGTTGGTGAGGGCGGGGGCATGTTCTTCTTAGCAACAGCGGTGAGAATTGTATCCAGACGTTGACCTGCTTCTGTGTTGCCATTAGATACATTGGCACCATTCTTATTGTTCTCATTAATAAACATTTCTCTATACATATTTGTCTTCATCAACGCGTTCCGAAAGTTTTCTTCGGTAAGATCCTCTTCTTTGACAAAAGTCTTGTCGAGATAGGTCTTCATGGCATGCATTGTGGTCTCTGCTTCATTCAATGTCTTGATATCTTTTGCACCTTCTTCTGTGATGATACGGCTTTCAAGGACATTCTCCGCGAGTGCCTTGTAGGCGTTGCGTTTGTTCCACTTCTCTAGCTTCTCGTCCCAAGCATCTTTCTCGCTTTTGACTACACCAGAGCCTTTAGACTTACTGTCCAGCTTTGTTCCATACAACTCAGCCAAATCGCGTCGTTGATAATCCACTTTTACATGTCCAGAGTTCCATTTAGGAGCCTCCTCTTTTGGACGAGTCGACATAGCAAAGAAATCTTCCAGAACACACTTGAAGATGACGAAATCGACGGGTGTTTGTTTGGATTGCCAACTACTCAAGATCCCACCCGGCAATATCACTTAAAAATTGAATTCGGTCGTAGGTTTGACGCATTCCCTCATTAAGTGCTCCTGCCACCCTAGTTCGTTTAGTCCTAGAAGGTTACCTGTGATTCACAAAAAATTGTGCAAAAATAGTTTCTGTATTGGCGACTTAACTTTGCCATTCTCATAAATATCATATAACACACAACTTCTCCTCGCATCTTCTTTAACAATCTAGTGACGATGGAAGAGGAGACTAAGAGCAAGAGCGCTCAGTTTCGTGATCGCAAGGAGGAGATTCGTCGCAAAGACATTGAATTAGGTCTCATCGACGATCCTGACAAATCTAAGAAAGACAATATGATCTGGACACGTCCCAAGAAGAGGAAGAAGAAACGACACGAGCTGGAGGGACTGATGACTCTGATATTGGAGACATTAAAGAACCAGTGCCTGGTGGTCGAATTGAAGAATAACAGTTCAATCTTTGGCAAATTGATAAGTGTGGATAAACACATGAATTTGGAGATGATCATCGAAAGAGAGGGAGAGAAGGAATCCAGTAGTATGGATGTGCTGAGAGATGACGGCACTTTGAATAATGATCAGATTTACATTAAAGGTACAAGTATCAAGATGGTCCATATACCATCCAATTATGACTACAAGAAGGAAACAGGGAGCTTTCTCAAGGCCTGTGAGATGAACCAGAAGAAAGGGAGGACAAAGAATCTAACTGGGCGCTAGTTGTACTACCAGATGATGATAACACCATCGCAAATACTGTTATTAGTAATGTATTACATTGCAAATGTGTTCAAATATGATGTAGGATATGACAGTGTCAATGAACATCTTTAGTGATGATGAGTATACTAACTACACCTTAACCCTAACCCTAACCCTAACCTATCATTCCATCCAAAGGACTACAACTCTGTGCGATCTTGTCTCTTTACCTTTTTCATTCTCTTCATTTTCTTGGGAGTTTTCTTCTTCTGAATCGCTTTCTTTCCCTGCATATTCGGCATCATCTCTTCTCTCTGCCGTAGCAACTTCCCCCTTTCATAGGCAGTAAATGCCCGTTGTTGTGCATTACTGCGTGTCTGATGATGATCTCGTATCATTGCATGGCTATCTTGCAACCAATTGGACAAGTGAGTATGCTGTAGACCACTCTTCTGGAGATAAGGTTGAACGTAAAATTGTAGCTCTTGCAAAAGGTCTCTATTATTGGCCATAATACCATCGCTACTACCACTCCTTTCATCATGACTATCACTAGCGTTCTCTGCCGAAGGAATTAATCTTCTAATATTTTCCTTTCTATCTAATTCAAAGTATACTCCAAACAAGTATGCAATCAAGGCATGACTTTCTGGCCCCAAAGTCTTGTCATCCAACATATCTACTGTATGATCATGCAAGCGCAAATGTTCGTAGTACTTGGATAGTGGCATTTGTATGTCAATTATGGAAATATTGTAGTCATGAGCTACTTGTTTAAGCATACCATTGAATATCTCGAGGATGTTCTCAAATATTGCCTTTTCATATGACGATGCAGAAGAATGTATTGTGATCAATGGAGTGACAATGACAATCTGCAATTGAGATTCATTATAGAGTTGTAAAGCATTCGAGCGTGCATGTGATATCAATAACTCAAGCTTCATCCGAATATCCATCAATGGTCGCCAACTCTTACTGTAAATATCTTCTATAGCATTTCCATCCTGTGAATATTCACTACTCACTGAATCTTCATCATTATGAGTACATCCATTGGATGATGATAGAGTGTTAGATAGATGGTACAATTCATCGTCTGTGGCCATCAATACCAAGACATTCGGTTGTAAGACCTCAATATGTCTCTTCATCGTCAATTCACTAACAAAGGTCTCATGATCAAACTTTAAATGGCCAGAACCGCTCATGGTGATCTCTAAATGGCCAAAGTATTGCTTGAGCAACGAAATGAACCCTTTAGAAGTGGAATCGCCGTGCAGTACGATACTATCACCAAGAAAGAGGACATGGTCGTCTTTCCGCAATTCAAGGGAAGACACGTCTCTACTACTCAAGGTCAACAGAGAGACAATTAACAAGAGATAGAAGCATATCATCGCATAAGGCAATCACACAGCTTCAAATCGCTTTCAAAATGGTTAAGTTCCGATATGTCCGTCTTTTCTGCGTCAAATCGAATAATGGCTATCAACAATAAAACAGAACAAAGAGCACAAAATCCTGTGAAGATACCACACGAATAATATTCACCTTGTGGTTAGTTGATGACGAAACGCGCAACCTTGGTAGATCTGACGTGAGCGGCATAGGACGGGTCGCGCTTCATTATTTATGAAAAATTTTTTTTCGTACGTTATATCAACATCTCGGGCATAGAATAGCACTTTCTTTGTTGTCAAAACAGTGCTCAAAGGTGAAATATGTCGTTTGATAATATATATAAAACCAAACTTGCGTATTAGTCAATCCTACATCGTGAATAATACCTACTCTAGTCCTACATCGTGAATAATACCTACTCTAGATCAAGACTATAACCTTTTTTGATAATCGAGTGGAGAAGAATTTATATAATATAATATCTGAATATAATTTGCTAACGAGTAAATTTCCCTCGAAGTTGTTATCGAACATTCCCTCTGAATGAGTTTGGGAAGCCTGATTTCATTGATGGAGTAGACAATTTCCAGAAAGAGAAGCATAAACTTTGGCAAACACACGAATCTCTTCGTTTGCAACGTTTGTAAGATGCTGTCGAATCTCGTAGTATAGAACGCAGTAAATGGCTACTGGTAGGTGTATCTGCGTTGCGTGATTTACGTAAAGGTTTCGACGGTCAAAAAGAGAAAGAATATTGTCTACAATTATTAGATTACATGAGAATAAATACTAATATACTAATATAACGAAGAGCTAGCGACAGCTTGATGAGATTGCATCAACCCTACATCCATACTGTTGCTATCCTCCATCATTATAGCACTCATATCTCCTTCATTCTCTGGCACTTCTTGTTCTACACCGTCTGCACTGGATCCTGTCTGTACGGCACTTTCATTCATGCCCTCATCATCATCTAGATCGATTTCAGCATTGTCATCGTCATCATCATCACCCTCTTCCTCACCCTCTTCATCATCCATGGCATCGAAATCCACGATATCTTCACCTGCATTAGCTTCATTCTCGTTAGAGATGACTTGCTCAGTACCATCTTGATTTTGAGACACACTCAATCCATTACCAGTCCAATCAATGGCAAAACGTGTCACTCTAGGCTCAGCAGCAAGGATATTTCTTTCGATTTTGCTAATTTCAATAGGACTAGGTAGGGTGCCTTCTTCATAAGGCTCTGTATATTCGTTATTAACGTAATACCCTACGCGCACAAACTCGTGGTCATGATAACTACAAGTGACGAGTACGACTGTCACACCGATTAAGTCACCATCACTGATTAGAGATGGATCAGGAGCAGGAGCTTGAAAGACGAATTTGGAGATACCAACGGGTACAGGACCGACAGAGACTTCCTCCAGGACTTGATCCTTCGTTTGTTCTTCAGCACTGCCCACGTACACGACTTTCCAGTCCAAATCTGTAAGGAGAGTGAGAGAAAGAAAATAGACAGAGAAAATTGATATAACATGAAAAACAACATCGATTAGTATTGATTGGTTTTGATTTATTTAACACTAGGCAACAAAAAATGCATCAGATTTCTCATGAAAGTCTAGCCAACACCAGTCTTTCTTTATCATTGGGCAGTAAGAGTATATCAATCTCATCTCACCTTCTTGGAGTTCTTGGAGACATTCAAATGTAATCTCGAATTGGAAAGGGTTCGTGAAGGCCGCAGGATTGTCAAGTACGTTCACGTCGATGATATTCACTAGAGCCATTGTCTTCTTATTGTGTCGTCAAAGGGGAAAAGCAAGTCGTGAAATCAAAAAAATGGTATCCGACCCTGTAGATCTCTCCCAATATCATTTTTCAAATTTATTTCTAGGGATCGATTCTGACGTTGGTGTAGACTGTGGAGGTGTATTATCTCTTGCAGAGGTAAAAGTGACACATAGGTGCCCATATACGACACACCATATACTTCAAATAGCGTTGAATTGTGCATTGTATCCTTCGCCAAGTGCTCTTCCAATCTTATAGATTTTCCATATTCTATACACGTTCATTGAAGAATTACAGGTGAACAAGTGGTCAAGATGTCGAATGTGAATGAGAAGATCCGCAATCTGGAGAAGAGAATGCAAGGAGATGATGGTGGTGGTGTGAGTGGCACTACTAATACGAATTTCAATAGTCGTCCTCGTGTATCTCATGGTGGTAATGATAATCTTTCAGGGAATTACAATTCGCCTCTCCCTTCCAGCAATCAAAATGAAAACGGAAAGCAAGGTAGTAGCATTTACAATAATAACGATAATGGTGACCATGAGAATCGAAAGAATAATAAAAGACCAGCACCTTGTAATACTTCACAGCATTTCTCTCCGTTCGGAGGAGATCATACCAACACCAACCACTCTGGCTCCTTGACAAAGGTCTCTCCATTACGACCATCGACTCTTAAAAAGAGACCTAGTCACTCTAGTAGTTGCAGTGCTACTTTGGTAGATGGTAGTAAAGTTAATGGTTTCGAAGTTTTGTTACAAGCCAACCAAAGTGATCAAGCAAGTATTGATTTCAATGTACATAGTAGTCAAGATGGATTTCATAATAAAGGAGATGGTAAGAACAACAAGGATAATTATCATAAGGATCATCTAAGTAAGGAGGACAAGAGTAACAAGGTACAAAAGACGGAACACAGTACTAGTGGTAGTGGGGACAGCAAAAGTCAAGAGAATGGAGCTCTCGCTCCAGTCCCAGATGAGTCCAGTCGCACAGCTGCCGCGAAAGGTACCAAAATGTTGTCAGCTTTTGGTTTCACGACTAATAATGTTACTACTACTAATATTACTCTTAACAATACGAATGTTCATAAGACGAGTAAAGGAGGTAAAGAGAAGGATGATGCAAGCAAAGAAGTGTTATTTAGTGATACATCGAATAGTTATCACAACACCAACAGCAACCATGCATTCAATACAACTAGCAATAGCAGCAAATTCAATAAAAACGATCGAAATGAAAGCGAAGCATTACGGAAGCGTAATGAAGCCTTAGCGGAAAAGAACGCTCAAATGGAAAGCAAATTACATCGTAAGGAGAATGAATTGCGAGATGAACGCCGTAACAAGGAGACATTGGAAACACGCAATATTTCACTGATCAAGACTTTGGAGAGAACACACCGAGAAATGGCTCGAAAAGAAGCAAGAGCCAAGAGAGATCGGATCGCCTTAGATTGTGTTCGTTTAGGCAAAATCGTAACTATGCGTACAAGTCCTACTCAATATGGTGAAGGGTGGGAAGAAGGCTATGCTCTAAAGGAATTGAACATTCGACGCGAAGAAGTGGTGAAAAAGAGAGAAGAGTTGACAAAGCGTAAGAATGCTTTGGCGAATAGTAAACGTAAAGCCAAACGCAATAATACCATCAAGGGTGATTCTTCCTCCAGTAATCTAGGAAAAGATGATAATGATTTTGCTATTGTAGATCTAGATTTTGTAGCTGAGACAGAAGCTGTGAAATGCCACATGAATGCCTTGCACAATGAAGAAAAAGCACTTGATGAAGAGAAGAAAGTACTGTCTGCTGAAAAAGCAGCACATTTGAAAGAATTAAAAAGATGCCAAGCGGAAGATCGTAGCAAGTTTTACAAAGAATTGCCTTGTCTCACGAGTTCTTCCAGCAATGCCAGCTATTTGTTGATCTCTTTATTGGGTAAAGGTGGTTTTAGTGAAGTATGGAAGGCGTTAGATTTGTTGAAATTGAGAGAAGTGGCCATCAAAATCCATCAATTAAATCCGAATTGGAATGAAGATCGCAAAGCTTCATATATGAGACACGTGTCTCGAGAATACAGTATCCACAAAGACATGAACCATCCTCGCGTTGTACAATTGTATGACGTGTTTGAAATCGACTCCACATCATTTGCAACAGTATTGGAATATTGTCGCGGTATCGATTTAGATGAACGTCTGAAACGAAACAACTCGCTAGTCGAGAAAGATGCCAAGGCTGTGTTATTACAAATAGCATCAGGATTGAGATATCTGAATAGTCCGCCAGATAATGATCCAAATGGAGGCGATGATAATGACAAGGAGAAAGTCGACAACAACAACTCTGTTCGTACAATCATTCATTACGATTTGAAACCAGCCAATATTTTATTTGATGAAAACGGTGACGCCAAGATCACAGATTTCGGTTTATCTAAAATCATATATGACAATGCAGATGATGACGATAGCATGGAACTCACCTCTCAAGGAGCAGGTACTTATTGGTATCTGCCACCTGAATGCTTTGAGAGGGGTAATAATGGACATGGACCACGTATTAGTTCCAAAGTGGATGTATGGAGTGTAGGTGTCATATTCTACCAGATGCTGTATGGTAAAAGACCTTTTGGTGAAGGTAAATCACAGGAATCAGTGTTAAGAGAAAACATCATGTTGCATGCTCGGCAAGTTCATTTCCCCACAGAACCCAAGGTTAGCGATGAGGCCAAGGAGTTCATCAGTAAGTGCTTGTACTCTTTCTTTGTGACACTCTTATGATTATCATTACCGACTACCTCTATTACTATTGGAATATAACCCTAACCCAAACCCTAACAATTCTTCTGCTGTACATTATTCTGGTCACCTTCACTCTATAAACTCAACTCGAACACTACAGATGCGTGCTTGACGCACAGTAAGGATCACCGACCCGATGTGCACGGGATGTGCAGATTACCTTATCTACGCAAGACCTAGGTACCTTTGAAACACAGGATGATGAAATGAGATGATATTTGTGGACTGAGATGAATATTAGATAGAAAACAAAGAGCATACATGGATGGAAGAGATGAGATGGCTTTGCATATATAGTGATGATGGTGTAGATAGGTGCATAAGAGAGAAATTATAGTACTGACCAATAGTTGCAAAGAGTGTAAGATATACATGAATTACTTATCAAATGTTGATTCGAGGGTTAAGGTTAAGTTAGGGTTAGGTTGGCTCAATGTATCATCCTTTCTCTCGCTTCATCATCATGTCCACCAGAGAGGGATGTATTTGTGTTTTTTGCCTTTTCCTTCTGCGAACACCTTTATCCGCCCACCCAGTGTCGCCACCTTTGCTGACTCGGATATAGAGTATTGCGCTCGTTTGGCCTTATCTTTTTGTTTCTTGGATCTAGACGTCTTTTTTTGTCATTTTGTGAGTCAGGTGTGGGCTTAACTAGGCCTTTAAAGTGTGAATTAGTAATGTCTTCTGAGAACAGAGGAGATAAAGAGGATGAAGGCTCTTCTGGGAGTTTGAAAGAGTCTTCCTCTTCGGAATCTAGCCCTCGCGGCTCTATCTATACCGAAAGCCGTCAATATGCTCCCGGAAGTCATGCTGCAGTAGGCCACACAATTGAGAATTCTATTCCATTGTCCATCTTTCCCATCCAATTGGACAAGTTTTGTATCTGTGTCTGTGGTCTGCCTGGTGTCGGTAAAACACATATTGCGCGTCGCCTAGCGCGTTACCTGGAATTCTTCCATGCTGTTCCAGTGAGCATGTTTAATGGAAGTGAAGTGCGTCGTAAAAAGTTCGGTCTGTGGGATAATGCAACTTACTTCGATAGTAGTAGTGACGAATCTAGAGGCATGCTTAATATTGTCAATACAGAGATCTTGGAATCGATTTCAACTTTCTTTGCAGAACATGATAACGGGGTGGCCATCTTGGACAGTTCTAGCTTGCTCGGAGATCACGAGAAAAGGTTGAATATGGTGAGACATATCAATGCTCAAGGAGTCAAGTGTATTTTTATAGAAGTGTCACAGAAAGATAGAACGGAATTACTCGTGCCTTATGATAGTCCCGATTATGAAGGTTTTTCTAGAACTGATGCACAAACTGATTACCAAAAGAGATGTGATATGTACCAGGCTACCTATGTGGAGTTAGATGCAGATGAGACTAATGGTGTCGAATCACGTTTCTCATACGTTAAATGTGATCCCAATAGACAGCATTTCGTTATCCACAATGTGTCTGGTTATTTGCAATTGAAAATCGTGCATTTTATCATCAATTTAAGAACACAACCACATGACTTCTATTTAACTAGACATGGACAAAGCGAATACAATGCATTAGGCAGGATAGGAGGTGATTCCGGACTGTCAGAGCATGGACTTAATTATGCGAGAAAACTAGCTGAATTTGTTGAAGATACCATGCTGATTGATAATTTTGGTTCAGATACTCCTGGTAGATTGTGGACTTCTACCATGAGACGTACACGAGAGACGGCTCAGTTCATCAAACAGCCTACAATTAAGATCCAAGATAATGATGATCCTTCTCTGGTACATGAATGGGTCCAGATGCGTGCACGTGCTTGGCATCATCTGGATGAATTGTTTGCGGGAACATGTGATGGTATGACTTATGAGGAGATTGAAGAGCAATTCCCTGAAGAGTTTTTACGCAGGAAGACAGATAAACTGGCCTATAGGTACCCTCGAGGCGAATCGTATTTAGATGTTATTGCACGATTAGAGCCGATGATCATTGAAATGGAACGACATCGCGAACCATTGCTGATTGTAGGGCATCAAGGCATATTGAGGATTGTCTATGCATTCTATATGGTAAGTATATTATGGCTTTCTATACCTCACTATACAGCTACTACAGCACTTACTAACACATCGTCTTACTCTCGCTCTATATATTCTTATTTTTTATATTGATAGGGTCTATCGCGAGCTGATGCTCCCTACGTATCTATTCCTTTGAACACGGTGGTGCACTTGCAGCCCTCCGCGTTTGATTGCAAAGTGACACGTCATACACTATACAATATTGCATTACCGAAGGATGGACAAGATGAACCGATGGCAGTGAGAATGGAGAGACAAGCAGCTGTGAATAACCCTAGCAGTCATTAGGACGTTAACGAAGGTAGTCCCGTAGGGAAATTGTTATGTTTCATGCGATTTATTTATACTGGAGGTCGTACATGGTGTAGAATTGTATAGGATTGAATAAATAGCGAAGAATTAAAATGAATAATCAACGTGTGTAGTCTCTACATCTCTATCCTGAGCAACAAGCTAATCTTATGCGAGTCTCCGCTTGGCGTCTTCTGGACCCTGTCTAGCCTCCCTCCCATCCACCCCAAAGCTCGGCTTGGCAAACTTTTCAAATTCTTTTTTTCCCTTCTATAATTATAATTCAATTCTTTTTCTTTGAGTATGACTGCACGAGAAGCTATGGTGCACTGGGGCGGTGCAAGCCTTAGTGTGTTAATTATCGTGCTTTGCTCGGTAAGTAAGACGTCTCTTATCTAAGCTCCAATTGCTATGATGCGTGATGTGTGATCTATTTCGCCCAAATCTGAGTGTCAAGCTATCCCACAATGATGAGTGTACTAATACAACCACTTCTTTCTGTTTTTCCTATTTATATGCTCTGTGCCTGTACTCTTTTCCACTTTATATAGATGGTGTTGAGTGACAAACACATTGGGCCTTCAGGCAACATCTTCGCAGGGACCTTTCTTCTTGTTGGCCTTATCGCATTCGTCACAACCTTCGTGTATGCTATTGTGCAGTGCCGTAAAGAGAGCAGTCAAGACGAGTTAGATAGGAGTTTATACAATCCCAAGACAGATAACTTCCATCCTTCGTGTTTCGCAGTATTTGGCTTCTTTGTGCTATCAATTGTCAGCACAGCCTTGACGAGCCTCCTTATGCACTCCGAAGACGTACGTCGTGATGGAAAAGGAGACAGCAGCCCTGCATACATCTTTGCAGCAGTAGTATTATCACTGAGTATTGTCGTTCTGGTCGTCTCGCTATCGATCTTAATCAAATGGTGCGTTCGAAAATATAACGCCTGAACAGAGCTCTGTTCTACAACTGCTGTCTATCTATTACAGACCGCTCTTCAATCTAAAATGTTTAGGTGTTACGGTGGAGCTATTATGTGCTCACTAATCTTAAAATCATCATTGTAATCATCATTTATGCAGTAATCAATACACGCAATTTATCAAAGCTACAACTATACACTTTTCCATCATTTCGGAAACGAAGAAAATATTCTATCTTTTCGGATGGCTTCCACGACATTCTTTGTTTTCAAAGCTTGTCCAGCTTCTCTCATGTGTAGGAATAGATCCTTGCCCTTAGGAATGGACATCAAAGGACCTCTCATCAATTGCAACAATATACAACAGAGGACGGGCAATAATGATTGATATTCTTGAGGGCAGCCTCCAAATAAGGTGACTTGATCCCAGATATACATGACTGTGTTCTCACTAAACCACCCTAGAAATGCATCTTCCAACCAACCTCTTAATAAGATCAATGATCTTGGGGTCTCTCCTCTTGTACCGGTACTTTCTACTGAATCAGGAATATTAATAGATCTCAGATATTGAGCCAGTTCATTGTCTGCATCAAGCAAGTATTCCCACGCCTTATAGGCCACCGTAGCTACACTGTAGTCCTTGTGTAACAACTCTGATGGAAGACACTCTGTTAAGATGCGTTGATATATTTTCAGGATCTTATCACTGGTAGGTGCATCTTTCGGAAGGCAATGTAGTAACATAATGGCTATCATAACTGTACGACGGGAAAACTCATTATTCAATACATATGCTGCATGCACTAGCAATTCTGCTCTCTTGGCCAACGCTTTCAATGATGATAATGGAATGAAAGGACTCCTCTGCACGATCTTATCACTACCGTTTTTGGTCGTTTCTTTGTTCTCTTTATCATTGAAATTATCATTAAAAGAGTGTGCTTTGCTGAAGTACCTTTCAATATCCTCTCTTCTCTTTCGCTCCTTTAAATCTTCTTCCGCTTCCTCAACCTCTTTCTCTCCAGCTAAGAATCGCTCTTTTCTCTCTCTCATATCTTCGAATAATGCTACACGATAAGTACAATTCATAGCAAGACACACACATGACCAGACACTCTCACAAATCAGCTCATTCATGTTGTTTCTATCGCCATTATCTTCATCTTCCATAGATAATTTACTTTCAATTCTCCTGAGCTCTTTATTATGAACATTGTAGGATACGAACTCGAGATTTTTTTCTTTCATCATTCGGAAATAATCTAAGCGAGGAGTGGCATTCTTGGTATTAGCAATCTCCGTATTCCTTCTCGTGAGGTATAGGTAGCCATACAAGTGCACTCTTAATCTTTCACTCAATATACATCCTCTCAATCTATAACACATATTGGCTACATCCAACCGATCATATCCATTAACAATGTCATTCACTTCTTCTTCTCCTGTATCCACTCCCATCATACCAGGCAATCGATTTTTCTTACTATTGCTATCATTACTACCTTCTTCCGAATAAGAAGAGTAGTTAGTCGGTCCAGCAAGGAGTCTCCCAAATAGCTCCTTGTTGCTCATTAATGCTACACAAGCAGATGCTAGATCTTCACGATAATCTATTTCACTCAATTTGCTTTTCCTTCTCTGTAAAACAGACATCAAGTGAGATTGACTTTCTTTGCTGAAAACATGCTTGGCTTCTGATAAGGCATCATTGTCATCACTCATTATGTCTTCTACATGTCTCATATAGATCTTATGCAAGATATCTATCAATTGTTGCTTTTGGGCATGAGAGATGTATGGTGGTCGCAATTGCTTGGGATCATACATTTCTACTATTTGTTCGCCCCAATATTCTCGAATCTCAGGACCTAGCACATCTAACAACAATTGAAATCGCAATTGTGGATCACAGGCTTTGATGGCTTTATGTTCTTGCGGCTCGAACTCCTGAATCTCATCGGCCAAGGCTTCTTTCAAAGAATGCCAACCTTTAAATAGCAAAATGCCTCGCACAAACTCGCGAAGGATGTCCTCGCCAGCGTTCAGTGTCGAGCCAAGGGTAAATTTATTAATGTCGACCATTTCCGATGTAATGGGCTATCTACCAATAATTATAATCAAGATTTCACACAAGCCAGCGCTGTCGCTCTTGGCGCACCTATTCAAGATAGCAGGTGGTGAACGAGGATGAATAGGCTTCTTTGGTTCGAACTTATTTGGGATGGAAGTGTCAAGGGCGGGGTCGGTAATTGTAACATCGTCTTTTCCTGATCTCTTATTTTCTTGTTTTACAAATTCTTCATATGTGACACTGTCAGCCATGGTTATATATGAATAATCTATATATTTTTCTTTTCCAAATTGTCAATATGGCGTTGAATAGTTTTTCGAACAGTATCGGATCGATTGACTCGTTGAGGGATATTGACACCGAGATCCCGTAGATCGTCTAGGTCTTGAGCATCCAACCGTGTGCTTTCGTTAGGCAGTGCATCCAATTTGGATTGTAATTTGTGAATGGCTACTTCGCCAGTGGGTTCAGGTAACGAGGATAGCACTTTGTGGACATCACTCCATAGCTCATGAATGAATTTATCGAGATTACTCACATTGGCGATTCCTTCTAATTTCCTTTGTTGCCATTGTCTTCTGGGAAGATCTTGGTCATCGTATGTATCCATTAAGTGTAAAGGTTCTCTTTGAGAACTCGTTTGCGGCACATGCATTGAATTTTGACGAGGGATTGACAAATCCAACAGGTGAGGTTCATTGATGAATTCAGTGGTTGGGTGTTTTTGATGGAAGGGTTCCATGTATTGCATTTTTTGGTATGTTTTGGAAGAATCGGTGATGAAATGTACGGGTTGTGGATCAACGTCAACGACTGGTCCGTAATCTGGAAGTCGAGTTGAGGTTGTCCATTCTGGTTTGGGTTCCATTATTTCAGGAATGTATTTATCAACGGGTTCTATCCACCCTGCTCTATAGTTAATGGGGAATGTAGGTTCCATATTATAGAGAAACTAGATATTCTTATTTTCTTAATATAAATTATATAGTAAATGAAAAGTTTCGATACGAAAGATTTAAAAGTTTCTAATGGAAAGTTTGAAAGTTCCCATAGGAAACATTCCGAAATGGAAGAGTCAACTAATGATTTTCCCAAAGTTTCCATTCGAAAGTTTGAAACTTCCCAATCGAAAGATCCAGAATCTGAATGCTCACCGGATGCAGTTTGTAAAGTTCCCATTCGAAAGTTTGAAAGTTCCCATAGGAAAGATTCTGATGATTCCAAACTTTGTGATCCAAACTTCGAAAGTTCCGATATGAAAGATTCGAAGATTGATGGGAGATCTAGGTCAAGAACTATTAAACAAATTAATTCTTATAAGAAGAATTTCAGTAAAGGACATTCTATACAATGGAAACTTCAGGAACTGGATACTCGGCTACGACATCTACAATTATTGGTGTTGTCAATGAGGTAGAAAATCAAATGGAAGTATCAAAGTTGATGAATCGTATCATCCACTGCATGATCATCACGTGGTGGTATAGGATCAGTGTGCATAGGATTCTCTACGTCGATAGTACTTCCATTACGACTTTCTCTAACCATATCATCGATGGTATCAAGAGATTGATGAGGAAGATACGATTTTTTCAGTATGAACCCTACACATTCCAACACGATAGGAACGCATAGTAGCACGATACCAGGCACAACGCGTTTTTCAGTCCCTACCTCAATAGAATACATATCCGTGATGACACAAGCATACCAAAACCCTGACAAGTATAGAATAAATCGGTGATTTTGCCACAATAATGACACTGGAAATTTCTCAATTGCGTTCTTAAGGCCTTGAAGGAGTTCCGACTGAAAGTTCATCTTCTCCTCGTAGCGACTGAGTTTTCTCTTCCAAGGCGATATTGACACCGGTTGCTTGATATCACCATTATCCTCTATACCGTGAGCACTGCCATCATATGACTGTGCAAATTCTTCTAGAAGCCTCCCCATCATTACCCTTACCCCTGAAATTCTACTGACAATTGCAATTACCCCCGCAAAAGCCAAAGGTGGCACAAAAGGCGCAAACACTATGATAATAGCATATAAGCTTACTACCCTTGAGGAAAAGAAATCAGGATCAAACAGTTTCAGTGCATCACTGCGGCTAGATCCAGACACATTTTTGCGTTTAATTTCGTTTACGTCCATGTCTTTTCGATAAAATAGTAGTAAATTTTTGCGATACAACCAAATCATTGTCTTGAACATTGTGCTCCCAATCGTACATACGGTTTTCACGTTCGGGGTACCCTCACCTATATTATCATTCGAGTTCGAGCCTGAAGGTACTTGCTCATCATCATTCTCGGGTCGTCTCAAATTTGGAGTATCTTGATCTATATTAGCATTCGAGTTCAAATCTGAAGATATTCGTCCACTATTACTAGGGGTTCTCGTCACCACTTCTCTTTGCTCTTCGCTAAACACATACATCATGTACATCTGAATTGCAATACCCCACGCAATTTCACTACAATATTTGAACATGTATACATTCGAGTACGCTTGAATAATAGATGATGTGCATTGAAATTGATAAAGAAATGGCTTTTCAAAACTTTCTGATACATCTTGAGTTTCTCCAATAATACACCGTGCCTTGTGATCATCTTCCAAATCGCAATATTTGAGAGAATAATCATATTCCCCTGGATCTTGTGCATAGAAAGTGTATCGAAAACATTTTTCACCAAATATTGAAAACGTTATAATAGGAATTAGTATATTATTCAAAATATTAAGGAATGTTAGAAATGACGGGACACTAGACAACACTGTGACGATGGCTACATCTACATCATCCTTGTCGAGCGTGAAGTGCAGCCATCTGTTTCTTATCAATACATTCTTTAACCCGTAAATTGACCAAAACACCTTGAACACGGCTACACCAAAAGATGCCAATTGTTGTACCTGCACATTATCCTTGTCGATAATCTCTGTATATCTGAAATTGATCGCCCCTACAATTAAGACGTTTATGACCAATATAAAGAAAAGGCGCAGAAAGGATTTCACCCATGTTATCGGGTCTACATTTCTATCTTTCTCATCTTCTCCATCTTTGCTACTGCACGTCTGAACAACTCTACCGATGTCTTTCCTAAGCTGGGGATAATAATGGGAACCCATCGCTAAAAAGTACGTCACAATCAGAAACAGAATTAATATTGCAGTCAGAACACCAACTACATGTTGCCCTGAAAGATATACTGATGTGGTCACCCATGCATATGGAGTGTCCAAACGTGAATCATATTTATTTGTATTCCATAAAATAGGGTACAGGACTATCATAAACAGAAAGATAGTTAAACCCTGCATGATGGATATATATTGAATCACCATGAAACTAGACACATACTGTCTAATATTTTCAATAACACCATCTATTTCCGTACGGATCATGTTTTTACGATGGACCGCCATGATCCCAGCACTTAGATAAAGGCTCTTTGTACGGCGAACTGTCATACGCTGCATGAGCTCATTAATTTTTAGAAGCCATGTAGTGAATTTTGGTAATGCCCATGGATCACTGCCCCATTCATACCACTGCATGAACTTGGTTTGGTACGACACGAATAATGCAGAGTCGTAATACCTTGCCAACACTGCTATCATAATGCAACTTCCAACCAAAGCACTATAGAGGTACATAGAATTGTTATACTTCACGCTTCCACAAGAGTATAGATCCTGGTAGGGGTCGTTCTTTGGGATGTTAACACCGCATGTGAAAATATTGCCTTCCAGGACATCGATATTGCCATCAGCTAATTCCAGTAGGCGCCCAGGCAAATCTCCAGATAAGCGATTTAAGAAAGTCTTGACAATCATATTCGATACATTTTTCTCTTGGTCAAGAAAGTCAAATGCACTCATATCCCCTGCGATAAAGTTTACTGAGACATCAATCTCTGTCAAGTTAGTCGCCTTCTGCAACAAATCTTTCGGAATCACTCCTGTGAGCCGATTGTTACTCAACACCAATGATGACAACGATGGTGATATTCTCTCTGCGTCGGGTATCCTACCTCTAAATCCGTTTGATGACACTATCAGTTTCTTCATCGTTTGCATTCCAAAAAGACATTCCGGTAGTGTTCCATCCATGTACGTCACAATAAATGTGGGGAATGCTTTTTGGAGAATCGCACTGTCCTTCCAAATAGGTATCCTACACGAGTCTGCCGACGTCAAACCGGGAACATTGAACGCCTCCAGAGATATTGCGTTACATATATCGTCGGAAAGAATACCCTGAAAACAATTGAATCCCCCCATAAACTTCTTCAGTCTCGGTGCCTTCAAAATCAAGTCATTAGGAAAGAGTCCAGTGAACTCATTGTAGCTGATATCTATAGTAGTGATATTAAGCATCGCAGTAATGTTATTAGATGTAATATCTCCGACAAACCTATTATTTCCGATAACCAACGTCTGAAGATTCGTATTACGCATGAAATTGTCAAACGGGAAGCTTCCTATGAAACTATTCCCCGAGATAATGAATGATGTTAAGTGACTGAGATGCCCCAAGGCTGTTGGAATCGTCCCTGTGAGGCTGTTTTGAGATACCTGCAGAGCTCCCAAGTTACTGAGTTTTCCCAAGGCTGCTGGAATCGTCCCTGTGAGGCTGTTTTGAGATAGCTCCAGAACTCCCAAGTTGCTGAGATTCCCCAAGGCTGCTGGAATCGTCCCCGAGAGACCGTTTTGAAATAGACTCAACTCATATAAATTGCTG
>JACLAD010006946.1_pt1 | contig 22055 bp, 21 predicted proteins | sample 8027901 | NCBI WGS metagenome assembly JACLAD01 (sample SAMN15725071, study PRJNA655200) | protist metagenome | isolation source: fluorescence activated cell sorting (FACS) single amplified genomes of... | place: Spain: Blaines Bay Microbial Observatory, Mediterranean Sea | collected 2016-07-05 | reverse complement strand
CTCCGAGGGATGGGTCTGTGGCCATGATATCAACTTTCGTCAACGTCCCCATCTATTTTGAGGCAATCCGTTGGAGCAAGGGGGCGCGGGCAGGCGGCTACTCGGTGCGGCTCCTCCATAAACCTGCACCACTGCGTGACGCTAGGGCTCAGTAATATCTTTTGCCGACTTTCCGGCCACAGGCCTGATCTACTTAGCGGCTTTTCTTACTTCGGCCACGCAAAGCAGAGCACTGTTTGGCGAGCACGGGCTACGGCCCGCGGCTGGATTGCAATCCGACCGAGATGGCGCTGCCAGCCGGCCGACCCCAGCATTCGATGTGCTCGCGGCTGTGGGGGTTCCTCGTGGTGATCTAGCGCTAGAGCTGCTAAGCTGGATAGGGGTGCTCCTCGCGGCGATGCTCGCGACTGTGAAATCATCCAGTCCGACCATCTGGGCCGGGCTCCCTGCGGCGTTATGGGTAATGTGCGGTATTCACACAACTCACGTCACGTTCGGCTTCCATGCAGATCGGCGCCCTGGACCTTGGTGTGATATCGCCCTCCGTTTCTACCGCTGCAAATACAACGGTTTTAGGTACCTATCGCTCATTAATCTCGAGGCACGGGAGGTGATTGGCTACGGGTGGGAGTGGGAGACTTGCGAAATTGGATTTTTGATCATCTGGCTTTGCCCGATGATCCCAAGTCGAGCGAGCGGGTTTTCCACCCCGACAATAATTATTTGGCTCTTGCGTTGGTCGACGTTTCGATTGTTGATTGGTGCTGGGATGTCGAAGCTCGGAGAGCGGTCATCTGCGTGCTGGATGGAGCTGAGCTGTACTGAAACCCACTACTTCACCCAACCGATGCCGAATATGTTGGCGTGGGGTTTCCACCGTGCGTAGACAGTTCTGTTCTGATGCAACCGACATGCCGCCGTCGTCTAAACATTTAACACGTGTGCGTTGACGCTTACTGCACACCCTGACACCAATCTACCACCTCGTCGCCCATGCCTCTTTTCGACAGGTCTACCGGAAGCAGTCCATCGCCTGGAAGTCGGCATGACTTTTGTCGAGCAGCTCGTGATCCCGTTCGCGGTGTTAGCGCCATTCCGGACGGTGCGGATCGCCGCGTGCCTTGCCGAGCTCTTCTTTCAGCTCTGCATTGTTGGAACCGGCAATTACGCTTGGATCAACTGGATCGGGGCATTACCATGTATGGCACTCTTGGATGATCGTTTCCTTTACCGTTTCTTCTCGTCCAGTGCCATCACGGAAGGTGCGACTGCCTCGCCACATACCTCATCGCCTTGTTCCGAATCAGGATGTGTTGCGATGATCGCATCCGTGATCAGTAGGGCAGCAAGCAGTGTCCGGATCGCGGCGCACGTCGGTCTTCTCGTGTTTATTCTTGGAAAGTCGGCAGCGCCGTTGAAGGAGCTTTTTACCCCGGCGCCGTGGCTAGCATACTACGACGATTATTTCTTTGTGAACGCTCAGGGAGTTTTTGGGTTTATCAATCAGCATCGAGTCCAGATAGTTTTGCACTTCACCCACGACCCGCTCCCTCCCCTCGACGCAGAAACTCGCCGGGCCATCGCACGATGTGGCGACACTGCTGGCGTCGCGGCACACGATCGCGATGGCCGCGGGTACCGGTGTGCCGAACTTAACCAGTTCTGTGCCCAGAACCAACACGTTCAGAAACAGTGCCCGAAAACCTGCGGCCAATGTCCGTCCCGACGTTGGGATGCTGCAGCCGATGGCGCCATTTCCTGGACACCGCTCGAGTTCAAGAATCTGCCGGGTGTTCCAACCCGACGTCCGCGATTCAACTCCCCGTACCACTACCGTCTCGATTGGGAGACGTGGATCCACACGACTGCCTCGATGGAGCACCACATGGAACGGTGGCTTGCCGAACAGAAGCATGCTAAGCCAGGCGTATCGGTTCTTTGGGACGCAAACCGTATCGCAGTACCTAACTATCATGTTAAGTTGGTGCAGAAGGTGCTGGCTGGTGATACCGACGCTATCGGGCTCTTGGGTACCCCCGCCTCCGCGCTCCTCCGGCCTGAGCTGCATAACGCTGACACCTCGACCTCGGCGCTATCACCGCCGACTGCCATCAAAGTCGAGTTTTTCCGCTACACATTTTCTAACTGGACAAGGTTGCTCAACGCCGGTGAGTGGTGGGATCGGGAACAGATGACCGCACCATTGCTCTTCGAGCCCGACCGCGTCACTAGATGCAATCTCGAAACCGTGACTGACGACTGCGATCAGATCGTTCGCCGGCAGCCCTGGGAACGCCACTGGCTGCTGCTCATCGCAACAATTGGAGTTGCATTCGAGCTCCGTCGGGGGGGGGCGACCGGGTTTAGCCTCCTGTACATAATCATCAGCGCTCTTGCGTTACTTGCAGCGTATCCGACCACCTGGGCGGCATCTGCCGTCGCACATGCTTTTGGCGCCGGGGGTGGGGCCTACTTAGCGCTGCTGGATGTGCAGCAGCGCGTATTCGTCATGGCCATGACCGTTGCCACAGCTGGGTTGGTGGTTGCAGCTTCCCGGGGTCCAGAGGTATGGTTGATCGATAGGCTTGCGGCTTGCGGTTTGCTTGCCTTGCTAGGCCATAGCGCGCAGATTGAAAACGCCGCACTCCACGTCTAACGGCATCTCTACATGGTTTTATGATAATATGACATACTCCGAATCTACCGCCGCTCTCAGCCTCACCAGAGCCATCCTCGCGACGCTGGTTTCTCGGGTAGTTCTGCGGCCAGGTCAGCGTCAGTAAAGCCGCCGGGCCACGGGTCGCCCACCTTTCCGCCGCCCTCGGCCTTGACTCGGGCCACCCGGGCGAGACAGGCCGCTCGCTGCGCATCAGTCATCGGTTCAAGATCAAATCCGCCGAGCCAGTGCGGGTGCTTGTCACGCTCAGCGAATACTTTGGAGCAGTCGAGCGTCCCGCCATAGATGTCGGGAAGCAGTGCGGGGTCGATCAACTCGGTCAGCATCTCCTGATACCCTGTCGGACCATAGACGTGAAATTTCTCCCGGGTCACCGGATCAAGCCACGGCTTGAGCACCGCCCAGATCGGCCGGAAGATGAAAGGCGCGTTGATGAAAATGATTTTATGAAGCCTTTCTGGGTAGTAAGCTTGGTCGATCCGGACCGTTTCTTTGAATATATCCATCGCAATCCCGTTTGGCGCGAGCGAAAGTCCGGCAAGGTCCATTATGATCGTCTGTTTCTCCACGGGTCGGCCGAGCTTTGCTTCCGACTCTCGCCTGCGGCAGAAGATGGTAGAGGTCAACGTACGGCGCCCCGCCCGGCATCGCCAACCGCCACCGATGCGGCAGCGCAATCCACGGCGGGGGGAATGCGCTGGACTCCGGTGGCAACCCACATCCTGCCAATGGTAACCTCTTGCTGCCGAATGTGCCGATGGATCACGTCAGCTGGAGTGACATACTTAAGCAGCTCGTCAATTTGGACCTTACCGGTCTGCTCGATGTAAACTGGTCGGCCTGAAACCGCGTATTGCCAGCAATATGATGGAGAGAGAATTAGGGAGGGGGCGGAAGAGGAGAAGGGAGCAACTTAGAACGCGGGTTCGCGCTGGGAGTTCAGTGGAAGTAGCGGGCGTGTGCTGATTCGGCAAAGACTGACCATTGCGGTCAAAGATCATCGGGAGGTTGGCATGTGTGCACGTTGCCCGAAACACGTGCTCCATCAGCGCCGGCCCCGCGATCTCGTCACAACTCCACGCGGCGTAGAATCGCTCAGCCTCTATATACTGCTGAACTGCGGCTTCCAGATCCTCCTTCCGTGCACGAAAGAACCGCGCAGCCGTTCGTTCGTCCGGATCTGACACTCTCAAGCCGTCTACCGAGCCGCATCGGACGCAACGATCGATAAGATTGCGACGCCGAGTGGTATCGGGGAGTAGGGCGTTTGGATCGATCAGTAAGCTGGAGTTTACCTCTTTGGAGCCGAGCGGCAGCGACACACAAAGTGGCCATGGCTGCGGGCGAGGGGGCAGCGGCCGGACCTGGAGCTGAGTCGAGCCGGCGATGAAGGATCTCAGTAAATTCCTCCATCGGCACTACGGCTGCCTTTCCCGAGGGGGGGTCGGCGGACGCCATTACTTTCCCTTCCGTTATAGAATGCCCACTGCTGTCCTTCAAACCCAGTAGTATAAATACAAATTCTATTCGCTCTTTAGATTAGATTCGTTCATACCTCCGTGGAAACACCGCTTCTCGTCCGATCAGCGCAGTTAAGCACGGATGGGCCATCGCAAGTACGATGGTGGGAGACCACATCGAAACGCATGGTGATGAATCTTTTTGACTTTTTTTTTTTTTTTCCCTTGTTTGCCCATGGACGGGAGCTACCGCAAGCGCAACCTGTTTCCCCACGCTTACCACAAGTGTTATTACATTCGACCTTCGGAAAAAAAAGGGTCACTCAGCAGTTTAGAAAAAAAAGGGTTGATCAATGTACTGATAAAATTGTACAGCCAAAAATTAAGAAACCTACAAAAAGCGGGAGGAGTCTATATGCGGAGTACTGCACGAGACTCTTCAAGGGCGTTTCCAGCTATAAGGATTTCTTTAGCAACATCAGTAGTACATCCGGCGGCGGCGTCCACCACCGCCAAGTACCCTTTGCACCAGGTTGAGCAGCATGAGCCCCTGCCAGAAGTCGATGTTCGAGAGCGAGTGCCAGAACCGATCGAATGACCACCCGCCGCCGCCGCCGCCGCCGCCCATTCTACCGCCGAACCCACGGCGGAAAGCCGTTGCAGATGTGAACGAGCTAGATTCGGCCGACGGCTCCGCTGAAAACGGAGGTCTCCACCCTCCAAGAGTGGACGGAGGCGAGGCGGAGGTTGGGGGCGGCCCAAGATGCCAACCGTGTTAAACAGCAATATGCAGTTACAACGCACCGGTAGATGTAGTTGGCAAGCATGCCCGCAGAGATCATCCACCAGAACGAAAACCCGCCTCCGCCAAAGCCATACCCTCCACCGTACCCTCCGTACCCGCCTCCGTACCCGCCGTTGTACGAGCTTGAGCGCGACGTCACCAGGTAGAGTCCGAGTACAGTCCTAAATCCGAATACCAGTGCAATAGGGCATTAGATATCCGCCTAGAGTGTACGATTGCAGCGCGACCGACGCGAACAGCAATCCGAGCCGGGGGAGTGGAAATCGGCAGTAGCGAACGGTGACGTGCCCGGCCGCCGCAAAGAGAAGTGAGTTCGCAGTGAGCACGATCCCGGTCCGGCCATAGATTTCGGCCGCGGCACCTTCGGCCGCGCGCGTAGCCTGCTCGAGCACACCTCGATTGTTCTGGTTCGCCGTGTACACAAGCCCTCCAGCCGCCGACAGCACCGTAGCCACTGGCATCGACAATCCAAGGATGTAAACGCAGCAGCCCACCGCGGCGAGCCATCCAACCAGGATCCGGGCCGGGCCCGGGATGTCTCGGCCGAGGACCCCGTTCCGAACTCGACCGCCCGCCGCGGCATACGCCGGGGGTGCATCGCCCCGCCCGCCGCCTGCCGCGGTGAGGCAGCCCGGGCTGCAGGTCCGAGTGGGCGGGGGAAGGCATGCCACGTCAGATTCAATCAGGGGTTCGATTACCCGGGAAGACCGGTTCCATGCGATTCGAAGGCAGATCGAGGAGGGAAGGGAGGAGCAAAGGCAGGCCAATATCTCACCGGAGCGCGACTCGTTCACCAGAAGTCAGCACAACCACGTACCTGCCCCGCCCCAAAATTGGAACGAAACAAAATAAAAGGGTTGAGAGGCGGAGAGGCTAAGGGGTCTTCGCGGGCACCGCGAGCAAAAGGGGGCGTCCTCGGGTGCGCACCTTCCCGAATCGGGTTTGTACGATTCTGCGAGACCGGTTTGGCCATTCAGCTCCGGTCGTCCGGCAAGCCCGGCGATTTGGACTCGGCACCCTACTAGGTCCCCCATCGTGGACTTTCGACTCTTGCGACCGAGAGCACGGCTATCGCGGTCGGGGGGGGTCGGGTGTGATAATACGTTCATATCATTATTAATAATAATTAAGAAGTTACTTGTGTGATTACATTCGGCCTTCGGGAAAATTAATAAAAATCGGTGGGCTGAATTTCACATACAAGACTCGTAGAAGTGAAACCCGCAGCGACCCGGAAACTAATAGCGACATAGCTAATGGTTATGAACGGATCGTGATACTACCCTTCTTTTACTCGTATACACAAGTGCAAGGGTTATCCAGGCTCACAAGCCTCGGTACAAGAGAAAGAGAGACAGAGACAGAGACAGAGACAGATGCCCGATCCCAAAACATTAATTGCACGAAACAGACCAGGTGTATAAATGAAATACCATAGATTGTAATACACTTTGCCCGTCACCCAAGCTCTGCCCGAAGCAACTTGGTGACCTCTGTTATCTTCGCTGATTCGATTCCGTTTTGGAGTGCGAACGACATAAATTCGGCCTTAGTGATCGTGGAGTTCTGAAACGCACCCCGTAGCGTCGCCAGATCAGCCGACGGCAGCAGGTCAGCGAGCACGTCAAAGCCGTCCGACTTCTCAATCTCGCCAGCAGGCGCGTCGGACTCATCGTCCTCGTCGAGCAGTTTGAACAGCTGCTCGAGCCCGATTTCGGGCGACAGCAGCGGCTTTTCGGGACGGGGCTCAGCGTGGAGGCCACCATCACCGTGGGATGCCGCGTCGACTTGCTCCATGGGCCGGATCGTCGCTGCCAGCGCGAGCCGTTCGTCAAGCACTGCTGAGTCGGGGTTTCGAGAGACGACAAGCTGTATGAATTGGTCCATCGTCACCTGGTCAGACGGATCTGATCCGAGTTCAGCGCAGTCGGCCGCTACCTGGTCGGCATTGACAAGAGTAAGGAGCTTGTACATTGTACTGACTGTCCGGAGTGGGAGCCGGCCCTTCCCGTTCTTGTCGAAGTTCTTGAACAGGGCCCGAAGCCCGCCCCCAAAAGTCGCGGTCCGCCGTGACACTGCTGCTTCAATCCGAGCTGCCGTGTCCTCTGCTGAGTCGACCAGCCCTCCTACATCGCGGAGCACGGCGAGCCACGCGTCGCATTCGGCTGGGCCGGGCGGATGGAAGTAGAACCGCCGCGACTTGGTCTTGCCGACCGCCGCCGTGACGACTTCGAGCACATCGTTGCGGCCGTTGATCGAGCACACCTCAACTGAGGTTATTGTCTCGGGCAAAACCCCGCCCTTGAGCTGCCCGCCGTCGTATTCAGGTTTGGTGTAGTAGGCAACTACCTGCGATGACGCCTCGAACCATCGTTTCTTCCAGTTCCGAGCTACATCGCCCCGTTTCACCATCCAACCAGACAACAAGATCCTGTCTGTTCGCTCCTCGCTGTCAAAAGCCGGCTCATCGAACTCTTCCTCATCCGCACCGCTAGCTCCGACCGGTGGTGCAGTCGTCGGCGGAGGTGGAATCATCACGTCTGGGACGAGCTCCACTTTATACTTAGCATCCTCTGCGTGCGTCGCCGCGATAGCCCCATTCGCCTCGGCAGTAGCAGCTACTGTCGGAGCCGACTCGTTGATCACAGAATCCACATCAACTTCGAAGTCGGGTTGGGCCAATTCGCCGCCGTTGCCGTCGGCAGCGGGCCCAGCCTGTACATTGGCGGCAGGCGGCGGCGCGGCCTTCTTCTTGGCGGCGGGCGGCGGCGCGGCCTTCTTCTTGGCAGTGGGCGGCGGCGCGGCCTTCTTCTTGGAGGCGGGCGGTGGCGCGGCCTTCTTCTCGGGGGGTTCGGCCACCTCAGCCACGGGAACAGGCGCGGCTACTAAGCCCTCGTCAACCGCAGAGCTGGTCTCATTCGGTATTGCTGGGATTGTGCCGGCGGTGAGTGCCCCTTCAACAGTAGTGCTGGCAGTGGCAGTGTCGATGGCGGCTTGGTCCGCCGCCTCCATGTCCTCGGCCGCCTCCGCCGCCTCCGCCGCAGCAGCCTCGTCAGCCGCTCGAGCTTCAGCGATGGCTGCGTTGACTTCCACCACTGCGGCGGCAGCAGCAGCATCCTCGGATTCTCTAGCTGCCCGCACCTCAGAAATGGTGGCGTTGAGCTCGGCCATCGGGTCTAGCGCTGAGGCTTCACATCCGTCGTCTGGCTCTTCGTCATCGTCATCGCCACCTGTTGCAGCGTTCATCGCGGCAACCTTGGCTTTCAGGTCCTCTGAAACCATGTCTGACGTGACTTTTACCGCAGCATGTATTGCCATGATCCAATTGCCCGCCTCATCTGTGGTCTCGACCCACATCTGGAACACCCGCCCACCCTTGACGCTGATCAGGATTGTCCCGCCGTCTCGGGTCTTCTTGGGCCCAATCGAGCCTGGCGGTCCCATCCGGACCGAGGTAATGTGATTATAGCGTATCGAACCCTTTAGCATAACATTTGGCGGGGTCACAAAGTAATCCTGTGGTGTATTCGCCCAGGTGGCCCCGGCATGGAGTCGGCTTCAGTCCCGAGAACCGCCGCGCGGCGTAGAAGGTTGCGGGAGAGCCAAGGAGGGGTGGGATATACGAAAATGGAGATGAGGCAGGAGTGTGTGTGAAGAGAGGGGGATGGGCACCATTCGGTCTGGATACATGACAAAATACCGTTTCTTCCAGTTTTTTACCATCCCTCCTAGCTTGTAGGCCCACCCCTGGAAGTCAATCCCGGAGGGGGAGGACGGAATAAGGGGGAAGGTGTGAGCCCTTCAGCTAAGATGAGTGCGGCACACCGCAACAGTGCCGAGCGAGATTGGGGGGGGGGCGTTGACGGGTAAAAATGACGATGCGGCATCGACGAATCGGGGATTTACCTGCTTAAGCGTGTCATCCATGATGACACGCTCCCTGCTAGAGCGGCAACTGCTTGCTTACAGTCCGAGCCCCTCTGTTCTTCAGTTGTGGTGCTTTTGCTTGCTGTACGTAGTGACCCCGTTCCTCTCTTCATTAAAATTTAATTTTAATATTTTCCAATTGCCGAGTTTCATCAGATGAATTAATGAAATTGGATCTACTACTGCCACTACCACCATGGATCCTCTCACGACATCCACTACAAAGTCTACTGCCTCCTCCCAACCGGAGCGGTGGACGGACCTTCCGACGGTACCCACTTCGACGACTACCACCCCCTTCCAACCGGGGTGGTGGGGTCTGGCCAGCACAAATTCAAGATTCACATCTATGCTCCGCCCCCTCGAGTCATCGATCAAGTGTCGATTGGATCTACTACTACTGCCACTACCACCATGGACCCTCTGTCGACACCCACTTCTAAGACTACTGCCTCCTCCCAACCGAAGCAGAAACGAGTCTGTATCTACCGACAGTAGATGTATGTCGTTCCATACACCATTAAGGATGACACCAATCTTTTCCTCTGTTTCCATTATTTTACATTCGGTCTTAGGAATAAATGAGTAACATAGCTCATATTTTATTGCATATCTAATCAAGCAAAAGTTCACAATCAAGTGCTCGAGCACTCCAGATTACTTTGGACCATGACGACTGCCTCGGACTCGCCTCGGACCAAGTCGTATAGGCAGAGCATGGAGTTGGCGCCGACAACGCTGGGGACGCCACCGAAGCCGATTGCTAGCAGCCCCTCTACCCCGTCGTCGCCGCTGCTTTTTGAGCCGACCCCAACGGTTCGGCCGCACCGCCCGACTCTCCGGCAGAAACCCGCGAGTTCTCCGAGGGCGGCACACCGTCGGGCCGGCGAGGACGATGTTGTTCCGCTCACACCGAGCGCGGTGCCAAGTCCCGGGGCCGCAAACCGGCTAAGCTTCGGCGCTGTCCAAACAAGCCCGGCGGAAACGCTCGGACTCGGTCCGCTCGCGCAGCTTGCGCTCCCATCGTCGGCGTATGTGCTCGACCTCACGGGCAACGCGGACTTTGCGGTGCGGCCGGCCGCGGGGGCGGCGCCGCTTGTGGCGTTCGTCAATCCGAAATCAGGATCGAACCAGGGTGTGAAGTTGATGGCGGAGCTCCGGAAGATTCTCAACCCGCGGCAGGTGTTTGATCTGCTCGAGCCAAAGCCCGGCGGTGGTGTGTACGGTCCGAGCAAAGGGCTGCTGATATACAAGGACTGCCCGGGGCTCCGGCTGCTTGTGTGTGGCGGGGACGGGACGGTGGGGTGGGTTCTTGACGTGATCGACAAACTCGGCCTAGATGGACTCCAGATTCCTGTTGCCTTTCTTCCCCTGGGCACCGGCAACGATATGGCACGCGCGCTTAAATGTGGTGCAGGGTACAGACCCAATCTCATCCGTTTGCCATCCCCAGCGGTCTTCGCCCCTTATACTCCTCTTGCGGAACACGTTCATTCGTGCGCACGGTCGCGCGCGGCTCGTCAGATTCCTACCTTTATTGATTCGTTTGTAACCCTGTCAAATAACGGGCTTGAATCTTGCAGGTACACGGGCGAACCAATGAGCAAGTATCTACACAAACTAGTAGACGGCAGATTCCAGCCCACTAAGCTCGATCGGTGGGCCGCGAGCTCCCAACCGATTGGAACATCAGGTGGCGCAGTGCGCCCAGTGTTAGAGCTTGGACTCCCTGTTACAGACGAACTGCCTCAGGGGGTGTTTAACAACTACCTTTCACTGGGTGCGCACACTGTTGCTCCCCTGTGTCATCGTCTCGCACCCGGCCGTTGTCGATCTCTCGGTCTGCCCACCCCGAAGCGTGCTTCGACGTACGCGCGATGCCCCGTCCCGCCCCTTCCATCCATTGTTCCAATTGGGTTGATCATTGGTAATCTAACTTGGGGCGACTGGGCCGGGCCAACAGGCCTCGACGCACTGATTGCTCTGCGGTTTCACGTTGCTCGGGAGACCAACCCGGCCAAATTCAAATCGCGGCTCAAGAACAAAATGCGATACGGCCTCATGGGTGCAAAAGCAATCTTAACGCGGCCGACGCGGGATATGTCACAGTTTCTGGAGCTTCAGTGTGATGGTGCTGATCTCACTGGACTGGTCCGGCGGAAGAAAATCCACGCACTCCTGTTTGTTAACATTGGTTCATGGGGTGCCGGCGCAAATCCGTGGGGGACCAAGAAGGCGAAGGAAGAATTTGCCGCGCCACAGTATAACGATGGCCTTATTGAAGTGATTGGAATGACTCGATGGTCGATGATCAAAACTCAAGGCAAATTCGGCCATGCGATCAGAATCAAGCAGTGCCGGGCTGCAACGGTCCGGATTCATAAGCCGATGGCGCTGCAGATGGATGGTGAGCCTGTCATGCTCGGTGGCGCGACCGAAATTACCATCGATAGGAAGAATCAAGCCACAATGCTGTACAACGCCCAGACAGGTGGCTGTTGCAAGTAGCGTACGGAATAGGACTGCCAAAAAAATACGACTGTGGCTTTAGGTTGCTCCCCAATATCGCGCAAGCGCTTTAATCGCTATAAAAGGTCGGAGACGAGGCCACGTTGCGCCTTGCGTTTTTTCGAGACAACGTGATAGTTGGACCGAAAGAGAGATTTCAAGTTCGAAGAAGGCGTCAAAACGGAAGCGTGGGACAGTACGCATCCAAAGATTCACTCAAGCAGTGCAGGGGTATCGTGCCAGTGTATGGAGGATCATTCGTGTCCGTTCTGCGGGCGTCTATGCGCGCCGAGTTGGCTCGTGTGCGCCAGTCTACTTAGAGATTTGAAACGGTATCGCGACGGGGGGTGGTTTAATGCAGGGCAGTTATGAGTTATGTCAATTGGATACTGGAGGCAGGGCATGAATACATGCTCGAGCATAATGGGAGAGCTAAAAAGACACCAAGGTAGCGAGTTCGATAAAGTCCTTCGCCCTACACTACTAGACATGCTGCGCCAGCTCTTGCTGCGACGACACTGAGGCGCGGCTTAAAAGGCACGACGTTTAGCACTACCCGGGGCTTTGGCCCTGGTCTTTACCATCAAGGCTAGCCGAGCTCTCGCATACCGTGATCCAACGGAACCCGAGCCAGTTTGATGTTTGCTGGTGAAGGCGGCACATCGATAGCCGGACCCCCATTGTATGTCGACCACGCCGTCAGTATCTCGCCAGCAGTCACGATCACAGTCGGATACGCATCAGTTCGCTCGACCTCGCCCGCGGGTGCCCCGGGGTCAGTGCCGTTGTCAAGCGTCGCAAGATACGCCCAGGTCATCCCACCGTTGGTGCTGGTCGACAGCGCCATTCGGACCCGGGTCTGAACGTTCCAGGCAAGCACCAAGGCGCCGCTCGGCGCTGTGGTCAGCGCAGGCTTCGACGACGCTCCATTAAGGGTAGACGGCACCGCAACTGACCCTGCCGACGGCCGAAAAGCGCAACCACAACCGTTAGACACCCGGATACCGCTCCGAGCCTTCTTACACATGCATTACAAAAGGGCGGATATGGCGGTTCTTGGCGAAACGTAACCAGACGTACACGACTGTCCTCCATCATGTGACCACGATTGGAGGAATCCAGAGCCCGCAGACCGTACCACCGCGGCAATAGTCGACCGGTTTACTACCGCCATGCCGGGCTCCGGGCACAGCCCCGTCGTCGGGATCCCGGGGATCCCCTCGCCAACCTCCCAGGTTGTGCCGCGGTCGGTACTGATGAGTCCGAACGCCGCGGTGGGTTCTGGGCCGCAGCCCCAGTCACACGGTAGCAACCACGCACCGGTGGCCGGCGCAACAACAACCCGATTGATCGGATAAAGGTACCCCCGCGGCGGTCGCTGCCCTTCGGTTGCGTTCAGCAGCAGCCGCGGCCGTGACCAACGCTGAAATCCAGAGTCGGCTGAAGCAGTCGCGGCGAAGAGCAAGTTTGGCCGCGACCCCGGACCTTCTGACCAGAAGCACCACAGCGTCCCGTTTGGCGCAAGGAAGAGCGTCGGTTCCCACTGCGCATGTTCGACCCCCGCCGGCTCGGGCGCTACGGCCGCCCAGTCCGAGGGCCAAGTCCGGCCGCCATCAGGAGATACACCGAACAGAACTCTCTGTCCAGGATCGGCCTCGCGCAGCCCGGCCTGAAACGCTGCTGCGAGCCGACCCCCTGGCAGCGTTTCAAGCATCGCGCCCTTATTGTACGGCAGTGTTGCGTTTCCGAAAAAGATGTGCGACACTGCGACTGAGGCAGACGGCGTCGGTGGAGGGAGAAAGGGGCAGCCCGGCGGAGCTGGAGCTGCCTTGGTGTACGAGACACCAGCGGGCCACGCGCTCGCTCCGTCGTTGTTCCGCTTTGTGCAGCACCGCCCGGTCCGAGGCCCAGTCACGTATAGCCCATAGCCGGCGCACTCGGGGTCGGCCGAGCACCGCAGTCTGCATCGTTCGCCCCCTTCGGCATCGTTGCAGTGCAGCACGTTCCCCGGGCCGAGGAAGGTGATCGCACGGTGTTCGTTGTATACACACGGGTCGGTGGCGCCGAATGTAATCGGCACTACGGTAGCAAGGGCGATCAGATGACGTCGCATCGGTGGACCTTACCAAAAGGCCGAATGTTAATAGAGACAATAGACCAACGAAAAGGATTGATATAGAAGAATGCTAATCGCAAGAAGATAGAAGTGCCCATTTAGGGTAATATAATAAGATGATGAACTCATCAATCTCAAAGTTTCCTTTTTTTCTCTCATACTCGTATCAACAAGTCGACACGTTCAGGCGCGAATTCCTTCCTAGGACAGGTCTAAGATGGCCGATCCGGTTGGACACCCGCTCACAGCGCCGATCCCGACCTCGCCAAACTCAGCTGCAGTTCTCGACGTCGCAATGGCCGCCGCCGGAGCGTCTCCAGTTGGCTCAGAACACCTGCTGTGGGCCCTCTTCAATGTAGAAGGTGCGCAAGCTTGGCGGGCCGGGAAGGTCTCCCATGGCTTACGTACCCGGCCGACCGCCCTACTCGGTGCTCCCGCCATGCGTCCCACACATCCCCGGAACTAACATGCCTTCCCGACACACACCCAGGCTACGAGCCCCGGGTGCTTGGTTGGATGGCAGCCGAAAGCGTGCAGGCCTACCAGGCGGCGGCAACGAACGGGGACGGCGGTGTGTACGGGTGGTTCCGGAGCGAGGTGCTTGGCACGCTCGCGAAACGGGGCTTCGTCACGACGTGCACCAGCGCCGGGGCGAACGCTCCCGCACATGCCGATCCAACAGTCACGGCGTCGGTCCGCCGGATCATGGACGCAGTTCGGCGGCTATGCAGCGTGCCGGTTCGCGATGGCGCTACCCGTACCTACCCAGATGGCCTTGTAGCCACTGAGTTCATCGTCGCTGCAATCATGGTCGACGGTCGATCAGTTGCTGCCGATGTGTTGTCTCGCTGTTCTCGAGGGCTGGTGAATGCCCTGACGCTGCTTCGAGCGATCGAGGCCGACCCGACTAAAGTGCTCCCGGCTCCTGCCACCGCCGGGGCCGGCTTTGCGATCGGAGCCCCGGCCGGCGGAGCCCCGGTCCAGGAGCCGTGGGAGCCGCCGATGGCGCTCCCCTCAGTTGCTAGCGGCCGATGGGCCGTCCCAGGGGTGCCGTATGCCAACTGGGTGATCGAGGACCGGCTAATGATCGGGGAGACCCCGGGGGGCGATTCGTACCACACTGCGAGTTCGAGTGGGCCGGAAATGGAAGCAATCATCGCGGAGCTTGTTCCGGCTCACGTCGATACATTTGTCTGCCTCCGTGGCGAGTGGGGTCCCTCGGACGTCTTCGCATCGAGCCGCTATCCAGCCGCTGCCGCCTCCGCCGGGCTGCCGTGCACAACGCTTTTCTTTCCGATAGAAGACTTCCACGTCACCCACGAAGCCGACGTGGTGGCGCTGGTGCTCGAGCTCCGCCGGCGACTCAGGGCAGGTGAGCGACTCTACATCCACTGCCGGTCCGGCCACGGCCGCACCGGGATGATCGTCATACCTCTGGTTGCCAGCCTTTTTGACGTGACGGTGGCCGAGGCCACGACGTTTGTGCAGGCTGTCCACGATGTCGGTCGCAACGGCGGGCAGGATGCTGGTTGGAGTCTACCTGAAATGATGTCGCAGCGCGACTTAGTAGCCGCAGTAGAAGCCCAAGTCCGGCGTGCCGAACTCGGCCCGGGCGGTGCCACTGCCAGTGGCTCGCGAGGCCGGTAGCTCCACACACAGCAGTGTGATCATCTTAATACAAGGTAGACTTGTCATGTATCTATATTAATACCGGTGGAGACGTGGTCGTACCTTGCACTTCGGTTGTGAACCTTGGATGCGCTGCTCTAGTAGTAGAAGATCTATATGCAATCGTCAACAGACATGTATGAATCCTGTCTCGGTCTGTCTCGTGAGGGTTTGAAGATGATCAATCCTGGAGATTGGTCAAATGTGGTGACGGAATGAAGATTTGAAATTTTCGTTTGTACACTGTACTATGAAAAGTTGTACAGCTGTACGGTGAGTCTAAGATGATCGCATTGTTGCTTTTCTCCGTCGCACAGCTCCACACCTCTCAGGCCAGTGGCTGTGGCCCTCGAGACGACCCGCGGGAGTGTGCAGCTCTTGTTGCGTTGTACCATGCAAGTGGCGGCTCCGGCTGGACCAACAACACCGGCTGGCTCAGTAATACAACGTCAGTACACACACACACTCTCTCTCTCTAGTACTGCATATGCACCATACGTTACTTTCCCCAATTTCTCCTGCGCATTGGTAGTTGGCCCGTGCGAGTGGTACTCGTTGGAAACCGCGGCCCTTCTTTCAACGCCTTTTCAAGCGTGGGTACTGCTTTGCTGGTGCGCCATCACCGCCTCCTCCTCGCGCCGGTGCTGCAGGTACTGTGAGTGGCACGGCTGCAGCTGCGTTCGAGCGGGCTCGATTGGCCGGGACGGGCCGCCCGGGTCGGCAGTTAACACCCTCGTTGCCCTTAACCTGAGCAAAAACGAGCTTAAGGGAGTCGTCGGTGGGGTACAATTCGGCGCGTTCGCCGGGCTTACCGCACTACATTTGCAGGAGAACGAGCTCGAGGGGCCGATTCCGGGATCGATAGCTGCGTTGGCCGAGCTGGTAACACTCGAGCTCTGGTCAAATAAGTTTAGCGGCCCAATACCCGGCTGGGTCGGGTCGCTTCACCAACTCCGGGATTTGAATTTGTATGAGAACGCGTTGTCTGGAGTGCGCGTCTCCGCTGTTGCTCGCCTCGCTCTCTACGCACTGCTTGCTGTTGCCGTCGCTGTCTTTCTGACCACCCACCCACCCCCCTACTAAATCCCCCGATTAACTTCCCGCAGATCATCCCGGACGAACTTGGCAAAGCCACGGCGCTGGTTGGTTTCCGCGCGGCGCACAACAAGCTGTCGGGTCCGATACCACCGGCGCTTGGCCAGCTCTCCCGGCTCGAGGCGCTACACCTCTTCAATAACGAACTGACTGGCACCATACCCGCGAGACTGGGCCAGCTCACCAAGCTGAATCAGCTCGATCTTGCGCACAACATGCTGGTCGGAGAGGTTCCTTCGTCGCTATGCCCCTTTGTACACCGCGAACTACCAAATATGTCCGCACCGATGACGTGCAACCTCGCTGGAATGAACTTCAGCTGCCCGCTCCCATGCGGGATGAATGCGACCATCTGCCGGGTCGACACAACATGCGGTCCGCAACCAGCTCCAACAACTCGGCCGTGGCTCGATCGGACACAATCAGTTGACCGGCGGGTTGCAATGTTGCTCTCGACGATGACGAACCAGGAGAAGAATGCACAGCTTGGGTACGGCACCGGCGTGGTGCACGGCGGTGGAAAGAACGCGTCGGCGGTGGTTGAGGCTGGACGAGTCCGTGGTGGAATCGGCGGTATTGGATGTGAGCTCGCGGCAGGGCAGTGCGCCACATGGGCCCAGGCGGTAAACCTTGGGCTTAACTCATCAACCCGGTTAGGCATTCCGGCGATGATCATGTGTGAGACCGCACACTCCGGTGGGCTGTCCGGGACTACACTTTTCCCGATGCCAGCCGTAACCGGGGCCTCATGGAACGTCTCGCTCGCAGAGGCCGTCGCCCGTGAGAAAGGGCTCCAGGCGCGGGCCGGAGGCTGCTCACAGGCGTTGTCTCCGGTGGTCCAGGTTGCGACCGACCCGCGGTGGGGGCGGTTGTCCGAGAACTTCGGGGAAGATCCGTACTTGGTTTCGGCGTTCGGGCTTGCTGAACTCGCCGGGCTGCAAGGCCGGGGCCCCAGATCATTCGGTCCGGCTGCTAACTCGTCACTGTACCTCGATGACCCTGCTGGCCATCCATTTGCGCAAGCAAAGCACTTTGCAGCGTATGGGGCATTCCCAAAAGACTCGTATACGGCATCGGCCGGGCTTTCGGAGCGGACGGTGTATGAGGTGTACCTCCAGCCGTGGCGCGAGATGGTGGCGAACGGGCTCCGCGGAGTGATGGTATCGCACAACGCTCTATTCGGGCAACCGATGCACGGCAACCGGGACATGATCAGCGGCATGCTCCGGCAGAGGTTCGGGCTCGGCGACGGCGGGTATGTCGGCTCCGATGCTACGAACGTCCCAGGGCTGGTCGACTACGGGGTTGCGGCTGATGCGGCTGATGCTGCAGCGCTATGGCTCACCGCCGGTGGTGACCAGGCAATGCTTGATCTATGCCCTGGGATGGCCTCTCCGAACGGCAGCGCTCCATCAACCCCGTCTGAGTCACCTTGCAACGCCGCACGACTCGTGGAAACCGGCGCGCTCCCGCAAGTGGTGCTTGATCGTGCAGCAGGGAATGTGCTTCGGACCAAATTTGCTACCGGGTTGTTCGACGGCGTCGGGACCCCACCGACCGCGGTCATCGATTCACCTGCAGCGCGTGCACTAGCCCGCCGTGTGGCTGAGGAAGGGACAGTGTTACTGCAGAACAATGGGATCCTCCCACTCAAACACAACATTTCGGTCGCGGTTCTCGGAAGCTTGGGGGGCTGCCCTGCCGCAAACGAGTCGGCAACGCCTCCATTCCCGTTTTGCGAAGCCAAATGCGGTCAGGTCGGTGACTACGCTACGGGTTATGGCACGTACGGATTTCCGACGTTGAAGGTGATCACAGTTGAGGCTGGCCTTCGAGCCGCAGGGATCGATGTTCAGTACATACGCGGGGCCTCCCCGACCGAAGCCGCTCAGCCGGCTGAACTTCGAGCAGCAACCGTGGCGGCCGCAGCCGCTGACGCCGTGGTGTTAGTGGTTGGCGACAGCTCGGCCGGGGACTCCCGAGTGTTGGAAGCAACAGGCGGAGAGAATTGTGACCGAGTCGGGCTTACGCTTCCGGGAGGCCAATCTTCGCTGCTACAGACGTTGCTCGATGATCCAGAGATGACAAAAAAGCTGATCGTGGTTCACATTGGTGACCGGCCGATGACTTTCCCGAACAATTCGGCTGCCGCCGCACGGATCCCGGCCATCCTCACTGCGATGCGACCGGGCGAGGAGGGTGGGACAGCGCTTGCCAGGCTCCTGATTGGTGCCGTCTCTCCGTCTGGGAAGCTCACTACAACGTGGGTGCGTTCAGTTGGATACATTGGATCAGCGGTACAACCGCACTGGCAGTTCCACCAGATCAATCCAGGATCGTGGGTGGACGGCCCAAACATGGCGCTCTTCCCGTTTGGGCATGGTCTAACGTACACAACTTTCCAGTTCGCCCCCCCCGAAGTCACGATTGCGAGTGGGTCCCACGCAGAAGCGGTCACGGTGACCGTCACCGTTCACAATGTGGGGGCGATCGCTGCGTCTGTAGTAGTTCAAGCGTACTGTAGGTATCATGAGGCGCCAAAACTGCGGGTGTTGCGATACGCACAAGTGCTGTGCGGATTCGTTAAACGGTTAATCCGTCCTGGGGCATCGGTCAAAGTGAAGGTGCCCCTTGCGCTCCGTGCGCTCGCGCGATGGGATCCCTATCGACCTGCACCGTCGTCAACGCTTAGCAGCGCGGCCGCCGAATCCGCTCCCACCAGCCGTGGGGCGTACATTGTGGATGCAGGGAAGTGGATGGTCGCGATTGGAGACTGCTCTGGGGCAGGAGCGGCCATCGGGCTCCACAACGCTGTGCAGTGCGCCCAGCGCAACGCCAGTTTCACACTCTCTCGGGATTGGGTCTTCTAATCTCGGGGTGGAGCGCCCAGCATGCTGCTGGCTACAATTTCGGCACCGTTCGACACGGTAAGCGTTTCTACCCCCTTCGGAGTCGGGGTCTAGTAAACACTTCTTGTGATCTATGGATTGGCAAACGCGCGAGTCTCCGCAAACGTTGCCCCATACTCCAGCAGTATTATCGTCTTATGTTTCTGATTACATTTTGACTGTGGAAAATGTAAATTTTACACGCACCGTCAACATCCGGCTGGCTGTTGGACTTCCCCCCTCTCCCTTACTATCCTATCAGGACCATGGCGGAGGACCTCCTTCGGGTGGTAGATTCTCTCGGGGACTCGTGCCCGTGGACGGCATCCATCACTCCGATGCAGATGATTGGATGGCTGCGGAGTGAGCTCGATGAGTTAGCCTTCGAGCTCCAGTCCGCTGCCGACCTGGGAATGGGCAGTGCACGGGGAGCTGCACGAGAAGGTGCAGGAAGGGTTGCATCGGGACCCGAGGTGCTGGCCGAGGCTAAGTTGATTTCGGAGCTGGGAGACGTGCTCTTTGACGCATTGATGCTGAATGGGGCGTGTTCAAGGCACTACGGTATCGATCCCGATGCTGGTACGCTGTGCCGGATTGCCGCCTGCCCACCATATGTCGCTCGCCCGCCCTCAGCACCGCCGAATGCGCTGGCGCAAGCACGTGCTTCTAGCGGCGTGCCGCCCTAAACATTCGCACGCGCTCCAATACTGTGTTGGTACAGCGTGGCAAACAGCGGCGCAAAAAGTCATGCGTCGGACGCCATACATGCCGCTGTGGGGCAATGGCACTTCAGTCGCTCGGAACGCCGCTGAAGCCGAGGCAATCTGGGCCGAAGTGAAAAGGCAAGAGCGAGGGCTAAACGATGTCCAAGCCTTCATCTCCCTACCTGCCCCGAGCACTGAAAATTTGAGGAGGGACTGGGCGGCTGCGGCGGCAGCGTTAGGGTTGCTGATTGGGCTTGCACTAGGGGCGCGGCTGCGCCCTATGAGTGCAATGTAAGGTTCTTGACGTGTATTGGTGTAACAAAGTAAGTTGCAGCGGCTGAGCGGATGGTATACTGAGTCAGGTATGCATCAGCCTCATGCAAGAGATATCCGCTGCGCATGCTCAATCAAGGAAGAGATAATCTGGTTCAGCTGCTGTGTTTGCATCTCAAGTTCGCTCAGTCGTTGCCCCATCTTGATCACAGTCCGCGCCAGCGCCGGGGTTACCGGCCCATCGGTGGACGACACACCGCCAGGGTGATCCCCCAACAACCGGAATGATTGGTCAGTGCTCGGAATGAGTGCCTGCGCGCGAAGCGCTTCGAGCTCCATCTTTTTCTGCGCCACATCAGCATGCGCTGCGGATGCGGCTTCGCGAGCCGCCGCAGCCAGAGCTTCCGCCGGATCTACCGCCGGTTGAGCCGGCGGTGGATCCAACGCCGGTTGAGCCGGCGACGGTGTCATTGCTACTGCAGTCGGTTCAGTTGCTACCGGCGTCGCAGCCTGGGGGGGCGAGGTCTCTGAGGTGGTGGCAGTGGTCTCAGTCGATTCGGCCGTTGCCTCGGAACCCTTCGCAGCCTCAGCTTCGGCCTCCTTTTCTTTGGTGGCCTCCTCAACCGCCTTCGCTTTGGCCGCCGCAGCCGCAGCCGCCTTCTTTGCAGCCTCGCCGTCGCTGCTGCTGCCGCCGCCGACGTACACCGGCTTGTCCAGCGGGATCGGCCACCCTTTCACTCCAGGTTTTCCAAGGTGTTTGATTAACTGGGCTGGCTTCTTGAACGCCCCGTAGCTCTTCTTGTTGATCAGGAATATCCCGTCTTCTCCCTTCTTCATCAGGTGGTGTGTCGGCCTGCCCTTGTACACAACACACAGTACAAACTCGCCAGGCCTTGTACCGAAACGGCACAAGAAGCGGCCATCATCAAGCCCAGCGTCTGAGAGAAGCGCCTCAGCTTGCTCCCGATTGATACCTTTGTGCACGTAGCTCCCCCCACCCGTAGCCGCCGGTATTGCCGTGGGTGCTTGAGCTGCCGCTGCTACCCCCTCTCGGTTCACGGGCTTGTTAAGTGGGACCGGCCAGCCCGCAGTCTTCTGCGACAGTTGGTTTACAAGCGCAGTCACCTTTGAATGATTCCCATATGTCTTCTTGTTCACCGTGTACATACCTTCCTCGTTCTTCTTGACAAGGTGGTGTGTCGGCCGGCCTTTGTATACCACACAGAGCACGTACTCTCCCTGCTTTTCTGGGCGAGTCCGGAGGAGGAAGCGGCCGTCGTCGAGCCCTGCTTTGGTGACGAGAGCTGCCGCGCGGCCGAAGAAACGACAGACAGGCAGGTGAATGAACAGGAGCAAATCACAACGCAACGCACGTTCGAGTGAGAAACAAACAGAGCGGCTGCCCGATCGTTTCCGCTCCCAGCTACCGACAAATCTTCTCGCAACAGACACCGGGCCCATTGCAAACTAACCTTCAGCGTCTTCCCGACTGATCTTATTGTGCATCCATGGCGGCGGTGGCATTATGAGTGACCTGCTCGCGACCTCTCAGAGCGACACGCTTGGCAGCCTATGCCCACGCACGCAAGAGAACACGACATTAGCGCAATGTGCCTCGTCCAGCACTACGTACAGCTAGGGTGCAGCAATTATTCTCCCCGAGATGTGCAGCAGTAGCCCGGGGCTTGCCGCGCGCAGAACTGGCCGCAACTTATATCACATTCAAGAAACCCCGCGCTAAGCTCGCGCCGTGCATCTACATGTACAGTAGCCGCATTACAACTCGAGTGTGGGAACGGGGTGGATGGTTCTTCAAGAGATGTGTCAATGTCAAGGAGATAGCACAATGTTGGCCAGCCTCGTAAAAGCGCATGAAGGGGACAGGGGCACTTTGGAATGTCGGATAAGAGTACACGACGTGCGTTTCGTCAAAA
>JACLAD010000375.1_pt1 | contig 22063 bp, 9 predicted proteins | sample 8027901 | NCBI WGS metagenome assembly JACLAD01 (sample SAMN15725071, study PRJNA655200) | protist metagenome | isolation source: fluorescence activated cell sorting (FACS) single amplified genomes of... | place: Spain: Blaines Bay Microbial Observatory, Mediterranean Sea | collected 2016-07-05 | reverse complement strand
ATGCAATAGACCTATGACTAGGAGAAGGTACATACATACGTTGACAATATGATCATAGAAATGCAATCAATAGTTCCAACCTCGTCTATCTAAGTATGTTAGAAAATGGTCTCGTGAGTTCCATTCAAATTCCTAAGTGTCCAAAGATTGGAGGTCGAGATTGTAGGCGAGCAGTTGCATCAATATAAAAACAAATTAATACTTGAAATACCAGCTCTAAATGTTTATATCTTCCTTGGAAATATATCCGTGCAAAGTCGGCAAATGTCTAAGCAACAAATGCAATTTGATTAGTTAAACGAATCTGTATCAGTATATCTGAATACAAATAAATAAGAGTGGCGTTTTTACTTCATCTCTGCGAAGGACCGAAGATACTAAAGGCTTGCATATTTTCTATTTTCGTATGTATAAAACAATTTCAGCGCGGATCAAATTTGTCCGTGAAATTGAGCACCTTTATACTCTCAAAAGCATTTTTCATTTTGTTCTTTGATATTCCTTGTCGTATGGGTTCATGCGTCAACCTGTTTTGGAATGAAATACAGAATCGGCATCGCTGCATGAGATTCATAAAATGACGACAGACCACATATCCATATCTCGGAACAAAGTTGAATAACCGTGTCCTCCCTATATGTATAATATACACTCAAACATATGCATTTATCAAGTTAGTACACATCGCTCGCTTCAAACCTTAGCTTCAATGACTTGCGCTTCGCATTGCATCGAAGCCTTGAAAGCATGAAATATTAACCAAAAACATGCAACTCAAATGTAATCCTGCACAAGCTGTCTAAATCACACCTTCACACGGGGCAAGCGTAACAATTCTGGGCTGAAAATGTGATTAATTAATAACATAGAGTATTAATAAGACTCTTGACATGTTACAAACGTGTTTGATGGACCATCACCAATCACACCAGGTTTCACAAAAGCGAATGACTGCGCAGACAAAAAAAAGGTGGAGAGGTGAATAATTATTTTCGGTTCAAGACTCACACCACACACCAATCCCAGATCTGTTTTAGAAGATGTATTTTTTTGGATGCTTGCAACGGCATGAAAATACATTATCCCGGGATTGTAAAGCAGCTTGGAACAGTTCGTATATTAAAAGGGGATTTATTCTCAAATACTCAACATTCATTTTTAGATCGCAAGATTTCAAAACGATAGAACATCACACCTCCCCAGGAGTGATATACCCAACGCTAACGTTCTGAATTCCTTCTGGTAGTAAGCTCTGACAAAAAACTATTAAGTGCACTCGGAATATGGAGTAAGTTGAAAAAAAACTGACCAAATCAAACTTTTGTGTTTCTTGGTTCCATCCGACCGGGATTTGTGATTGACGGGAGTGTGGGTGTTTATATGGATGCAATTTCATTTTCTTCCAATTTTCCTCCGTGTTGGCAATAAAGAGGACACACTTTGCTCCTGCCACCTGAGCCAGCATTCCTTCAGTCAAAAAGATAACAACAATTCCGGAAATTTAGCATCAAAATAAGAGTCTCTCGAATTTTGAAACATTAAAGCTTATGAACCGTCTCTAAAATCAAAATGCAAAGGTGTAATGGTGCCTTTCTGGCCTGTTTGTGCAGAATTTAGAAAAATTTTATGTGTTTGGTCGATCGTGTTGATAACCTAGAAACATTAGAGCTTGAAAAACGCCTTCCTTTTCTCCTGCATTGATACCGTATAGTTTATGTGCACTTAACTTTGAATCGAGATTACGGCATGATAATACAATTCAAAGCGATTAAACAATAGTGAATCAAAATATAATTGTAGCATCTTACCCGGAGAAATCCTGAATGAACGATCAAGTTTATGCGGAAATTTCCATGCGAAATTTTGAATATCTCAATAAAAAAAGTTTATGTTACCCGAAAAATTAAGAACAACTATTTGTCATTAAGATAACAGTTCAAATTTGCAACACCTTGATTAATCTCAGGTCCCCAGTCACGAGACTCATGTGCCGGTACTCCTGGATACTTAGCTACCTACCAAATGTTCCAAGATTTCTGTGAAGATTTTTTTTGTACAATAGTACAACATTGCAAATGCACATGTCAGCACACAATGATGTACCAGAGTCTGAACGTAAAAGTAGTAATCACGGGTTGCATCCTGCAGAATAAAATCTCATTTGAAAATAAGCGCTTTAAATGATCAATGTTCTCCTCATCTACTCATTTCTTTGTAAAGGATAAACATACTTTGAGAGTTTGATTGATATTTTTGAAGCTGATATAGGTCCAGTTCAAAGGAGATACCCATAGATACCCGGCAGGGTTTGCTTCTTGTTTTAGGCCAGGCTGTCAAATACAAATATGTAGAAATAATACTATTTTGTATGTGTCTTAAGAATGACATCAATCAAGATTCAAAGATTAAATACGTTTGTGTAGAGAAAATTTCTTGTTTTTGATTTAAACATCGGTACCGATGTAGGCAATTCACCTTCGCGTACAGATTCAAGTAGTTTGCTTTCATGTAATCAAATATGAAATCTCATAATTTGTACCAATGGGAAGACCGTATTTTCCGTTCCTATTATTTTCCCATTTTGGCTTTACGGATTTAGCCAGTAAGTTGGTGTCCCATTCAAGAGCCTTTGGTATAAACAAAGTGGGAACAATCATGTCGCTCAGATTACTCGAGATCAAGACGACAAAGCAAACCGAGTCAACAACTTTAGAATTGACTATCACAGTAGGTCTAACTCTTCGAATATGCCGACGTGCCTTTCTTTTGGATTTTACTTTTGAATAGTCAAATTTTGGAATCTGTCGACAAAATTTTCTCGTGTCATTTTCGATCAAAGCAATTTAACAACTTTGTCTGCATCTATAGCATACCAAGGGTATTCCGCCACTCGCGCAGATGTTTGGTGGATATGCTGACTTTAGTTTCATATTTGCTCTATTCTGTGGGACTGCTTGTTCGCTTGTGTAAGCAGACTTCGAAACATCTCGAGAATTTTGATGCCCAGGCGGCGAATCTATATCAATGTACCCATCGAAAGGACCTTTATTTTCTCGCGAGGCTTCAAGCATTTCAATATTATCTTCATTTCGATTCTGGTTGCTTCGTAATCCTTTCATTAGCCTCATATTTTCAAGATGAGAATCGGCATCAATTCTAATCTTTGCTGCCCATACATCTGAAAAATTGCCCCCCAAAAACCTCAGGCTAATAACTGTCACAAAATGACCAATCAAAACAGAACGTACCAAGATTTATGATACGTTGTCGTTCATTTAATATCTGGTCAGGCTCAAACACATTCTCAATCACAGCATCGCTCGATCCAGAAAAAGCAAATATCATAGAGCCATAGATGACTATGCGTGACAAGGTCACCGCGATCGTCATTACGTTAAAATTTAACTCGCATGTCTTTTTGACACCTGATTGGTGTGTTCAATGCTCAACACAATGTTAGTTCCTCATGCTCACTGGCTTATTTATTTGTCACGAGTTCTGCTCTACCAGTCAGAATTCCTTTTGAGGAGTTAGTCCTCACTCGTGCTTGCATGCACATGACACACAGACCTGCTATATATAGTTAGGTATATGGTATTCAAATTAATACTTCAAAAGTTCCAAATCCAAAAATTAATACTTCCAAACAGATCTATACTATATAATATACCATATTCTAATACAAATCTAATACCTCGAGACCTCTGAATAATACCTCGAGTAACATGATAGCAGGTCTGGTGACACACATCAATATCATATTTCTTCACAAATACAGTCGTGATAACACTCATAGAGTTTGTATTGCTTTGCGCGTACGTTATTTTGGTCTGTCTAGTTTCTTGACTAATTTTTTTTTTATATATTAACTATGTTACAGTACAAAAAATATAGATTATTTGTAGTTAATCATCATCCTGATCATCAAACTTATTATCTCAGAACGGAACTTAAGTCAGTAGTATATTACCAGAGAATTGCAAATACTAATTTACCTAAACTGTCTGTTTGAGTCTAAGAACCGTTTCCAGTTCAGCTGACTGAACAATAGTCAACAAATAGCACATACACACAGGGTAGGTTATTCAACAAGTAACCCCCCCCTACTACTACTAGTAGTAGCTATTTCTTCTACAGTACATGTTTTAAATACAAACAATAACAGTCACAATATTGCTGTCTGTCCCGAGGCAGCCCGAGGGCGCTAATATGTAAAAACAGCGGCGGATAGCTGTCTCAAATAGCACATCAAAACTAAAACAACATATCCGATAAAAATTCTTTGCGAGATCGACACTGTTAGTTAGTTGACTTATTGGTAGTAGTACTAATGGTAATTATAGAGTTATTCAAGTGAGGCAGCCAAACCCGGGGAGATAACCACTTTTTATTTATTTAAAGGTTGTTTTATACCCACAGGGTAGGAATTCCTATCTAAACTGTGTGAGTCTAGAGACTATAATATATACAGTAGACGTGATCGACACATTCACAGGCAACTGTCGGAGACTATCGAAACATTTGATTTTTTTACTTTAATCCCGTAGGGGCCAAATCGCCGACATCGAAATTATTTTCTTGTATGTTACTGCTGATCTGAAAAACATTGTACGACATTGAATTAATCAGCGAATAACCCCAAAATGAAGGTTAACACCAAAAGGACCAAATTGTACTGTGATCATGCACTCATGTATATACCCGTACACTTCCACCCTTAGAGGCTGTAGGTGGCAACGGTGTGTCAAATTCATATTCTGGATCCTGATTCCAGTTTAAATGTCAGTTGTGTTTGATCTCAAAAAATACTTTTCATCTTGACAAAACCTTGAGTTGCCTGCACCATATCATACGCATTTCTTGCCAAGCACCTATCAGTGTGCGAGGTAGAGGCATATCATGTGCGATCTCTTTGTGCAATGCCTTCAGGTTGTAGCATGGCACTGCCGCATACATATGGTGTTCGCAATGCCAATTCATATGCCTAATTGCAGGTTCAGTCCAACTTATTGACAATTTGAGAGACAGCAGCACATTTTCACCGAGAAAAGAATCAGATAAATGTATCAAATTAATTTTATACCAAAAAAGAAATTCCGAAACAGGATCTAAGGTAATGCTTCGAGTATTTTTCCGGAAGTCAGGAACGCTTCCCCGCAGTCCACAGTGCTGCATATCAAAAGTTCAGGGTCGATGCTATTGAAGGTAATAAAAATGATTATTCATTTTATAACTCCTACTTGCGTAGATCCGACTAGATATGAGTAGATGTTGGCAATGAAGCAATGAAAATTGATGGTGAAAACGAAGATCCATTGGCCCGTATAACTGCAACAATGACGATTGCGAAAAATCAAGCAAATTGACTAATTGACAAAGATGCCATGAACTCACAGAGATGTTATAAGCGTAGAAACGTGAAAAGCTATTATTGCCCTGCTGAACCATGTTGATTTATTTATCTACGAGTTGGTAAATATACATTATTTGATTGTGAATATGCGCTCAAACAACTTGCTCGTAAGAAATACCTCATAAGGTTGATCTGTGCGCACCGCTTGAAGCCACTCGAACGACTGTGCTTTTGGATCGCTAGCAATTCCACCCATGGCCGCCTTCCAGGATTTTGTCGTGCATATTCAAAGACGGGTGTATGGTACTTGTGCACAACATATTTATCAAACCTTAAGGGTGTACCAGATTGTGCATAGCATACCACCTTTGCCAAAAACACGTCCGGGTCTAGAAGTTAAATTGAGTGTGAACAACTCTAAAATCAGCCACGGGTTCAGTGATGGCTCCAAAGGTGCCAGGTTTTCGCGGTCAGCCTCCGGGTACTGACTAGGTACATGACACAGTATAAATAAGTAATGCAATTTCCCACCAAAATCCTACATCAATTCTAGGATATTGACCTGTAACGATGATGGTAGGTGTGGCTTGCGGCATAATCATAAGGATCCCACCAGAAAAGAATTGAATACACAGCAAGGAAAAAGCGGTTTAGATATCTTGTCTTAAAAACCTGTTAAGTACAGAATCAATTGTTTCAAAATCATTATAAGACATGGAGATCGTTCGTTGTAATTGCATCATAAGATGGGTCAATTGCAAGAGTAGATCTTACAGTTCCATGTCCAAGCTCATGACAACCGTACACGAACGTGCTTCCGACAATTCCATGCAACCACAAAGAGCAGAAGGCTGGGACCATAAGCGAATAGCTCCAAAATACAAACGTCAATGCAGCTGTGCATAGCCAAATTCCCAGGTGACCACCTACTTGCAGCCATCCTGACGCGTTCGATCGCTTTGCAAGAAAACCGAGTCTACAGCAGTATAACAAAACAAAACATTGCCGTGAGGTTCAGGCCTCTAATGCCCCGAGTTTACCCACGCGCATTTCACCTGCCCCGAGGTAATTTTGGACGATACCACGAAATTTGCAACTTGCCACGCACCTCCCGCAAGGGGGGGAAAGGTCCTTGGCAAAGCCGGTAGTCGCTCGGCTGGGTGTACTGCACCATCACTTTTGGCATCACAAGCCCCGGTTGAGTGTGGCTCGCGTCTCTCAGGAATTCTTCCGCCGAGTTAGACAGCATTCTTTCTTACTTACAGTACTGTACTGCACTACAGTCTGTCTGTCTGTCTGTACTGTAGTAACAGACAGACAGACAGACAGAGAGACAGACAGAGAGACAGTTGTAGGGGTACACTATATACAGTACATACTGTATTCGCTGGGAACACACAGGGCAGGGGGTTTCCAGGAAAAAGCCCCCTGGATAGAGATTGCATGCGCTCATTCCAGCAGCAGGGGCAACAGTTTCTGATCCAACAATCCTAACGTAAGTGGACGCCTTTTGAGCTGTTGATTTCATGTCTTAAGTATACAGTAATGGATTTAAACGTAAAATGTAACGGAACTGTAATTTGGTATACTATTTGTCATTAAATTTATTTCAGTAACATTTACATTTCATTTTTTTTGTTGAATTAAAATGATTCTCACCAACAACTGTATGGTTGGAGAAAGAACTTTACACAATAACGGTTGTTATAATTTCAACAAAAGATTTTCACTTGGTATCAGCCATTGCGATATGAACTACACTTCGTAACGTTTTGAGCTCTTCTTTCAGTAAGTTGAGGGCGTTTCTCTTACGTTCAATGTTTTTTTGTTGCTGACTCACAATCCCTTGAATGTCATGTAGGCGATCTCTATTCTCAGTATCCTCGTCATCAAAAGAAACAAGGCGACGCCTTGATCTGGAAACATCAGCGACATGCTTCCGAATTAATGACAAATCAACACATCCACCGCTAATTCCATCATTCGGTCTTTGTGGATCTACAAACGGATTAAGAGGGGGGCAAACATATAATGCATCAGCACAAATATGAACACTATTTTTCCCCTTGGAGTAACATTGAGTGGAGCCAAGTCCAATAACAAGGGAGTTATCATCTTCAGCCATGGCCCGCCTACCCATAGCCACACTCCAACGTGCCATTGCGGTGTTCAGCGCACCTCCAGGTACCGTAGCGAAACGTGCACTTGCTTTATTCTTGAAGCCGCCTCCGACAGTAGCATAGTTAGCGATGGCACGATTGATTTTACCACCGATTACAGTGCAGTAATCGTTGACGACAGTGTTGGTTTGTCCTCCACCAATAAAGCTATAATCAGCGAATGGACCACTGTAGACGGCTTTCCCAGCAACGGTTGTATAAATGCCCAGAACGCCGTTACCCAAATTTTTCTGTGCAAGGAAATTGTACGAGCCACACCCAATATTCTTTTTCTTATTTCCGCAAATATTTTTTGCTTTTGAGAAGGGTTCAGTTGGTTTGTCACGCAAACGAGGACCGCTACCAATGACGATGGGGAATCGTCCAGTTCCGTAGAAAGAGTACTGTGTATCATATTCATCGTTATCAGCCGGTGGCCCTCCAGATATAATTGTGTTGTACAAACTGTTGACAACGCTATTTTCGACACCGATGACAACATTTGTTCCCTTCTGGCCGACCAAGCCCCGATCAAGCGTATCATCAGCTTTGGCACCTCGTCCTGAAACTGTACTCCAAACATCAACTTCACTATGGGAGCCACCAAGAATAGTACCGTAACCACGCTTCATATTGGCAGCAGCATCGGTTGTGGGTACTGAGCCATCATCGGTTTTACACTCGCTGTCTTCTTTTTCCGCTGTTCCTGTACAGGGAACAAAGATTGCTCCCTTCGAACAAGCTTGATTAAGTCGTGTAACCTTACAATCGTCACATAGAAGATTTGAAGTTGCTGTGCAAGTACTGACAATAAATTGATCCTCGTCACATTTAGATTTACATGCTTTCGTGGGACAACTATTGACGTCGCCAAGTTTTGCTCCTTGTCCAGTAAAATAATGTCCGTCCACAGGCGTGCAAGGTTTGCATTCACCAGCATTCGCTCCACCGCATCCAACGCGTACAAAGCCAGTTTCGCAAGGCATAGAGGCACATGTGCCAAGGCGGCAGCCACTTTCCAACAATCCACCGTTCGTCAAAAAGTAGGTTCCGGCAGGTGCTGTCTTGCATGGTTTACAAACCTTCTCGTCCCCCCCGCAATCTGCACGATATTCACCAATGTTACAACTTGTATCACATCTTTCCACAGAGCAAGGCTTTTCGCCCTTTGTCCATTTAAAGCTTACACAATCTGAGACTCCAAGAGCAACTTTACCAAACTCTTTCACCCGTTCCCACGATTGCTTGGAACACGCCGTTTGTATTGACGTACGTTTTCGTAGGAAAGGAAGCATGTCAACAGCTCCAGGTAGCACTTCTCCGCGATCACCGTAGTCTTCAGCAACATAAAAGGTTTTCTCGGTTGGTGTAATGCCAAAAACCCACTCATATGCACCCACAGGTACACCACAAGTGCATGTTGTAGTTTTCGATCCGTAGTAATAGTCATACAGGCCACATCGGCCAATAACACAAGCTTGCGAACCACGATAGTAAGCTTCGCATGCTGCCTTGGCAATCTCCTGCGGGCTTGTGTTGATGCCATGAGCAAAGAACTCGCCAGCAGGATTCGTATTGATTAGGCACTTGCTATACGGAGAATCGCAAGCTGAGCATTCACCCGGACTTGTGCCGCCACTACATGTAGCACGATATTCACCGAGTTTGCAGTCATCCGGACAAGGTTGAGAAGAACACTGGTTTGCCATATTACCATGGCTTGTGTAGTAGTGACCATCTGGGGCATTGTCACATTTTTTACATTCTCCTTCAGTCTGAAGACCGTCACAACCGGAGCGATACTCTCCAGTAGGACACAATTCGCAAGTCTCGACAACGCAAGCGTCTCTTAGTCCACCACCTGCAATAAAACGGTGAGCAACTGGTGGAGGTGTACACCGTGTACAGGTCACATCGTCGCTCAAAGCACTGCAGCCACTGTTGTAAGCGCCAACTGGGCAACCGTCGAAACAAGCCTCAACTGGACATGCATCAAACAAACCACCATTGGCCAGTCCGAAGTGATAGCCTGGCGGCGGTGATGAGCATGCTGCACAAACACCAGCCTCTACGCCCCCACATCCCTTCAAATATTGACCCTTTCCACACTTAGATGCATCGCATTTCGATTTTGGACAGTTGTCGTCGATACCACCGGTACCAACGAAATACTCATCTGCAGCTAAGCCAGTGCACGGGGCACACGTTCCTGGTGACGTAGACCCGGCACAACCCGTGCGGAAACTACCAACACCACAGTCCTTTTGACACTCTTGGATTGGACACGCGCCATCAGATCGACCAAGACCCGAAAAGTAGGATCCTTCTGGCGCTGGAAGCGCTGCAGCAAGTCCGTTGGGGAGGAGAACCTTTACACATGCTTCACATTGCCCTGGAGAATCACCACCGCAGCCAACCCGATAGCTCGTAGCAGTGCATGGCATACATTTTGCCGTGGGGCATGTCGGTTTAAGTCCACCATTTCCAATGAAATATTCACCAGCAGGTGGCTTCGTGCATGGTTTACAAGTTCCAGCATTGGTACCACCACAGCCCGACAAGTATGTTCCAGCAGGGCATTCACTCGGTGCGCAACGTGCAACTTGACAATTGTCTTCCAGATCACCATCGCCCGTAAAATAATATCCGTTTGGCGGATTTGAGCAGGACTTACATGTTCCGGACGCTACGCCACCACAACCGCTGTTGAATTGTCCAATAGGACAATCAAGTCTGCATGGCGACACTTGACAATTGTTCTGAAAACCTCCATCAGATGCGAAGTAATACCCCGCTGGCGGCGTCGTGCAATCTTTACACTTTTTTGCGTCCCGTAATTTTTCACATCCATCATTATATTTACCAATACTACATCGAGAACATGGTTTGGTAGGACATGCATCCTCGAGGAATGCAGGACCGACAAAGTATACTCCTTGCTGTTTCCGCGTGCAAGCCAGACAAGTACCCTGATTGGTCAGAGGAGTTTGACAGCCTTTATTCCAAAAGCCAATATCACATATTTTGCATCTTGTATTTGCTAAGTCAGGACATTCCTTAACAAGAAGTGTTTTACTCTGAAGTACAAGTTGTTTCGAACCAGCTATCCCGTAGCTTCCATAGGAAGTGCCGTACCATGCGAATTTGCGTTCATCATCTGTCTCGCCTTTACTGTTGTATGTTTCAACCATGAAAACGACGCCGATTTGACCAATACCAGTCATCTTGACACTTGCACTAAATAGTCCTTCTTTAGAAGGCTCATTCATCATGATCACATAACTTGGTTTAGGATCGGATGAATCCTTGCGCAAAGTGAGTTCAGAACCACCGCCGCTCACAGATTCAATTTTACGATCATCGTACGAGTCCATCATTACAACTTCCATGCGCACCTTAGTCATTCTACCATCTGTGACGTCTGTCTGAGTATCATCCTTGAGATGAAGATGCACCTCAAGTTGACAATCCTTAACAACCATGCTAACAGGCTGAGTAGACGCCGGGACAAGGAAACGATACTTTTTGGCCAAAGCAAACAAAATGAAGTTAATGTCTACGGCATTTAATTTATCATTCAGGTCTGCATCCATCATCGCCAACTGATATTGCTTATTTACAAACGCATGATCGTCTTTTTGTTTCTCGTTCTTTGCCATATAACGCTTTAAAGTGTCGAGATCTGACAGTGAGAAAGTACAATCAGCATTGACGTCGCCATATATTGGTTTCTTAATATCTGGTTTGCATTCGGCAGCACGGCGTCTGTTATTTCTTCTCGACCAAAGCTCAAGAGACTGACTTTGTTCAGTGACGGAAAGCTTACGACGATTTGGAATAATAATTGAAGCGTAACCTTCTCCCGCAACGATGTTACGTTTTTTACTTCCAATGGGATTACCATTTCTGTCAAGAGCTTCCTCGACAACACCACCAATTTGTGCAACCCCTTGTTCAACCCGCTTGAATTTGATAATAGCAATTTCTAAAAGACCGTTTACTTTAGATGATGGTTCTGATCCAATCATAATCAATTTGCCAAGGGATTGATCGGCAGTCTTCTCTCCCAGCGTCTTGGTGATGGTGTACTTCCAATTTTTTCCATTTACAACATCTATAGCCTCGATATAATTTTCATCGAAGACTATTGAGATCATGAAACCTGTCAACCCACCAGAACCAGCATTAAAACGGACTGGTACATCAAAAACTGTCCCCGCCTTGCCTGTTGGCCAGCCAAAGGGTGCCCCGACAGCTGGTCCTATGTCAACATCGCCAACCGTAGGATCGACATTACAAAAGAATGACTTTTGTACTTTGACTTTTTTGTCCTTTGAGGTAACCGTCAGTGTGTCCTTGGAAGTTCCTAAACTATTGCGAAGAATAGTCAAAACACCTGTGGAACTTACCTTGACGTTTTGTGTAAGACCAACACTGAATTCAAGATAGTTTTGCGGAGGCACAAAGTTTGAACGGGTTGTTGACACTTTATTGAAGGTGGTACCATCATTGAAATCAACTTTCAGGTCTAAACCAGTCTCAGAATCAACTTGACCACGTATGGTATTTGAAGACGGCTGAATAATTTCTACCTTCGAAACGCTTGCAGTATCTGTCTTCACATCAATAGAAATCTCACTCGATTTGCCCCGCCAAGTTGCTTTCACGTCTGCCTGACCAGCTCCTACACCGACAAGAGCATTCGACGATAGTGTACCGTCCTTGACTTCACAGGCACCAATGAAACAAGATGAGCCTGCAGTTGGTGCAAGCACTGTTCCCTTCGAAATTGTTACCAACACGTCTTTAGTCAAGGACACCGGATGTGTTGTTCCCGCATTACTTAGCGCCCGAAGATTTAGCATCAGACGTTGAAATTTATTGCCAACCTTGTGCAGAACTTTTTTGTTGAGACAACCTTCCGAGGAGCATGAAGGGTACGCGTTGCTACTTAATACAAGATTTTTAAAACCGTCAACAACGACTGAAACCTCAGTTGAAATCTTAGCATCGGCGTACTCAGCGACAAAACCAACATTGACAGTCCCTTTTCCGAAGGTTGCACCGACGGCACGCACGTAATACTTCTTGTCACTGTTCTTGCGCTCCACAGCTACCACCTTACCAACAGCTGAAATCTTTACTCGATCATCTGCAGAAAAATCTTGCTCACTTTTATCTTCAAACACGGCTGTGATGCTTATCAAAGATTCTGTGGCGAGACTTACAGGTCTGAAGGCAAGTGGATCGGCAGCATGCACAATTATAGTTCTCCCAACTCGTGCCCTCACAGAGGAAACTGCTGGCATCTCAACTGACACGTAAGGTGTAGCTTCTCCGATTACATTGCCGCAAACTGTCCAACTCAATTTTAGAATATCATTTCCAATCGAGCCCCTTGCACCGTAGGGGACAATGACCTTCGCTGGCGCATCTTCCAAAACAACCTTGAGAGTAGAAGGTTTCAGCGATTTGACCTCTATACCACTTGACACGCCATACGAGTTCCCGTCACTGAATGTGGCACGTGCAAAGACATGAGCCGTCTCCCCTTCCTTAGAAAGTGAATGCGTGGCAACAGCTACCAATGGCAACGAAGCTGTACTATCAAATTCGTCGATAACATGAGGAGAAGAATAACCAAGATTTAGGCCGATCTTGTTCACCAACCAAGCAGACAAGCCCGCAGTGACCTGGGTATCGGATACTTCCATATCTAAAAAGGCACAATCTTCTCCACAGGCGACACGTACTTTACCTGGTTTTAAACCGGTGACGAGTTTTGATCTCGGATTAGTGTTACTGATCGCTGCTTTACCTTCAGACCCCTCGACATCTACAATTTGAAGGTTAGCCAGGGATGTAACATCAGCATTTGCAAAAGCTTTTCTCTGATTATCATTCTTGTCCACATCTGCTGAAAAAGTGGCAGCAACAAAGAGCTGGGCAGATTGATATTTTGCGCAACCACGGCAATTGCATTTTTTATCGGGGTCAGTGTACATATTCAAAATAAGATCGGACGCTCGTATAGAGACAGTACTAGGCCACCAAACGCGGAAATCTACCGACGCCACATGTGATTTGTAAAGGGCGCGAATTTCAACAATCCCACCAGCAGTATCAACTGATGAAAATTTGAGTGAACACTTGCCGCCGAGAAGTTTTGCGCTAGATGCTATCTGATTGTTTGAACTTGTACAACCCAAATCAGCAATATTTGATATCTTTAACAATGCGGATGTTTCCGCGCATGTTTTTTGCTGAGCAGATGCTCGACGGTGGCATGATACTACTCGTCGAACTTCAGCAATTGGTGCGGGTGCCTTTGAGCCAATTTTTGTAACAGCGTTTACCACTTCTTGCTCGCCATCAACATACGCAATGAGCCCAACGTCGGTTATTGGGGCCAATGTAACACGCTTGTCTTTACCACAGACAACCCCAGATTTCTTGCTCACTTTTTGAATCGAGTTCTTGACAGAAACCATATCTTTGACAAAGATAGAAAAAGGCTGCTTAGTCTGTGAAGAACCGGGCAACGAAACAGGAACGTCAACAGTTAGTTGAGCACATAACATCCGTGCCCCTTCCAACTTATCGGCGTTTGCACCCATAAATTCACTCTTTGGTGTTGCTACTAGTGTTATTGATGACAATGTAGCCGACTCATGGGCGAAGTTAACGACCATGTCATACTTTTCAGAAACTACTTGAACAGAATCCTTGCCAACATTGAACTCTCTGGGTACCCCAATTGTTGCGACAAAAGTCCCGAGCGGGAAAAACTTGTCGTCGTCCTCTTGTGAGGAAGCAAAAACGTCAATGTCAAACTTACTTCCAGGTGACACTGAATATGAGGGAAGTGAGAGAGACATCGTGGGCTCATTCTGAGGCATGGCACAAGTTAGGGATTGACGCAAAGAAATTTTTCGAACGACTGAAGCGATAATTCCGTCGATTGTTACATAAGCCTCAACTTCAGCGTATTTAAACATAGATGCAGGAAGTATTCCAAAACAATCTTTTCCAGAGGCGGTTGTTATCGTTCCGCACTGGAATGAACTAGTATTGACAACCAACTTTAGATTATCTGTGACAATCTTTCCAAAGCCAGGGCCTGAAGTCCACAAGCGCGCCACAACCTGAGGATGGTCCTCAAAGATGATTTCCGTCCGAAGAAGTAACTGAATATCATTCAAGTTCGAAGGTGGAGTTCTTACCGTTGATCTCGTCTTTTTGTACATCCCATCGATATCAACAGAATATATAAAGCCATCATCGGCTTTATGATTGAGAATATGGACAGCCTGAGTCAGATTCGAAGCACGTTGTCCATCAATGAACTCGTCTCCCATAGGACTAAAAGTTTTCGGAAGTGTTGCACCTGGTCGAATTGATCTCATCACACCGTTTTCTAGGAAAGCACTCTGTCCAGTCACCGAAATCTGCAGAGGGGTATTGACCACCGGGATTTCAGACGCGACAAAACAAGAACTGCCATCACCACCGCAGATTCCGCATGGATCAAGTCGCTTTGTTCCTTCACAAAAACCAGAACAATCTTCTTTCGATGATCCACCACACACACCACGGCAATCATATTTAATACATCGGCCGAAGCAATCGTGCTCTCGATCTTTGGGAAAAGAGCAATCTGAAGGATTTTTTTCAAATCTAGCTTGAGAATTGTAATTGCAAGCAGTTGGATCCATGCAGCCCGCACAAGTGCTTCCGTCACCTTGACAAACTCCACATCGATCCTTGGTAGCCGGTTTTGGAAAATTACATCGTCCCAAGCAATCCATCCTGTTTATGTTACAGGTTTTGCATGCTTCACCATCACCACCACAAACGCCACAAGTATCAACGGTTTTTAAACCTTCACACTCGCCAGAACAGTCTCGGTAATCGCTCAAACAATTTCCAGAGCAGTCATATGCAGAATTGCTACACACACATGCCTTGGACCCATCGCAGGGATCAACCAATTTACCCGCACTATTTTTTTGATAGCATCCCTTTTTGTATAAACATTGTGAGTTGTCAATTACTTTCACCCCTAACACATTGTTACATGCTATGGGATCACCACAGCCAGAGCAAATTTTTCCGTCTCCTCCACAAACGCCACACACATCAGCCTTCGCTTTGCCACCACAGTTGCCGAGGCAGTCCTTTTCAACAGTCACTAGGATTTGTCCAGTCAAACACTGGCATGTACCATCTCCATTATCCTAAGAAAAAGAATAATCATATTTATTTGAGGATCGCCGATGTATTTTAGTTCCTTGATCTAGACTGCTCTTGCACAAACCTTTCCAACGCCGCCACATACACCGCAAACGTCTAGCTTGGCTCGTCCGCCACATTCACCTACAAGTGAATAAGTATAGTTTGTATTTATCAAGTATCCGCATGTAAACTACTTGTATGAAAAACTTGTTTAGATGTAAAGATTTAGTTAGAGGACAAATTTCCTTGCAAAATGTACAGTGACATTTTTCATTGTGGCGCTTACCTGCACAATCGACGTTGACACATGCCCCCTTGCAATCAAGGTTGTTCTCGGGAAATGTGCAAGCTGATTCCACGTTAATTTTCAGACGCGGATCAAAATTACACGCTCCTTTATCGAGACAACCAGAGCAAACAGCGCATTCAGATTCATTTTCATCCACGTCAAGGCAACCGCCCTCACAAACGCCACAGAGGTCTTCTTTTGCATCTCCGCCACACTTACGATTGCAATCAAGCTCCAAACAATTTCCGGCACAGTCAACATCAAACTCTGAATCTTTAAATATGTCTTTAGGATATTTACATTGGGAATCATCCGGAACCTTGCAGTCTTCACAGTAATTACATGCTTTAGTATCCATACAACCCGTGCATGACAACTCTTTACCTTCGCAAACACCGCATGTATCCAATTTAGCAGGCCCTTCACAAACTCCGGCACAATCGTAAGAAATACAAAATCCGTTGCAAGATGAACCGTCTCCACCGCAAACAGGAGGGTCGCACCAATCTAACTTTTTGTCGCCTCCACAAGTACCACTGCAATCAGTATTTTCTGGCAAACAGTTTCCGTGGCAATCCTGGAGAACATGCTTCGGATCTTCGGGTTTTATACCACGCTTCAAGATTATTGGGCCACGATATACACATTTTTTTGGGCCGAATGTGTCTAAAATAGTTGCTGCTTTATCAAAATTGCATGCGTTGGAGTCAGTACAGCCAATACACGAACGGCCATCACCACCACAAACTCCGCATTGATCCTCGATAGCTTTGCCTCCACATATCTTTCGACAGTCGCGAGTCTGACCCTCATCGCAAGGCTTGCCTCCATCCGGGCAGCTGGAACCATCGCCACCACACACGCCGCATGAATCAGTTTTTGCGCTTCCGCCACACTTCTTCTCACAGTCCAGCTTGTCTGATTTGCAATTTCCAAAACAGTCTTTATTTTCCTCAGGAAATTTGCAAGAGGATTTAACTTTGCATGTGGCACAGTAATTGCAAGCGCTCTTATCCAGGCAGCCCGTACAAGTACTTTCATCGCCACCACAAACGCCACAAACATCAACAATACTTTTACCGTTGCATTTTCCTGCGCAATCTTTTTTCTGACCTGTTGGACAGTTTGCCCCAAGACACGTATCTCCCTTGCCTTCACAGACACCACACTTATCACGTTTTGCAGTTCCCCCACACTTGCCTTCACAGTCGACAGCAACAATGCAGTTGTCATGACAGTCCCGACCTGATTTCGGCTGTTCACAGATTAAGTTCGAGGCAACCGATGCAGCCGCGTTGTAATTACATGCATTTGAATCAGTGCATCCAACACATGATTTGCCATCACCGTTGCAAACACCACACCTATCGTACTTTTTACCGCCTCCACATACACCATCACAATCGAATCCACCATCTTTTTCGCATTTCTCGCTACCATCACATGTCTTTCCCGATCCGCTGCATACACCGCAAGAATCTGGACGCGCAAGTCCCCCGCACACGCCCGAGCAGTCTTGCTGCTTGCAGTCTCCATTACATGAAACGAGTTGGCTCTCTGGATACTTGCAAACGGTATTGTCTTCAACAGTACAATCTTTGCAGTAATTGCATGCATCTGATATTTTACAACCAACACAACTAGAACCATCGCCACCACATATTCCGCAATCGTCTATTTTCGAAACTCCACCACACTTTTGATTGCAATCAAGAGGATAGTCGCACTTGCCATCGCAAGTAGATCCATCGCCTTGGCACACTCCGCATGCATCCTGTTTGGCTGTGCCAGCACACACACCACGACAGTCCTTTTTCTCAGTGCACTCGCCAAAACAATTTTTATTAGCTTGCGGCATATTACATGTACTCGAAAGCGTTGCGTGTACATTGTAGTTGCAAGCTTTCGGGTTCATGCATCCCGTACAAGTGGACGAATCACCATTACAGACTCCACACTTGTCTAATCGCTTCGAACCTCCGCATTCTCCACTACAGTCAAAAACTTTGTCGTCCTCGCACTCAGGTGGATCGTCACCACAAAGAGAACCATCACCCCCGCAGATATTACAAGAATCGAGTTTCTTGGCGTTTTTGCCTTGGACACATTTGCCTTCACAATCAAGTTTGAAAGGGCAGAATCCAGAACAGGTTTTGGTTTCGGTTGCAAATTGGCATGAGCTTTGATCATTCACGAGACAACTATCACAGTAGTTGCAAGCTTCGGCATCGATACAGCCCGTGCAGGTACCACCGTTGCCCCCGCAAACCCCACACGCATCAACTTTTTTGACACCTCCACACTCCCCCTCGCAGTCTGGTTTGAGTTTACCCGGACAATCCTGCGCCAAGCAAGAACAATCAGGTTCATTTCCCTCCAAACAAGGTCCACCGCATACTTGACATTTATCAAAAGATTTCTTTCCACCACACGTTCCTTCGCAATCTTTGTCTTTAACACAACGTCCACTACAATCAAGGTTGGCGCCAGGAAAACGATCACTAGCATATGTGCATGCACCCTCTTTCGCAAATTTTGCTGAAGGGTCATAATTACATGCTATTGGGTCAATACAACCAGTGCACGTAGAATCATTTCCTTCACACACACCACACTTGTCTTCCTTGGCCTTGCCACCGCATACCGACTTGCAATCAAGATTGACAGCGCAGTTACCAAAGCAGTCGTTAACATTATTCGGATATTCAGGTGGGAATGTACACAATTTATCATCTACAAGTTTAGCATTTTGGTTGTAGTTGCAAGCCGATTGCACCGAGCAACCAGTGCAAGTCGAATTTGTTCCGCCACACACACCACAAAAGTCCCTGGCTTTTGTACCACCACAAGTATTTTCACAGTCAACAATTTCGTCACAAATTCCATCACAAGTCGTGCCATCTCCGCCGCAAACTCCACATGAGTCAAGTTTGGAACCACCATCGCACTGTCCGGCGCAGTCGATTTTACCGATGCAAACTTCAGCGCAATTGTACGATTTCTTTTTGAAAACACATGTATCATCTGCTAAACCTTGAAATTTGGCATTTTTATCGTAATTACACGCGTCCTTATTCATACAACCAGTGCATGTTTCATCTTCCGTACGTCCGGGTTTTTTGCAGACTCCACATTGATCTTGTACGCATCCCGTGCAATCCGTTTTGGGTCCACCACATACACCATTGCAATCATAGCCACTGAGGCACACACCGTCACAACTGAAATGTTTCTCAGGATATTTGCAAGTATCTTTATCATTAATAGTAGCACGAACATTAAAGTTACACGCAGTTGACTCCATGCATCCACGACAACTGGTGCTGTACTGGTCAGAAGATGGATCCATGCAAACACCACATTCATCAACGGTATTTTGACCCCCACAGACGCCAGCACAGTCCGCCTTTTCAGAGACACAATCTCCAGACCCGCACGAGGAACCATCTCCACCGCATACCCCACAAGCATCAGTTCTTGCTTGCCCTCCGCAAACATCTTTGCAATCTTTACCAACAATGCAATTTCCTTTGCAATCCAAATTTGGATTTGTGGGGAATGTGCATGAACTTGCACCCGCGCTAACTTTACATTGATGGCAGTAATTGCAAGCCTGCTCATCAATACAGCCGGTACATGTACTATCGTCGCCTTGGCACACTCCACATTGATCAACCTTGGCATATCCTCCACATTTTCCGGTGCAATCTGGATCAGTTTTACAGTTGCCAAAGCAATCATAATCCTTGGAAATCTTGAAGTAGAAACAAGACTCATCATCGAACTTAGCTTGTGCATTATAATTGCAAGCTGAAGTATCCATGCAACCACCACAAGTTGATCCATCACCGCCACAAACTCCACAACGATCCTTCTCCTTGCAACTTGCACAGTCATCCGTAGTGGCAAGCCCACCACACACTCCAAGACAGTCAGTTTTGACCTCGCACTTGCCAAAGCAGTCCTTGTTTTTTTCTTTGTATATGCACAAGTCATCATCCTTCAACTTTGCTTTCATGTTAGCATTACAAGCCATGGGATCTTTACAACCAGAGCATGAAGAATTGTCACCACCACACACTCCACAATCATCCTCATTTTTGGCACCACCGCATTCCCCATCACAGTCAAGAGCCACCTGACAGTTACCAGCACAATCGAAATTGCATCGACGAGTTTTCAAGCATTCAAGAATACAGGCTTGATCTTTTGCTTCGCACTTGCCGGTAGAAATGCATTCATCACGACAGCCTTTGGGGAATTCACAAAGCTTATTATTTGCTACTGGGGCGCTGAATAGGTAGTTGCAAGCTCTCTCAAGCTTGCACTCCGCACAAGTGGAGGAATCACCTGCACATACTCCGCATGGATCGATCTTGGTTGGACCTGCGCAAATCCCTTTGCAATCAATCTCTTCATCACATTTTCCATCGCAACTCTTGTCAAGTCCTCCGCATATAGGAGGATCACAATTATCATAAACGTTTGTGCCCCCACAAACACCAAGACAATCTCGTTCAATTAAGCATTTCCCAAAACAATCTTCAATTGGTGTGCCATCTTCATCAGTTTTGGGGTATGTACACTTTACTTCCAGGAATGGATCCTTTACGTAATTGCATGCCTTGGGGTCGGTCGTGCATCCACTGCATGCCGAGCTATCACCACCACAAACTCCACAATCGTCAGGAACGGACACACCACCGCACTCACCAGCACAATCGAATTTACCTTGGCAGGTTCCAGTGCAGTCGTAACCATTTATTGCGAATGAGCAAGTAGCATCGTCCGAAACTTTAGCATTTTTGTCATAGTTGCATGCGTTGCGGTTACGGCAGCCTTTACATGTAGAATCATCGCCACCGCAAACACCACACTCGTCCTCCTTTTTTTCGCCAAAGCATGTCCCAGTGCAATCTTTTTTGCCTTTACAAGGCTCGTCGCATATAGAATCGTCCTGTACCAAGGTGAAAATAATTGAATTTGCCAGATGCAACAAAAAAAACCAAGAACAATTAAGAACAATTAAGAACAAATAAGAACACTACCACAACATCAACAGTAACAAAATTAATGAAAACAAGCAAAACGAAAACGTATGCAAAAACCTTATTACATATTCCACATTTGTTAGGAACGGCACTTCCTTTACAGATACCTAGGCAATCCTTCGCTTCAACACAATTGTTAAAACAGTCAAACCCATCCTTAGCAAAGATGCAAGAGTCTTCCGATTCTTTCGAACATTTCTTGCAAAAATTGCATGCATCTTTATTTTTACAACCCTCACAGCTTTTGCCGTCACCGTCACAGATACCACAGTCGTCAACAACGGCATTTCCGTTGCATTTTCCTTTACAATCTAAATCCTTTTTGCAGTATCCAGTGCAATCTTGATCCTCCGTATCATATATACACATGGAATTATCCTTTAGTTTGGCGTCAGCATCGGTATTACAGGCTTTCTCATCTTTACAACCGGAACAAGTGGAGCTATCCCCTGCACATACACCACACGCATCAAAAGTTGCAGTACCATGGCATTTTCCGAGACAGTCGACCTCAGTCAAACAGTCAATCTTGCCACAAGATCTTCCGAGTCCGTCGCATACTCCACATAAATCTTTTTTCGATGTTCCACCGCACACCCCGTTGCAGTCAAGAGGGGCAAGGCAATCGCCATCACAATTACGATTTTTTTCAGGAAATTCGCATTCGTCAGGAGTGTTGGCAAGGGCCCAATAGTTGCAAGCGGATGTTTCCATACATCCTTTGCATTCCTTCCTTTCACATAGGGAAAGACATTCTTCGGAAATACAATTTCCTGCACAATCTTTTTCTGCCGTTGGATATGTGCAGCAATCGTCACACGGGAATGTACTATTCTGTGCAGAAAGTTGCACCTTCGCAACGTTGCAAGCCTCGACATCTTTTCCCACATTTGCATTGGCTCGATCCTCCGGGCGATCCATACAGACTGTACACGATGAATCGTCCCCACCGCAGAGACCACATTTGTCAACTTTT
>JACLAD010010271.1_pt1 | contig 22067 bp, 21 predicted proteins | sample 8027901 | NCBI WGS metagenome assembly JACLAD01 (sample SAMN15725071, study PRJNA655200) | protist metagenome | isolation source: fluorescence activated cell sorting (FACS) single amplified genomes of... | place: Spain: Blaines Bay Microbial Observatory, Mediterranean Sea | collected 2016-07-05 | reverse complement strand
GCTAGAACTAGCAAAATTCCACACAAATCGTTTTCGTCGCGAGGGAACTCGCTCCCTTTAACGTTTTTTGATACGCGGACGGGAAATTACTGAACGCCGACCTTTTCCGTTTCTCGTGTTGCCCTTGCTGGCTGAATGCTAGTGGAATGGAACGGGGTTAGCTGACTCGATACGCGGTCGGCCGCGCAGCAGCGTTTGTATTTAACAAACTCGGTATATGGTTTGCAAAAAAGATCAGCGCGAAGATCAAAGTCAAAATATTTGAAACAAAAATCGTGTACCAAATGCCATATTCTGCAAGTGCCGGCAAGTAGGTGCTCGCAAGTAGGACGCCAGGTATCCGAACGCCCCACAGTCGAAAGACATTGATCCACACGGTGAAGGTTGTTTTTTGGAAGCTTTCAAAGATGCTTTGCAACATTTGAAAAACTGACCACGGAATAACTGTCAAACCGACCAAGCCAGTGTAATTTAGGACGTGAACGAGAATCGTTTCATCTCCATTCGTCAGAAAATCACCCAACGGATTTCTGATGAAATAGATGACTAAGGCACCCAATACACCACAAAGCAGCGAATATTGCAGACTGACCTTGACTGTTTTGCGAACGCGCAGCATCGCATTCGCGCCCCAATTGTGTGCGATCAGTGGCACTACGCCTTGACCAATCACTCTAGTCGGTGAAAACATAAGCGAGTTGATCCGATTTCCAATCGCAAATGCGGCTACGACTTCATAACCGAATGGCGCGATCAAGACGTTGATCAGCAAAAAGCCAAAATGGGTGCTGGCTAATGAAAACGACAGAGGCGTCCCCACTTTTAGCAGGTGGGCGATAATGGTTTGGGCATTAAATGCTGCGCCGATGCGCCAGCGAATGGCAAAATCATGCTTCTCGCGATGATACAGCCACACAATAAACACGCACTCAACAAATTTTGTCACCAACGTCGCATACGCCAATCCATCAATGCCGAGGTCTAGCACATAAATGGCGATGCTGTTCATGATGATGTTGCTGACAAGACTTAGCAGTGAGATGCGGGTCGAGATTTCCATCTTGCCTTGCGAGATGAACAGTGTCATATAGAGGGCGACGATCGCATTCGCCGGCAAGGAAAAACACATGATGCGCGTGTAGATTAATGACTGGTCATATAGCTCACCAGAAAGCTGCAATAGCCTGAGTAGAGAAGGGGAAACGAGGATGCCCAAAATGGAAAAAAACAGGGCGAGCGTAACAATCAGCAGCCTCAACTGGGTCGCATAGGCGGCTGCCTGGTCATGATTCTTTTGTCCAATTAATTTGGCGATAATGCTGACACCGCCGCGAGCGATACCACGAACCATGGCAGTGAGCATGACAAATAGCGGCGACACAAATGCGACTGATGCTACCTGCACACCACCAAGACGCGATGCGAATATCATGTCGACAAACCCATAGGAAGTTGTCAACAAACCAGCCAGCATGACGGGCGCCGTCATTTTTACAATTAAATGCGTAATGGGGTCTTTATCGAGATTGTGATCTTTGTTTCTTAGCATGAATAGATCTGATTTTGTCCTATTGACCGTCATCTGTGTAGGTCAATGTCTACAAATAATTTTGGATGATTATGTGGGGATTAGCCGTTGGCTGTGTTTTGTTGTGGTGTCGTCAAATGTAGGTCTTATTTTTGAGGTCTTGAGCATTGTGTTCCAGGATGCTCATTGACAGCTTGCCCGCTTGATTAAACTACTTCATACTGTGTGTCCCATGACTTATTCAGTGCAACAATTTCAAGAACCCGAATTAACGCCAAAACAAGTGCGTAGCTTGATCGATTTACTCTGGCTTGTGTGGCCAAATGAACGGAAATCGGCCGATGAGGCCACTGCACAATTTATCGAGTGGCAGAAAACCCCGATGCCGAGCTTGCGCAAGGTGATCTATCTCATCTTCGATGAAAATGAGCAGGTTGTTGCTCATGCAGAAGGGCATTTGCGGATCATGTTTACTCCAAAAGGGGCGCAGGAGGTGATGGCGTTAGGCGGTGTCTGTACGCATCCAGAAAAGCGGGGGATTGGTCTGGGCGCGGCCGTCGTGCGTGCTGCGTTTAGTCGCGTTGATGATGGGGCATTTCCTGTCAGCGTCTTTCAAACGCCAGTGGCTGATTTTTATGCGCGACTGGGTTCGGCCGAATGTGAAAACAACACGTGGGTCGATCGCAAAAATATCGAAAACCCAGAAGCGCACCCGTGGGAACCAGGTGAAACGCTCATGTACTATCCTGCATCATATGATTGGCCGAGCGGAGAGATCGACATCAATGGCGGGCAGTATTAGGCATCTTTAGGAGAGGGAATGGACGATGAACAACAGATTCTGCAAAGCGTGCTAGCAAATTATGGTCTTGCAGGAGCCGAAACACACTTGCTAGGCAGCCTATGGAATCGCGTCTATCGGGTTAAAGCGGAGAATGGTCAACAGTATAGTCTGCGCCTATGTTCGCTCCAGATTCAGAACAAACAGGTTGTTGAAGATGAGCTAAATTGGACAGAGTTGGTTGCCAATCAACATGTGCTACAGGTTCCGCGCCCAGTTCGCAATCTGCAAAATGAGCTGATTACTGTGGTGGCGACTGCTGAAGGTCAGCGATTGAGCTGTCTCTTTGAATGGGTGATCGGTGAGCCTGCGCAGAATCAACTGACGCCCTCCGTCATGCATCAAATCGGGATCGCCGTCGCCAAGCTGCACGAGATTGCCCGCAAATTCAGCCCGCCGCTTGTAGAGAATGATTTTCGGAATGATTATCGATACGGCCGTCGTTTAGCCGCATCACACAAAGAATGGATTGTTGAACATCAAGCTGAGCTAGGTATCGAAAACGTGACGCTATTGCATTCGGCCGTTGATTGGCTTTTAGATGAGCTGACGCGCATCGGAGAAACCGACGACAGTTACGGGATCATTCATGCCGATCTGCATTTTGGAAATTTTCTAGTTCAAGATGGTGAGATTTGTGTGATTGATTTTGATCAAGTGGGGTGTGGTCACTACCTTTATGATCTGGCGCTTTTGATGGTCGAGCTTGTCAATGAGCCAGTGGACTACTCTGAATGTTTGCACGCTTTCAAAGCAGGCTATCAACAGACAGTCGCGCTGCCTTTTATGCTGGAAAGTGAGCTAGATCCATTTATTGTGGCCGTAAATTTGGGCTTTTTAGATTGGGTTTACAATACACCCAACTCAACCGTGCGTGAGCAGATGGGGGCGCGTTTGCCCGCAACCTTTGAGTCGATCAAAATAAGGATCAATAAGGCAGCTTTCGAGAAATAAAGTAGGCGTTTCGTTCGCGTATCAAGAGGCATTTTTGTGTGCGGGCTTGCTCGCGACAAAAATTGCCACAAAATAATTCTGGCCGCGAGCGGCCAAGCAAAGATGGGAACATCTTGATACGCGATGTACAAGCCCACTAATTATTTTTCAGAAACTGCCTAAGTAAAGCAGTCCGCATTAGAAGGCGGGCTAAATCGTTGTCTACTGACTGGAGTGAGCATGAAGATCACCGATCATCCATTTACAAATACAGATGCTGAATACGATCTGATCAAGGCATTGTTGCTGGAGGTTGAAAACCACCCTGAGATGGATAATTGTTGGGAGCCGGGCCGCATGGATATTTGGCGTTACAACGTCCATGCGGAGAAGGGCACAGAATTTTTCGAGGCTAACGTCCACTATTGGAAAACTGACGCTGAGCAGGTAATTGGTTTATTTATCACCGAGTATGGGCGCAACGACTTTTTCATCGTAGTGCATCCAAATCATCGTACGCTGGTGCCTGACATAGTGAACTGGGGGCTTGAATTTTGGGCGCCAGGCAAACCTAAAATCAGCACCGAAATCTACTCGTTTGCTGAACAGAAGGTCGCGCAGCTAAATGCCATTGGCTTCTATGATGATGGGCATCGGGAAAATGTTAGAACGTATACGATGGCAGGGTATGATTTTTCCTATGATCTCAAGCCAGGCTTCAAGATCATGAGCTTTCCAGAGTATGGAAACTACGAGAGCCGAGTCAAACTTGCCCAAAATGCTTTTAACAACCCGAATGCTTCGGAAGCTCGATTACGTTCCCTGCACAGTTCTCCTGGTTATCAGGGGGAACTTGATTTGGTCATTGTGAATGCACAAGGCGAGAGCGTTGCATACTGTATGGGATGGGTTGAAGAAAACGATCCCAAGACCGGTTTTATTGAACCAATGGGGACGCATTCTGATTACAGAAAAAACGGCTTTGGAAAGGTGTTAGCCAAAGAGTGCTTCAAACGACTTGCCGACATGGGGGTTGAGAAAGTTTGGATTGTCTCTTTCGCAGAGCCAAACGTCTCTAATTTTCTATATGAATCATTGCAGCCAGCTAGCGTCAAGCGGTCGTACAAATACAGTTTGGATCTTGAGGATTGACGGAACGATTAAAACGCCCAAGCACAATTTTGCGCATCGCGTATCCAATTGTGTCACACGCTGCTTGGCCGCTCGCGGCCGAGTTACTTCCGTCGATTTTTCGTGCTAGAGGGTGCGTCAGCACCCTCTAGCACGAAAAATCGACAACAATTCTATTGTCGCGAGGCGACAAATCAACTGAAATGCCCATAAATACGCGAACGTGAGCGTATCTTTGCGAACGCGTGTTTGAGTGTCCGGTAGAGAAATCTGAATTCAATTCAGTTGTCTGTCGTGCGTTGGCTTGCCTCTGCGATGTGTAGCAGCGATTGAAGTTGTGGTGTATCAAGTTGTTCAAGTGCCAAGACTGCTTGATACGGATCACCATCTAGGTTTAGATAGGCTGCAATCGCTGGCTCTGTCTTGAGTCCAGCCCGTTTTAATGCCCGAATGGCGGTTTGGAAGGTGGTGCCGCCTAAATCAACGAGTCGTTCCATCATTCGATAGTGACGATACCCATTTTGCTCAGTTACAGCGGTCGAGCTGCCATAGATCTCAAATAGAAACCCGCCGAAGTGGAATCGGCCGACAGTGTATCTTTCTCCATCTGTACTGCTTGCATCGGCATAGTTGGCAATGATGCGCCGCAGCTTCTGTGAAAAATCTGTCTGAGATTGATAGGTGCAAACGATGTCGATATCGCTCTGATCGGTATCAAGCCCAACTATAATCGTGCTGACAACGACTGGGGAGAATTGTTTCAACGAGTTGAGGATGTCGCTCTCTTGCACAGCGTGTTGCGCCGCGAGTGTTTTGGTGGATAGCGGTGTTGGCATTGTGTTGCCTAAATTCTATCTTGAAGCTGTGCCGAATGCGCCCTAGATTGCATGGCCAAGCCCCTGCTTACTGCGAGGCGTATATGGGCACTCTTACTGTAAATGTGGTGTTGTCTGGTGAGCTTTCGGCCGAAATTAACCCACCCAATTCTCCAACAATTCGGTTAACGGCATACAGCCCAATCCCTAACCCACGTCGTGTGTCGATGTTGTTGCCCCGATAGAATAAGTCGTATATATGTGGTAGATCGGCTTCAGGTATCCCAACCCCGCCATCCGTCACTGACAACTGCAACGTTCGATCACGCATTGAAAGCTGGACATAAATCGGATCCTGCTCTGGCGAGAATTTGCGCGCATTGTCAATGAGTTGCTGCAACATCTGACCAATGAGATTTGTGTCGATTGTTACAGAGCGCGTATCTGGCGTTTGATAGGCGATTACGATATTCGATTCATCAGGGAAAAGATGTGCTACTTGCCGCTCAAGCGTACGGCACAATGTTTCCATCGTCATCTCTTGTGGTGCGACTGTTGCCCGCGACTGTGACCCTGTATCGATCAACAAGACATTTTCGATAAGACGCGTCATATAGTGAATCGAGTCTTCAATCTTTTGCTTTAACTGATCCCGTTTTGCTTCTTCAAGCCGATCATAGTAATTAATTAACAGCTCGGTTGAAGTGCTGATTTTCGTGAGCGGCGTGCGAAACTCATGCGAAACAGTTTCGATAATTTGCGACTTCATCTTATTGATCCGCACCGCATCCGCTAACGCAATTTCCAGCTCTTGAGCCAAAATATATTCACGTGCTACGGCCGATTCCAATTCGAGTGTGCGATCGAAGACCAATTGCTCAACATCTGAATATGCCTTTTCTAAGTTCTGCTTACTTTGCTTCAGGTCGAGGTTTGCTTGACGGACAGGATCAAACACGTTGCCATACAAAATAGTGTAGGCTAAAACAGCGTACCCTAAAACCTTTGTGATGACGTTGAGGTTGCCGTATTGAGCAACACTAATTACCCCAACCACAAAAGAAATCGCCAGGACTAGCGTTGCATAAAAGACCCTTTTTTCTAGCCGCTTGCGCCAAGCGATAATTGGCAATGCAAACATCATACTGATCATTCCGCCGAGCGGTACGAGTACCTTAGCAAGGGGAGGCGGCTTGAATTTACCTATCTCTGGAACGGGATACCCATTGACTGGATTAAATTGAGTATTGACAAAAAGCGGATCGAGGTGGTAATTGAAATACGTATCGTAGGCTAAGTAAATAAACCAAATCCATAAGGCGATTTGGAGTACACGGCGTTGCTTGATATTGCCGACTTGAGCATACAAAACAATGCTAAAAAACAGGATGGCTACACTGGAAATGTCCAGCATGAACCAAAGTTGAGCCATATGCCGGCTAGTTGCTTCAGTGTAAAACGAGAAGCTCGCTGAAAGCGCATTGAGAACTAGTACAACCTGTTGCACGCCCGTCAGGCTGGCCCATACAAAAAGCAGTTGGTTGACGCGGTCAAACGCACCCTGCCAGATCAGGAGCAAGCCAATGGCAACCGCGATCACGCCAGAGGACAGCATGATTGCGTAAGCAGACAGCTGTAGCGTACTAAGCGTTTCCATCTGATGGAGTGTGTAGCGGCAGACGAACCGTTGCAACCAGTCCCTGTGGTTCGTTGCTTGCTAGCTCAAGGCTGCCGCCGTAGATCGTGACGAGCTTGGAGACAATCGCTAAACCAAGACCGGTGCCCTGTTGTTCATAGAGTTTGCGCTCGAATTGTTGATACGGCCCCACACTCGCGATTTGTTTCGGCGTCATGCCACGCCCATGGTCAGCGATGATTATCTCGTACTGGTCGTCAACAACGCGTCCCGTTATGTTGATGGGTGAGTGCGGTGCTGAGAATTTGAGCGCGTTGCTCAACAGTTCAATTGTGATTTTTTGTAGGTTCTCGCTGCTGACCTGTACGCTTGCATCCGCAATGTCGAGGTTTACATCGGCCGCACGCGCATTTTGATCGGTTAGCAGTTGGATAGCGTTCGTCATGTCGATGAACACATCGGGGCTGCTGTGACGGCGCATTGCCGCAACCTGATCGGGCTGTGTCATCCGCAACTCGATTTGGGCATAAAGCAATACGTTGCCAAGTGTATGATGCAGGCGTTCGGCCGAATTGACGATGTAACCGACAAACTCCAACACCTCATCTTGGGGCATCGCGCCGCGCTCTTGAAGAATCAGATCGGATAGCCCCAAAATCCCGTTCAGCGGCGTGTTGATCTCATGAGGCAATACAAAAAACAGGTCGCTGTGAAATGAGCGTTTCACGGCTTGGAACCGTTCTTCAATCATTTCGCGCTTTTTCAGCTGCGTATTCACAGCTCGCGTTAATTGCTTACTTGAGAATGGTTTTGGCAGATAATCGTCTGCGCCCAACTCCATGCCGTGCCGGATGCTGGTCGGCTCTGCTTTGGCTGTCAAGAAGATGAATGGCGTTGTAGATACGGAGGTATCTTGCCGCACGGCTTTCAACAGTTCATGTCCATCTAAATGCGGCATCATGACGTCGCTAACGACCAAATCAGGCTGGTAGTGACGAATCATCTCTAGCCCTTCCCGACCATTGGCCGCGCTATGTACTTCGTAGTCATTGAGTTGCAGGATTAACTCGATATCTTCCCGCAACGCAGTCTCGTCTTCGATCACTACAATTCTTGCCATGGTTGAACTCCTTGAAATGGCTCCCGATGGTGGGTTTACTTATATAAGGGGCAAATGCGCCATTCTGGTCAAAGTACAGCAACACCGCAATTCGGCGTTCACATTTTTATCGTTAGCTGTTGGCTATTCCAGCCATTTATGCTGGCGTATCTTGCGGTAGTGGCTCACTGTCTAGCGATAAGGGCGTATCGCCAAGTGGTAATGTGATGGTGAAAGTTGTCCCGACGTTTAATTGCGTTTTGAATGCAATCGTCCCATTGTGCATCTCAATTGCGCGTTTGGTTATCGACAGCCCAAGACCTGTGCCACGTTGGGTACCTGTGTTGTGCGCCCGATAGAACTTGTCGAACAGCTTCGCCTGATCCTCTTCTGGAATCCCGATGCCCTGATCCTGCACGCTAATTTGCAGATCTGTATCAGTAGATTGCAATTGAACAATGATCTGTTTTCCAGCGGGTGAGTATTTTGTGGCGTTGGATAGCAGGTTTGTGACTGCCTGACGGATTAAGACGCCTTCGCCACTAAATTCGGCCGAAACATGTCCCTCTACAACATAATCATGCGATTGGCCGTATTGCTCGCGCATGTCGACGATTACCTTATTAACAATCTCATTGACATTGATGGGCTCAGCCGTCCAATTCGCCTGCGAATTTTCTAGCCGCTGCATCAGCAATACTTCATCCAACAGATCGACCATACGCATTACTTGCCGCTTAATTCGCTCGAGCCGTACAAGACGTTTGTCAACACTCATTGCTGAGCCGTATTGATACAGCAGCTCGGTGCTTGTTAAAATTGTGGACAATGGCGTTCGGAATTCGTGCGATAAGGTTGAAATAAACTGCGCTTTCTGCTCAAGTAAGTCGAGCGTTTTGGCAGAACTTTCACGGGCACGTTTGGCAGCTGCTCTTGATTGCGTGATGTCATGAGCCAATAGGCCGTAGCCGATCAGTGACTCATCATGCAAATCCCGCAACGGGATGATGCGTACAATCAGCGTGGACTTCTCTTGATCAGGATGTGTCTGATACTGAATTTCATTTTGCCAAAAACCATGTTCTTTCGCGTGGGCTAAGTTCTGTTGCACTACATCGTGATCTTCAAGTCCACACACATGATTACAAAATTCATCCAAGGTGCGGATCGAACCTAATGTCTCAACGCCAATGGGGTTCAGATAGGTGATATTTCCGCTAGGGGCAACTAATCCATGGATCGAATGCGCATTTTCAACCAGCCGCGTCAAGTTTGAGGATAGGTCAGACGGCAATTCAATGTTTACTGGACGTTCTAACGCCAACTGGACGCGTCTTGGAATTAGGCGGCTCGACTCAATGTAGTCGAGAGCGCCCTGCTGAATAATCCGCACTGCCTGCTCGGAGCTGACTTCTCCTACAAATATGATGTGATTGAGCACCTTCGCTTTGCGGAGTTTGTCGATACAAACTGAGGTTACGAAATCAGTGGACAACAAACAACGATAGAAAGTCTTCGACATGAGATTGGCCCACATCTGTGTTTTTGTTGCGACGGCTGTGACTTCATATTCTATTGAGCCGGACTGAACGCTTTCGACAACTAGCGTGCGTTGTGCTTTCGAGGGGATTGCTACCAATACATGTCTTTTTATCATTACAATTCCAACCGCAGGTTGATTACCAATACACTGTGCTTACCTGCGATACCATTTAGAGAGTAACAATAATTTCTAGCGATACTTCTGGTGACCTCCTAGCCCCCCAGTGCAAACGGAACAGCAGCATTGCAAGCATGTCGCAACGGTTGCTGGAACTTATAAAATTGTCTTTTGCAATAGATGAAACCAACTACCTGATTTGAGCATCGCGTATCAAGGCACTCCCACCTTTGCTTGGCCGCTCGCGGCCCGCACCAACCGTTTTTGTCGCGAGCAAGCTCGCTCGCAAAAATACCTTTTGATACGCGGGCGAAACGCCTTGTTTATTTTTCGGAAGCTGCCTTATTGGATGGCTACCTGTTGCCTATTTCAGACAACAGTTGACGAGGGGGGCATCTTGACAGTGGGGGTGGGAGTGGATTCTATCTGTGTGGTGGGACTACATTTTTGAAGCGGGCAGGTTGGGCTACCCGCTTCTGTTGTCTGTGAGTTATGGGCCGACTTTGTAAATCGTGCCTGAGACGTAGTCGATGACGTAGAGTTCGCCGTTAACGTCTTCGCCGAAGCTAGAGATGAAGAGGCCAGAGGCGTTGACAAGGGTGTTGACCCAATCACCGTCGTTGACTTGGTGTGCTGCCCAGATGTTGCCGTTGCAGAAATCCCCGTAGAGATAGTTGCCCCACAGCTGTGACACTTCGCTCCCACGATAAACGTAGCCGCCTGTAACTGAACAGCCCTGAGAATGATCATATTGAAGAACGGGTGCGGTTTGTTCTGTGCTGTTGCAGGCAGACGTGTGGCAAAATGTGCCTTCCCAAGCGTTCCAGCCGTAGTTGTGTCCGACCCACGTGCGGGAGCGCTGGAAGTTGACTTCTTCGCGTTCACCTTGACCGACATCAGCAATATAAAGGTCGCCCGTTTGGCGGTCGAAGCTGAAGCGCCACGGGTTGCGCAGACCGTATGCCCAAACTTCATCGCGTCCAGCGGGGTCGCCGAAGAACGGATTGTCAACCGGGATGTTATACAGAACTGGCCCGTTAATATTGATGCGCAGCATGGAGCCAAGGAGCGTGCTTGGATTCTGGCCATGGCTGAGCGGATCGCCACTGCCACCGCCGTCGCCGAGGCCGATGTAGAGATAGTTGTCTGGGCCGAATTGAATTTGCCCGCCGTTGTGGTTTTGTGCGGGCTGTTCCACAACGATGATTTTCTTCTCTGTTTGTCGGTCGGCAACGTTGCCGCTGGCGCGGAATTCAGAGACGACAACATCTGCAGCGATGTCTGTGTAGTAGACGAAGACGCGGCGATTGGGTGTGACGAATGGGTGGAAGGCGATGCTCAACAGGCCGCGCTCGCTTTCGTCGCTGAGCACGCGGTCACTGATGTCGAGGTATAGCTGGCGTGTGCCGTCTTGGTTGAGTACATAAACACGGCCAGCACGTTCGACAACAAACAGACGACTGTCATCCGCGTGCGTAATGTAAACGGGGTCGTTGAAGCCATCGGCAAATTGTGTAAGGCTGATTGATTGTGGGAGCGTGACGTCCTGAGTGGGTGCGGGTGCTGGGCCGCCTCCGCCGACGGCGCAAGGTGGCCATGGCCCAGATGCTGGAATGACGCATTCGGCCGAATTTTCCTGAGGTGGTGTCGGCGCAGGCGCACTGCCTCCAGTCGCACATGATGGCCATGGCCCCGAAGCTGGGATGACGCATTCACCTGCACCTTCCGCCACGCTGCCCCCTGTGGCACAAGGCGGCCATGGTCCCGATTCAGGGATGACGCAGTCGCTGGCGCTGGGTGGACGTGTGCCACCGGTGGCGCAGGCTGGCCATGGGCCAGAGTCTGGGATAACGCATTCGTCATCGGCTGAAACCACGCCATTTTGTCCTGCGAGCGCAGTCAACAGCAGCGTCAAGACGGAAAATAGGCCAAGCAATCGTTGTTTCATTGTGAACTCCTCATAGATAGTCTGTGTGAGTGTACGTGGATTCGGCCGAAATGGATTTGACACTCACTCTATTTTCACGGATTAATGTGAGGTGGCGCATCAGAAATCAGTCATGCACTTGCTTTGTATGCTTGACAATTATGCGTCTAGACACAAGAATTGAAGCGTCCAAGTTCGCAACTCAGCTAGAGTTGTTGCGTAAAAGAAAGTGTAAACCGATAGTGGATGAGGGCTTAGGATTAATTTAGACCACAAACTCACAGTCTGTATGGTCATGACCCGTTTACGGTATTAAATTATCCTCGTTCCTAAGCATAGGCAAATAGCACAAGCACTCGCCACGCACCAACATTTCAAGGAGACCCGAATATGGCTAGCAGCCACGTGATTGATTACCAACTGCACGGTGAAGATTTGCAATTTGTGGAAGTAGAACTTGATCCCAATGAAACGGTGATTGCCGAAGCCGGAACGATGATGTACATGGAATCTGGCATCGACTTCACGGCACGTATGGGCGACGGTTCGAGTGCGGGCGGTCTGTTTGATAAGTTGATGGGCGTTGGCAAGCGCGTGTTGACGGGCGAGTCAATCTTCTTGACTCACTTCACCAATCAGGGCGGCGGTAAGCGCAAGGTTGCTTTTGCTGCGCCATATCCTGGCCGCATCATGCCGATTGATCTGGACGAAGCGAACGGTACGTTGATTTGTCAGCGCGACTCGTTTTTGGCTGCGGCCTATGGCACGAAGGTCTCGATTGCGTTTAGTAAGCGACTCGGCGCGGGCTTCTTTGGCGGCGAAGGGTTCATTTTGCAGAAGCTGCAAGGTGACGGCATGGCGTTTATCCATGCGGGCGGCACGATTATCGAGCGTCAACTGAACAATGAGACGATGCGGGTTGATACAGGCTGTATCGTGGCGTTTGAATCCACAATTGATTACGACATTCAGCGGGCTGGCAACATGCGCTCGATGCTGTTTGGTGGCGAAGGGTTGTTCTTGGCAACGCTAAGCGGCACAGGTCGCGTTTGGATGCAGTCGCTCCCGTTCTCGCGTTTGGCCGATCGCATTCTGGCGAATGCTGCGCGTACATCTGGTGGCGGTGGCGGTAGCCAAGGCGAAGTGGATGGCGGCGCTATTCTGCGTGGCCTCGGCAACTTGCTTAACAACTAACGCTAGCCGATCGACAAATTTTAGAAGCGGACAGGCCTGTGATGGGTTTGTTCGCTTTTTGTTTTTCAGGAATAGTTTGGAAATAGGCTGCTCTCGAACAACAAACTGGCAGTTTAATCCAAATGTCCCGCTATATTGTTTGAAACAACGTTTCGAATAAGCGGATCCCCAAGTACAAGAGACATGCTGGGCGTGCCAATATGCGAGAGTTGGTCAATCGTCGATGTGAGCTGTTCAACTGATGGCGCAACCACTTTGACAATGATCGAATCGCATCCAGTTGTGCGATACAGTTCGACCACCTCTGGGATTTGCTCGATTTGAGCCACTCTTACTTCGTCTCGCTGCCCGCTCTTTACGTGAATGTAAACAATCGCCATGACTGGTAAGCCAACCTTGCCTAAATCGACTTTGGCATGGTAACCGGTAATGATGCCGGCTTCTTCCAGTTTACGAACGCGCTCTGTCACAGCAGGAATTGAAAGGTTAACCCGTTGCCCTAACTCTGTATAAGAGAGGCGGGCATTATTTTGCAATTCTTGTAGTAATTTCCAGCCTGTATCGTCGAGCAGTCTATTTGTTTTTCTATCCATGATGTAGCTGACCTAAGTAAAACTGACCTTCTGGTTGAGCATCGGCGCGTTGTTGCGTGTTAAATCGGCCGAATACTTTACTCGATGCGAGCGGACGCTTTGAACTGCTTTTCAATATACACGTGATGCTCAAGCAAAGAACTTCGTTCTAAGTGAAACCAACTACCTGATTTGAGCATCGCGTATTGAATTGCCCGCACCTCTAGCAAACACGAAAACAACTTTGTCGCGAGCGGGTACTTTGAGCCGAATTCCAGAACATACGCGGTACTCAAGCGAAGAACTTCGTTCTACCTAAGATATTAAGCTGTTTAGATCAATATGCCGTCATAATGTCATGTGTCTTCGCAATCGCTATTGTTAGACTGGTGGCATGCAACTAAACACGCAATCGGCACATAATATCGGTATCTTTCTGGTTGTGATCTCGGCCGTCACATTCAGCACAGCAGGATTATTCACTAAAGGAGTTGAGGCGGGAGCATGGGAAGTGATTTTTTGGAGAGGGGTTTTTGCTGCTGCGTTTACAACTGCCTGGACAATAAGAAGAGGCATTTTTCGTCAAAATTTCTTTGAACTCGGCTATAGCGGATTGGCGGTAGCTGTCATCGGTGCATTGGGTACTGCCGCCTTCATTTCGTCATTCAAACTCACGACAATTGCCAACGTGTCACTGATTTATGCGGTTTCTCCGCTGATTGCTGCGCTGCTTGCTTGGTTCGCCATTGGCGAAAGAATCTCTCTGAGAACAATGGCGGGATGTATTGGGGCGCTGTTAGGGGTTGCAATCATCGTTTCAGGGTCGCTTGGTCAGATTAGTCTCAACGGTGATTTGTTGGCCTTGTTGATGTCAACTGTCATGGCCTCGATTATGGTCATTTATCGTAAGTACCCAGAAACGCCAGCGGCTGGCCCAGCCGTCTTATCGTCCGTTCTTTTACTGCCTTTTGCTGGGATATTTGGCACCCCATTTGCTGTTGAGCGCACAGAAGTTTATGTTCTTTCCGTATTCGGTCTTCTGTTTGCCATTGCGTCAGTCACCTTAGCAGAAGGTGCCAAAAGAATTCCATCGAGCCAGACTGCACTGTTAAGTTCGCTGGAGACACCACTTGCTCTGGTGTTTGCCGTCTTCTTGTTTGCAGAAGTGCTAGATACTGCAACATTTCTTGGCGGTGCGCTGGTGCTGCTGGCCGTATTCTTCTCGATCAGAACTGAATCCTAATTGCTAGAAAAACGACTCACAAAACCTATCAAACATTTATACCAACTCGCCCCTGAAGACGATGGCAGCCTTACCGCTGATTTTGACGCGGTCGCCATTTAATGCGAGTTTAAGTGAGCCGCTGCGGGCAGATGCTTGGTGGGCAAGCAGTTTGGTTTTGTTGAGTTTGGTTGCCCAATATGGGGCAAGACAGCAGTGGGCGCTGCCAGTGACGGGATCTTCGGGGATGCCGACGGCGGGTGCAAAATAGCGGGAGATGATGTCGTGCTGGCCGTCGTCGTGTCGGGTAGTGACGATAGCGCCGCGCATGTTGAGTCGGGCGAGGGCGGCATGATTGGGGGTGAGGGTGCGGACGGTTTCGGCCGAATCCACCTCCACAATCACATAACGTTCATTCCGCGCCACAGCAACCGCTGACTCAATGCCCAATGCATCAAACAACCCCGCCGGTGGTTCAACCGTTTCAGTTAGAATCGTTGGAAAATCAAGCGTGATCCACGTTCCCAACTCATATGTTGCGCTTAACTTGCCCGCATTCGTATCAAAAACGGCGGGCAGATCGGGACGTAAATATCCTTCTGTCCAGAGAATATAGGCGGCAGACAGCGTGCCGTGTCCACAGAGCGGCAGTTCGGCCGATGGCGTAAACCAGCGGAGCCGCCAAGCTCGTTTGAAAGGATCTTCATGCGGCGCAACGAACGCAGTCGCACTCAGGTTCATTTCCTGCGCAACTTTTTGCATCCATGCTTCGTCTTTCATCTTTGTCAGCACAACAACAGCGGCTGGATTGCCGCTAAACGGCTCGCTGGCGAAGGCGTCAACTTGAAACAGTTTTATCGGTTGGGGTTTGCCAAACATAGTGTCAACTATTGGGAACTTTGCGTGGTTACTGCGTAAAACGTAAAACGTGAGTCGTAATGAGCTCTGGTTACGCTTTTCGCATCACGTTTTATTTGCTGTCGCTTCAAGAGATTCTAAAGACTCATTACCCTTCAATCGTTTCCTGATCGAAACCATCATACTGACGCAGTATTGGATATTGGTACGCCATGTAGGCCGTCATGCCGATCGTGGCGATGCCACCCGTAATGATGGCGAATGGGGCTGAAATGAGTGCGGCGACGAACCCCGCCTCGACTTCGCCAAGTTGGGGGCCACCCATGAAGAACATCATATTGACGCTGGTCATGCGCCCGCGCAGCTCATCGGGCGTTGTCATCTGTCGGATTGTGCCGCGAATGACGCTGGATACCGTATCAGATGCGCCGGTGAGGGCGAAGAAGACATAGCCGAGAGCAAACGCGGTTGTTGTTCCGATGACCTGTGCATACTGACCTGAGAGGCCAAACAGCAGCGTTGCGAGGCCAAACATGGCGACGCTGACTAGGAGGCGCGGCCCCTGTTTGCGGATGTCGCCGATGGCTGACATGATGAAGCCGGTTACAACTGCGCCGACGGGTTGGGCCGTCGAGAGAATACCGAAACCAACTTCGCCCATGCCAAAGACGCGGGTCGCCATGATGGGCAACATCGTGCGCGCACCGCTGAAGAAGGTTGCCCAGAAGTCCATGAGCATCGTGCTCCAGACCAATTTGTTGTTATAGGTGTAGCGCACGCCTTCGATCAGTGAGGCCATATTGAAGTTCGAGTTGCGCTTTTCGAGCTGGCGATAACTCATCAGCGCGAGGCCGATCAAGACGCTCAAAAATGAGATCGTGTTAATCATGTAGACGAAGCCGATGTCGAGCGCGGCAATCATCAGACCCGCAATGCCTGGCCCCACAATGCTGCCGACATAGAACAGAATCGTGTTCATACTGACGGCATTGCCCAGATGCGCTTTGGGGACGACGTTGGGGATCAGCGATTGTTGGGCAGGTGTCTCAAAGGCGGCGATGCCTGTGGTGATGGCGGTAAAGACATAGAGCAACGGGAGCGTGATGCTGCCGTTGAGCGTTAGAAAGGTCAGAATCGCGGCAGAGATGATGGCGATTGTCTCGCAGATAATCATCACTTTGCGGCGGTCAAACGTATCGGCCGCAATGCCGCCAATCAGAGCAAGCAGCAGAATCGGCAGAACGCGCACAAGCCCAAGTGAGCCCAATCCAAGCGCTTGCCCGTCTAGGGGGATTTCTCGGCCGAAAATCGTCATGCTGCGTTCAACGCCAGCAAGCAATGTGAACACATGCCAGTCAATGGCTGTGCGCTGCATTTGGGTGCCAAGGATCGAGGGAATTCGGCCGAACCAGAGCAAACGAAAGTCGCGAGATTGGAGAGCGGCGAAAGGGACGTTCGATTTTTTTGACATGGGGAGCTACGATGTTTGATTGACGAGGCCATGCGCACCTTCGTAAATCGTAAATCGTAATGTTTAGGAGGCTAACGTCGCCACGAAGGTATTGATCGCCGTTTCCATTTCGGCTTTGCCAGTTTTGGCATCAACGTCAATCTGAAGTAGATGGCTGTGAATGCGCTTGAGCTGGTTCATCGAGAAACTTTGCGCTTGCTTGGCAACTTTGCGAGCGACGAAGGGGTGCATGCCGACCGCTTTGGCAATGCCGTCGGGGCGCATGCCTTGCTCAACGCACGCTTTGGCCTGAATAATCAGGCGGAACTGGCGCACAATCATGCTGAAAAGTTGGAAGGGAGAGTCACCTTCGTTGAGTTTCTGTTGGAGCAGTGTGACCGCTTTCTTGCCGTTGCGAGAGCCGAGGGCATCGACGAGGTCGAAGATATTGGCTTCGGCCGAATAAGGACTCAGCAACGTCACATCCTGCGCCTGAATCAACTCATCTCCTTTATACAGCGTCAGCTTCTCAACTTCATTCGTTAGCGCCACCAGATTGTTACCGACATTGGCCGCCAGTAATTGAACGGCACGTGATGCGATCTGACCGCCACGCTGCTTGACCTCATTGTTAATCCAGCGGTTGAGGTCATTGCCCTGCGGGCTTTCAAACGCCTTCGCGTAGCCACGTTTCTCGGCAATAGCTAACTTGTGCAACGCATTGGTGTTGCGAATCGCTTTGTCCTCTAGAAAAAAGAGGCGTGTGAAGTCAGGCATCTCGGGCAAGTAAGCCGTGATCGCCTTGGTCACTTTTTTATCAGGCTTGTTGCCGAGGTAGTTGTCCACCAAAACGAGGCGCACAGGCGCGAGAAATGGCATCGCTCCACACGCGCTGCGCAGACGTTCGAGCGTCAGCCCCTTGCCGTCAAGCTGGGTCGTATTCAGCTCTAGCATAGACGGATCGCCCATCTTGGCGATGAGCTTGTCGAGCTGTCGCTTTCTGCTAAAGGTGTCGTCGCCGTGGAAAAGGTAGAACAAGTTTAGTAATGTCGCTATTAGCGACCCTTCGGTTCAGTAATCAGTAATCAGTTTTAGGTGCCGGCTGGTCATAGGCCACTGATTACTGGTTACTGGCAACTGGTCACTGTCTAATTGATGGTTTCGACGAAGTAGGAGCGCGAATCGAGCGGTTTGCCGCCTGCCAACAGCATTTTGAAAAATTGTGCCGTGACATTTGGTTTGATGGGCTTGACGCGCACAAGCTGCATCTCTTTGAGGTCGCCTTCGACGGTGTAATTCTCTTGGATGTGGAGACCGGCGGGGCGAGCCAAAATGAGGGCAATCACGGTCGCAAGAATGGCAGACGGAAAACCGCCTGCAATCACTTGCGCGTCGGTACGGTCGCTACGCTGGCGGAATTGCTCAACGGCAAAGGCTGCCTGAGCGGCGAGCGTCGTCATTGTGGCGGTCGTCAGCAGAACGGTGCCGCAGTTGGGATGCACGGCGAGACTGTGTTCGCCGCCTTTCATGCGCGTAAACGCTTCCTCGACGGCGTTGGTCACGTCTTCTTCGGTGACGGAACCAAAAATATTGAGATAAAAGCCGTTGTGGTTGCTATTGCCTTGGGCGCTAAAGCCTTGGTGTTTTTCACTGAGAACGTGGATGGTGGCGTGTTCAAGGCCGTGATTGCGGCGGATGCGGCTGATAATTCTTCCAATCATAGGGTGCGATCCTATCACAAGGGTCGGTTATTTGTAATGGGAGGAACGTTAAAGTTTGGGTAGCTAATTCGTGGCTGGCACGGTACAACAGATGTTGCCAATCGTTAAAGCAAGGTTACTACTTGGGCTAGTCAGTATTTCAGCATTTCAGCACGTCAGCAGACACGAACATGCTATAGATTTTCTCGAAATAGCACCTTTATTGGCCCGAGGGCAGCTTAAAATGAGATGCTTTCTTTTTCTAACTAGCTGACAGGCTCACTATGCTTGCAAAAATCTCTGATGTCCAAGCTCGTTCCACGCTCCGCGTGGAATGCCATGACTGACGCTCTGCGTCGCTCTAAACAGCACAAAGCAGTGTGCAAGGAAAGCGCAGAGCGCCAAAGGCTAGGATTCCACGCAGAGCGTGGAACCAGAAGAAAAGTGCAAGGTTAGTGCTAGCTGACAGGCTGAGTAGCTACAAAATAAGTGACAAGGTGAGAAACATGAACGACATCCCAGAAGGTTACGATCCACTATTCAGAACCAGCCCATATTTAGAGCTGTTGGGGCCAATCTATAACAAGCGAGTTGACGGCAAATTGATTGTTGGGGTTCGTGCCGAGGAAAAGCATTGCAACGCGCGCGGATTTGTTCATGGTGGCGTGTTTAGCAGTCTGGCTGATATTGCGCTGGGCTATAACGCGGCATTTGCAGGCGAGAAACCGCTGCCAATGGTGACGGCAAGCTTGACGGTGGATTTTGCGGGGTCGGCTAAGCTGGGAGAGTGGATTGAAATTGAGACGGATGTGCAGAAAATCGGCCGAAGTATGGCCTTTGCCAACTGCTATTTTACAGTTAACGGCAAGCGCATTGTGCGCGCCAGCGGCGTCTTTAACGTCCTTCAACGCAAATAAGCTAGCAATCAATCACCTTGATTTAGCGACTTGGTGAAGAACATGACCAGATCATCATCAACCGTTGCCGTATCACCATAACTCAACCATTGCCCCTGCGAAAATAGACCGCGTCCATCTGGCACATAACCGCGTTTGGCGTACAAAATCTGAGCCTTGCCATAGTCGTGCATCAAACCAACGCCAATTCCCGCGACGTCATGGCGTTGCGCGATTCGCTGCTCCGCTGCATCAATTAATCGCGTGCCAATCCCGCGCCGCTGGAAACGCTCAAGGACGTTGAAATCGACGATTTCAGGGATGCCCGCCTCATGGAAGGGCGGGTAATCAGACTCCCAAATAATCGTCACATAGCCTGCGAAAACAGTTGACCATTCGGCGACCAGTACCGTTCTCCGCCCCGTTTGGCATTCCTGCCAATAGGCATCATATTGTGATGTGGGTTTGTTCCAGCCTTGAGCCGTAAACGCCGCCGAAATAGTTGGGCTGTCTTCTTTGCGTAATTCTCGAATTGAAATCATCTTGGATTTTGCCACATGCTTACAGCCCTTGAAAAACGCCAACAATGACAATGATGAGGCCAACTGTTGACGCAAGCGCCGATAGACCGCCAATCACTTGCCCATATGGGCGGTTCACTTCGCGAAACTCATCATCTACTTTGAGCAACCAGTTAATCGTGTCTTTCAACGCCAATAGAAATGCGCCACTGACCAGTAGGGCAGCAGCTAGAACCTCTGTATTATCTGATAAGGGGGATAGCTGAATCGCGATTGTCATTGCCAGCAACATTGATCCGTTCATAAACGCACCGACATGTGTCAATGATAAATACTTTGGAACAGCTGGCTCAGTTTGGCGAACAATGCCCATAAATACACCCGTGATGAAGCTATAAGCGTAATGTAACACGCCCCCAACGATCAAGATTTTTGCGGCTAATATCATTATCGGTTTTGCTCCTTACATTGTTTTGGACTGCATGATTTGACACTCACTAAAGCTGTAACCTAACAATCAGGCCGCTTGTGGCCAATCATTGTCATTGTTGAGCGGATATGTGTTGCTCAAACTCTATACGGCTACCAGGACGATTCAGTAAAAACGACAAACGCTCGTTCGCGAATCAAAAGGCATCCTTATACTCTGGCCGCGAGCGGCCAAGCTTGCTTTGCAGCAATTCAATACGCGATATACAAGCCCACATGTTTTTACTGAATCGCCGTGATACGGCTACGGTAACATTTGATGGGTACAATGGTTCCTGTTAAATTTGCTGCTGACTAATTCAGCAACTCACATACACAGTGTATGTCACATGCATCGTGTATGTCAAGGGGCGATTCTTTGACGCAGAAATCAAGACGCGAGACGCAATCAGAAGAGACACGCAAGGCGCTGCTGGCAGCTGGGCATGCGTTGTTTGGCGCAGCGGGGTATGGGCAAACGTCAGCACAGCAGATTGTGGCGCAGGCAAACGTAACGCGGGGGGCGCTTTATCATCATTTTCCAAGCGGGAAATTAGGGTTGTTCGAAGCGGTTGCCACTGAGGTACAGCTGATGCTTGCCGCCAGTATCACAACTGCCGCAATCGAAGTTGAAGGATCATGGGACTCTTTTCTGGTCGGTCTCGAAGCTTACTTTGATGTTTCGGCCGATCCTGGCTATCAACAAATTATTTTGCAAGATGGCCCAGCCGTACTGGGGCTAAAGGCGTGGCGCGCGCTTGAATATCAATATTCAGTTGCTTACATTCAAGCCGGTGTTGAACGCTTAATCGCCGAAGGCGTGATTGAGCCGGTTTCGGCCGAATCGCTTGCATCAATCATTTTTGGCGCATGCAGCGAAGCCACGCTCGTGATTGGTAGCGCCCAAAACCCACAGGCAGCCAGAGAGACAGCAATGTACACCTTGACCAAACTGCTAAGTGGCCTAAAAGTGGTGCGTTTTTAGCACCTCCATGCCTTTATCGGTTCTCAATACAATCGGTTTCGCGTGCGATTCGAGAGCGGCAGTCGCCATGTTGTTTATCCTGCGCTTTTCGTGGAGCGGTTTTTGGATTGTGCCAACAATTTTACGGCGCGATAGGGGGAGTATTAACTTTTTCGGCCGAAACACCACACCTCACTTCCGCAACATAAACAAAAACACCGCCCCATGGCGGTGTCTAATGTCTCTCGTTGAGTAGATGGGTCTACGCGGCAGCAGCAGCTTTTGCTTTTGCCAGTGCAGCCATCAATCGGCCCTTACGACGTGAAGCGTTCTTGAGGTGGATTACGTTTTTACGCGCAGCCTTGTCCAACACCTTACTTGCCATCCGCACAGCCTCTTCGGCCTCGTCCCACTTGCCCGCTTCAATTAAGCTGCGAGCTGAGCGTACGTGACTGCGTGCCGCTGATGTATAGCGGCGGTTGTGTAGACGTCGTTTTTCGTTTTGCCGAATCCGTTTTTTTGCAGATTGAATGTTTGCCATTCGATTTGTCTCCGTTGTGTTAAATTGATATCACAACAGACGGTTCTCTACAGAGACGTGAGAGCAACAGGGATCATATCAGTTTGTCTGGGTGTAATCAAGAAAAACGCG
>JACLAD010010861.1_pt1 | contig 22071 bp, 26 predicted proteins | sample 8027901 | NCBI WGS metagenome assembly JACLAD01 (sample SAMN15725071, study PRJNA655200) | protist metagenome | isolation source: fluorescence activated cell sorting (FACS) single amplified genomes of... | place: Spain: Blaines Bay Microbial Observatory, Mediterranean Sea | collected 2016-07-05 | reverse complement strand
AGTAGTTCTGATACACGTTCGGGCTCAATAATAAACAAAGATACGAATTATCAGATGGTGAATCTTAACCTCGCAATGATTGCTGCTCAGTCTGCTGACAACCTCAAATCGGCCAGCGAAGTGGCGCGCGAGGTTTAGCACAGGGTTGTAAAAATTAAATTCATTTGATACGACATTCAACACTACTCGCGGATTCATTTTTTGTGCAACCCAGATTTACCACGAGACAGTCGCGGCATTTGGCGCAGCACATGGTGGACAAGACCACGTGTTCGTTACCACAAGTGAATTCGGACATGGTGCATACGCCACCAGACGTTTTGAGATTGGTGAGGTGATCGAGTTCGGCTTCTCCAGTAAGTTTCTTCCCGGCAATGTGAATGGCAACATTTGGGAGATGGTCTTCACCTGGCAAGAGGGGAATAAGGATTTGACGGCTAATAACCCGTCTGTCCGCGAGTATGAAGGCTTTCAACACTGGGCGAATTGCCAGGTACTAGCATTTTTTCAAAGTAATTATTTAAATGTATTCACATGCTTGTTTCATTCTGTATTTAATTTTGATATAGGGCGCTTCTCCGTTTTTCAACACCGCACGTCAGGCTAACACGTTCATGCATCGTGACTACGAGCAGCAGACCTATGTGATCGTCGCGCAAGAAGTGATCGAGATCGGAGACGCCATGACCCACAAGTATAAGAGCATTGATTGGCGTACAATAATTTCCTTTTCAAATGATTTGCGATGGCCAAATTATAATTTTCATTTGTTTGATTTGAGGTACTGAATTTGTTAAGAATTTGCCGAGTGAGGAGCAGGTCAAGAAGAGCGGCGAACACCAATTCGAGAAACGCGAACTCAAGTATGACGAAGATGGCAACCTCATTTCCTTGGTTAAAAACGGGAACATCGCCGTCACCTCCGAACCCACTGAAAACCCCTACGTGTTCAAGCGCGAAGCCCGCGTCAAGCAAGCCTTCAAGGAAGGCGAGGTGATCGAGACCGGCCTCCTCCGCGTCCTCCCCGAGGAGACGCTCGGTGCTGATCGTTATATGGAGAAGGAAAATCTCGACACCGACACCGCTCTCTGGCGTACCCCCGATTTTGAAGGTGAGCAGATGTGGTGCTCCATCAGCGGTAATTCCATGTTCATGCAGCACAAAACCATCGAGGAATTCCAAGCTGGTGAAGCCAACGTCGTCTTCGAGTACACCTACGACGCGCCTGAGGTTGGTGAGGTCCCGAACAAGGGTTATTTCAAGATGATCGCCCTTCGCGACCTCGAAGCGGGCGAGGTCCTCTCCGCCTTCCGCGCCACCCGCACCTCCGAGGCGCTGCCGGAGTATCTCACCAAGTACGACATCTTCGTCAAACCCGAGGAGGTAGTTGAGGCTGCGTCGGAACTGGAAGACGCTGATAATTCATCTGTTGCGTCTGCCGCTGAGCAGAAGGCCGTCCTTGCTGACAAGCCCCGCGAGGTTACAGTTGGTCGCGTTGGGGAAACCGCGTAAATGATTCCATTTACCAATACTGATTAAAAAGCACTGTTGCAAATGCGATAGGCAAATAATCATTCATCATTTTTAAATTGCACGTACACACACATTATATCTATTCCACCAAAGAATTCAATCTATTTGCAAATTCTATTGTAAAGTAAACCAATTTGTCCCGCTGTTCGGTGCAACGTCGCCGAAAATTTCAAATAGCCGTCCCTCTGTTCAGTGCAACGTCGCTGGAAATTGAATTCGATGCATTGTTTTTTTGCAATTGCATATTATTATAAACAAAGATAATTGAGATATACTCATATATACTACTATTCGGGGTTGATTACATGTTATTTGTGATCACAAGAAGCTCCCAAACATATAAACACAAGATATACAATGGACATTAATTACTGATACCCATTTTTGATATTTTGCATTGGTGGATGATTAACATAATTTCCACGATCAAATTATTTTTCGTAATAATTTGTGATTGGATTATATCGCAGTGGTCTTTTGACCAGCCACCAATTACCTACTCTTATTATGTCCAATAATCAATTGCGTTTTGTTGCCTGTTGTATTGATTCCAAAAGAAATTTAGTTGTGATTTGGTCCAGTCTTTTGAAATAATTAGTACAGTGTCTAATAAAGATGGCGGCGGAAATACCGTTGTATGATCAATGTTTTACATTGAATGTGATCGTTGCCGATTCGCCATTTGGTGATGGAGCGTATGCCAAGTGTGATATTAGGAAGGGGTGTGTAGTAGAGGCTGGGTTGGCTATCCCGTTCAAAGGAAATAACGTTGATGGCAACGAATGGGAGTTTGTCTTCACATGGTCCGACAGCGAAGGGAACAGCGAGGGTAGATGGGCTACTGGTACCGGCGCATCTACATTTTACAACACCAGCGCGCAGGACAGCAACACGGAAATGCACCGTGATTTTATCGGTAATACATTTGTCATCGTTGCAACACGGGATATCAAGGCGGGGGAGGCGCTGACTCATCGATACAAGAGCTTGAATTTTAGAAAGTGCTTTCAAAACATTCCGCAAGATGGCAAAACGGAGTTTCCGATGCTAGAAAACCTAGAACAGTGCATCGCGAATAGCAAGGTCCAGTGCGACGGAATTAATGTGCAACCGTTGTTTGGCAAGCGCACCGCCCTCGCCTCGAAACCATTCAAGGCGGGAGAAGTTGTTGAGCGAGGCCTATACCGAGTATTTTATTTATTATGAAAGCATACATTTATCTTTTTGCTGTTATGAATGTTATTGTTTCAGGTTTTGCCAGGGTCGTATGTAGGAAAGGATCTCAGTCCAGATCATGGTTTGTGGCGGCTGGGTGAAGGCAGTGATGGCGAGCATGAAAATACAGGTAAATGGGCGTTGTTATCGGGAAAGATTGATCATTGCTGCGCGGTCGATTCAACAGAGGAAGCTAACGTGTACTTATTTCTCTGTCAATATTTCACTTTTCAATTTTGAAGTAACGGTTATGTTTTTATAGGGAGCTAATTTCAGAAGGGGACGGCACGTTTGTGGTAAAAGCGAAGAGTGATTTGCAAAAGGCGGACACCATCCAGCTGGAGCGCTACAAGCAGGATATCGTGCTGATGGGGTATTAAGATGTCGTTCTTAATTTTTGCCATTGATGTCAACAATTTTGTATCATAATTGTGTGCTCGATTGGGTTGTGTTAGTCATAGGCTAGATTTTTACGTATTTCCGCCGATTGTGTGATTCATTTTGGTACATTCGTTTGATCAACATTCAGTTTTTATTTGATTAATTGATTAATTTTTTAGCAAGAATGGGGTACGAGCATAAGCCGCAGGGTGGGATCTATGTGTTGGATTATGGCGCAGGGAATCTCTGTAGTTTGTTGAACGCGGTAAGGCGTACCGGGTATGATTATCAGATAGTAAAATGCGCAGAGGATTTGGAGCATGCAAGTTGTTTGATCTTCCCCGGCGTTGGTAGTTTTGGCGCGGCGGTGGAGGCGTTACATACTCTTGGTTTATTTGATGCGCTGAAGAAGTATTTAGAAAGTGGAAAGCCATTCCTTGGTGTGTGTATCGGTATGCAAGTATTATTTGAAAGTTCCGATGAGTCTCCCGGTGTAAGGGGGTTGGGGGTATTCCCTGGCAGTGTGAGGAGGTTCGGCTCAACCATGGAGGGGTTTGACGCGGCGATACCTCATATGGGTTGGAATGGCGCGCCCTTGGCTGGTGACGTAGCGGTTGAAAAGTACGGGGTTCACCCGCTGAAGGTGGATAGTATCTTTTTGGGTTGTTGATGAAGTGATTTTGTAAGGAAATCATTTTTTTGTGATTCTTATTTTGAACTTTTTTTTAGGTAAAGTATATTTTGTGCACTCGTACATGGTTCCGTTACCTTCTGGGGATGTACCCGATTGGGTTTTGTCTGTCACGGAGTACGGCGGGCAGAAGTTTGTGAGTAGTATTCAGAGGGGTAATGTTTGCGCCACGCAGTTTCACCCGGAAAAGAGTGGGGAGAATGGTATTCTATTAATCAAACGTTTTCTCGACTACACCGTCCTCATGCTCAATTCCGATATGAAGATGCCAGTGCTCACCAAACGCACCATCCCAAAATCAAGTAAACTAGCAACCAGGGTCATTGCATGCCTCGATGTGCGTGCTAATGATAACGGCGATCTTGTCGTGACAAAAGGTGATTGTTATGATGTCAGGGAAAAGAGCGGGGAGGGTGACGTTCGTAATGTGGGTAAGCCGGTGGAATTGGGCGAGCGATATTACCAAGAGGGTGCTGATGAAATCACTTTTTTGAACATCACCTCCTTTCGCGAATTAGTTCTCGAAGACCAGCCGATGCTCAAAGTCCTTGAAGAAGCCAGCAAGACGATCTTCGCACCGCTTTGCGTCGGTGGCGGCATCCGCTCCTATTCCACTGCGAAGGAGTCTTTTTCTGCGTTGCAGGTTGCAGATCGTTACTTCCGAGCTGGCGCGGACAAAGTATCCATCGGCTCCGACGCCGTTGCGGCAGCGCAAACATATTATAAAAACAATAAGAAATGCGCTGGGGATACCAGTATCGAGCAGATTAGCAAAAAGTATGGTAACCAAGCGGTCGTCGTCAGCGTCGACCCCAAGCGAGTTTACACCGCCACCAACCTACCAGATCACTCCTGCGTTAAATTATCTGATTACTCCATGGAGAACGGTCCCAATGGGGAAGAATATTGCTGGTATGCATGCACGATCAAGGGCGGGCGGGAGCTCACCGATATGGATGTAATCCAGCTTGCAACAGCTGTTGAAGCATTGGGGTGCGGTGAATTATTAGTCAATTGTATCGACAGAGACGGTCAAAACAACGGATACGAAATCGCTTTGCTCAACCAAATCAAATCTAACGTATCCATCCCAGTAATCGCGTCTAGCGGAGCTGGTAAACCAACGCATTTTTCCGAGGTTGTGCATTCAGCAAAGGTCGACGCCACATTAGCAGCTGGTATCTTTCACCGAAAAGAGGTTGAGATTAAGGATATCAAATCGCACATGCGCGATGCCGGCATCGAAGTTCGAGTGTAAAACTTTTTTTAGCGGCTCCACCGCGATTTTGAAATTTTTCTACTCATTCAAATCCCTTGTGTTTGATGTCGTTTGTTATAGAATTAGCATCGTGTTCATTGATCTCAAATTATTTGCTCATTTGTGTATCTTGCCAACACTTACGTTTCACACATTAGACATAATTTTATATAAGGATTGAATCATTAAATATGGCCGAAGACGCAGAGAAGGAATTTCAATCCTACCTTGCGTACAAGAAGGAGGAGAATGTTGAGAAGCCGCCGGCCTTCCGTAAGCATTTCTGCCCGAACACATTCCCGGTGGTTGGTACATACGACATTACATTAGATAGTCATGAGGACCTTCTTCAAATGCTGCGGGCTGGGTGTGTTGTAGTGCAAGGGAATAAATCTTGCACGTTACCAAAAGATACGGACTTACCAAAGGAGGTTTTTAATGGCAGATGCAGACTATCCCAGTGGAGTTTTACCTGTGCGAAAGATGTCATCACATGGCTCGATGCGGGGATAGAGAAGATTATCCTAACCCCCGAGCAATGGGAGAGTTACAGCGCGGATTTACCAGCAGAGCGCATCATCCTTGACCTTGGTTGCATGCCGGACCTCAACACGCTTTCCATTTCAAGTGAGAACCTTCTCGCAGGGGTGGTGGTTGACCAGTCCAACAACGTGAATGACGCAGAGCAGCGGGTGTTCTGGCAGAAGGCTTTAGAATTCATGACCTATCATAAGATTCAACTATCCGTGCAGATGTCATTGCTATCGAATGAGGAATCGAATCAAGAACTAGAGGAGTTGGTCCGTACATCGGATAAGGATGGGGTGGAGTTATGGTCGCTCTCCGCCTTTGAAATGAAGAAAAGATACGGCCCCTGGTGGTTTGGCAAAATGTTCTGCGCGAGTTTATACACAGATCGATCTGATAAGCTATATGCCACTTGCGTGATGGATTACGCCGGGCGGTTGTTGGGGATGGTGTATTCATCATGGGAGAGTATAGCAAGGAGTTTTGTCGAGGGGATTGGTATTTACCAGAGTAGGAACCGAGGTTTATGGCGTAAGGGCGAGAGCAGTGGGAACACGCAGAAGTTAGTACGTATAGAGGTGGATTGCGATCGTGACGCGTTGGCATTTTACGTGCATCAAACCGGCGAAGGGTTCTGCCACCGACCGGCGGTTACATGCTTCGATCACTTACCCCGTGGTATCAAGCACCTCGAGCAGACGTGTTTTGACCGGGTTAAGAACGCACCGGCAGGGAGTTACACGAAGAAGTTGATTGATGATCCGTCTGGCTTGTTGCGCGCCAAAATTGTTGAAGAGGCCGGGGAGCTGGCCGATGCCGAGACGCCAGAAGAAGTATTTCTTTCATTCTAGACTTTGAATATTTAATTGTTTTAACTTTTTATCTCTCTGAATCAATTATTTTTTGTTTAAGGTCGCTGCAGAAATGGCAGATGTTCTCTACTTCTCCATGGTCCGCTGTGCCATTGCAGGAGTGACCTTCGACCAAGTCGAACAAGTCCTCGACCGCCGCGCGCTGAAGGTCACCCGCCGGCCGGGTAAGGCAAAGGTGGCGCTGCCGAATAATCCAACTATGGGCGCGGAAAAATCGGATGCTCGGGATAGGAGCAGGTCACCGAGGAAAGTGTGCGCGCATAACTAGGGGTGTGTTGGGTTTGTATTAGTTCTCAGGGAAATATTGACGTTTTGAAGAGGTGCTTGATCATTGTTGTAGATGTTGTGTTGGAGTAGAATAGGTTGATTTTTATATTATTTATGTATATTTTGTGTTCTTGATCAAACATTCGTTTTTTATTTGATTATATTATTTATTTTGGTTTCAAGTCTACTTTTTTTTTGATTTCATTAAGTATTCAATTCTAGAAATATATCAACGATGAATAGTTATCTACTTCTATTTATTTTACCAACGGTTTTTGGTATGGACAGCGGTCAAGCATCTTCAAAGCGACCGAAGAGAAAAAGGGTGCCTGGTGCTAAAAAGAGGGAATGTTTTGTCAAACTTGCTCCGCTAGATGAGGCATTGCCAGTATTAAATCAGTTTCACACCGCTGTCGCAACGGATACAGTCAAGCCATCCCCCCAGGATGAATGGACACTAGGCGTTGTGAAAGATCTAGTCAAAATCATGAACCGACAGATGTACAGCGATATGAAACACCTCCATGACGATATCGATCACCTGCTCCGCGTGTCTCAGGCATTACAATTGCAACTTCAAACAGCGCGCGTGGTCAACAGCCATTTGGAGAAACAGCTCGCAGCGGAAAGGGGGAAGAATAAGCAGCTTGAAAGCGAAAAGATTACCGTCGAGAACGACCTCCTTGCCAAGCTGGACGCGGCCCAGAAGGATTATAATATTGTAAATAAAGCCAGAACGGATGCACAGCTGCAGCTTGCCTCCCTTGAAACCCAAATATCAAGTAAGGACGAACAGATTAAACTGTTGCAATCTCAGTTACAAGTCTTGCAGGTTTAACCAACATCAAGTTCTGACTCGCGGTTAGAACTGTTTTGAAGTATGTTGTGGTTACGCGGAATGTAGTTGAGAAGTTAGATCAGTTTCATATCATATCACATTAATTAAGAGACCAAAATTGTGAACCAATTATTTTTTTGTATTGTGACGCCGGTTCTATTCCACCCCCATATCAACATTTGTAAGTGATTAAACATGTTTCGAATCTTACTATCAATTCTATATTACGTTTCAGCTGTGGATCCTCCGAGGGAACTATGTAGAAGTACACAAGCACTATTGCAGAGTTGTGATGGGAATGTGGCACGCGCCCTGCATGAGGTGGCTTTAGATGTGATCACCCAGGATGACTGGAAGATTCAAGTGTTCGACGAAGATGTGAGTGAGCATGGGGATATTCATCTGCGGGTTATCCAAGATCTGTTTACCGTGGCAGATGATAGTAGCCTGCGCGCATTGGAAAATGTTGTTGATGAGATGGGGAGCAACATTCTTGCTGTACTCGCCTCTCAAATGTGGATGGCTGATTGCCGGGAGTATTTGACTTTGATAGAAAGGCTGTTAGATTGCGGTTTTGATGTCAACCGGACGTTTGATGCGAAGCGCACCGTATTGCATTTTATTTCATTGTACGGTAAGCGTGAAGATGTTAGTAATTTACTGTCTCGCGGGGCTCACGTGCATGCTTGTGATGAAAGCGGACGGAGCTCGTTGTTCTGGGCTGCAGGGAAAAGTTATGAAAATGCTTGCTTATTGCTAGACGAAGGATGTGATTTAGCCGCAACATTTTTTTTGTTTCGTGTGTGCCGCCATCGCCATATCTCTTTTCATTGGTCGTGGCATACTGGTCTGACCAATGTATGTGAACTGGTGCTGAGGACTTTGAACCAGGACAGGTGTAGCTTGCACCACGCAATTGTTGTATTGAGAAAATGGGGGCTGTCCAAAGAATTAACTAGTATGGTGGCCGGGAAATTGTATCAGAGTTCGATATCGTTTTGGATTGACATTGTCAAAAGTACACGGGCTCCAATCGAAGCATGGGTTCCCGAAAGGTTGAGCGAGGTTCGTATGATGAAGCTTTCCTTATTGATGGCGTTTGAACGGTGTTTGAACCACTTGTACATATTGAGCGGTAAGTTGCGCATGCAGCAGCTACACCTTACGTGGAAGCGTCTTAGCAATTTGGAAAAGCCTTTTCTCGATCGAGTTGCGAGCGTTTTATAAATTTGATCTTCATGAATTTCATTTTATAAATATTTTTTTGGGTTTGTTGAGTTGAGCAACGTTCTATTTGTAATTAGTGTCGATTACATTAGCACTAGTTTTTATCGATTCACATAATGTCAAAAAAAACTTTTTGGTCTGTGTTTGGTTCGTACGTTTATATCAACATCAACTTTTAATTGCAGCACATCAATATGGTGTTTCAATTCTTGTTTTTTAATACTATCTTTATTCACGCCATCTTGGCTGTCCAAGTCAGCACAAATGAAGGCCTCAACCAGATTACGCAAATTCTACTCAACCGATTCGATGGCGACGCGACGGCGACGCTCCGTGATTTTATCCTAGATCCTTGCAAGCAGGTCTTTGATGAGATAGATGCTGAACATATGGATGATAATTTTCTGCAGGTGCAAGGGGATCTGATCAAAATGGTCGATGACTCCACCCTCTTATCATTCAAAGACCTCCGTGACGAGATTGGAGATAACCTTATCTTTTTATTAGTGTGCAGCATTGATAGGGACTCGCCTCGGGAATATTTTGATATGATTGAGAGGTTATTGGACATTGGGTATGATGTCAACGATGTGAATGGTTACGGGGATACGTTGTTGCATTATATGGTTTGGTACGGGACCGAGGCCGATGTGCAGATGCTGATTAGTCGCGGCGCGCAGTTAGATGTGATGGATAAATTTCATAGTAGTCCGTTGTATAGAGCTGCGAATATGGGATCGGATCAGGGTATTACGTCTTTTCTCGTGGATCGAGGTTGTGATTTAGCGTTGGCGTTTGAGAAGTTTGCGCTAAATAAAAATTTTTGTGTTAGTGCTAGATGCGTGAGCAATCTCAGTGAGCAGGTCTTGCGGATGTTAAATTCTGAGCAGTGTAAATATGTAGAGAGTCTAGTCGCTTTACGGCGGTGGGGCTTGCCCGGGGAGTTAAGTTGTATGATCGTCGGCCGCATGTACCAGGAGATGGTTCTGCTTTGGGTGCAAGTTGTGAGAAGTGCTTGGTGGAATATTGCGGGCCTATCATCCCATCCATTCATACGACAGAATGCAATCCGCGGGCAGTGCATTAGAATGCTGCAGATGTTTGAGAATTGCCTGAGGAGATTGCATGAGTTGAGCGGTTCGTACCGAATGCATCAGTTGAAGGACGTGTGGCGTCGGCTTCGGGATGTGGACACGCCTTTAGCTGAGCGCATTGCAAGCGTTGTTGAAAGTTGATTTCATTATTTTTTTCATGTACATTTCGTTTTTGTGGTGTCGGTTTGGATCGATCATGCTTTGTTATCGTGGTTTTGTTGTATGGTTGATCAAGTAGTTTATTTTAGTTGTTTGGTTCATTATTATTCGTCGTTTCTTGGTCGGATGTTCATTCTTTCATGATTACAGTAATAATATTTTCAAAACTAATTTTCTACTGATAGCGAGGCATTATGGGGATTCAAACCACCGCAGGATGTGCTAGTCCAGAATTCCCATACGGTTTGACATTCCACGAATGGAGTGCTTTAGATGAGACCAAACGCCACGCATTATGCCAACGCCCCAAGATCGATTTTCGCGCGACGGAGTCGACAGTGAAGAAGATCTTGGATGATATCAAAACACGCGGCGACGATTGCGTGCTTGAGCTGACGAAAAAGTTTGACAAAGTTGAATTAACAGCTGAAACCATGGTCGTGGATGTAGCATCCCTCCCCGAACCAAAATTAGATGAGAAGGTAAGGGACGCATTTGATACTGCCTACTCAAACATTACCACCTTCCACACAGCACAAAAGCAGGATGAACTAAAGGTCGAAACCATGCCTGGCGTGCAATGCCGCCGGTTGGCGCGTCCTATCGAGCGGGTTGGTATCTACGTACCCGGCGGGATGGCGGTGCTGCCTAGTACGGTTTTGATGCTGGGCATCCCCGCGCAGTTGGCCGGTGTGAAGACAATTGTTCTAGCAACCCCACCGGGTGAGAACGGTGATGTTTCTAATGAGATTGTGTATTGCGCGAAAAAGTGTGGGGTGAAGTATATCCTAAAAGCGGGTGGTGCGCAAGCGGTTGGTGCGATGGCGTACGGTACAAAATCATGCCCAAAGGTAGATAAGATCGTCGGGCCGGGCAATCAATATGTGACCTGCGCCAAGATGTTGGTCTCTTGTGACGGCGATGCGTTGTGCTCGATTGATATGCCAGCGGGGCCAAGCGAGCAGATGTGTTTGTTTGACTAGGGGAAAAGACTTGCAGTTGCATTTTGGAGTTTTTTTTTCAAACACTATGATTGTGATTCTTTCAAAACATTCCCTTTGATTTTTGTTTGAGGTTTGATAGCGATTCTAATTTACCATTTGTTGTTGCCGACCTGCTGTCTCAGGCCGAGCATTCTGAAGATGCGCAAGTGGTGGGCGTATATGTAAATGATAATGAATCTGATATGCTTCAAGTGTTGAAAGATTTTTCAGTTGAGCTAGAGAAGCAGGTCAATGCATTACCCCGTGCTGATATTGTCAAGTCGACCCTTTCCAAAAGCGTCGTCGTGGCTTGCACTTCCCTTGAAGATGCGCTTACCTACCTCAACGGCTACGCACCCGAGCATCTTGTAGTGCAAACGCGTGACCCCGAATTAGTCGTAAAGGGTACCATCAACGCCGGTTCCATTTTCTGCGGCCCGTACGCCCCAGAGTCGGTTGGTGATTACGCGTCCGGTACAAACCACTCCCTACCAACGTATGGATACGCGAAGCAGTATGGTGGGGTTAGTTATGAGACGTTTGTCAAGTATATCACCGTGCAGACGCTCACGGCCGAGGGTATTCAAAATGTTGGTCCTACCGTTGAAATCATTGCCGCTGTCGAGGGGTTAGACGCTCACAAAAATGCAGTCACCGTGCGATTGAAGCATCTGGCCAGCAATCCTGAGATGCCAGAGCAGAAGCGCCAAAAAGCGTGATAATCAGTGGTGCAGAATTAGCTATGATTATTTCGCGAGATTAATTTATCTCGCTGTAAGAACATTTTGATATTTTCGACGCGCGCATAGACATCGTGTATTGTTCGTTGTTTCATCGTATCATTGAGTTTTTAATTTGTTTCGTTAGCCCCACCCCCCCTTCTTCCACACCTCACATACATTACAATACCAGCATATATGATTTTTTGATACCGTAAACCACAGATACTACTAAATCAAAATAGTTCGCTTTTGCTTCCTGAAAATCAGGAATAGCAAAACCACTATCGGGGCATTACATTTATTATAATATCAGCAACCAATTATGAAGTTCATCATACCGGTACTAACATGTGTGACCGCGATGCGAAGCAAGAACGGCCTCATGCAGTCCACAACCGACCTGTCTGGTTGGATCGCGGTATCACTCCCAAGCGAGCATAAGATCAGTATGGTGGGCGTGAACCACGAGGGGAAAATGTATGAGAATTCAACAATCACAGCCCTAATGGAGGGGATGACGGACCCGCGCGCGTTATGCTGGGATAAAACCCGCGAGGCATTAATCGTCAGCGACGCACACCCACATGATGCTAAACTCTGGTACCAGAAGATCAAAATGCAAGACGGCCAGCCAGTCGCGGAAAAAAGCCCGGTGTTATTATTACAGGGGCATGTAATCCGAAGTATCGGGGTAGATTCCGCTGGAAATTATTTGCTAGGCGATGCAAACAGGGCTGCTGTGGTGTTAATGAAGAAAGAAACCATCAACCTCATCCTAGAAAAGCAGCTATGGCCTTCAGAGGTGGAAAGCATCCCCAAAGCACGCGTGCACATTCTCGAGGACTACCAAAAGCATAAGAAGGAAGATGATGAGGGCCCGTATGACAAATACAGCGGGGCGTACACAGACGCCTTGATTGGGTAAGTATCATTGTGTATTATCAGTAATTATTTTCAATTGATTTTTGGTTTTTTTCAAGGAAGAATATTGAGTTAATTTCTGCAGAGACATGCCCGGGAGGATCATTGAAAAAAGGAGATGCTCCCATGGTCGCGCTTTCCATCAATGGAATGTAATTACCATTTTTTCAATGTTTTTAACTTTTTTGTGTTAAAATTTAATTCATTCTCTTTCCATTTTATTTCCAGTCAGATGTTTTATGCTAGCCCATCGACGCGAATGGTCTTTACGGGTCTCACTGAACCGACTCCGTCTCCCCTCAACAGCGGCATGGAAAACAATGTATGACAGACATCTTTCTCATCATTTTCGCGCAGTTTTGAAATGTTTTATTGTTTTTTGAGATCAAGATGCTGACGCATGACATGGATGCTCAAGGGATGATTATCGCAGAGGGAAAATTATTCTTCACTCAGAATTCGCAGGTCTCCTCCATGCACATGAAGGGCGGCAATCTAGTATTTTCTTTTGTTTTAATTTTTTTCTTTTGAAATATGCCATGGTCAGTTTTGTTTTGAGAAAACGATCACGTCAAGTCTGGAGAAACCGCGTGGTATGGCGTGGGATGGAGACGGAACAATTTACGTCGCAGAGGAAACAGCACAAAACGCAATGGTATTTTTGGGAGTTTTGTTTGATGTAGATTTATGTTTTATTCTTCATTTTTATACCTGCAGGGTGCTGGCGCGGTTTTTTCTCTGCCTGTGAATGGAGGGGCCGAACCGCAGCATGTAGTTGATTTGAATGGTGCTTACGGGATCGCATACATGGATAAAAACGATTTCCCGAAGCCTGCTGGCATGAGTCTTTTCGAGTGGTTTCGATGACGTGATCATTTTATCATATATATAATTATCATACATTCTAGTATTTGTTTCTATTTTGCTTGTTGTCTCATTCGGTTCATAAGATTTACAAATCATTAGACACGTTGTCAATGAAAAAAGGTCGTTGGGGTAATGCTGCCAAGAAAAATGCGTACCCCGCCCGTGATAATAAGACCAGTGCTGGTCAAAAGCTTGGTATAGTTTGGTTCAAATGGAGCGACCTTCGTTTGACCGACCATGAGCCTTTGCTGCAAGCTCATACCAATTGCGATCGTGTGATCCACCTACACGTTATTGAGGAGAAGTTATTGACAGGGAAAAGCCGAGAGGGGCAGTTGATCCGAACGTCCCCGCACCGAAAAACATTCTGGCGGGAATGCGTCGAGGATCTCCAACGCCGTTTCACAGAAAAGAACAATTGCCTGGCAGTACGGTTTGGTGATCCTGTTAAAGAAATTCTAGCCATTATAAACCAGCAAAAAGATTTTAATCAAGTAGAAATTTACACGCATGACGATTTCTGCATCGAAGAAATAAACATCACCAAAAAATTGCAAAACAACCTCCCACCGAACACGAAATTACAGAAGTATTGGGGTGGCTTGACCGTGCACCATATCGACGATATCGATATCAATAACCTCCCGCAGTTCAAAGGGGAGTTCAACCGCATGGCGAAGAAGAAGCGCATCCGCCCGGTCCTCCCGATACCGAAATTCAAGCCCACTGTCGAATGCAGTAGTGAAAATCTAAACATCATTTTTGAAAAGCATGATGCGATGATCAAGGGGATGTGCTTGCAAGAGTTCTACGAGCGGAAGACTTTTCCCGACGAATTTATCAAGGAACGAAATGAGTTTGGGGTCAGTTGCGTTGACGGTACCTTCATGTGGAAGGGCGGTGAAACCGCAGCGCGGCAGTACTTCAACAATTACTTCTCCCTATCCCCGGACAACCCTCCCCTACTCTGGGATTACCGCGGCGCAACAGAGTCATTCGCACATGGTGATGATGTGAATCCTGTGTTTAGTGGGACGAGGTTATCACCGTGGTTAGCTTTTGGGTGTATATCCGCGAGGGAAGTGGTAAAGCGTGCGCAGGAGGTGGAAAAATTGCATGGTAAGAAGGGAGGGGGTAAAAGCGTTGGTAAGGGTGGTAGCACCGGCCAGCGTTTGCACACGGAGCTTCTGTTCCGTGACTTCCTACGCTTTTCAAGTTTGGTATGGGGTAGCGCATTGTTTACTATCCACGGTCCGTTTGGTACAAAAGGGGTTGACTGGCACAGTCTCAAGTCCAATAAAGATAGGGAGAATTTTAAGCGATGGCAGTTAGGTACTACCGGCTATCCGTTTATCGATGCGGGGATGCGGCAATTACGGAAGACGGGTTACATGTCGCATTTACATCGGCAGTGTTGCGCTGCGTTTCTGGCACGGGATTTGAAGTTGGATTGGCGGCTAGGCGCGGAGCACTTTGAGGCGTGTTTAGTGGATTATACCCCGGATGCGAATTGGGGGAATTGGGCGTATCGAATATTACAGCGGCCTTGCCTCGCTGAGTCACGAAATCAAACCTATTACAACCCGCAGGAGCTGTCCAAGATATCAAACAACAAGAATAGAATGCGAGTTGTCGACCTTCACATGTCAACGCTGGAATGTTTGGTTTGGCCCATAGTGCACGATTGCAAAATGGACCACACGCTTTTCTGGGTACCAGAGCTCAAGCCGTTGAAACAGTACGACCGCATGCGCGAGCCATGGCGCTTATCAGAAAAAGTGAAGATGAACAAATCGAATAAAGTCAGCATCAAACCATACAAAGACAGCCCTCTCTGGTTCTGCGCGGCGAACCGAACGAATTGGAATTACGAATATTTCTACCTCGTCGGCGGAGCCTGGCTGTCCGACTGCCCACTCACTGGTACCGTACCTGGTACGACCTACCCGTTACCAATGATACCACCATTGAATGTAGAGGTTAAATTAAGTCGATTGCCAGTGAAGAATTATTGCTGGGGCGACACGCCTCAGGACGACCGAGTGCATATCACACCTTGATGTTAGACGATTCTAAATATTCATTGTGAAATCCAATTATTTTGTTGTGATGCGTTGTTGTGTTTTGAAATGAATTGCCACCTGATCATCTATACGTATACACTCTGCCACATTTTCTCTCCTCTCTCTCTCTTTTTTGATTTAATATTTTAAGCTTCTTGTGTCTATTTGATAGACCACGATTGCGACTCTGACATACAATATAACCCTTATTACTTTTTTCTGCCTAGCAGTTAATTATTGAATTAAAAACACTTTTGCTTGCACGCTTTTCTTGGACACGTGTTGCAATTTTCTTCTCTCTCTTTCTTTTTTCTTTTGATTACCGATCATTTAATACTATTTCGATTTTGATTCTTTTGTTTTTACCTGCTTCGTTTGTGGATAATCAATTATGTTTGACCGTATTTCTGAATTCTTCAAAGGACCCGCCCCGGGCACACCTCTTCATCATGTATGTCTTTTTGAAATGTTTTGAAAGGTGTATTTCAAATATTTTTTATTCTTTATCAGGAATTGGATATGAAGAGGTTGCACCTTGACTCGCCCAAAGAGACCCCGACCAGCGCCGCCTCCAGCATGACGTCCAAAACGTATCAAAAACATGTTATGATCAAAAAAACATTTTTCAACCATGTCAAAAATGTTTGTAGGTTCTCGTCTCGTGCAACAAACACCCGTAACCGTTCCAACCTCACTATTGTCACCGATCATGAAGACGTCAAAGTGCAGACCACCGCTACAACACCGTCTACTGGATGCGCTGCGACGCCTGCTAGTAGTATGAACAGCGGGCATTATTATGAATTGTTTAAGCAGCCGGAGGCCCCCACGCCGAAGTCGTTCAAAGCGCAGAAGCAGGAGCAGCAGCGTTTGATTGAGTGCGCTGTGCCCGGTTGCCAGACTTGCTTGAAGGAGGTCTTCACCGCGCTTGGTAGCCGCGGTTTACCCATGGAGCAGGCGAATCTTGCGAGGATTGCTGAGCTTACGTCCGCGGTGAACGATCCGAAGGCGGTCCCGTGTGAGAGCCACATGCGTTTTGCCATGGATGAGGTGTTGAACACGCTCAAAACGTTTGAGGAAGATCAAAGCAGCTGGTTTCTCGTCGAGGGTAACGGTATCTCCTTCAAACCGTTAACCGATATCATTCGTAAGTTCCCGGAGTGCGTCGACGTCCAGACCAGCGCGTGGGAGCTGCTTATGACCGTTGATTTTGCTGATTTACTGTGTCACAATGAGCGCGTCGCCTTGACCAAGCCGCCGGAGGTCCCGCAGTTGATTCTATCCATCATGAGGGAATTGCGCGCCTTGCCGTACGTGCAGGTCGCAGCTTGGCGTGCGTTGACGGAGAAGTTCCGTGGGTTGGTGTACGGAGTTCCGGATTTGTCGACCGCGTTCTTTGAGGGGGAGGGTTTGTTGGTGAGCGGCGTGTTGCAGGTTAGCAGGATGGTTGTGGAGGAGCATACGAACAAGGCCAATGAGCACGCCATCAATCGCGCAGTGCTCGATTCTATCTTCGAATTCATGCAGGTCTTCCTCGCTCGAACGGAGCGCATCTCCGCAAGGATGGTCCCCTCCCTCAAAGGCATGGTGTCCCATCGCCGCTGGTGGACGAGACGATTTGTCGGCTGGTTGCAGTCCCCTGATCCGAATCAAGTTACCAATGGTACCAAGGTGTTATGCAATGGACCCGTCATCCCGTGGCTGGATCCGCGCATGAACACCGTCATGGAGTACATGACACGTGAGCTCACGGAGTTGCGCGATGCGCTCTGCCCGGTCTTCGTCTCTTGGTCTGGCGAGTTCGAGTCCCGCCCGAACACACCTTCCCATGCTGGGTTTGCCATTAACCATCCGATGAACGCGCCGAACGGGCCGGATGGATACGTCGGCGGCGATTTACGCGCTGATATGGAGGCGCCGATCCCAGATTTGTTGCGCGTCTTCCGCAGCATGACGGTCTGCCCGCAGGTGAGGAAGTTGCTCACCGAGCACTCTCAATTTGTCGAGCCGATTCGTTGGTCGATTTACCGTTTTCACGAGGGGTACATCCGCTGGCAGAAGAGTATGGAGTTGCAGCAGGGTGGGGATGCGAAGGCCATTAAGCACATCCTTGTCGCGCATTTACACGCGTTCAGTTACTGCATGGAGCTGGGCTACGAGGAGGAATCTGCCTTGTTGGTTTTGCACTATTTGAGCACGGCACAAGCACGTCTTGGCGTATGGATTAACCAGTTCAGAAATTTCCGCGAAGTTGGTACGATAATTATTTAATTTTGATTCATATTATACGATATTTTCATCACCTATTTATTTTGTTTTAGATATCGCTCGTTGGTTTCCGCGCACCAAGTTCGCTCGCCCAGGTCTCATTGCCCGTGCCATTCGTAATTACCGCACGGTACCGAGTTTGAAAAAATGTTTTTTGTGGAAATGATTGATTTTTGATGTACAATGATGTATATCCGTTCGTGTTGAAAGTTTTTTTATGGTTCAAGTTCATGATATAATGACCGCGGATGAAAAACGTCCCGACACAGCCGAGCCATGTAGCGCAACCCTCTCTAGAAAGGGGTCGCATTCATTTTTTAGTAAGTTGACACCGTCGACATCATACACGAAACTGCCCGCGATAGCAACAACGCCTCCCCTTGGCAATAGTATATCTATCATATATGAGACGGGATGGGAGCAGCCATGCATCCACTTTGAAGTCAGAGGGAAATGGACGACAGCGCCGGGGTTGAAGATGGTACGGTGTAGGAAGGTGGATGAGAAGGAGGGAGTGTGGTGGTGGCAGTTTGACATTAGGGTTTGAATTATTGCATAACGATTTATGAAAACATTTTTTGTATTCCAGGTATTGTGTTGCGCACGCGGCGGGGAGATTAGAGTTTATATTTAACGATGGAAAAGATGATTGGGACCATCCGCCGAGCAACAACAATGGTCATTACATAGTTGAAGAGGCTGGGTCGTATTTCGTCCAGCAGGGTGTTGTAACTAAATGCCATCCAAAAAGCAAGCCACCAACCCTACTCGTCCCGCAGCGCGTGTCCTCCTCGCAGATTGAAATCTCATGGAACCCACCCGACATGAGCAACGTCAAGCAGTATAAGGTGTATAGGGACAGCACGTGTATTGCATCACTTCCAAGTTGCATCCTTACATTTTTAGACAGCCATTTACAAGCTGGTATGCACTACACGTACCAAATCAGCGGTGTAAACCCATCTGGAATTGAATCCAATAAGATTGAGCTCACGGTGAAAACATTACCAATCGGCCGACCAGGCAGGCCTATATTTTTAACAGTACTTCAGCAGTCGGAGAAAAGCATTACACTACGATGGCAGCAGCCGCGTCAATTCAACGGGCAGAATGTCGCCGCGTATCGAATCTACAGGGATAACAAACTCGTTTCAACAGAGTATATTGGCCATAATTACAAATATGATACGGTTTTCACATGGGAAGACAAAAATGTAGAAGCCGGTGAAGAATACACTTATTACGTTCGCGCGCTGCGCATGGCGCGGAGCTTATCAGGGACCTTCCTTTTTGACGAGCCGGTCCTGCGGAACCGTAATTCCCATGCGAACCTATCCAATTCAAGCATCGCGCTTGATGACAATGAGGGCAGCTCCTCTGAACATATAACGGTCTCTGCAGCGAGTAGCAGCTCGCCGAGGATTGGCGATGGAGAATGCCATATACTAATGCAGGCATTCCATTGGGGCAGTTGGAATGAGAAGTACTTGTACAAGAATTTATTGACGCATGTGGACGAGATCGCATCGAATTTCATTGATACCGTTTGGCTGCCGCCGGTTTCTCATTCAGTTGACCATCAGGGGTATTTACCGTGTCAGTGGTATAAATTGGATACGCACTATGGAAAGGAGGCTGATTTGAGAAAGCTGGTTTCAAGTTTCAAAAAGAAGGGGATTGGGTGTATGGCGGATATGGTTTTGAATCATCGATGCGCCAGCGAGAAGGGAATGGACGGCAATTGGACCGAGTTTGTTAATCCGAATTGGTCGCACTGGGCAATATGCAGAGACGCACAGCAGCCTGGCGGAACGGGAAATTTGCAAACAGGTTCGAAGAAAGACGCGCGCATGTTTTTTTTTTGTGGCTGATTTGCTTACTTGCGGTTGTCATGTGTTGTGTGCCTTGTTTCGTCTGGATTGGGGTCCCGCGATCATCAATCGGGGATGGCGCAAAGCTTTTATTGCTGCAAGCGGCAGCTGTGTGTATAGGTTGATCAATCCTGTAGGACCAAATGGATCGAACTAGTGAATGTCAAGCATTTCTCGTTAGGCGCGGCAATCAATGAGTCCTTCAGCATTATCGACAATATGATCTCCAAATCAACGGATAGCGAGCAGCCGGCTTCGTCCTCGATGCCGCAAGAAGAATATGACATGAACAATTCAGTTTTAAATTATGCACTTCCCACGACCATGGCCGCCCCACCCGCTTCTACGTTTTTCCTTCGTTTTTGGTTTCGAACTGGTTTTTCTGTTTGGAAATGGAATAGTTTTTCGAATGAATATGCATTTTTTCTGACCAACATTTTTCATTGCAGGCGTGTCATGTCCATATTCGCCAGACATCGACCACAGCAACCCGCAGATCCAATCCGATGTCGTCAAATTTTTGAATTTTTTGGTTGACGACATCGGTTTTTCATCATTTCGTTTTGATTTTGCCGTTGGTTTTGCCGCGCATATACAAAGGAGTTACGTCGCACGAAGCAAGAACGTATTTTCTGTCGCTGAATATTGGCATGGTGATTCCCGTGTTTTGCAAAATTACATAAATGCTACCAGCGGTCAAATGTGCGTCTTTGATTTTTCCCTGTACTACATTTTAAAGCGATGCATCGCCACTGATACCTACAGTGAAATCACACCAAATTTATGCGGGGTCATCGGCGTGGATTCACTCCGCGCTGTTACATTTGTAGAAAATCACGACACAGCTCATCTCGATTCACCTACCAATGAAAACACCGGTTCCTCCTCTCAAATTCTATCCGCCTACGCATTCATCCTCACCCACCCCGGTAATCCATGTCTATACTGCGAGCACCTTTACGACAACAAGAATTCAAAAGAAGTTGAACAGATGCGCGAGACCATATTCAGCTTATGCAGGATACGAAAGGAGGCTGGTATACATGCTGGTGTAAGTGTGGATGTGAACCAAGCGCGGGAGCATTTGTATTGTGCGGTCATACATGGGAACAAGCAAAAGGTTGCTTTGGAATTGGGAAGTGAGGTTTGGCATCCGTCGCAATTGAACGATACTCGTAGTTGGCGAGATCACCCCGACATATGTAATGAATCTCTCTCTCCATGTTTTTATTTTTATTTAATTTTGCCTCAAGTCATTTTTTGTTTTGTGTTTTAGCGGGGACCAATTTTGCTGTATGGATTTGCAAATGATTTTTTCAAGGTCAGCCTTTGATATTTTGAATTCAAACGTTTTGTGCGGAAATTTACATGTTTTGCGAGGTTTGGAATAGGACTGAAGTTGGGCAAGTCGCGCCAATGCTGCCCGAGTTCTCTGAGCCCTTCTTTTCCCCAAGTGCCCTCGCTGTACAGAGGTAGTCTGTGATTAGATTACACGTCGTCACTTGATTATTTACCACAAACACATACCTCGTTTGTAGCAGAGGTTTTATTTTATTAGCGGACAACGTTATGTCAAACTTACCATATCGTTATTAGCGGCGAAACATTCTCATCTATTGAGGTTTGTGAGTTGTAGAGATTGAACACGTCTGTTAGAGTTTGAGAAATTGAAACAGTAAGTGCTCAGATTGTAGTTTTGTCAGATGTGTAGTTTGTTGCAAATATTTATTAGCGGATTTTCTATTACATATTATGATTATATACAAACATTTGTCGTTCTTGTATCTGTGTGTTTAAACAGTGACTGTACTCTTCAGTCGCTTGGCTCGGGCCGAAACCACCACCAAAACTTTTTTCACCAGATAATTTTTCTACTCTTATTATTATACACCACACAACTTTTTTATTACAGGCGGTAATTATCAATTAATACCTAACCACACGACACACATATACCTTCACTTCTACTCTTTTACTACTAATTCAATCCATAACAAACATTAAATCGAAATTTAATCAACAACGGGTATTCAAATTGCGGAAATAATAGTAATACAATGACGGAGTTTGCTTCCCCAGCGTTTCACTCACCCAAAAACCATGAATTTAACGAAGGAATTGAGCCACCACTCGTTGAAGAACCACCAAGTTTAGTCGATGCTGTCATAACCACAGCAGCATCAACGCATGTCTTTGCAGTGCCTGACCCTGTGAAGAAAATCGATAGTTTTACTGGCAGTGCACCCGACCTTGAGAGAAATTTTAGCGTAATTTCTTTCATTTTCTTTATTATTTAAATGTAATTTAATTGTA
>JACLAD010010860.1_pt1 | contig 22083 bp, 15 predicted proteins | sample 8027901 | NCBI WGS metagenome assembly JACLAD01 (sample SAMN15725071, study PRJNA655200) | protist metagenome | isolation source: fluorescence activated cell sorting (FACS) single amplified genomes of... | place: Spain: Blaines Bay Microbial Observatory, Mediterranean Sea | collected 2016-07-05 | reverse complement strand
TTATCGAGTTAGGATGCACGCCGGATTTCAAGAACATGAAATGGATAACGAGGAAAAACAAACCGTTTTCACTTCCTGAAGATTTGCAAGACGTAAGCGGGGAGCAGGAGGAAGTTGAGATTGCTTTATCATTGCATACCGAAACTGAGCAGTGCAGCCCGCTTGAGGAAGCAGAACGTATTGTATTGGACATGCAGAAAGGTTTGTCCGCGGCAGAAGCGACGCTGTCCCAATCAGATATCGGTTTACCGTTGGTGATGTTTGAAACAAGGTTGGAGGTCGCGCAGAAAGGTTTGTCCACGGCAGAAGCGACGCTGTCCAAAGCAGAGACCATTGCTCAAGCTGCGAGAAATATGCATTATGGCGCGCGTCAAAAAGTAGCACTTCGGGTATTGGACGCGCAGAAAGATTTTTCCGCGGCGCAAGCGAAGGTGTCCGAAGCAAAGGCCAATTTACAGATGGCGATTTCATATCAAGAAGCGGTGCGGTCAAAGGACGCTCAAATAATCACAGACGAAGAGGGAGAAGCATTTGCACAAAGTTCAAACCTGCGAAACACATTGAAAGAACAAACGGCCGGAGCAGATGAGGCATCCAAAATAAAAGACTCGCGGCATAAGGTATTTTTTTATTTTGGTCTTAAAATTTCTGAAAGTTGAAAGTTTCACGTCTGAAATCATTTTCAAATTTGTTTGAACAAAAAATTCATTTTGATAACATGGATGATTCAGAATTGTTTTTTTGCAAGGCTGCAAAATCTGCACATGAGCCAGAGGAAGCAATAGCCGCGGCGAAGGTGCTTGAGAAGGCCCATCATGCCAAGGTAATTACAAGCAGCATGGCTAATGATGGTAAAATCGCAGCATATCAATGGTGGCGATTGGATAAGATTCTAGACGATTTCTGCGCGCATCATTTTGGTGAGTATAGACCGACAGAGGAACAAGTTCTTGCTATGGTGAATGATGATTGGTGGTCGCGTGAACACGATGGTAAGGCTAGTGTCATCATTGATCCCGCTCTTTACGATCGGCAGGCCTATGATGATGTTGAATGGTGGCCATTGCACAAGATTCTGGACCATTTCAATACCCACCATTATAACGATTACAGACGATCAGCGGCGCAATTTGTTGCCATTTCGAATTATTACTGGTCTACGCATGAGCACGATGGTAGAATTATTGATCCCGCCCTTTATGATCGCGCACGTAAAAATGGACGCAATGATTATTCAGAAGACATGGACGCACTCCGTGTTTTGGAAATTGCTGAAGATTTAGAGAACCCATATCAGGAAGGTACCTCACCGGTGTTGATTGTTGGAACGAGAGCGTCTCCAGCGTCACTCACGAAAATGTTTGCGCCGTTGACCGGATCTGAATATCCCTATGGTGTGTACATTATTCCCGCTCCGGCGCGTGGCGTACAGGAAGAAACACAGGACAGCGGCATCACGGTGGCGCGCGGGCATGTGCTGGAGGGTTCCGGGCAGTTGGAAATGTTGGATGGAAAGATGTTGCTCCATGACGATTTAACGATACCGCGCGTTTTGGTGCCCCTTTTGAATCACGTCATCGTTTTTGGTAAGATGTACGAGCTTTCGACTGGCGCTAGCTGGCCCGGTCAAGACGAATACAATCGTCTTCTTCGAGAGCAATCTCCGGTGGCAAGTCATATCGCCTGGGTATATTCAAGGAATTTCAAAGGCACAGACAAGCGCATGCATTTCGGCCGCGATGATCCACACCAGCATTTGCGCGACGATCCTCACCAGCACTGGCGCGCTTACCAGTACATGCTGTCCAAAGCAGAATCGTATGGAAAATGGGTAGCCTGGACAGCGACGGATGTGGACATGGTGTTTGAGGATGTTGAGCAACTTGTTACGTCTGATTTTGACATGGATTTGAAACTTTTTTGTGTCCTTGGACGTCCTCCGTTAGAGAAACTTGACAGCTCTCGCGTGCGAAACATTGCCAACGCGTATAAGCAGTATCTGAACGATTGCACGGTCACGCACGATGATTTCTTCGCCTCGCTCGATCGAACGCAAGCGCCTGACGGCACGTGGTTGCAAGAGGAAAAGTCAAGTTCCGCGGATGCTCAAAAAGAAGTGATCGATGAGGTTATATCAAGTGTAAATGCCTCATCGGGAAAAATACAGCTGGATGGAGATGTAGATGTTTCGAAATGGCTGAAAGCTGTTGAGCCAATTGTCAAAAAAATCTGCAGGGAGAATTTCCGAGTGACAGCAGAGCGATCCAGGACGTGGCATCCGACAAAGGAACAAATCTTGTCTGCCTTGGACGACAATTGGCAGGGTTTTGAATCATTGAAGACCGGCGAATCACCCATCCGAGTCATGTTACATTCTGAAGGGAAGGGGTACGGTCTTCTGTCGGAAGCTTTGAAGCCAAACACGCTGGCCGACATCCTGGACGGTGCGAGAGATCCTCCGATCGATCAAGAATGCATTCCCGACGAGAATCCATTGAGCGCATACCGAGATGTCCTGGACCCCGAAGTTGCCAACGTGCTCCGAAAGGAATACCATCAGTTTCTAAAGCGATTTCCTTGGTGGGAGAAAGTCGAAGGTGGGTATCTCTTCCTATCCGACTTGCATGCTTCTCAAATGCTGAAGAGCAGAGGACAAGTTCGTGACGCTCGGAAATTTAATCGGTTCGCCGCGCAACCCAAAGGTTTTGGTCGTGTGGCTAGTGACAAAACTTATTCTGCCCACGAGATACGCGACACAACCAAGCCTACATACCGCATTATGTTGCGCAGCTTGGAAGATGCATTGGTCGCATGTCTTAAACAGAATGGCATAAACATTACACGGTTCTCTGATGTTGAAAAACGGAAAAAGTTGAGATATCTTAGGCTTAATTCCGATGGCCGTGTCATTTACGATATTCGTGCAGCCGAGTCCGAAGAGGAAATGCTTCTGAGGGAACCACAATGGACAGATCTTAAGCCCGGTGTCGACGCATATGACGGTCTGCATGATTCCAGTTATTTATTCCATCCAAATTACAGTCACGCAGTCCAGAGCCCACAAACACCCGCCTCGAATTCCGGTGAGAGCCCAGGAACACCTTCTTCGGATTCTCCTACAGAAGATGAATTTCTCGAATTTGAATTTCATTGGGGTCTCCTACCGACGCTGAGGCAAATAAAACTTGATCCCCACCGTTATCGCGGCTACTCTGGTATACGTCTGAAGGTTGACCACAAAGTACCAAAGGTCACCTTATTGTTATTCTTACACCTCAGCGTCCATTTTCAAATGGATCAGCTACTCGTAAAGGATTGGCCAGGGCGGGAACAATACAGACGTCTTGTAGACGAGCAACACCCGGGGGCAAGGCATATTGCGTGGGCGTATTCTCAGGTCTTCGATTCCAACTCAAGCTCTTATCGATTTATCTCCGACAAGTATGAAAACACGTGGTCAGGGCCCGAACCGGTTCCGTTGGCAGAGCTTGACGGTAACCGCATTGCAAATATTGCTAGGGCATATGATGGTTACTTACTTGCTCGTAAAACGCATAAAAATTTCGCCTGGCGTAGTAAGTCTTGCGCTGCGCCGCATGCGGCCACAACACCACGGAACTCGTCGTCCACAGATCCAATGGACGAAATGGATGGAAAGGCAGAGAAATCAGATTCTACTATACACAGAAAGGCAGGGGATGAGTATCGTTGGATGGCAGTCGGTGATATTAGAGATGTCGTCGGCGACATCGATTTTGCCGAGCGGCCGAACGAAGTAATCAGGCACTTTTTAGCGAGCAAAAGCAGATGTGAGTTCATGTTCTGTTCAGAAGATGAAATCGATGAAATCGCAGCCATATACGCACAAAGCAAGCAGGTAGATATCGCAGAGGCATTAGAATTAATAAGAAAGGTCTTTCATGATAACCTTACTCCATTTGAAGAATTCGACCACCAGGATGATGTCATTACAAGATATAAGAAGCTTGCTGTCTTGCTGCATCCGGACACATCCCTAAGATTTGAAGAGTATCAATGGCATCGTGCAGACGCTATATTCAAACAGCTGGGAGTGCTCAAGGACCAAGCTATTAGTGGTGCATCTTCTGCTCCACGGTCCAAAGAACGACGTGCGGCAAATGATGAGGCAAAGAAACAGCAAAAGATGCAGGACACATTGAACCATATGATGACGTCACCACAAGATGGAGTCGACGATGTTTTTGCAAATCTCGATTACGATTTGATTGACCAATTGTGGGAGCAGATGTACACCGTCAACCGGCAGAAGCTGAATTTGCCAAATGAGGGATTTGATTTTGAAGACTATGCCGACCACGGTTGGGACCCGCAACACATGCCGAGCAGCCAACCGGCTCGGGAAGCCATTACTCTGGAACCGCTTGAGCAGGACTCTCTTGCAGTCACGCCTGTGGTCGAGAAAAAAGATGCCGTCAGACAAGCAACAGGAAACAACCGTCCTAGTGTGATTCCTCAGACGACTCACACGTCAAGTGAATCATCAGTGGAAGACGAAGAGGAGTGTATTTCGGAAAGCGTAGCTGAGTCCGTGCCGTCAAGAGAAAATAGAGCAGTTGGGGTCTTGCCAGAGGACCAACGGTCGTCTGCTCACCAGCCTTCAACAAAACAAAGTGCAGACGGCCCGCCTGGCAGTCCATTGCATGAATTTGACGAATCTCAGTCCGCAGAAGAATCAACGGAGGATGGATGTTCTGGCGAGGATTGTGGGGAGGATGTAATGATTTCTGACAGGATCAAATCTGCCGCATCGCTTCTGGCTTTGGTTCAGTTGATTGCTGGTTCATCTTCCGGTATCCCAAACGAAGTTCGGTACGGATACCCCATCAGCTCTAATGAAGACGCGGATCAGATTTATCGGCACGCTGATGAATTATTGCGAGTAGCACATGAAGCTGAGCGAAGGGATGCTCTATTGCTTAGCATTAAGGAGCATTTGGATGGTCTCGCTCGGCATCTGCTCGAAACGGATTATTTCGATAAAAATGACGCGGAGATTCAAAAAGCAGCATTTGTTGCCTGGAGGACGCCGTTGTCCGTCGCCTCAGCAGCTGATGATAATTGGGACGATATTCGTGATTCGTGCACGTTCAAAACATTTACTAGCAAGTGGTCTGAGCAATTTGATGCAAACGATCCGAACCTTTCCAACCATAGAGGTGAGAGCATCCTCATGTATTGCATCGCTGCCGGCGATAGTAAATGTGTGCAGCATCTAATCACCAAAGACGCTAACATCCGCGCAAAGGATCTACATGGTAGATCGGTATTGATGATCGCAGCCGCCAGCGCGGATGAAAAAATATTCAAAATGATTTTACATGCGCTAGACGATGGAGTTTCTACCTCTTTTGTGCAAGTTGTTGCCCCCGCCGATTTAAACGATACCGATTCAAAGGGCTGGTCGGCATTCAATTACGCAGTCGCAAACGACAACATTTCGGCGGCCACGCTACTCCGCGCCGCAACTGCCGCCATCGCCAATCGTGACATGTTCAACCTCACACCAACCCAATGGACAGGTCTATCAAACAACCCGCAAGCTTTAAGAAATGTGATCAATCCTATTGTGCCTGCAGCAGGAGGAGGAAGTGTTCACCCGTTTAGGGGAGTCATTCCAGCGCAAGCGCAACCCGGTGGTATTGTCTCACGTGCCAAACGCGCAGTTGTTCCTGGCCAGAAAAGTTCTATCGCTAGTGCACGGAATCCTGCTGGTGATCAGCATAATGCAAGACCAAATGTTTCGGTTGATGATAAGTCGGGATTATCTCATGCATTTGAAACCGTAGAAAATTTCCCCCGAGCGCATTGGCCGGATGGTTTGACGCATGTAAATGATGTACAGGTGCAGGGGTTCAGTTGGAAGAAGCAGCATGTTTTCTACTTTGAATCTGGCGCAACGGATGATATGATTCAATCAGCCGCATTCAGCGTGGCCACCGTTTCAGATAATTCCAAGAATAATCAGTTCACACCAAACAAGCCGTCTTTTACATTATGGCTCAACACCCTATCATCATGCGGTAAAATCACATACGTACCCTACCATGGTGTAAGGGTGAATCAGCATGTTGTTGATTGCGCGGTAAAGAAACTATCAAAGGATCAGCTCAAATCGGTGAGTAGGTATTTAGATGCAAAGGTCCAGCGTGGTACAAAGAGTGTGTTGGAGTGTAATTATGAAACGAAGTTTGCAGGCTATGGTCAAGAGGTCGTGGCAACCGATTGCCATTGGAAGATGTATGTCACAACACATAATTCCTCATCCGAACGCTTTCGAACCGACCTGGACTACTCCTCCCGTAAGGATTTCCAGAACTATCTGAATGGGTACGTACCAGACACTTCCCTAGTACAGACCAATGACGAGGGGAAGGATCTTGGTGGGATTCTGCACGGTAGAGAATTGGTTGGCAGAGGTGGAGTTGGGTTTCTGATGGATGGTGAGTTTCAAGTTTTGGATGGGAACGATTTTGTTGATCAGTACAAATCAAAGCCAGATAGCTTGACTTACTGGATTGGACACACATGGCGGGACGGTTCCTGCATCATTCCCATCATGCATCTAGCCATGGTTGTGTTGACTCTGTTATATCTATTTTACAGGTTTATCATAGGTAGAAGGGCTGCGGCGGCATTTGCATTCACGCGTGAGCAGAGTTGCTTGTCTACTTTGATGAGAAGCCGCAATAAAAACTCTTGCGGAATCGGACCGGATGATATGATGAGAGTTACGCCGTTATCTAGATCATACGTCGGTGTCATCCTACAAGTGTTATGGTTGCTACTCATTGCGACTACCTTTGTGATATTATATTTCGTGCAGTATAAGGGTTGGTACCCAGCGGATGATAGGACCGGGTCGAAATTATATGGGTATCTGTTATTGGTATGTGTTGCGTTTGAGGCTGGTGTGTTTGCAATTGCGTGTTATCACGGCTGGGTAAGGTCAGTTGCTTTAATTGCAGTCGAGGACGGTGCAAAATCAACCCATGTCTTGGTTGAAATCATGGCGCCAGTTGCTGGGTCTGAAGCCGCGGTAAACCAAGCGACATGGGCCGCTATGGCAGCTGACCCAGAAACGAAGGAGGACCGTGCGTTCGTCAAACGACAGAAGCAGATCGAGAGGTTGACAGGCGAGGCCAGCTTGGTAAATGAAAGCACACCCTTAAACCCTTGTGTGGGGGTTGGCACGCTTACAGACGTAAGCACAAGAAGTCAAACCATCCACCGACCACAGCTCATCACCCGTGCGGAACCGCCAGCCTTCCAGTCCCAACCCCTCCCCAAGCTGGCAGAAGCTTCGGACCGCGATGAGCCTATTGACCCAGACCAATTGGTCATTATTAATACAATGATTTTACCAGTTGAGACGAGGATGGTGCAAGACGATGACAAGATGATCGAGATGCATCGGTTCATCCATGGCGGTGTACCGCATGTCTGGAATGCAGATTTCCATTTCTTTGAACCATACGATTTCGAGCGGGAAGCAATTCGCTTTGCACACATGCGCTTACGCAGCGGATTGCCCTCTACCTCTGTCAAATATCGAAGATTCTTTACTGGTCAATGCTCAATATCTACGACTAAACGTACATCAAACTACATCAACGCGACGGTGAAAACTATGTCAACTCCCTATGTTCTGATTGCTGTCTTCAGTGTGCTATTTGTCGCGCCGAGGTTTGACGTCTACTATTTTGTATCTCTAATATTGGTCATCTGCTGTATCATTGCAATGATGTTTGGTAGGGCAAGGCGAGATTCCTCGGCCAAGGCAGAGGATGAGAATATCAACGGAGTCAAGGTGATCAGAAATCGAACTACAGAATGGCTGCCAGCAGATGAACTTGTAATTACAACAAAAAATAGTCAAAAATATCAAAATGATTCCTTTTTCTATTGATAGTACGGCATCATCATTTTTTTTGAGGTTCCCGGTGACATAATTTATTTGTCGAATGACTTGATCGTCCCGTGTGATTGCGTCGTGCTCGTGAACGGGGTGATCGTGCAAGAGCAGAACCTAACTGGTAGCATCGCCCCGATGGACAAATATCCCATCTCTGATGTAAAGCGTGATAAGGACAAGATGCGATTATATCCTCACAACCGCGTGTGGGCAGGTAGCAAAATTCTACATGCGAGCCAGCGAAGCATCGCCGTGGTCACATCAATCGGCACGAAAACGCAGAAGGGGCATATGCTTCAGCCGTTGCTTGCACAATTACCAATCAAATCGGTATCCGATAGATTAAGAAGGGATGCTAGCTTCGTGTTAGCATTTATAGTAGTGATATATCTATCCATGTGGTTAGTGCGGGCGTGTTATTTTGCGGTTCATTCATTTGCGAATGATGGGTTGGACGTTTCCTGGCATGTGCAAGGATTGGTGACAATGGCATTCATGGCGGAGGATTTTGTTTACAATGAAATCATTTGGATTTGCTTCGATCTCGGATTGGTACATTTAAATTCATGAGATTTTATCAAAAATTATTGAAGGCAAACATTCTTTTTAATGATATTTAATGACTTATTTGTCAGGTATTACTGCCTTGGTTTGTATCCAGAGAGATCTACCGTCGTAGACTACGCGAGCAAGCAGGGATCCAATGCCACAGCCTACGCGCTCTACCAACTGCAGGTAGAGTAAATGTCGTGTGCTTCGATAAAACATCTACCCTTACTAGCAGTGAAATGACGTTAATTACCATCATCCCAGCGGATAAAACGATGTTCCGTGAACCGATTGATGTTGCAAATAATACATTCCAATGTACCAACGAGCTAGTAGAGGTTGGGCTCGCTTGTTGCCACTCTGTCAGATGTACGCCGGATGGTAATTTAAGCGGCAGCAGTATGGAATTATCAATGGTGAGGACGAGTGGGTATACGATAAATAACCAAGAGATGTACGGGCAAGCGCATATCTTGCCGCCGAGTGATTGGTGCAAAAACGGAGAGGTTATTGAAGTTATCCATACTATTTGTTTCGATGCAAATGATGGGCTTAGTGGAGTCATCGTTCAGCACGGTGAGAATCTCCTGCTGTTTGTAAAGGGCAGCTTGAGTAGTATCTTGCTGCTCACTGATCATTCGTTTGATAAAGATAGAGCGCAGGAAGTAGAAAATGAACATTTGTCGAATGGTAAGTATGGTATTGCATTAGCAGCGAGGCAGCTTGGTCCTGACGTACTGCAGAAGATCAGGAAGGTGCCAAGAAAACTGCTGATGGATGATTTGCAAATGGTTGCATATCTAGTCTTTGAAAACGAGCTTAAACCCGATTCCGCAGAGATAATCAATAATCTGCATGCCGCCCACGTATCCACAATGATGTCGTCTGGTGATCATATACACACATGCCTACACGTGGCCAGGGAAGTTGGCATCCTACCCAGCAACACGTCTACGTACGTGCCTACTCTTATTGGAGACGTGCATTTAAGATCCAAAAGCAAGGAGAAGGCGAGAAAAAATTTGAATGATGACCGATTTGTAGTCGGGGATGAAGTAGGGGATTGGTGTTCATCCTCCGCGGTTGAAGATGATCATGGTTCCGTTTCTGATGATGCTTCGGTTGATCAATCGCAGGACATGATACCGCATACGGTTGTGTGGCGCAATGCGCAGACCAATGAGATGGTGCATGAATCATTCGTTCTCGAGGCCTTGTCAGGTGAGGTTCACATCGCTCTGACGGGCGCGGCATTCTGCCGGCTTGATCAACGGCAAGTTCTCGCCCAAGCATCCTCCACCGTTGATGCTAATCTATTCCAGCGGATCTTACCCAATTTACGTGTCTGCGCACGTATGAGTCCAGCGGACAAAGCCCGTTTGGTTGAAATACTGCGGTTAGAAGGGCAGGTTGTTGGCTTCTGCGGGGATGGGTGTAATGATGGTCCTGCCGTGCGCACTGCCGATGTCGGCATTGCCATGATCGGTGACGATGACATCTCCTCCGTTGCATCATTCTCCAGCACCAAACCATCTATCAGTATCGTACACGACATCATCCGCTACGGCCGGTCCTCGCTCACCAACAGCATTGCAATCCTTTGTTTTGGGGTTATCCAGGTGTACTTGTCGACATATGGAAGATTGATCATGGAAGGGAGTAGAGGGGTGTTACATTCCAGCATGTTACTTCGAACGGATACGGTGCGAAGCATCCTAATGATTGTTTTATGTTTGTTGATAACCTGCGCACCCATCCAAGCTACCATCAATCCGGCCAATTTCAAGCGCTTCTTCAGCCTATCAAGTATAATCTGGCTGTTCACCCAACTGATCATTTGTTTTATTGCATGCCTCATTCTTGGTTTTGCAGTGTTCAGTAATTCCATGATTGAGGATGTTGATTGGATGAGGGGTAATGGGTTTACAAGGTTGTATCGTATGAAATTACAGACGGCGGAAAATGTAGTGGCATGTCTATTCACCATATGGTATTTGTGCACGTTTACTTTTTCTGCAATATTTACATACAATCGCTGGAGGTCCTACACAAGTTTATTCGTATTAATCATTGGCGGTATCATCAAAGTGTTGGTATTGTTACTTTTATGGGCTGGACCGTCGACAGTCAGTTGTTGGGTCGGAATAAACTGTGATAATAGTCATGCGTATGACTTGACGGGAGAGTGTTTGTATGGCAAGGATTTGTTCTCGCTGAATAGGAAGTTGGGCGATGATTTTTATCTACCGTTGCCAAATGGTGACTCGCGATGCCGATTTTATCAAGGGGACTTGCCAACTGGAGTAAAACTCCCGGATGGGATGAAGATACATGCGGTATTTGGTAGGGACGTTTGTACCGGTCCGAACAATTGTTTATCGAATGAGCAGCGTTGGCAGGCCACTATAGTTTTTGTTGCGTGTTCATTTGTCAGCTGGGTGGCGTCATTTAGCATTACCTTGTCTTTCAGGCAGAGGCAAACACGCACGAACACGAATTAATGTTTGGTCAATGTGACCAAATTCGTTTTTGATTTTTCATGTTTCAGCATCTTGTCGTGGTCGTCGTTTTTTTTTTGCATGTGGAAACATATTCATTTTGGTTGTTATGCGCATGCCGTGTCAACATAAGTTTGAATGAGACGTTCAAGGGGGTCACCACCGTAGCTGGTAGGATCATGCACGGAGACAGTGGCGACAAGACCAGGACCACGCTTTTGATGGAAATTTATCCGGACGTGGGTTGCATGTGTTTGCGCGTTGAAATTTGAAGTTTCACGTCGTAGAAGGTCTAGTTCTAGTTTAGGCATGATGCTTTTTTGCTTTTAGTGTGCTTTGCGTGTGTAGTTTTGGTTGAAATGATGATATGTTTTATTTTTCGAATGATTTTGTTTTTTTTCATGTGATTTTGCATGTTTTTTTATTTTCTTTTTTTATTTGAGTGTGCTTTGCATGTATACTATTGATAGACATGATTATCTGAATTATTTTGCAAGTGATTTTGTTTTCTTTGGCTTGATTTTGTATATATTGTTTGTTAATTTTTAATTTTCTTCTTTGTTTTGGGTGTGCTTAGCATGCCTAGTGTTGATAGACATGATGATATGTTTTATTTTGCGAATGATTTTGTTTTTTTTGTGATCTTGCGTGGATTATTTGTTTGATTTTTGTTTTTTTTTCGATTTATGTTCAACAGCATCTATTTTTTCAGTGTTGTTGCATGTAGAAAAGTATATTAAACGTGCGTGTTAATGATGTTCTTTTCTATTTTTTTGTCTGCTGATGAATATGTTTGATTTCATTGCTTGCCTATGTTATCGAATGATTTTTTATTTTATTTTTGTGCCGTATGTTTTATTTGAATAATGAATTATTCGTTTCACATGATGATATATTTTTTTCGCGAATGATATAGTTTTTTTGTGATTTTGCATTTTTTTTCATGGATTTTTTGATTTTTTCGTGTGATGATGAGCAGCAGCCATTTTTGCAAGTGTTGTTGCATGTAGAAAAGTAGATGAGATGTGCGTGTAAATGATTTTCTTTTTCATTTTTATTTATTCGAGTTACTTTTCAATTTCGTTTCATCATTTTGCATCATCACGTTGAAGGATCATTTATCTACTTTTTAATTGTTTTTTTAATCTAATTATTTACTATGTTGCGTTTACTTATTTGTTTTTTCGGTTGCTTGTCACTTGCGGTGGGACTTGCCATTGGTTCCGCCGCATCGCAACAGGAAGTGAAAGTGTCACATGATTGGTCTCCGTCCTTGAGAGGTATTGGTTTGCAGACGTTCTATAATAACAAGAGGTGGTCCAAAATTTTTGGGGAACGAAAAAAGGAAATTCGTGACTTGATTCAGCTGCCATCTTTTCAGCATGATATTCAGAAAAGTTTTTCGATTATGTTTGATTCCGCGTATTACAAGTATGGTGACAGATACACACCGATCATTCCTGATGAAGTTTTATCCTATGTTGTTGAAAAAACATGCAAAAACTTCAGATATATTGAAAAGCAGAAGGCTTGTCGCAACATTCGCACCGAAATCTTGAAGCGACTACCTCCTAAATCCTGAACCCTTATTTTTTGGGATTTTTTTTTCATTTGTTGTTGCATGTAGAAAAGTACATTAGATTAGATGTGCGTGTGAATGATTTTCATTTGATTTTTTATTTTCTTTGTGTGCAGTGTTTAATGAGTCTTTATTGCATGCTTTTCATGCCCAATGATTTTTTTTATGATGTATGAATTTTCGTTTCATTTCGTGCGTGCGTCTATTTTGATCATCAGGACCCAATAATTATCTATTGATTTACTTTCAAAGTTTTACAACTTATTTTTATTTTGCAACAACCTTTATTTCGATTATTTTCATCATGAAAAGCGTGTTATTTACAAATATTGTTTCCTCGGCCTTGGCCCTTACAAATTCATATTCGGAAAGGGAATTATTGTACGCTCTGAATGCGGTTGATGGAAAATGCTACAGCGAAGCGGACTGGCCGTCGAATGGTGTGAACGCCGGTATGAGACCGGGGAACAAAACCTATTGTCACGATCAAGCCGAATCGAATCTGTCTGTTTTTTGTCGTTACTATTGGGGCCTGAACAATACTGCAACTTGTGATGTGCCATGTATGCAATGTGGTTTCATGGGCTTTGACAGTGTTCGGTGTCCACTAAACAACGACCAATGTAACAAAGATCCATGGAAGGGCACGGCATTGTCCTGCAACCTCGGTTATACCTTGACATACGGGCAGTGCCAGTTGGCCGCTTATTCGTACTGCGATGCAGGTACCTGTATCGTCAAAAACGCGACCAGCATCCCGACCGATGGCAAATTCAAGTATCACCAAGGTGACAAATGCGGCGATGAAACATGCGAATTGTACAATCTGAATGTGGCTGATGGAAAATGCTACCGCGAAGCAAATTGGCCGTCAGACGGTGTGGGCGGCGGAAACCCCGCAAAGGACGACGAAAGCTCTTGTGATCTCCAAAAGGTGTTATTGGGTCCATTTTGCCAGGCGAACGTTGATAAACATGCCGCAACTTGTGATGTCCCATGCATGCAGTGTGGCTTTGACAATCTCAATTGTCCAAACACCACTCAATGTCACAACAACCAGTATTGGAACGCCACGGCAACGTCTTGCGATGCTGGATATACCCTCACAAAAACCGGGCGATGCAGCAAGCCGGAAAAGGAGGCGTTGTCCCCCACGAATTTGAGTTCGGAAAAGGAATTATTGTATACTTTGAATGCGGTGGATGGAAAATGTTACAGCGAAGCGGACTGGCCGTCGAATGGTGTGAGCGGCGTTATGAGGCCGGGAACCAAGGCCCATTGTTACGATCAAGCCGAATCGAATCTGTCTGTTTTTTGTCGTTACTATGGGGGCCTGAATAATGCTGCAACTTGTGATGTACCATGTATGCAATGTGGTTTTATGGGCTTTGACAGTACTCGCTGTCCACTAAACAACGACCAATGTAACAAAGATCCATGGAAGGGTACGGCAACGTCTTGCAACCCCGGGTATACCCTGACAAACGGGCGGTGCCAATAATGGCCTATCTCTCCTTTATTCCGTCAAAGATGCAGGTTCAGTGACCATCCTGCACACGTTTCATTCATCATCATGAAATATATTCTTTTGGGGACGGCGTCAGTTCATCTGATTTGATGAAGTGCGCGAGTCAGCGTTAATTTTTGGAAAATGTAAGTCAAGTTACATGCGAAATCGAATGCACATGTGCATTCATACCATTGACTATTTTTTGGAAGCAAGGTCATTTTTCCTTGATCAATCTTTTGGGTTTTCATTCATATCGGTTTGTTTTTCGTGCATTTGATTTAGTGGATAGAGAAGATGTTTGACTAGGCTAGATTCACACAAATTCAAAAAGATGATGTTCCGAATACGTATTTTTTTAAGTTAGCAATGATTATACTATTAATTCAAGAAATAATGATCCAAAAATTATTTGAATAAAAAAATATTTCAATGGCAACATTGGAATATATGAAAAACGATTCATCGCATCGATGAAATTGATATTAGCATGAGGTGTAGATGAGAAAATTCCAAATTCTAAAATACGTTTTGCATACGCACATTTCAAAAATAGTATTATTGATTATTTAATTATTTCACGGAATAATGATCCAAAATTCTAAAATATATATTTGAATGGTATCATTCAAATATATCGAAAACAATCGATGCGATTGATATTATCCATGCGTTTCTCTGGAAACATTTCAATTAAAATATCTCCGTGGTCAAACTTCAATATTTTTTACGATTATATTTTTTGATTCAAGCCAACTACTATCACAAGCCTTCATTTTGGAAAAGAACAGTTATCGTTTTTTTTTATAATGTATTCTAAAGCAGTTTTGCTTGGCTGCATCGCAGCATCAACTACTCTGTTTTTCGGTTGCAAAGACGAGAAGCAAAACGGTGGACCGGACAATGAGAATCCAGGAAACCAAAATCCAAATCCTGGAAACAAAAATCACAAACCAGCAACTCAAAATCACCCGGCTGGAAACCAGAATCAACAACAAAACGATGTTGTCGTCCAGCCAGACAATCCTGTTGCTGCCCGAGGTACAATTATGCAAAATTGAAAAAATATTTTATTTTAAACGTTTCAAGTCTTTTTGCATTGATTTTTTTGCAGTTGTTCAAGGAAAAGTGATCAAATGGACCGAAGGAGGACAGAAATTCGGAAAATGGGCGGTCGATTTCAATGGGGACAAATTCTTCATCAAGCAAAACGGCGCAAAGCGCCAACAAGGCCGAATCATCAAAGTGCAAGATATGGATTTTGAAATACATTTATTTTGCAAACTCAGCCAAATATTTTGAAAATTAATTGTTTCAAATGTTGCATGTTTTGACATCATGTGTTTACTTTGTTTTGGAGGTCGGCGGTCAACCAACACAGGAAACGCATGTGTATTGGGTGTTTGACAAGCCCACCGGTGACCGTGTGAAAGAATTTCTCGAAGGCAAAGGAGTGAAAGGTCTAATCATCAACATTTGGACCGTCACCAACGTGAAAAACAAAAGGCACTACCAAAATCCAGATTTCGGCGAGGCGGAACTAGCACTACGACGTAAACTCCGTGAAGGCTTGGGTCGCGACCCACAGGGCCCGGGCGGCGACATCCAGGGCACTGACACCAGGTCTGAATTCAAATGATTTTTGCAAAATTTAGAAAATCAAACAAAAAGTTTACTATTTACATGATTTTGATCAATGTTTTCAAAGCAATATTTTGATTTTGGAGATATGCACATGCTCGTCGTGAAGATTATGCCGGACCTCACAACATTGGCAATTCCCTTCCTTTTGATGAGGTCATGCAAAAAGTTGAGGACAAATATGTCCCCGGCGGTTGGAAAACAAACCACCCGCGCACTGTCATCGGCCACTCTAATGGTGGATTTCTGGCTTTGTACATATCCGCTAAGTATCCGGCGTTATTTTCCGAGGTTGTCGCGATGGATCCTGGCATTGGGCAAGCTTCTGTGGAATACAAGAAAGGATCAAATGATCATGTCACAGCCATCGTTGAGGATTTGGTTGCGAAGATGAAGGCGAGCAACAATCAAAACCCTGGACTAAAACGCAGAATCTTTGCAAAATCAATGGGCGATCTGGCAGATGATGACGCTGGGTCCATTCGCGTCAGGCAGGGGCTGCAGCACATGGAGCAAATCGGTATGGCAGACGGTCTTGTGCAGGAGTGCAAAAAAGGGATAATTAATATTTAAATCAGATTCGTAATTATTTGAGAAATTTGCATTCTTTCTTCATTTTGCATGGTTGTGTACATGTTTTCGCGATTTCTTTTTTCGTTTTTTAGACTGACGACCATCAAGCCTCCTGCAAATGATGAGGAGAGACGTGCTGCGTGGCGCAACGACCCGCACGTCGAAATGCAAAAGCAAGCCTTGAAAAACTGGTGGAAGAAGAGGGCTTAAATTATTCGATTAAACAAAAATTGAATTCGGCTTGACATTTAAGCTGGATCCAATTCAACAAATTTTTGAATCGACCATTCCCACACTGGAATGATATCATTTTTGGCGTTTTGATAAGTTATACAAATTTTGACTTTTTCATAAATCAATTCTTTTTCAAGTCATATGATCATCATCAAATGTTTTATTGCCGAGTCGTATGCATGTTTTTTCATAAATCATTATTATTCTCTTCAATTAAATTTTATTTGAATTCAGATTTGATATGTTCTTGAATATTACAGAAAAGACTACGTTCTAGAATCTGTCATTTACATTTCTTCAGTTCATCATGGGGAAGAACCATAAACGCAAATTGGACGAGGAGCGTGCTCGGCTTCGAAAGGAGGTCGAGGAAGAATTCCTACTCAAAAAGTGCATTTCATCGAACCACGCCAAAATTCGGTCTGAGCATGTTGTCGATAAAACAGACTGCCCATTATGCTTGGATGCATGCAAATTCCGCAGTGGAAAGGGCTTACTCTTATGCGGGAGCTGTGAGCAAGTCTACCACATGGATTGTATTCTAAAAGTGGAAACAGGCACCACCTGCCCCTGCTGCCGTGGGCAGATGAATGAACGCTGGCCGCAGTTTGATGACTCAAATTTTAGGAGGGAGAAAAATGAGCATCAGTATACAAAGAATCGGTGCAATGAGTTCTTAGTACGAAATCAATTTCTCCAGAGACAATTAGAAACTACTGAGCAGGAAAATATAAACTGCAGAGCCCGGTTTGAGTTGCAGAGTCAGCTGGTCAGCAAGCTAGAATCCAAAATTACCGACTTGGAGTGCGAGCTGAGACAAGTGCGTGCGAAACCGAGCACTAAAACGTATTTTTTAGGCTATTTCAAACGAAAGACAAAATGATTAAATTTATTTGTCTCTTCAATCAAAATAACAATTTCGAGTTGTAGAATGTTGTTTTTATAGGTTGGAGAACCGCATTTCCGAATTAGAAAGCGTGTTATACACATGTGATCAGCATTATTTAGATTCTCTCGAAGGGGAAGTCACATATTTGGATCGTGACAATGAGAACTTGCGCGAGAAACACAAGATCATGTCTCGCCAAATGAACCTTCTGCAGGCCGCATTGAAACGTAAAGGTAACCACACGGATTGCTCTAAACCTTTGCGAGAGAGTTCCGCCCCCGCATAGTTATTTACCCGTATTCGAATACATTTTGGTTGTCAAATTTTACTGATTGCATTGTTATAGTTGTAGATGTCTGCACGGCTCATTGTATGATTTTGTATTCATTCGTTTCTTGCCCACAAGCGTTTCAGTTTTTTTTATACCAATCATGATAAATCTATTGCTGGACAATCCATCAGCCACTGTGTTGGGCGTTGTCTTTCTAGCGTTTTTTGCGTTGCAAATTCGTGCAAGGACTCATGTGGTCATTACGAGAAGGAGATTGAAAATCACTGACCTTCCTCAAGAATTGGAAGGATTCACAATTGTCAGGAAAAGGATTATTTTTGAACGGGTTTGTGGAAAATATACAAAAACTATTTGATTTTTAATTTTAAATTTATGTTTTTTATATATTTTTGAGGTGCATGCGAGTGATTTTCATTTTGATAGGAATGCGTCGGCATGTTCGAGTGAGCATCTTCAAATTGTGATCGATAAGATAGTTAGTTTGAGCGCTGATTTAGTACTTCTCACCGGGGATTTTATCATTCTGGACCCATCTCCAATCCATCAGTTAGCAAAACGATTGTCCGTACTCAAACCGAAACATGGGGTGTTTGCATCCCTTGGCAATCACGAGCATTATCACCCCGATGGGAGGGAGTTTGTGACTAATGAGTTACAAAAGAACCATATTAGCGTATTACGTAACGGATGGACCGAGCTTGTCAAAAACGTGCCCTTGTATTTGGCTGGGTTGGAAGACATGTGGAGCCCAGAGTGGAAGGGGCATGGTAGTGTAATGAAAAAGTTGGAAACATTGGACGGCGTGAAAATAATTATGTCACATAATCCTGATTCTACTGTTATACTGAAAGAGTACGATTTCGATTTAATCCTATCCGGTCACACACATGGAGGGCAGATCTGTCTGCCGGGATTTCCGTTTTTTTCATTCACATACCCATATGTACAATGTGGTCCTGCTGTGCTTGGGATTGTGAGATGGTTTGTTGATGCGGTGCCGTTTTTGAAACGTGTGATGTTGATGGTACCTTTTTTAAGGGGCTGGAAGAAGGTTCACAAGTATATCTGGGTGGTTGACAACTGGAAATGGGCCCACGGTTTGTTTGAGATAGCTCATGGGAATCCATTTAGTCAGAGTTTGAAAAGGAGGTATTTGAGCGTGAGTCGAGGGATTGGTGCGCACTACTCGTTGAGGTTATTCTGCCAACCGGAGATCACACATTTTACGTTGGTATCCGCGGAGTAGACAGTTTTTTCTATTGTGACATTGTTTTGTGTTTGGTTTGAAGTGTTATGTCAGAAAAATAATTTATCATTGCATAATTTTCTCCCCTCTTTTATATTGATATAATAAACAGAATATAGCCAGAACAAATTCGTCTTACATTTCAATATACACTCAAAACATTTAAACATTGTACAGAAACTAAGCAAAAAAAAACATGGTACATTTATGTTGCGCATGCAATTCATGGTGTAACCCATCTGCAGCGCACCAAGCAAAATATCAATCGCGTTTCACCTTCATGCAACTTCAATGCCAAACATGCATCGACACCGGTACCTGGCCGTTGCATCCGGATTTTAATGATCTGCCGAATCAATCTGTAGAAAAAGCGGAAGCACGCCAAGCCAATAGTTTTGACGCGCCAGAACATTTATATCTCCCCGCTCTGGAGGAAGTTGTGAAGAATCTGCAGGGAAGTGACCCCCTCGCTGACCGTGTTTGGAATCTCTTGTTTTCATCATTTTTTGATTGTTTTGTCTAAAACCGTATGATTTTTGCAGGTGATTCAGAAGATTTGTGAGGGTGCTAACTTGTTTGATATTCCATTAGGAGACCGTCGGCATATCTTCAAGATTGCAGGTGAAGTTCCGTATTGCATCCTCTGGACGGAGAAGGAGAATGAAGTATGCTTTTTCATTTTGATTTTTTTTTCTTTTCTATGTTTATGTTTGAAAATGAGGAGTATATCACGCACGTGATTCAGCAACATGCGCACTTGTTCATCAACAAAGAGGTCAAGGAAGAGATCAACGATTTAGTTAATTTGATGGGCGGGAGTACCCTCCAACAACGCAGCAGCAGCGAGCGCGCCGTCATCGACCTCACCGGCCGTATTTCATTCATTTTTCGATGAAAAATTCCAACGTTTTTGCATATTATTTTGTGTGTTTGAGATCGGCCCGTCACAAGGTATGAGAGAGTGGATCCCGACACAGTTGTCGTTGATTTGACGCGTTCCATGCGCAAGGTTCGCATTCGGATGAGCGAGAGCACATGTGTCTCTATTGATTAAACCAGGATTTCGAATATTATTTTGTACCATATGTATAATTTCTTTTGTATCGATCAGTTAAAGAATAGAATTTTGACGTTTTGCAAATGAATTGATCTTGCGCGCGGTGGTTGTTTGGATGACGTTCTTTCGATAAAATCAATGCATATAAACACAATCTCGTCTCTCTTGGTTTTGAAAGTTTTTTTGTAATCATGGTGTACCATTGTTGTGCGTGCCTTGAATGGACCGACGCATTTCAGGCTCGGCAAGCACCGTACATTTTTTGAATTTTGGATTGAAAGTATTGTCTTTCTTTTTGAAAATCGTGCGTTTTAATACATTTTTCCTGTTTTTGGCCGATCAAAATGTTTTTTGATGATAGGTATGTGAATTGTCACTCGACGGAAATTCTGTCCGCCCCCATGTCACAGGATTGTTTTTATGAAGATCGCTGTTTCACTTGCATCATGCATCAATTCCAACCAAACCCGCGCGCTGCAGTTGGTGATTCCATTCAATTAGCATTCCGACGTGGTGCCAATACTCACCCCGATTTAGATCTTTACGTTAGTGATCTTCAAAAAGTTATGAGCTGCGCCAGCCACAGGTTATTGACCAACATACATGAAACGCTCTCTGCTATAATACATAGTAATGCCAGCGCACTAACACGGGAAGATGTAATTAGAGATATAAGGCAGTTGACCAGGTGGGTACCATACAGAACCGATTTGAGCGAGGTACAAATCATTTTTTCGATACAGGGAAATGTTTTCACGCAAATTTGAACGAAAATGTGCGTATATCCATGGAAAAATATTTTCATCGCTTTTAGAACAGATGTTGCAAAGTTTTGAAATGTGCCATTTTGCGCCCCAGTCAAAAAATGAAGAGTGATCAAAAAAATTCGTTTTGCATTTTGTTTCTCATATTTCTTCATCTTTTAGGCGGAAAATCAACAGATATTGCTGCAGGTGGTGAAATCGAATCCAAGTGAATTCGAATTCATATCGGGCGATTCGGGCATGGATGATTTATCGATGATTTTATCGCGGGCAAATATTTGAATCCAATCTTGATCGCATTGTCACGAAATTTGAAGGATTGTATTTGTTTTAAACCGTGTTTTGATAACTTTATCATATATGTTCGAACATTTTCTTTTCACTTGACCAAATCTGTTTCTATGTTCACTACATACATTTTGTGCGTCTCATCACATTCTATACGTTTTCAATTTTCTCGCCTCTCTCTTAATTATTAGCTTTTTCTTTCGAATCATTACAAAATTAATTACACTTGATTTAAGACACCATGGTTCTGCATTGCGCTTCTTGTTTGACGTGGCAGGATCAATTCATAGTGGATTACAATTTGCCGTCTCCCGACAACAAAACCATCACACATTCGTGCATTCCAAAAATTCAAAAAGCATTTTTTGAATTTTCATGTGATTTTCCTTCAAAAAGAAGTGAATATCGATTTAAAGAACAATTTTTGTTTTGAAATCATAAGGTATACAAATGGGATATTTCAGCATAGGTGCGGAGGCTGTGCGGAGTTGAATTGCGCCCCACAAGATTTCGAAATCGTCAATCGGTCCAAGAAAGGGATAGAAATATCACTTTTGTGACCAATTTTTCCTGCTGGAGGGCGTGAAATCGCGAAATTTTAATGAAAATCGATCCTAGGTGAACTCAAAATTGAAAAAAAATACATTTTTGAAAATGCGACTTTTTGATTTTTTAGCTACCCAAAAAATCGTAAAAATCGGATTTCCAAAAAATGCAATTTTTTCAATTTTTTCTTCCAAATTTCATCAATTTTGCTCATTTTTCGTTATTTTTCACATTTTTTGTCTCCAAAATCCATTTCTTTTATCAAAATTTTAATTTTGTGTTTGAGGTAGCGCGTACATGGATTATATGGTGAGGCCGACTGTGAAAAAAGGTAATGTTTTGGTCCAAGAAAGAGATATTAATATCACTTTTGTGACTAATGACCCTTCTTTCGAATGCCGCGATAAAAAATATTGTCGTTTGATCAAATTTTTACATTTTCGATGATTCGATTTTTTTCATTTTC
>JACLAD010006722.1_pt1 | contig 22096 bp, 19 predicted proteins | sample 8027901 | NCBI WGS metagenome assembly JACLAD01 (sample SAMN15725071, study PRJNA655200) | protist metagenome | isolation source: fluorescence activated cell sorting (FACS) single amplified genomes of... | place: Spain: Blaines Bay Microbial Observatory, Mediterranean Sea | collected 2016-07-05 | reverse complement strand
AGTCCAGGCCGTTGAGCACGTACGACCCGTACCAATCGATCTCGTCCGTCATTACCATCTGACCCTCGATGTCCTTCGCGAGCCGGCGGTTTAGGAAGTGGCAGAAGACGGAGGGCGACTCGATCAGGTCGGCTAGGGTCTCTAGGTCGTACAGGTTGACGGCCCAGGGTGGGTCGCCGTCGTCGCTCAATATGCCGGTCCCTACGAGCTGGTTGAGGTTGGCGGTGTACGCCGCGAGGTCCTCCAATGTCACTACGACCGTGAACACCTGCTTGACCTGAGCCATGTCTACGCTGACAGGAACGCCAGAGGGGGTGTCGAATTGGGGGACGGCATTCCCGATCACATAGGCCTTCGCGCGGAGCGCCTGACGGTGCCCCTCCCCGATCAGGTCGTCACGGAGCTCCTCCAAGAGCCGGCTGGGGGCACCACGTCGGGAAGGCGAGGAGAGGGCGCCTGCCTTGACCTCGATCAGGAAGAGTGCGTCGTCGTACGCCACGAGGCCGTCGAGCTCGGTCTCGCTCACCTGACCGCTCCCGTCTGGCGCGTCGTACTTGAGCCCCTGATGCGTGGTGGAGCCGGGGAGGAGCGAGCCGAGCAGCTCCAACGTCCTAGACTCGGCGTACCGGCTCCGCGAACGTTCGTACCTGTCCCACGTCTCGCCGCTTGAAGAGGTATGTCCGAGGTCCGCGAGGTCGACGCTCACGTTGGGGTTGAGCCCGGCCTCCAGGTTGGTTCGGAGCGCCCACAAGAGTCCCTGGGGGACGGGGCAGAAGTAGGCATCTTCGGTGATGAATGGGTGATCCCCGGCACGGATCTGAATCAAGGGCCGGGCTTGGAGGGGCGGGGTAGCGGAGGGGCTACGGAACCACCTCGGGTCCACGTCTCCGAACCGGATCGACATCCGGTCCACGAACGCCCGTGCCCGCTCGGCAGGGACCCCTGTGGCCTCGGCGAGCTCCTCGGGGGTGAACGTAAGGTCGGGCCCCAGGAACGTCTGCGAGTGCGTCGCTGCGATGTATGTGGCCAGACGGCAGCGGCCGTCGGAATCCAGGACGCTGCCTTGTTCTAGGAAATCCACGGGGTGCTCGTCTGTGACTGTGCCGTCCTGGTCGAAGGCGTCGATTGCGGAGAGCATCTCGTCTCGGGACTTAACGGCTCTCCGGATGTTGTCCAGCGCCTTCGACGTCGTCACCTCCGAGACGGCCTCCGAGAGCGCGAGGGCATCTTCGGTGTCGAAGCCGAAGTGGTCGGTGAGTAGGTCATCGATGGGCAATAGAATACCCCGAAGTGTCCGCTCTAAGTGGTGGTGGTACGCAGGATACCTGGACGCCGTGTTCTTGGAGAGAGTTTTGAGCCGGAGGCCTCGGAAGGCCATCTCCGACTCCGAGAGATCGGGTTCGTAGAGACGGGCCATGTGTAGCACCGTCGTGGTCGTGAAGATCTCCTCTACCTTCTCTTGAATCTCGCGGAGCTCGGCGGTCGTGTGTGGGGCGAGCCCCTCGTTCTCCCCGAAGCTGAACGGTCGGGTCAGGTACACGGTGGCGACGTACTCGGTGAACGCGTCGTTGCCCTTGTGAAGGGGCTCTTGGTAGGTCTCGACGTCGAGGATCGAGTTGGCGAGCCAGACGTTTCCGAGGACACTGAGCGGGTTGAGCCTGAACAGTGTCGCTTCGAGCTCCGCGACCTCCGCTTCAAGGCTGGCGGCCAATTCTGCCTCGCGCTCGTGCAGGTCGCGGAGGAGGGGATTCGTGTCTTCGGGGGTCGGGTCTCCAGGCTCCATAGCGCGTTTGCTTCCCGTGCCGCAGTGCTACTCCACAGGAGGGCGCTCGGGTTCATAACGAGTCGAGGTCGCGACTGGCGAGGGCCACGCGACTCTCCCGACGATCGAGGCGGTGGACCCAGGTGGCACCCAAGACTGGTGACACCAAAAAAGGGTAGAGGAGGGCGCCCGCTCGCGGAGCGCGTCACAGATCAAGTCGGCCGTCACTACGGGCGGGTCGAGAACGGCCACGAGCGCGGCCGCGCCGTCCGCGAACTCGGGAGGCCGACGTCAACGGCGTCCTCGGCCACGTTGCGAACGAGCGCCGCTAGCCGGATAGGCCCGGTCGAGGTCGTCGGCGTGGCGGAGGGGGGGCTCTCGGTATCGGTCCACGGGTCCGGTCGGCGTCCGTCGCCCCGATAGACCGGTCGGGCGGCGGCGACGCAACACGGCCCGTCGGTTTCGCCAGCTGGCCCGCAAGCCTGTTCCTCAGAACGGGAATCCGCGTGGGGCACCCCCAACGGAGGGGAGAATCGCCCGTCGATTGATCGGACGGACAGATATGTCTCCTCAGAGCGAATGGTGTCTCCCGGGAGACACGCCCCCGTCCTGTGTCGCAAGAAGGGGGAGGGCTCCGGGACCATAGGTGTGCAAGGGACGGACCGTCCGCCCCGCCTCACCAACCCATCGAACCGATGGACTCCCCCCCCGGCGACGGGTGGGCCGACCGCGACCGCTGGCGGTCCGGGGACCCCGCGTCCTCGGACCTCCGCTCGGCCGCGCTCGCGCTCGCCGTCGCTCTGATCACGTCCGGCCTCAAGGCCCTCGCCCGGGCCGTCCGGGGCGCTGGCTGACCCGAGGCCGGACCTCTTCCCCCACGCCCCTTCCGGGGCAACTCCCCCACCAAAAATGGAACTCCAACACTACAACTCGCTCCGGGACCCCCACGCCCGGACCGAACACCGCGACCTGTCCAAGATCGCCGCCAACCAGGTCGTCGACGGGCTCCCCGTCATCAACCGTACCCGGAACATGCTCTCGCCGTTCGCGCCCGTCGTCAAGACCGAGTGCTACAGCGAGAACTCCGGGAACCGGTCGGGCTACAGCCTCGAAATCGAGGACGACTCGGCACCGACCGGGTACCGCACGGTCAGCCCCCACATCTCGTCCCGCTACCTCGTCCTCCCAAACCGCGACGTCTACGACCTCGCGCTCGAGATCGCCGAGGCCTCCGGGCTGCCCTACGCCCCGAACCGGGCGTACTGGGACGGGTCGAAGTTCGGGCTCATCGTCTCTTTCGGGGACTCGGTCTCGCAAGACCTCTCGGCCGCAGGCGACGGGTCGGACCCGATGGGACTCGCCCTCCTGCTCAAAACCTCGTACGACACCTCGTGGGCGTTCGAGGCCGCCCTGTGCGGGAGACGCTTCTTCTGCGATAATCTCCACGTCAGCTACGAGGCCTTCGGGCGGGTCCGGTTCCGGCACACGCTGGGGTCGGCGTCCGAGGACTGGCGCGAGGTGGTCCGGCAGGGGCTCCGGCTCGTCCACCGGGCGCCGGCCGAGCTCGGCCGGTTCGTCCGGGCCATGCGGCTCTTGCGCGAGGCCCGGATGTCGGACAAGCGGCTCCGGGAGGCGTGGGCGCTCGTGCCCGAGTTCTCGGACGGGCTCGTCGGCCGGGTGACGCGCCAGTACAACGAGAGCGAGGAGGGCAACCTCTTCGGATGGCTCCAGGCCGTCACGGCCCAGACGCTCAACCGAGAGAAGCAGTCGGCCTCCGACTGGTCTCACAACGAGCGGGCCGTGACGGCGCTCGTCCGGTACGCGCACGAGAACCTGACCTAGGGACCCGTCCCGATCACCAACCGAGGGGGGCCGGCAGCGATGTCGGCCCCCCTCATCTCGTCATGGACCCACTAGAAAACAACGCGGACGCGCTGTGGTCGGACCTCTCGGCCTCCGCGCTCCAACCGATGGACATCGCCGAGATCGCGGACCTCTTCGCCGTCGTCCGTCGCGGCGCGTCCTCCCGTGTGATCGCCGACCAGCTCGGCGCGACCCACGCCGTCGTCCGGCTGGCGGACGACGTCGTCGCCGGTCGCCGGTCGCTCACGCCCGAGCGGTCGTCGCTCGTCGTGGTCGTCGCCGCGTATCTGTCCGCCCCGTCGCTCTCCGAGCGGTGGTTCGGGTACTCGGTAGACGGCCGCGAATTGTCCTTGCTCAGGGCCCGAGCGCTCAGCGAGTTCGGTCCCGACCTCGGAGGTGACTCCGGTTAGGCCGGCAGGAGGGGGCGGTGGCGACGCTGTGCCCTCCTGGTTTTTCTCTCCATTGCCAAACCCCGAACAGGATAGGGTGACGCGGGAGCAGGAAGAAGGGACCGGGCACAGAGAGGGGAGCAGGAGGGACCGGGCACGTGGCGGAACGGCAAGGGAGCGGAGCCACATAGTTTCTCGCGTACACAGGTGATCGGGGATTCGAATCGGGCTTTTGGAAGCCGCTAAGGCTCAGTCACGGAGTCCGGGCTAGGCGGTGACTTTCCGCGTACAGGGCGGCTCAGGGGGGGCGAGCCGAGCACGTCCCCCCTTCGAGCGGGGAGGTCCCCGGCGCGGGGGTGTGGCATGATGCTGGCACTCGGGTTCTATATTCTGACACCGGTACCGGACTCTCATTTTGGCCCGCTCTGACCTATTGCTGGAGCTCGTCCGCGCCGGAGCGGAGGGGGACCAGCCCATGTTCCGCCGTTCTGTTGAGGCCCTCGTCGCTGACGAGAGGTCGAAGCAGCACCACGTCGTGGCGGAACAGTTGAGCCGGGTCTTGGCACGGAGTGGCGAGAGGAGAGTGGGGCCCGCCCCCCGCCGTGAGGCGAAGTCCCCGCCGTTCTTAGTCGAGAAGGTCCCGCAGCGGTTGATCTCGGATGTCCGGCTCCGGCCCGACGCCCGGGGCGTCGTCTCGGACATCGTCGAGGAGCACGGCCGTGCGGACCTGCTCCGGTCGTACAACTTGGAGCCCAGGCACCGGCTGCTTCTCACGGGGCCGCCCGGGAACGGGAAGACGACTCTGGCGGAGGCCCTTGCAGGTGAGCTGGGCCTGCCGCTTTACACCGTCCGCTACGAGTCTCTCATCGGGAGCTACCTCGGGGAGACGTCCTCCAGGATCGGCGAGCTCTTCGACTACGTCCGTTCCCGGCCTGGCGTCCTCTTCTTCGACGAGTTCGACGTGGTCGGGAAGGAGAGGGCGGACACCAACGAGACGGGTGAGGTCAAACGTGTCGTGAGCACCCTGCTCCTGCAGGTGGACGCGTTGCCCAGCTATGTCGTGAGCGTGGCGGCTACGAACCACCCCGAGCTCCTCGATCGGGCGGCTTGGCGACGGTTCGAGGTAGTCTTGGACCTCCCGCCCCCGACCCCCGCCGAGGCCAGGACGTGGGTCGGAGAACTGTTCGAGCGGTTCGGCTTCCCTGCGAAGGTCCCGCACCCGAACGCTCTGAGGCCCCTGGCCAACATGAGCTACGCGGACATCGAGCAGGTGGCCCTCGACGCCATGCGCCGCTACGTGCTCTCGGCGCCGATGGCCAAAGAGCGTGCGAGCGCTCTGTTTGTGGAAGCCATGAAAGGCAGGGCTGGTCGACGAGGTATGTTGGGGCGGGGAAACGACGCCGACGATGCCCGATAGATCCCACCTCATTTTTCCTCCGAGCCGTCACGTAGAGAAGCAGAGGTCGTCCTTCCCTCCTGGTCTCGACAAGGTCCGCGTTCCTCCAAAAGAGAACCAGAAAGAGAGGTTGGGCCCGAGGATGAGCGCCATCGAGAAGGCGACACTTACGCTCCAGCAGACCGCCGAGGGCACGGACCCCGAAGCCGTCCTGGTGTTCGAGATCGTAGGGAGGGTCTCCGACTTCACCAAGGCCGTCCGGAGGGCGGGCCTAGAAGTGGTGATGGCCCTAGAGGGATACGACGAGCCGGACGACGATTTCCACCTCCAGAAGACGAGCGGCAAGAACGTCGGCGAACGTAAGGAGGGCGAGGTGCCGAAGCGGGTCTACCTGACGGCGACGAGCAGGGCGGCCCTACTAAAGGTCCTGTCCCTGTACAAAAAGTGGGAGGCGGACGAGAAGCTAGGGCACGGGTTTACCCGATGGGGGGACGTGTTCTCGCAACTCAGGGGCGTCCGCCTCTGGGACGCGAGGGACCGAGCGCTGGACACGGGGGTCGAGGAGGACTTTGCGTTTCGGCTCGCGCACGGGGCCGACGTGGTTCCGGTCGAGATCGAGCTGTTCTTCTCCGGTAGCGCGGGGGACCGGGAGGCCCGCGAGAGCCGGGTCACCCGCGTCGTTCAGGAGGGGGGTGGTACGATCACGAGCCGCTGCGAGCTTCCCCAGATCCGCTACCACGCCGTGCTGGCGGAGCTCCCGGCGTCGCGGGCGCAGTCCGCCCTCGAAGAGATCCACCGGCTCCGCGAGGTCGGGGTCGCGGCGGACCCGCTCATCCTGGAGGAGGGCGTCCAGTTCCTGCGACCTGCCGGTCAAGTGGCGACCCCGCTCGTACCCCTCGACGACCTAGAGGAGGTCGCCGCCGCCGACGTCGCCGTCGATGAAGCCCCGCCCGGGCTCGTAGAGGCCGATCCCGTTGTCGCCCTGTTCGACGGGCTCCCCCTCCAAAACCACGACTGGCTCCGAGGACGGTTGGTCGTCGACGTCGAAGATGACACCGAGGCGACGTACCTGGCCCACACGCGCCAGCACGGCACGGCGATGGCCTCGCTCATCACGGTGGGGGACGCGAGCCGGAACGGGGCACCGCTCGACAGGCCCCTGTACGTCCTGCCGATCATGCGCCCTCGCGACACCGGGTGGGGGACAGAGGAGCAGGTGCCAGGCCTCGTCGTGGACGTGGTCCACGAGGCCGTCCGCCGGATGCTGGTGGGCACGAGCGGCACGCCGGCGGCCCCGTCGGTCAGGGTGGTCAACCTGTCGATCGGGGAGGCGTACCGCCCTTTCCTGAGCGCCATGAGCCCGTTCGCGAGGCTGCTCGACTGGCTCTCCTTCGAGTACGGCGTCTTGTTCGTCGTCAGTGCGGGGAACTACGGTGGGGACCCGGAACTGGAGGGGGCGGACCCTAACGTGGACCTTACCCATGAGCCGGTCGACCGCGAAGGACTCGAGCGCGCCCTCGTCGCAGACGGCCGACGTGACCGGCGCCTCCGGAGGATCTTTGCGCCGGCGGAGTCCCTCAACGCGCTCACGGTCGGCGCCTACGACCACGACGACGCCTCCGGCACGTACCCCCAACGTTTCTTCCAAGCGTATCGGACAGACGGAATGCCGGCCTACTACTCCCGGCAGGGTCCGGGACCGGACCGAGCAATCAAGCCGGACGTGCTGAACTCAGGGGGGCGCATGGGGCTGCGCCCTCCGTTGACAGCGACCGATGCCCGATGGCAGCGATCTGTCAGCGCCGCGCTCCCACCCGGCCACAAAGTGGCGAGCCCGGGGCCCGCCAGCGGCGCGGGGTTGGGGAACTACGTCTACTCCGCCGGGACCAGCAACGCCGCCGCCCTCACGACGCGGACGGCCGACCGCCTGTTCGACGTGCTCACGGAGCTACGTCGGGGGGAGAGGGGGGGGCTCCTCGACGCGGCGCCCGAGGCGTTGTGGATCAAGGCGATGCTCGTGCACAGCGCCATGTGGCCGAGCGGGGCGGAGTCGGTCATCCGGGCCGTGCTCGAAGACGAGGGCGTGCCGAAGGGGAAGATGCGGGACGCCATCGCGGGCGTGCTCGGGTTCGGCGTCGTGCGCCCCGACCTGGTCCTCGCCAGCGACGACCACAGGGCAACGCTGATGGGGGCGGGCGTCGCCTTCCACGGGAACGAGGACGTCTGGTCCGTCCCGCTCCCCCCGTCCCTGGCGGGGAAGCAGGGGCGACGGCGGCTCGCGGTCACGCTAGCTTGGTTCACGCCCCCACCTATCCGCGCTCAGACCGTCCGGAGCGTGAAGCTCTCCTTCAAAGCGGAGAACTATGCCTGGGTCGCCCGTGAGAGGCAGGCGGACCACTACGGTGTTCAGAGGGGGACGGTCCATCACGAGGTGTTCGAGGGCGACAAGGTCACCGTGTTCGCGCCTGAAGGCGAACTGAGGGTCCACGTGGAGTGCAGCGACCGCGAGAGGGATGTCCGTGACGAGCCCGTCGCCGTCCCCTACGCCCTGCTCGCCACGATTGAGGCGGCCCCGGAGCTTGGCGTCGCCGTGTATAATGAGGTGAGGGCGGGCATCAGAGCGCGGACGAAGGCACAAGTCGGCGTGTAAGAACCCGGGGCATCTGTTCAGTCGGTGCCCTCCAAGCGCACACGCCGGAAGATCTCTTGGGCGAGGTGAGCCTGGGCCGCCGAGCGGAACGCGGGGTCCGTCATCACACGGGAGAAGATGTCCTCGTTGCCCTCCATCCGGTCGATGAACAGCTCGTCGATCACCTTGTCCATGTAGGCCGAGAAGTTCGAGAGCGTGTTGGCCTTGGCCGCCTCGACGATGGCCTCGTCCTCCTCAGCTGACCGGCGGATCTGGTCGAAGAAGAGCTGGTCGGCCTCGGTAAAGTCGGTCCCGAACCGCTCGTTCAGCGTGTCCACGAGCGTCGAGAGCCCGACGTGGTCCTCGCGGACCATCCCCGTGCCCACGTCGGACGGCCCCTTCAGCGCGTACGGCTCGCCCTCCGAGAGGTCGATGGACCCGTCGGTGACCTGCTGGAGCCGGTAGTACTGGAGGGCGACCTCGTCGTCGAGCGCGAACGGCTTCCCGTCGCCGGGCGGCGGCAGCTTCGCCAGCAGCGCCCGGACGAACGTGTACAGCTTCTCCAGGTCCGTGTCCTGGTACGGGATGATCTGGGAGAGGAAGGCGTAGAGGCTGCGGAAGGCCGTGAGGTGGCCCCGCAGCGCCTCCTGCTCGGGCTCCTCGGCGTCCCCGAACCGCTCGGCCACGGCGTCGAGGACCGCGTTCATGGCCTTGTGGTCGCCCGGCGTGTGCTCGCGGGACGGCCGGTACCACACGGCCGCGAAGGCGTCCACGTCGGCGGGCGTGACGACGGCCGGGGCGTAGATCTCGTGCCCCAACTCGGAGAGCCGGTGCGGGTCCGCGTTCTCCCCGTGCGGCGTGGCCTCGTAGTAGGGCTTGAACGCGTCGTAGATGTCGGCCTCCTCGTTCACGAAGTCGAGCACGAACGTCCGGGCCTTGCCCGGCGCCATCCGGTTCAGGCGCGACAAGGTCTGGACCGCCTGGACGCCCGCCAGCCGCTTGACGACGTACATCGTCTGCAAGAGCGGCTGGTCGAAGCCGGTCTGGTACTTGTCGGCCACCAGCAGCACGCGGTAGTCCTCGCCCGCGAACACCTCCGGGAGCCGGGCCTCGGAGACGCCCCCGTTCATCCCGGCCTCGGTGTAGGGCTTCGGCTGCCCGTCGGTGCCGAGCGGGCCGTCGGGGTCGATGACGGTGCCGGAGAACGCGACGAGCGAGCGGATCCCGTCGTAGCCGTGCGCCTTGACGTACTGGTCGAAGGCCAGCTTGTACTTGACGGCCGCGAGCCGCGAGCCGGTCACGACCATCGCCTTGGCCCGGCCGCCCATCTCGCTCATCACGTGGAGCCGGAAGTGCTCGACGATCACCGAGACGACCTGGTCGATGTTGACCGGGTGGAGCTCCAGGTAGCGCGAGAGCGCCTTGGCCGCCTTCCGGCGCGGCACCTCGGGGTCGTCCTCGACCTGCTTGACGAGCCCGTAGAACCGCTTGTACGTCGTGTAGCTGGCGAGCACGTCCATGATGAACCCCTCGTCGATGGCCTGCCGCATCGAGTACTCGTGGAACGGCGACGTCCCCGAGGGGCCGGGCTCGTCGAAGAGCGCCTTCGTCTTGAACTTCGGCGTGGCCGTGAACGCGAAGAAGCTGAGGTTCGGCTGGCGGGCCCGCTCCAGCGCCTCGCGGAGCACCTTGGCGCGGGCCTCCTCCGAGAGGTCGCCGTCGTCCTCGTCGCCCGCGATCTGCTCGGCGACGGCCGCCGCGATGCCCTCCTTGTTCAGCATCCCCTTGAGCGAGCGGGCCGTGTCGCCGCTCTGGGACGAGTGGGCCTCGTCCACGATGACGGCGAACCGCCGCCCGGCCGTCTCAATGCTCACGCCCTTCCCTTGGTCCTCCAGCGTCTGGAGCGCCTGGGCGATGAACGGGAACTTCTGGATCGTCGTGATGACGATGGGGGTCCCGTCGGAGAGGGCGCGGGCGAGCTGCTTGGTGTCCTCGTCGATCTTCTCGACGACGCCCGTCTTGTGCTCGAACTGGTAGATCGTGTCCTGGAGCTGCTGGTCGAGCACGCGCCGGTCGGTGACGACGACGACCGAGTGGAAGACCTTCTCGTCGTCCGCGTCGTGGAGGCTCGCGAGACGGTGGGCCAGCCACGCGATCGAGTTCGACTTGCCCGAGCCCGCCGAGTGCTGGACGAGGTAGTTGTGGCCGGACCCGTGCGCCTCGGCGTGGGCCACGAGGCGGCGGACGGCGTCGAGCTGGTGGTAGCGCGGGAAGATCATCGTCTCGCGCTTGACGGTCCGGGCGCCCTTCGCGGTCTTGACCTTCTTGGTCTCGACCTCCAGGTGCATGAACCGCTGCAAGATGTCGAGGAGGCTGTCGGCGGCGAGCACCTCGTCCCAGAGGTAGTGCGTCTTCCAGTCGCCCTCGACTGGCGGGTTACCGGCGCGGTGGCCGTGGCCCCGGTTGAACGGGAGGAACCGGGTCTCGCTGCCCTTGAGCTGCGTCGTCATCCATACCTCGTCGGGGTCCACGGCGAAGTGGACGAGGGCGCGCTTCTTGAACTGGAACAGGAGGTCCCGCTCGTCGCGCTTCTCTTCGTACTGGGTGACGGCGTCCGCGGCGTGCTGGCCGGTCAGCGGGTTCTTGAGCTCGGCCGTCACGACGGGGAGCCCGTTCACGGCGAGGACCACGTCGATCACGCACCGCTTCGGCTTGCCGTCCGGCCGCTTCTGGACCGAAGGGAAGGAGACCTGCCGGGTGACGGTGAGCCGGTTGAGCGCGTAGCGGCGGGCGGCCTCCGGGTTCATCCCGGAGTTCGGGCGGAAGGTCGCGAGCCGGAGCGTCTTCCCGTAGCAGCGGAACCCGTGGCGGAGGACGTGGAGCGTGCCCTTGACGGCGAGCTCCTTCACGAGCGCGTCGAGCACGGTCGCCTCGGTCCGGTCCTTCAGGATGGCCTCCAGCTGGTCCCACTTGGCGGGCTGGCTGTCGCGGATGAACCCGACGACATCGGCGGGGAAGAGCGCGAGGTCGGCGTCGTAGTCGGACGGGGCGCGCTTCTCGTAGCGGCCGGAGCCGACGAACCCGTCCTCGATGGCGGTCTCGAAGGCCGTCTCGTCGTGGCGCTTTTTGCTCATCGGAGGTCCTTGATCTGACCGGTCACAGCGGCGGTGACGAGCGCGGCGCGGTACTCGGTGAGTAAGTCTATGCTCTCAATGACGCGCTCCGAGTGACCCTCGATACTCCCGGCTCTGCTCTCGATATAGTCCGCAATCGCCTTCTGCTCGTCCTCGGGCGGGCGGGGCATGGGTTCGGATGCCAAGTCATTCCGGTCAACTCCCGGGACGGCAGACTTCAGAGAGTTGAGTACAAACAAGTGCGAAACGGAGCGAAGCAGCCATATGGCGTAGTTGATATTACAATCGATGTATTTGCTGTACAGAGTCGTGTTCAGCGGCCAGCACGGACCGTCTGAGAGGTAGAACGTCCCGATAGTGCCATAGCGGCCGGTGACAATGGTAGGGCCGTCGGTGGCGGCTTCAGAATGCGTGCCCGATGGTCCTGCTGATGAGATGATTGGGATGTCTCCCTCCTCTCGGTTCTGGTGCGGTAGATCATGTCCTCGACGGAGATCGATCATCCTCCTCAAAGGTTTGATCTCCCAGTGCTCCGGCACGTCGCCCAGCCACTCGACGCCGGACGGCTTCATCCGCGCGCCGGGGTTGAGCCCCTTCGTGACGGCGGCGGTGATGAGCGACTGGCGCTTCTCCGCCAGCCGGTCGAGCAGCGCCCGCTTCTTCTCGACCAGCGCGTCGATCCGCTCCGTCTTGTCGTCGAGGAACTGGGCGATCCGACGTTGCACGTCGAGCGGGGGCATCGGCGGTCGCCAGTCTTTGAGGAAGTCCGTTGGCACCCGCTTCTGGCCTCCCGCTCCGATCATCTCGGCCTCGCCGAACGACCGAAAATCGTGGGCCATCGTGAGATAGCAGAGGAACCGTCCATCGATCCGCTCGGAGGGACGGATCACGTGGAGCTCCGTCGTCCCGAAGGCGACCCCGTTGGTCAGTCCTTGGGCAAGCGCGCCCTTCCCGTTCTCGAAGCAAGGGGTGATCTTCGCCACGCTCACGTCCCCGTCGGCCATGTACGTGTAGCCGGTGTACACGTCGTCGAGTTCGCGGGTCTCGTCCAGCCGGAGGCCGCCGTACTCGCCGACCGCGTCCATCGGCACGAAGGAGACCTCCGTGTCGTCGGGCAGGTCCAGCTTCGACTTCAGCGGGTTCATCTCGGCGTCGAACCGGAGACGGCGGCGAGTCCACCCCTGGGGCAGTTCGGTTGTCTGGCTCATGCCTTGACCTCTTCCAGCAGGCTGGCGATCTCACGCTCCAGCTTGCCCATGTCCGCCTCGATCTCGTCGAGCGGGCGAGGCGGCTCGTAGACGTAGAAGTGCCGGTTGACGGGGATCTCGTAGCCCACCTTCGTCTTGTCGTAGTCCACCCACGCATCGGGCACGTGCGGCAGCACCTCGCGGGCCATATAGTCGTCGATGGTGTCGCGGAAGGCCTCGATCAGCTCGTCGTGCTCCTGGTCCGGCCCGAACGCCAGCGGGAGCGGAAGCTCGGTCCCTGGGGGGAGCGGGATGTTCTCCGTGTCGCGGAGGTCGCTGTCGGACTCCGGCCGCCCCTTCCCGTCGCGGCAGATCTCGGCGTCCGGGTCGCGCTCACCGATGGCGGCGAAGACGGCCTTCCGCATCGCGCCGAGCATCTTGACGCCGTCACGCTTGGCCGCCGCCTTCAGGTCGGCCTCGAACGCATCGCGGTCCGTGTAGCGCGTGCCCGCCAGCGATGCCACGACCGACCGGATCTCGTCCTGCCGCCGCCGCCCGGCCTCCTCCTGCTGGGCCTTCGCGGTCGGGTCCTTCTTCCTCGATACCGCCAGCTTGGCGAACGCCGTCTGCTCGTCGAGCCGGGCGATCCGCTCCGGCGTCGCCTCGAAGTTCATCCGGAGGGGGCGCTCGACCGTCACGCGGAGGAACCCGAACTCGCGGTTCTCGAAGATCCGGGAGACCACTCGCGTCTTCGTTTCCCCGTCGATCACGACCTCGGCCGTCTCGCCGTCCTCGCGCCGACCGTAGATCTGCGTGAGGTGGGCGATCTGGTCCTCCGTGATCCGATTGCGCTTGTTATTCAGGCTCTTGTCCATCTTCTGGAAGAACCGGGTCCCGTCGATGAGCTGGACCGTCCCGCGCCGCTCCGCCGGCTTCCGGTTCGTCACGAGCCAGACGTAGGTGTAGATGCCCGTGTTGTAGAAGAGCTGGTCCGGGAGCGCCACGATGGCGTCGAGCCAGTCGTTCTCGATGATCCACCGCCGGATGTTCGACGGCCCCGACTCGGCCGCGCCCGAGAACAGCGGCGACCCGTTGAACACGACGGCCACCTTCGAGCCCACGGCGTCGTCGTCGCCCTCCCGGTACGGGTGCATCTTCGAGACCATGTGCTGGAGGAACAGGAGCGACCCGTCGTTGATGGGCGGCAGGCCCGCGCCGAACCGGCCGTCGAACCCGAGGTCCTCGTGCTCCTTGGCCACGACTTGCTTCTGGTCCTTCCACTCGACCCCGAACGGCGGGTTGGCCAGCATGTAGTGGAAGCGGCGGCCCTCGAACGCGTCGCCCGTCTTCCCGTCGCCGAGCGTGTCGCCGAGCGCGATGTGGCTCGTGTCCTCGTCCTTGATGAGCATGTCGGAGCAGCAGATGGCCCACGACTCGTCGTTGTACTCCTGGCCGAAGAGGGCGAGGTTGGCCGCGCTGTTCTGGCTCAGGATCAGCTTCTCCGACTCCGAGAGCATCCCGCCCGTCCCGCACGCCGGGTCGTAGATCTCGCGGTAGATGCCCGGCTTGTACACGTCCATCTCGCCGGTGTAGACGAGGTTGGCCATGAGCCGGATGACCTCGCGGGGCGTGAAGTGGTCGCCGGCCTCCTCGTTCGCCTGCTCGTTGAACCGCATGACGAGGTGCTCGAAGAGGTACCCCATCTGGAGGTTCGAGATGCCGTCCGGGTTGTCCGGCGTCTCCGGCGTGAGGTCCACCGCCGCCATGAGCTTGACAATGGTGTAGAGCCGGTTGCTCGCGTCGAGCTTCTCGATCTGCTCCGAGAACTTGAACCGCTCGAAGATGGTGCGGGCCGTCGGCGAGAACCCGTTGATGTAGGCGACGAGGTTGGCCGCGATGTTCTCGGGGTCACCGAGGAGCTTCTGGAAGGTGAACGGGCTCGTGTTGTAGAGCGGGTGCTGGCGGTTTTTGTCGGCCGCCCGGCCGAGCATCCGGTCCATCGCCCCTTCGGGCACCTCTTGCGCCGTCAGCTTCTCGTACTCCCTCAGGACCCGGTCCTTGGTCGGCTCCAGCACGCAGTCGAGGCGGCGGAGCACGACCATCGGGAGCATGACGAGCCGGTACTGCGGCGGTCGGTAAGGCCCCCGGAGCCGGTTGGCGATGTCCCAGATGGTCCCTTTGAGCTGGTCGTGTTTCTGTTGGAGCATGAGTGAAGCGTTAAGATCTCTTTCCCGAGCGTCAGACGGAGGGCACGGGGAAAGAAGGCAGGGGCAGAGGATAGCCAGAGGTACCGAGCCACACGGGAGCCGCCAGCGAGGAGAGCCAAGCCCAGCAGGACCATCTAGTTTCTCACGTACAGGGGCGGGCGATGACGAGAATCCACTCCGCAGAGCCACAGCCCGCGATTTCAGCTCCCGCCTCCCCCTTGAAGAAAACCGCGTACCGAGCGAGGGGCTGTTCTGACGACCCCTCTACACAAACGGCTTCTCCTCCAGGTCCACCAAGTCCATCGGGATCCGCGCCGCACTGGCGGCGGCCTCGACGGCCTCCGGCGGCACGTCGCCCGCGACGACGAGCCCGTCGTGTTCGTGGGACAGGACGCGGAACCCGTACTCGTCCGCCGACGCCGCAAGAGTGTGCATGAGCGCGGCCTCCCGTCCCTGCAACAGGAAGGCCGCCAGCCGCGCCTTTAGAGCACCCATCACGTGAGTAGCCGGGTGTAGCCGGCTCCCCGGATCCAGTTCGCCGCGTCGGTCGCCGTGATCGCCGCGGCCGCTTCGGTGATCGCCATCTCCAGCGCCTCCTGCGTCCGCGCGCCGATCTTCCTCAGCCGAGCCTTCAGCTTCGACCACAGCCGCTCGATCGGGTTGTACTCCGGGCTGTACGGCGGGACGAAGAGGGCCCGGCAGCCGACGCCCTCGATGGCCGCCCTGACCTCGGGCCCCTTGTGCGCCGATAGGTTGTCCATGACGACGACCTGGCCAGGGGTGAGCGCCGGGCACAGTACGTCGACGACGAACCGGAGGAAGCGCTCCTTCGTCGTCCCGCCCCCGACCCGCCGGTCGAGCACGAGCAGCCCGCCGGCCGTCATCGCCCCGGTCAGCGTCGTGTTCTTCCCCCACCCGCCGGGCGCGTAGCCGACGGCCCGCGTCCCACGCCGGGACCGGGCGTAGCGCCGGGCCATCTTCCGGTTGACCCCGGCCTCGTCGACGAACACGAGCGACGACGGGTCGAGCGCGGGCTGGGCCTCGGCGAAGGCCTCCCGCGCGGCGACCTTCTCCGGACTCAGGCGCTCGGCGGCCCACACCGTCTTTTTTTGCGCGTCACCCCCCGCCGCCGCAGCGACCGCACGACGGCCATGTCGCTGATCCGGCGCCCGGTCTCGACGTGGAACCGCCCGGCCATCTCGACGAGCGTGGCGTCGTTGTCGTCATCGAGGTAGCGCTCGATCCGGGCGTCGTCGGCCTCGGAGAGCGCGGGGGCCGGGCCCCGGCGGTAGGCAAGCGGGGCCACCGAACCGGTCTCACGGTGGCGCCGGAGCAAACGCTCGACGGTGGCGACGTGGACAGCGAAGCGGGCGGCCACCTCGGCTTGGGACACGCCGGAGTGGAGGGCGGCGTCGAGGATCCGGCGTCGGAGATCGAACGAGAGCGGAGCAGGCAACGGAGCGGGGGCGAAGGAGCCGCCTCAACCCGCCACCTGCTTGTTGGTTGCTCTAGCTTCCAAGGCCGCCCCGGCTCTTCCAGGTCCTCGACGGCCATCTTCGCGCCTACCTCGTTCGTGAGGTACCGGCGCCCGTCAGCGTTGTTGAGCCGGGCATTCTCGAGCACGTAGACCTCGACGAGCCACCCGTGCCATTCGGCCAGCGCCGACCGGAGCCCAGCCGTGTAGCCGAGGAACCGGCGGTAGGTCGCGGCGAACTCGCCCGGCCCCACGGCCTCGCGGATGGCTTCGACCACCTCCCCCTTGCTCTTCCTCGCCTGGGCGACCGAAGGCACCCGGGCACCCATTAGCATGGCGTATAGGGCAGTTTTCCAAGTTGAAACGGGCACGCCGACGTACTCGGCCGCCTCGTACTTCGCGCGGGGGTTCGCCCCGTACTCGACGAGCCACGACGGGTCGATGCCCGCCTCGCGCAGGAGGACGATGAGGATCCGGGCTTGCGAGGCCCTCAAATCGAGATTCCTGACGGTCAACGGAGGGCGGTAAGTGAGACGAGGGGGGGATACGCGATCGACTTCATTCGCTTCGAGCACGACTGGAGCCCGCCGCCGACCTGGCTGAGCCGACCGAACCGCTGCGGCCGGTACGCCGGCCGGTACTTCCACAGGCCTCCCGGACGGTCGGGGTCGATGGGGCGGGCGCCCTGTGCGAGGAGGGCCTGGTAGCACCGGAGGTCGGCGAAGTAGCGCCCCTCCGCCGACGCCCTCGCAGGACCAGGCGACGCGTTCTCAAACGCGTCGCGGAGATGCGCGAGGTGGTCCTCGATGGCCCACACGTCGACGGGGGCCCAGCCCACGGCGTCGATCGCCGCCCGGACCCTCTGGGGGAGCGCGTTCCCGCTCGCGGTCCGCCTCTGACTCTTGACGCTGGCCGTCGTCGGCCGGCCGTCCCGAACGTTGTAGAGTCCGTCTAGGAAGACGCGCCGGGCTGTCGGTCCGGCCTCGTAGAACGCGAGACGGTGAACCGCCCCGGGATCTCCGGAGGCTCCATCCCTTGAGAGATTGGAGCCATGAGCCGATCCAACCGCTACTCCCCCGAGGTCCGCGAGCGGGCCGTCCGCCTCGTCTTCGACCACGAGCACGAGCATTCCTCCCAGTGGGCCGCCATCCGGTCCGTCGCCGAGAAGTTCGGCTGCACCGCCGAGACGCTCCGCAACTGGGTCCGACAAGCTGAGCGCGACCACGGCCGCCGAGCGGGGCCGACCACCGACGAGCGAGCGCGGATCAAGGAGCTCGAACGCGAGAACCGCGAGCTCCGCCGGGCCAACGAGATCCTCCGGAAGGCGTCGGCGTATTTCGCCCAGGCGGAGCTCGACCGCCCACCGAGGCGATGACGGCGTTCATCGACGACCACCGGGCCGAATACGGAGTCGAGCCGATCTGCGAGGTCTTGCCGATCGCTCCGTCGACCTACTACGCCGCCAAGGCCCGCGAGGCCGACCCGTCGCTGCGGTCGGCTCGCGCCCATCGCGACGATGCGCTCCGGGCTGAGGTCCGGCGCGTCTGGGAAGAGAACCGCCGAGTCTACGGGGTCCGGAAGGTCTGGCGCCAGCTCAACCGAGAAGGGATCGAGGTCGCCCGCTGCACGGTCGCCCGGCTCATGCGCGAGATGGGGCTCCAGGGGGCCGTCCGGGGCCGCCGCGTCCGGACGACGGTGCCCACCGACCAGGCCGAGCGTCCCCTTGATCTCGTCCAGCGCGATTTCTCCGCCGACCGGCCCAACCAGCTCTGGGTCTCGGACCTCACGTACGTCGCGACGTGGCGGGGCTTCGTCTACGTCGCGTTCGTGATCGACGTCTTCTCACGCCGGGTCGTGGGCTGGCGCGTGTCGAACTCGCTCCGGACCGACCTCGCGCTCGACGCGCTCGAGCAGGCGCTCTGGGACCGAGCCGTCGGCGACGGCCGACTCGTGCACCATAGCGACAGGGGCGGGCAATACCTGTCCATCCGGTACACCGAGCGGCTGGCCGAGGCCGGGATCGAGCCGTCGGTCGGGAGCCGGGGGGATTCGTACGACAATGCCCTCGCCGAATCGGTCATCGGTCTCTACAAGACCGAGGTCATCCGGCACGACGGGCCATGGCGGGGCCTCGAAGACGTCGAGCTCGCGACCCTCGAATGGGTGTGGTGGTTCAACGAGCGGCGCCTGCTGGAGCCACTCGGGTACCTTCCACCCGCCGAGTACGAAGCCGACTACTACCGCCGCCAGGGGGCTCAGGCCACCGAGGCGGCACTCACGTAAACCAGCCTCCGGCAAACCCGGGGCGGTTCAACGGAGGTGGCCGGCCGGGCAGAACGCCCGGCACCGTCCGGCGAATCGGCTGTACGGCTCGACATCAATGAGCAGTTCGTCTTCGAGAGCTCGCCAGTCGGCGTAGCGGAACTCCCGTTCGATCAGCTTGCTCGGGACGGGCACGGAGCCCTCACCCTCCCGGCCGGTCGAGGTCAAGAGGTGGACGAGGAACCGGGCCGTGTCCCGGGCCGCTCGGGAGTCGACGACGCCGGCCTCCTCCACGGCTGCCCGGACGAGCTGGACCTGTTCGTACGTGCCCGGGACCCGCTTCGCAACGAACCCCTTAGACGGCCCCGGGCGGTCTTGGAGCGCGGCGAGGTCGCGGTCGGCCCGACGACGGCGGGCGCGGAGGGCGGAGGGGGTGTCGTTGGGGGACATCACCCCGGCTGAGCGCCGCCGCGACTTCCCAAGGCGGGGGACCGACGCCAAACGACCCTCCCGGGGAAGGGTGGGAAGGTCCCCCAGCGCCGGCACCACGAGGCGATCTCGGCCGCCTGGACGCCAATGGGGCCGCCGTCTGCCGCGGGGATCGTGAGCCAGAGGGCGTCGAGCTCGGTGACGAGGTACGTGGACTCGTCCGGGTCATCGGGGTCCTCGACGGCCCTGCCGACGACGACCATGTTCGTCGGTGCGACCTCGGCGACGACGAACACGGAGCCCCGGTGGCGGACGAGGAGGGAAGGGAGGCCGTCGAAGGTCGTCGAGGCGACCGCGACCGCCGTGAGGTCGGCGCCGTTGGAGGAGTCGCTCGGCGGTGGTGTCGGCGGGGCAGGTGACATGAGTGGAGCAGGTTGCGTGGGGACGATGGTGGGCAGCAGGCGGCGGACGCGTGGGAGTGGCGTGCGAGCGGCGCGTCGTTCTCGCTCGTGCCGTTATTGGATTCAGGCGGTGAGCACCTCACCCGACCGCGAATCACGAACCACACCACCGGCCAGGTACGGGTAGGGGAGCCAGGCCAACGTCTCCCAGATCTCGTACAACGAGACGACGAGCCCGATCGGGGGACCGCCCCCCGCTTCCGGGACCGGGGCCCGCCCCGCGTCGTCGATCGAGACGAGGGACGTGGGTCCGAACACGACGGAGTCGTCGTCGAGGCCGAGCGTCGGACCCGTGGCGAGGAGCGGGCCGACGCCCGTCAACAGGTCGTCGGGGTGGACGGACGCGTAGAGGCCGTCGTCGAAGTCGTCGGGCCCGGGAGCGAGGACGACGCCACGGCGGCGGCCACCGTCGGCGTAGGAGTAGTACTTGAACACGGTCATGAGTCGGTTGGGTGTCTTGGCGGAGAAGTATCCGGTGGTGCGTTCGGGTGATTCGATGGTGGACAGAGGCAAGCCCGTCGAGGGGTACCATTCGCGCGGGTCGCCCTCGACGACGTACGGGGCGCGGACCCATGGGAGCATGGCCCGCATGTCCCACACGTGGGCCAGCCCCTCCAGCGAGTAGCGGTCGTCGATGAAGCGGACCCGCTCGTCGTGGACGCCCACGAGCCGGGCGTTCCCGAGGACCAGCGTCTCGTCCTCCGAGCGGCGGTGGACGTGGCCGACCAGCGCGGTCCCCTTGAGGTCGGCGGTCTCGACCTCGACGTAGTACATCCCATCGCGGGACCCCTCCAAGAAGAGGGTGACGGCGGGGCGGCCGTTGTAATCGCCGGTCGGGAGCATGACCTTGGCCACGTCGTGCGTCGAGGGGCCAGCGCCTAGGGCGGCTTCCTGCGCCTCCGCGATGGCCGCGACTTCGTAGAACGTGTCGAAAAACTCGTCTTCGGAGTCGGGCGGGCTGGGTGTCGTCGCTGGATTCTTGTCCCGCATGGGTTTACAGCGCTGTGAGGGGTAGGGAGGAGCGTATCAGGTGTTGGGGGTTCGAGACCTGAGTCCGATCAGGTGCCGGACGGGGACTCGTTCCCGTCGTCGAGATCGCCGTTGAACTCGCCCGCCATGAGCCGGCGGAGGTCGTCGATCCGGTACGTCCGGAGCCCTCCGACCTTTTCCGAGGGGAGGCCCCGGCTTCGAGCCCGCCTCAAGCTGGACTCCGACAGACCGGTCCACTCCTCGGCCTCCCTCTGCATCAGGTGCTCCCGCGTCGGCACGTCAGACGGGGCTACCCCGCCTTGCCCCGCACACCCCGTGTGGGTCAGCAAATTCGCCACACGGTGGGCGACGGGCTCGGAGAGCAGGGCGACGAAGTGAGCGAGGAGGTCCGCCAGCTCGTCGCGCTGATCGGGGGTGCGGGGCATGGGATTCTAGGCCGGGCTAGCCAGACTAGGCCTGCTCAGAAACCCCATTTCCGGACTCTTCCGGAGTCGGAAAAAGTCCAAGTCCTACCCGCCGCCGTCCTCCGTGTCGGCACTCACCGAGCCCTCGTCATGCGCCGGAGGGGCGATCGCCTAGCTGCAAGTGGACGTGCCTCTTGACGAGCCGAAGCCACTCTGGCTTGTCCTTGGCTGAGAGCTTGGCTGGGGGTGAGTACTCAGGCGGGATCATCCCGGAGTTGAGTGCCCCCCGTAACAGCTTCAAGGTGTAGGAGCTCTTGCGTTCATCCTTGCTGCCGACTATGTCGAGGTAGACAAAGTCCACCTCGATCATGATCGGGTTCATCCTCTTCCTCTCCCACAAATCGCTCGAAACTAGATCGCCATTCGGTGATCGTTCGAACGTGAGCGAGGAGAGCGGAGCGCCGGGTTCTCCGTCGTGTTTGAGCGCGAACGTGGCGAGAATGTCCAAGATTCGTTTCAGGTCTCCAGAGAGCACGGGAGCACAGAGCTCGGCCTCGGAGTCAGTTCCAACGGCCGGCTCTTCCGAAGGACCCGTAGATAGCGAACGTCTGAGGATGGTGACAGCACTCAGCGCCTCGTCCGCTCTGAGTAGGGCGTCGCGCGCACCGACCACCTCGTCGAGCCACGTCTTTTGATAGGACTCCAACGCGTCCGCCGTCGCCTCGGTAGCGGCCTTTACCCTGGCGTCCTCGACATCGAAACTCGCGCTGAGAGTACGGCTAGCGATGGCGTAAAAGGCGGGTCTGGTGCTTCGTAGGTACTCCTGCGGGTCCGGTCCTTCCATGTCGGCCATCGCCGACTGGCCCCACCCGCGCTCCTCCGGAGACCTCAAGAACTCCCACACGATGCCCGCCGTCGCAAGCGCCACGGACGGCGCTTCCCCCATCCTCACGGTGAACCTGACCCAACCCATGAGGGCAGCCCGTTGCCAATAGCGCTGGACGAGGGCCGCGCTCAGTCCACCCCGGGCGGACTCGGCGTCGAGGTCTGCCAACGACGTGAGGTCGGAGATCCGGTGTCGATCAGAGCGGAGGCGTCCGGCTCCATCAAACAGGTCAGAGCCGCTGCCGTTGGCTGCCCTCAGTTGTGAGTCGGGGCCGTTAACGTCTCTCCTTCTGCGGCCTATCCTCTTTTCAAGAGACCGCTTCTGCTCGCGGACCCGCGCTCCATAGGTGAGCCACGGCGATACGATTCCGACCACCTTCGAACGATAGCCAGTTGTCGTGCGGAGTACGTCGTAGTCACCGGGGACCACGCTGAGGATCGAGGCCGGTGCCCTCCTCAGGGGCTCTGGCAACCACGGCCAACTCCCGTCCGCATCGGGCCAAGCCGCGTCGAACGGCTGTTCCCAAGCGTCGAGGGGGAGGGCGTCCCGCGCTTCAATTTCGATCGGTTCCATTGAGGACGGAGGAGCGGCTGGGTCAATCGAAGAGGCCCGACATTTTCTGA
>JACLAD010007044.1_pt1 | contig 22099 bp, 7 predicted proteins | sample 8027901 | NCBI WGS metagenome assembly JACLAD01 (sample SAMN15725071, study PRJNA655200) | protist metagenome | isolation source: fluorescence activated cell sorting (FACS) single amplified genomes of... | place: Spain: Blaines Bay Microbial Observatory, Mediterranean Sea | collected 2016-07-05 | reverse complement strand
GCCAGCAATACATCGAGGAATACGATGCAACTTGTTGTTATTCAAGATTAGTATACGGCATGATAGCAAGTTGTTCAAGTTTTCTGGTAATACCGATAATTGATTGCATTCTAAATCTACCCTCTCTAATTTGTTCAAAGCACCAAAGGTATTTGGAAGTTTCTCCAATAAGTTGTTAGCTATCTCTAATTTGACTAAAGAAGCAAGAAGACCAATACGATCTGGTAAAAAATGAATTCTATTTTTCAATAAATTCATTTCTTCTAGAAAGGACATACTGCACAAACTATCTGGTAGAGTCGTTAAAGCATTGTTACTCAAATTCAGATATTTCAAATGTGTTAAATGGGCACCAAAATCATCAGGCATTTCGGTCAATCCTAGTCCAATCAATCTCAATGCTACAAGGTGTACACCAAAATCATGATAATAATTGAATACAGATCTATCGAGCACAGGCAAAGGCTGCCAGGTTAGAGTGAGGTCATGACGGCTTCTGTTCGCATCTAGAATAGCTCGTTGCCAAATAGACTTGATGCGTCTCTCTTCCTGTACTTTCTTTTGAGCCTGATATTGCCGTAAATGGATTTCTCTTTCCTTTTTCATCTTCTCTAATACTTGACCCCTTTTACTCGTATCTTTAGCAAGGCCTTTACTACGAGCAACTCTGTACTCTTGAATTTCTCGAACTTTGTCGATTTGTTCCTCAGACATGTGCAAATGGATCTCTCCGGCGGGTTTATCCCAAGTCGTTTCATTGGAGACATGGTCATAGTAATAGAACCGTCCAGTGTGCTCATCATAATGCTTGGTGAAATAATGTGCAGCACCTTCTTCAATCTCGATCACATATCTCCCTTTTTGCTCTTCCCAGTACTTGGCTACTTCGTCCTTTAAAATAGCACTCTTTTCTTCTTCAGACAACGCTAGAAAATGCTCCTCTCTTTGCAACGCCAATTGCTCTTCCGTCAGCATTTCTTCTTCTTCTTCTTCTTCCTCCTCCTCACTAATACCCTCCAAAGCACCATCTTCACCTTCATTCATCTCTTCTACAGCAGGTGCAGCTCTTTCATGTATATACTTTCCACGAATCGCTAATGTGCCTTTTACAAAGCTTTGCTTGTCATCATCGACATCCCAAGATCTCTGAAGAGCGAAACGAGTGGCAGAAACATCCGAATGTATTACTTCCTTACCCTCTTCTTCGTCTTGTAGACGCTTTTCAAATACGTCGCGATTGTCAGTATTGGCCACTAAATGCAGCAATTCGATACCCTTAATATGTCTTATACCACAAAAGGTATCTGCCCCGTGTTTATCCTTCACACCAGCATCCCACATGACCATCTCAAGTATGCAATCTTCAAGCATTCTCTTTGGGGGCAATACGAGTTTAATGAATTCTTCTTTGAATGAGTAGACTTTATTCACATCCATATCCATATAACTGCCAGTCAATCGACTCGTACAAAACACTTCTACACCATTCCAGATAAACTGTACATAAGGACTAAATTTAGAGGTTACTAAAGTCATCTTGGGGATACCGACCCTGACTGGCACATTCGTTAATGACTCTACTTTTAATTCAATTCGAGAAGGAATATATTGTTCTTCTACTAATGGCAATGTAAGAGGGATATCAGTCACACCACCTTCATACATACTCACACCAAGCTTGATAGCTCCTGTAGCATATTGATTGCCCTTTTCATCCAGATATTTATTCGGAACCAAATCAAACCAAAACTCTTCTCCTTGACTATTAGCAGCTCTTTCTAATTGGGAAGAAGCAACTCGGTGACATCCCATAAAAGTGATTGTGCCCATTCTAGACTTGTTCTCTACCTTGACTTCCAAGACATTGTCTGTCAACAGAATATCTTGAGATAAAGGTATGATGAAAGGCTCATCTTGCCATTTCGGATTAATGCTATTTGGTACAATTTCTGTGATACCTTTGATACGGCCATTCCAATATAATGTCACAAAGGCATTTGCTTGTCCAAATTTGTCCATTTGAGCCAATTCGATAGCTTCAATCACATGCACTACCAAACGACGCTGGTTGACAATGTCACCATCTACAACAATTTCATCACTATTGATACCTTTAAGTAGCACTGCAGTAATGGCTTCTTCAGTAGTAGCACCTCGACGACCGGCTCCTCTTTGTATTCGTTCTACATCACCTCTCATGGTAATGGTGCCCCCTACTAGCTTCTGAGCATCTATGGGCAAATGTTCCGTCTGTATGAGGGGCAATGTAGTCAATTTGTAGTCTCCTTTCACTAGTTTTGATGACAACAAGGACAACAACTCTTTACCAGTAATCTCCACTCCTCCTAGAAAAGGGCCATAATTACCAGTAAGACTACCTCCTAGTGCTTCTGCAAAGACTTGTATCTCCAATCTACATTGCCGTAAGACCCATATGGGCGGCACCCGGATCATCACATGGTCATTGAATACAGGATTTAATGTACTTTTTACAGCCATCGTAGTCATTACAATCTCGCCATTCCATCGTACGACACAAAAGGCACTGGTATTACTCAATTGCTTATGTGCAACAGGAGCCGCCGTATCTGCCTTCTTACCTCCCAAAAAAGACCCCAATTTAGATGCCATCCTCTTAGCATCTGCCCCAGCTTTGATCATAGAAGGCACTTCCGTCAACAGGGAACAGTAGCAGATGTGTACACTGACTAGCTTCTTCATAGCATTGGCAGCCAGTGGTCCTTCCCCAGGGATGAGCTGGCCGGAGATGTAGGTGCCTTGTAATTGAACACTTCCTTGTGCAAGTTTATTTTCTTTCATTGTCCTGAATGTCGATTTACCCAAATCGAACCACATCGGCCCTCCTCTTTCAATAGTAATATCTTTTCCTGCACTACTGACAGTGGCAATGGAACTATCATCAATGGTAATATCTTTATTTTTCTGCTCTTTGGGTGTATTAATCAACCCCAACAATTGCTGTAAGGCTAAACCAGAGATGACTGCTTGACCCAAAAACGTATCGTTAGACATGCTATTCTTATCGAACAGCTCGATTAACAATTCGCTATCTTCACCATTCTCTCGCTTGTCTCCCGACCCCGCGGGTACCTCCAGTTTGAAATATTGTTGATTCCATCGAGGATATAAAGAGTTATCAATCACTTTAGATACTCCTAAATCTCGTCCATCGTATGTAAATTTGGCATAAGGATCACTAAGACCCATCATATCAGCCTTGGCGAGATTCTTAGCAGCGAGAAGTGAAAATTCAATAGTATCAAACTCATCCTCATCATCCTCATCACTATCCGTCTTCTCTCCACTATATTCCGTAGATTTATCACTATCACTGTCCTCTTCCTCATCATCCCCCATGGCCATATTCAACAACTCGTTGGCTTCAGCATGATCATTATCAAGTTCATGTTCTACCACAGCTTCCGTATAACAACCAATAATTTCCAGGGTGCCTTTACATTCTATCTCCTCCGCATCATTGTTCTGGGACTGTTTTACTTCCATACGCATTGTCTCATGAAGGCTACTAGTCTTTCCAAGGAATTCGATATGAGCATTTGTACACAAAGCACTACCCACAAGTTTGCGGATCATACCCTTATTGGCCCCCAGTCCCAGGGCACTGAATAGTTTAGCACCGAAAGAGCCACCTTTATTGAGGTTCGCACTTGGGTCTTTCGTGGTATCATTTTTGTTACTGGCATCCTTATTGGTTTGAGCCTTAGTTGGATCGCTGCCATCGCCTCCATCGGCATCATACACGAAGAATTCCAACTTATTATCCCCGAGGGCACTACCTTCAGGAATTGGTACAGTAAATTTGGCTGTATCCTTCCATGCGGGAGCAAATGTGTTTCTGATAATTGGTGATGTATAAATATGCTCATTGTTGAACATGACTGCAATAAAGATGTCTGGAGTATTCATTTGAAACATACTGTTCTGGTTCATACGATAGCCCCTTAATATGTTCACTTGCAGTGTAGCTGCTTGAGTTTGTGCTTTGAAGACAGCAGTCATACCCACACCTTTCTTACGACTAAGCGCTCTTTCCCATTGACTCGCACGTCGCTTCATGATACCTGTAGCTGCACCACTACGTTCGCGACCTGGTATATCAGCGGGATCAAAATCATCAGGGCCAGTCATGGTATCATCAGCTTCATCTCCGCCATCATAATTCACTTCTTCGTCATCATCATCGACACTGCTAAGATTATTCATGGCTACAGAAGAGCGCCTACGTGGTTTGCCTTCTGGTTGGTTGATGAGACCTACAGATTGCTCTGCTTGCATCACAACTGCGTCTTGGGACACGTTATGATCCGCCAAACCGCCGATTACGATAGAAGAGCGTCTCTTTGGACCTCCTTGGCCCAACACTGTAGAGCTTCTGCGGCCGCCACCACTTCCATTAGTAGGTTTATCTCCATCTGCTGCAGTTTCTTCTGAAATGCCCATATTAAGCATACCTACAGTCGATGATCGTCTCTTCTTTTTGCCGTCCACATCTGAATCTTTACTCTCATTAACAGGTGCATTCAAGGGATTTGATGATTCAGTTCTTACTGGAACAGTGGGTGTGGTCTCATTCGCTTCTAACGAAGCCAGAGAGTTGACCGGAGAGACTCCCATATTCAGGGAGCTACGACGCCCACCACGACCCTTGGTTTCTTCCATTAAACTTATTTTATACGTTTAATTGGCGTGGCGCCATTGCTAGACTCCAGATTCATCCCAATCGATCGTATGGAAGCTCGTTGGACTCACAGTTTGGGGAAGTGACGAAACGAGGTCGATCATTCTATCGTAAACTGCTTTTTAATTATATTATATCTGCACAAATGTAATCTCTATCTAAAGTTCTGTTTCAATTCTCACCACCTCCATTACCATTATCATCACGACCTCTTCCTCTCCCTCTTCCACGGCCTCGGTCAGATTGCCCTCTTCCACCAACATCTCCATCTCGGCCTGATTGATCACTAGGGCCACTACTTCCGGCACCATCATCGCGACCTTTGCTTCTGTCCCTGTCCCCCTCTCTGTTGCCACCACCAGTGTATCCAGCATTACTATCTCTACCATCTCTATGTAGGAGGCAAGATATGACTGAATGGGCAATTGGCTCCATTCCGACAAGTTCCCTTAGGAAAATACATACAAGGCTTCTGCCTCCATCTACTTCCAGCACCATCATCGCGACCTTTGCTTCTGTCCCTGTCCCCCTCTCTGTTGCCACCACCACTACTAGTGTTGGCGTTGCCCTGCTTATTAGAATTGCCGCCAGGCTTGGCGTTGCCGCTGTTGCTAGGATGACTACTAGTGTCGGCATTGCCCTGCTTATTAGAATTGCCGCCAGGCTTGGCGTTGCCCTGCTTATTAGAATTGCCGCCAGGCTTGGCGTTGCCGCTGTTGCTAGGATGACCACTAGTATTACTATTACTGCTGTTATCACTCTCACCGCTAGTGGTAAAGGTATTGCTCTGGCCTTGGTCGAATCTCTTGCCACGTGCAGATCCAGTAGGATTGTTCGCTCTATAGGCACTAAACATATCCCCGTGTTTACTTCCACCCTTATTAGGAGGACCTCCTCTCTTGCCATAAAATTGTTCATTTTGAGGCGACTTTGAGAAAGAGACATTATTCTTCTTCCTATATCCATGGTCATGCTCTGAGCCCTCCTCTTCTACAACTGTGCCCAACGATGACTTGCCATACTTGTAATTTCGATGCTTATGCGATGTATTCTGATTTGGCGTTTCATCTTCTTGCATCACCACCTCTTTCATATCAAAGGCCTCCATGATCTCTTCATTCACACCATTGTGACACATCTCAGGTGTCATTCCTTTTGCATTCTCCGTCTCCTGGACGACTTCAAGATTATCATAATGCTTTCTGTAAGCCTCCTCTAGGTCCATGATAAAACCTCGAGGCGCATGATTGTAATGAGCAACATGCAATGGCAGATTATCGTCCATATCTTTCATCATTAACGCTTCTATGCCATCTCCCTTCTCGAACATCGCTTTGAGAACATCTGTTCTGAAGCGACCTTCACAACAAGAATGCAGAGGAGTCGCTTGACCACTATTTCTACTTGTTAGACAACCCGGAAAGTACAAATATTTGAATATATCTTCCACTGGTAGCTCAGAAGTCACCGAGTAGTGTATAGGAAGAGTGAATGCTTCTTGCCCTGTATCATGTCCAATCATTTTATGACAATAACCATTCTTATTATCAGGACTACTTTCCTGATTCATCTCGCTTTCTAATGTATGTGGGTGTACTTTCTTGTAATTATCAAACAACTTCATCAAGACATCTCGATGAGGCAATCCATTGAAGAGAAATACGTGTAACGGAGTGTCATTGTATTCGCTTGCACCTAGACATGATGCACTTTCTGCTCCTTCAACTGATAGTAATGCCATTGCATTCTCTTCACTACACAAATTGTGAAAGGCGCTATTTATGGCGTGGGTCATCACTTCCGTTTTGGTTTGCACCGGAATACCACGTGGTATTGGTTCTGCTGGATTTGGGTTCCACATTCTTTCTTCGTGGCTTGCAACAAGCAATTTTATGACCTCTACTGGTGTATTGGCAGAGATGTTCCTCAATGGGTTACACTCATGACATTTATGAAAGTGATATAAACGAGTGTCTGACATCAACAGACCTTTACATCTCTCCAACAACTTTTTGAAGCAGTCAAAGTAAGAGGGAGGATTCTCAAGATCTTGCTCGAACATGATGGCCTTGTCTTTGGAAAACCATAGCTCTTTGGAGCGATACATCATGGAATTGAGAAACGAGATGAGTGAGTCAACACGTCGATAGCGTATCAAACCACTCTCAACATCTTCCACCTCAGTCGCCGACTCTTTCCCTCCTCCTCCATCCTTCTCTCCTTCCTTCTCAATCCCAGCACTCTCCTTCTGCCCATCTTCAGCACTCTCTTTCTCTCCGTCCACCCCTGTTGTCGCCGTCTCTGGTGCAGCCTCCTTCAAGTCCATTTCTTCAGTAGGTTTCATGAGAGTCTCTACTGCATCATCTTTTCTAGAAGTCTTTACTTGAGATCCGATGAAGTCCTTTGCCTCCTCATCCTTCTCATCATCACTATAAGCATCTGCTTCTATCATTGCCATGAGTATATCCGGTGGCGCTAAATGGCGAGGCAGCTCGAACAACATTCTTTCTCTTTGCCATCGATCCAAAGGTTGAACCTTTGGATCACGTTTCAGTAAATTGTACACGTACTTGAACAACGCTTCTTTGCTTTCCTTCATCTTTACAATGAGAGCTGATTGCTTAGATCGGTCACATAGATTGCGATTTCCCAGTTGACCAAACAGACCATACTTCTTCTGTGCACTATTATCTCTATCTCCGCCGAACCCGTACATCATTTTGCGAATCAATTCATTGTAGTCCGCATCTAGTTCCTCCCTTGACTTGTTTTCAGGGTTTTTCACATATTCATCGTATTTATCATAGAGATCTTCGTCTACAGGACACCATAACCATGAGACACGATGTTTGAAGTATTTTCTTAATCTCGTACACTTTTGCAAGACGTAATAATTACCAATACCTGTAGAGTAACTGATACCTAAGGCTTCGCCACCTTTACCGCAACGAGAATCTCTTTGGGCAGCTTCAATGGTCTCTCCAATGGATCTGAATTTTTTTCGACGTCCATAGACGCCTTTTCCAGCCCAACCGACATTGTAAAAGGGGCCCAACAGCACATACGGCCATTTCTCTTTTTTTCTCTCTAAATCCTTCGATCCACCATCACTATTCTCTTCTTCATTTGCTGAAACATCATCAAACCCGGCATAGAATGGTTGATTGAAGTCGAAGGATAAAGAATCCAAGTACTTGTAAGTACGAAACAGACTATACTTCTGAGGCTCTACATGACTACTAGGGGCACCATCCTGCATGATATTAATGTATTGCTGTATATGATCCAGAGCAAAATTTGGAAAGTATTTGTGTTCTGCGTGATTATACTTATAATTCCAATCTTCGATTTCCTTAATTGACTTCAACCTTCTATCACTCATATATTTGCTCTCCCCTGGATCATTTGAATTCACCATTCTTGATAAAGCACGCCGATGACGTTCTATGAGAATGTCTATAATATAACGCAACTGATCATGTCTCCAAGGCCAATAGCGGACCAAATGGTATGCAGCGTCTCTCAGAGATCGCTCTTGTTTTTGTAATTCGAATTCTTTGTTCGTTACTTTCCATTTCAAAAAACTTCTTTGTCGAAGAGCATCTAGAACGAGTTTCTCTTTACCAGCATGCTTTTCTTCAAAATGGACTACCATTTGCTTCTTAATATACTCCATTTTATCCTTCGTCTGCCTCATTTCCTTTTCATTGATGGTGTGCATAATTGCTTGTAATTTCTCAAGAATTTTACGACTAACGAGAGCAACAAGATCTTGACAGGTGATGCGTTCCGTAGGTTCAACAACGAAGCATTTCTCTATCAGCTGTGTCACAATGGTATGGGCCACTTCCCTCGAAGATTCAGGCAGATGGTCATAGCTGAGACCTGCCTGCTTCTGCTCTTCTGTATAACCACCTGTCATAATTTTCTTTTCTTCTTTCTCGAGATCATACACTTCTCCTTCTGCAAGTAGTACTTGTTCTCGACGATAAGGTGGTGGCTTCCATCCCCCCATGGTAAGTATCTCTAATCCTAAAATGCCTAGATTCCAAACATCTGTCGGTGCTGTCAATTTAACTCTCTTACTCTTGTCTGTCGTGTATCGATTTGATATCTGTTCTGCACTTCGATAACGTGGCGTGCTTACATTAAGATCTGCATTGAAATCACTAATCTTGACAGAAAACCAAGTCTTGGTAGTATGTGCATTGGCATGATCTCTTTGACTCATGATCAACACATTCTGAGGTTTCAAATCTCTATGGATTTCATCTACTCCATGAACATGTTCTATACCTCTAGCAATTTGAAGAAAAATATCCACAAGACATAATAAATAATCATTGTCTTTGAAATCAATACTCTGTAAAGTACCTGATTTCACAATGAATTCTTTCAAGTCACCATATTGCGCCCAATCCATCAATAATAAAGGGGCAACGTCAAAAAGAGGTTTGTCTGGATAGATGATATTCGGATGCGAAAACTTGCTCAATTTCAACAATTCCTTCTTCATTAGACTCAAATTATCTTGATTTTTGGGACATTTGATACCATATGCTTTGCCTCCTTTCTCTACTTTGTAAATGTAGGCAAAACCTCCTCTCTTCTCAGGACGATACGCCACATCGTTGACATCACACTTATGCTTCTCACCACTGAAACGATATTTCCACCTCCCGATCTCGCTCTTACCTAACTTGATAACTCTCTCATCTTCACTATCGATGATCGCTCGTTTTATTTTGATGCAGTGGCGATGTTTTCTTTCCTTTTCTACCGTAGCAGGACGACCATGACGAGACCTAGCAGCCTTTTGGGAGCGATTCTCTTTCTCTCCGAGATAGATGGTATCTCCAGTCTGCAAAGTACAACTTCTCACTTCCTCACTAGGGTCCAATTCGATTTCTTCATGAAACTCTGCGCCCCGTCTACGAATAAACATAGGGTTCTTATTCTTATTATCAGGAAACGCATCTTTACTGAGAGTATCTGTAGTAAATACTTCCAGATACCAACAAGGAGTCACATCATCGTAAGCAATTCTACAATACTCTCCACACAGTCCAGGGTCATCACTTAAGCCAATACACCATCTGTCGCTACGTCTGTCACTGTTACAAATCAGTTCACCTTCATTATCATTATCATCATCATCATCACCTTCATTTGTTTCATACATTGTGTTGTACCTGCCAAACACTACTTCAGTGTTCGTACTGATGCATGGTAGTGGCACACCTTCTGGAAAGATTTCGATTTCACAAAAACCATAGCGTCTCTCTTTCTGCTTCTTCTGAAGATATTCCTCTCGGAGATCTGTGTATCCAGTCTCCCATTTCACATCGGATAACCAATTATGTGTAAGAGCAGAAGAACGCATATAACTAGTGGATTTACTCGGAGTGACGGAGTTACTTCGCACATCTTTACCCATATTGGGATGTCTGCGGTTCGTCTCGATATCCAATCCTGATGTTCCATCAAGCTGAAAATACTGAGATTCAATATAGGCCACTTGCTCCAATAAGGAATATCGAATGTCATTATCGATGAGGCTTTGCAAGCCAGCAATCCTTTCTTCCATTTCCGCGGTTGAGCCATCGTCAGCATCATCAGGATTATCAGGATCAGGATTATCAGGATCAGGAGTATATAAATTCTCTGCAACTACCTCATCAATGGTGTCCTGTTCTACTCCAATCCTAAGCAAGAGGCCTGTGACTTGGGCTAGAAGAGCATTATATACGGCCTCATCTTCAAATTGGAGGCTTGTAGAATGGCCTAACTTTGTATTACGTGTAGTTCGAAGCTTTACAACCGCTTTGGACTCAGCTGACTTTTTAGGATAGCCATAGTAGTGACTGCGTTCCATGATCGAGCACAACAGTGAGCAGTCCCACTTATTTAATTGTCTGTTGAACGCTTCTTGGAAATGCTTGTCTTGCGGAACAAACGGCGCTGCGCTATTGTTGGGATCTTTGGCTGTAATCTGCGCTCGTCCTTCTGGAGCATTCCAGGATTTGTTATTTCTTCTCTTAAAAGTGGTTTTAATGGTATTGCGCATCGCCTCGGAAGCCGTCTCCCACAACAAAATACCCACGATCAGCCAGCGAGAACGAGCAACTTTGACTTCAGAAGGTGCACTCATCTTGATTATTCTTTGGTGCTCACTCAATCACGATCCTCTAGGTTTTTCAAGGATATTTTTTTGGCTTTTCAGGGCACAGGGGAGGTCCATTAACTAAACAGGGTCGATGTTGCTACTACTAAACTGCCGATTTTGGGCGTCATTTTCGCGACCCGCACCGCTCATAGCACACAATATCTCTACACTGGAAACACAAAGGGGTGTTTATTGTTGTGTCACGCTTTTGAACAATCATTTCATACGACATTCAGTGCAAGCAGAGGTTATTTTTCGCTGATCAGGCCTCTGCGGTGAAGTGAATCGAATCATGTCCGATACAGGCGACACCACGACTCCTGGTGTGCCCATGATGGACGATGCTACTCAGGCAAAACTCCTTGCACAGCTGGAGGCTGCAAACTCTCGTATGTTGGAGGATCACAAGCGCGAGATCGAGGCCAAGTATGAGCAGAGGATGCAATCCTTCTTGGAGCAATTCGCTACAGCCCCTCCTCGGCCTAATTCCTCTGGCAACAACAGTAGTCTATTGAATCAACTGCATCATAATCGACCTGTATTGAATGCAAAAGATGCAGATAAACGCACTTCTCAATTCTACGAGAATGCTCGTAACAAGGAGACAGCCCCTCAATACGATATAATTGAGTCTGGTACTCGTACTGCCACCATTCGTGCCACAATGGAAGGCACAAACAAGCCACCCAAACAAGTCGTGAAGTCTTCTGGAGCACCATTGGATGAAGTGGCCAAACCCAAAAAGAAGAAAGTAGTGTCGAAAACCCCGACTATGCTATTGGACAACCCTTTAGGACATACAGTAGCTCCAGCAGTATGGCAGAAGGCCATTGAAAAAGATAAAGTCAAGAAAGCGCAGAAGGCAGAACGATTGAGAGAGGTGCGGAAAGAAGGAAATGGTGACAATGCCTCTTTACAGAGTAGCCAATCTTCTCCCTCTGTTAAAGTCACTACTGCTGCAGGTATGATTATGAGTCATGAAGCCTCAATTGAAGACAATGAAGATCGTAACACATATGCTACTGATTCGTTCGATGGCGATTCGTTGTCAGAGACCAACCCTATTGATCCTCTGCTGCACAAATTCGACGAAACGACTCAATACATGCTCAAAAAGACATCCTTTATACTAGATCAAGACCAAGAGTTTCGTAGTCAGATGAAAAAGAAAGACAAGAAGAAGAAGAAGAAGAAAGCTATGTCCAAGAAGAGTAGTAATGAAGAAGAAGAGAGAGAAGACTCTTATAAAAATTACCCTATGGAGCGACATCCATGGACAGCATCAGAAGCTTTGGCGATTAATGATGATGAAGATATGATACATAATTATGATCACCTTGAAAATGATACTATCAAGTTGCCTCAACTAGGTACCACTGGGAGTGAACCTGCAGTCAATGTGCAGCACAAGCTTATCAAAAGTGTAGAATTTGGCGACTTGCCTGCTGTAGACACTACTGCTACTACTAGTCATATAAAAGAATTGTATCATGCCGATTATCAAGTCAAGGATACTCGAGTAAACAATTATGAATATAAGATAGATCCTCACTTGGCATTACACAAAAGTGACTGGGAGAATGAAATTGCGAGACATATTCTGAGTGTATATGCCACAAGTAAATCCAAAACGGACATCAAGAAAAGTAAAAGCATCATGAAGTTCGTTGATATAGACAAAGAGGATACTATAGATACGATCAAACAGTATGTGGAGTCTGAAGATGGAAGACCTATGACGGGTATGAGTATAAAGGAAGATATCGAAGGAGAAGGAGTGGAAGAAGTGGATGATGATTGTGAAGGGCCTGTGAGTGTGAAGAGCAGCCAACTTTCTCAAAATACTTCCACAACAGATGGTAGAGGAGGAGAAGAAGAATCTGTAGGTAGTCAATTCGAAGGCACAGTGACAGCGAAAGAAGCTGGATTGTCTTTCAGAGAAATGCCTTCCTTTCGCAACCATTCCAAGTACAGATCTTGTATCACAGTTCGTGTTGGGCGTACTAAACATGAACCTGGTGAACTCATTAGCATTCGAGGATCTCCTCGAGTATTTCCTATTTGGTTTGTTTCAAGTGGTGAGATCTATAGTAATTGGACACGTTTGCCCGGAGGCGAAGAATTACAAGCTCAATTATCTAACTTATATGAGAAACGGAGGTTCAAGGAGTACTTAGGTATTATAGAGAAGATCATTGATGATATGTGGAGAGATCGAAGTTTGGGAAAGAACAATGAAATTGAAGACTTTTTGAAACGAAGAAAATCTACAAAGAAACGTGTAGTAATGAATGAGGGTGTGGTTTTGGTAGGACCTGATGGCCGTCCTTTGCCCGGATATGAGAAACAAAAAAAAGGCAAGAAAGGATATACATCTCCTTCTCATCACAATGTATCTAGTAATCAAAGCAGTCAAACTGAATCACTAGAAAAGATGAAATGGAACAGTGAAGGTGGTGTGTGGGGTGATGAAAATCGACAAGGTAATATTTGGGAACAATTTCGGGAACAGGAGATTGCAGAAGAGAAAGCCAGGGCAGAGCTGTCCAATGAAGAATTGATCTCCTTGTGGGGTCAACTGATATTGACAGCAAATGCATTTGGCATTTTATTGATCGAGAAGAAGAATTTCGACATGTCTTTGGACATCTTAAATAAGGCTGAGATGTGGTCAAAGCGAAAGGATATCCTACCGGAACATGTACAGAAAGAAGTAAGACCGCATATTTGTGATGCAATGGCATTCTATTTCTATTCTAGAAAGAAATACATGTCTAGTTCTTCTTATACTAAAATGGCTTTGGAAGATCATGAGGACTTGGATAATGTCGATCATATTGCTATAGGTCTCTTGCATACGGCATGTATCCTGACAGTTGACGGAGATTTCAAAGAAGCCCATCAGGTCATATATCAAGTATTGGCAATGGTAGAAGAAGGAAGATTATCTCTAGAAAGTGCGTCTCCGAGACAATTATGCCTAGTGGCAATTGCTTATCATAATCTTGCTGTTGTTCAATTAAAGATGCTCGTGCCTGATCTGGCATGTAAAAGCAGTCAAAATGCACGTAAGATCGCTAGATTATGCTTGTCCTATAGTAATCGGTGGATGCATGTATTCCAATGGACACATGAAGTGGCTATGGAAGACATAAAGTTCCAATTGACGCTGAAGCCGAAGATTCCGTTAAATAATAAGCAATTGTACGTCATCAAGCAGCTCACCGAGGACATGTACGATCCAGACAATAACTAGAAAAGAGAAGAGAGGGACAGCATATATGTATATTCAGATGATATAATAATGGTGATTTGTTTGCGATGTATCAAATATACAAATTGTTAGACAGTGGATATACACGATCTAAAATAATAACAACAGATTCTCTATCTATATTGATCAACCTCTATAATTCCCACTTTCTATTCGTTCCATCGCATACACACCCTCTTATTTCTCTTTACTATCGGAAGGTGCTGGATTCGATTGGATTTGTCTCCAGATCTCGTCCATTTGCTCTTTTTCGCTGAGTTTGCTCATCTTCTCCATATCTTGTTGGACACTTTCATTCTTCACCTTGAGCTCTTCTACGCCACTAAACCGTAACTCCAAGTACTCTTTCAGTTGTCGCGTAGTGTTGATGCCCGTGTATGACAAGAAGAATGCACTCCCGACAGTGAAAGAGCCAAAGCAGAGACCTGTACCCATCAAGAGGGCTCGACTAGCGATACTGAAGGGAGTACGATGAACACCACGGATGTCAAGGGAAATCGTCTCGCGTTTGAACACGCGGCGCATACCATAAGCTACGCCAGCACCAAATGCGGCTATGGAAATGCCGAAGAAGGTGCTTTTCGAGATGATCGGAGCATCAGACATCGCTCTTATAGTTAGGGTGGGCAACTTTCCCGCCTTCCTGCGTCAATGTCTCAGCTACCGACTATTTAATACACAGCTATTGCAAGAGTCAATGCCTCTACAGCGACTATTTAATACACAGCTACTACAAGATAGCAGGGCGTCAAACAAACATATAGTGGAAGTGCCCGACAGGGTCGGAAATTACAGGGTCAAAAAGCTTCTCTAGCTTGTACGAGTGCGATGAGGTCGGTTCTCAGACTGTGCGTGGGGCTGGTGGCCATCTTATGCCTGCATGCCTTTACTCATTCGATTTCTAAACAGGTTGTGTGTTCCTCGTCTCGTAGTCGCCTGAATCTTCGTTCGTCGTCATTTGGGGATGACTTTGATGCAACCAAGAAGCCTCGAAAGCCTCCAGCGGGCGAACCTTCTACACAAGACGGTAGCTTGGCTTCATCTTCCGATAAACAAGCCACGGTGATACCCATCGAGCAGATAACTGCCGAAGAGATTAGTTTTGAATACACAGTGCCTGAGAAGATTGCCCTCTCCCTGTTGAATCCAGAGGCTAGTGATGCAGATGTATGGACATCTCGTCGTAAGATCACACGCAGCTTCATTACTCCTACTATCAAGAAACAGAAAGAGCGAGAACAAGAGCTTGCCGACAAGATTGCTAGTGGAGAGGAACCATTGACTTCAGAGGAGGAGAGGCAGCAAATCCAAGAAAAGAGGGATAAGGCCACGATCATCATCACTGCAGGCATGGTGGCTGCTGCCGGGGTGATATTGAGATTAGGCGGTCGTGGGGCATTGATTAGTGTGCTCGGACTTGACTTTGCTAAGGATACAGGAATTGTAGATGGCTTAACAAATCTCATCAACTTCGTGTCCCCAGAACATTTGGGATCGTTCTCTTATATAATCTTTCTGGGACTATGGATCGTTGCCAAAGTATTGTGTATCGATACTGCCACCATCTTGTTGGCATTATCCAGCGGTGTGATCTTCAATGGTGTGCTCACAGGCACTGTGATCAGTGTGATCTGTGGTACTATTGCGAGTAGTTGTAATTTCGCCCTCGCACGCACTTCATTACGAGAGAAAACTCGTAAAATTATCAACAAGAAGCCCACTTTGCGAGCTATCGATAGAGCATGCAACAAAGAAGGTACCGGCTTCAAGACGGTGCTGACACTCAGACTTTCTCCTTTATTACCTATCCCTATTGCAGCCTACTCGTATGTTTACGGTGCCACTAGTCTAGGGGTGGTAGATTTTTTGCTCGGTACAGCATTGGGGTCTATCAAACCTTATGCCTTAGACAGTTATCTTGGTATGTTAGTGATGGGTACATTGACTGGTACAGATCTAGAAAATGGTGCTTCCGATACGATTTTGTTAGCAGTAATAGGTGCTGTTCTATTGGTGGGTAGTCTAGCAACTCAAGTGGCAACTACGGCCTGGGAAGAGATGCAGAGGGAGCTGGCAGAAGAAGAGGTAGCATCCGCATCTGTGGTATCTGTGTTGGGTAGTAGTAACACGGCAGAAGAAGGAGAGGAAGAGGATGACCTGGACTTCATAGATCTTGTGCCATTGCCGCAGGGTGTCATCAAATGGTGTAAACGTTCTTACAAATGGCTGGTGGATGAGCAGATCGGCACTGTCTGGAGCCGTATCGAAGATGTTATGGTAGATGAGAAGAATGCTATCCTGAAAGAAATCGAGTCTGGTAAGGGCAGAGAAGTGCCTCATTTTGGAAGCAAGGAGGAAGATACTAAGCTATATCGGTATCCAGGCAGTCGGAAGATCCGTCCTTATGAATTGGCTCAGCTGAGTGATGAGAATATAGGTATTTATACTTTCGAGAGTCTATTGTTCAGCTTCGTACTTTTTAAATTCATCCTAGATCAAGGGGCATAGTTGGAGATACGTACTTTGAAGAAAGAGAATAAAATTTAAATATGTGTGCTGTTTATCTGTAAGATATTGTATAGTGTGGATCTATTTGCATTATCCTTCATTTTAGACATTATGACCAGTATCATCTCAATAATCATACTCTAAAAGGCATGTACTCTGGAGCTCTTAGGATATATCAGCCTTCATCCGCCTCCTAATGAAGCCATCCCACTGCATCACGGCCACATATGCCATGCCCACCACCATACTCGTCATCACCGCCTCTCCTTTGCCCATTGGTGCAAGTTCCAACCATTTGTGTAGTAATGACGATTGACCCAGCACACCACTGGACAATAAGGCTACCACCCCTAATACGGCAAGGATGGGTACCTGTAGCCCTGGGAGTGCGCCCAAGTTGGGCACCATCGGTTGTCCTAGATGGTGTACTGCAGGGACGAGCGCTACTTGAAGTAGAGACATGTAGAATACATAGTTGGATAGAGGCGATGGTTTGAAACGTTGAAGAAGGGTGTCAAGTAAGGACAGCTCAGCGTTGACCGCAGTTACTGATTGTGTAATACTATCGCTAGAAGTATTGCTCTCAGTGCCATTACCAGTGCCAGCATCAATATCATTATCATCGATACTACCATCACTAATGCTGTTATCCTCTACTTCTACTTTTCCTTTCCCTACTTGCCCAGCGATATAGCCAGTCCCGTACTGTAATGCCGCAATAAAGATGCCCAAATTGCCCGCAATACTCGCTGCGACCCACTTATGGAACACCCCCATGGGTACATCTTTCCCTACAGGAGCCAAAAAGGGCAGAGGCGGAATGGTTTGCTGACCCTGGGCAATCATAGAGGCTAAGGTGGATTCCAAGATGTTCTGCTTGGAGCCGTATTTGATTCTGCGAAGAAACAATATGGAGAGTTGATAGCCTATAGATGGTGATGTAGGGTTAGGGTTAGTATGTCCATTATAGCCTTAGTGATGGAAATAGGAGAATGGTGGTAAAGTTACGACTCACCAATCAGCAAACAGTCGAGAATAGCTGATCGCTGATTGGCTAACATGAGGGCATGGGCTGTGCGACCATGCCTCACCAGATCTACCACACTGTATAAAGTGGGGTATTTGGAAGTGAAGGGAGCTGCCAATGAGGCCTCGCCAATTTTGATCTCTTCCTCCTTGCCCTGTACTATACTTTCTCCTTCTCCTCCTGTGGGAGTACCACCATTAGATCTCGCCATTCGCAGCAGTGCCTCAGCATCAAAACTGTATTCTCTCGTCTTGGCACCCTTGGAATCCGACCCACTGCCCCTAAAGCTGGCTTTCTCTCTCTCCACACGAGCTACTTCGAACAGGGCTTGCATCTTTGGGAAGGACTTGCCTGCCTGAGTGTACTGTGTGCAGAGTTCATCTATCTCTCGATTCACTCGAGCTGCTCTCACTTCCCGACTCTCCTCCTCCTTTTCCTGCTTGTTCCTTTCCTCCTTCTGGTGATCTTTACTACTTTTTATTACACTTTCATCTGAACCTGTATCTCCACCCTCTTCGCCAATTTCCGTATTGATCAATCCAAATCCTGTCATCAGCGCTAGTCCTACATGTGCCCGATGTAACGCCCCCATGTCGTTGGCCCCGTCCCCACACATCAAAGTGGTGTGATCACAAGCAGCAAAGATATCTACTACGGCCATTTTAGTGTCAGGATCTGTGCGAGCGAAGACGGAAATGTGTTGTAAGTCATAGACTAGACTATGATCACTCTTAATATCGCCATCATCATCATTATTGGCGTTACTCTGGTGCTGTAACAACGACTTGAGTACTTGCCCGGTGATAGCCAGAGGAATCTGTTGGCCTAAAGCCAAATCTGCACAACTCATCGCTATCATCTTTCCCTCCTCTTTGCTCCTTTTCTTCCCAGCTTTGGATCCCTTCCCCGTAGAGGGAGAGCACTTGTAAGAGTAGACTGTTTTGCCATGTACATCTTGCCACACATAAGCCGGAAGGTCACTGCTGCCAGAATCATCATCACAGTGAGATAGTGTCAAATAATGAAGATTTGCCTGATGTCCCTCCTTTTCCCGCTTCTTCTTCTTCTTCTTCTTCTTCTTCTTCTTCTTCTCCCTCTTACCCTGTACAGCTTCAGAGGCAGGAATTGTAGGGGAGCTCATGAGCCCGCTTAGCATGCCGACATAGCACGCCGTAGCCAGCGAGTCCCCCGTCACCATAACACAACGTATATTTCCCGCATGTAGCTCCTGGATTGCCGCTCGGCTATCGGATCGTAAAGGACAAGAGAAAGTAACAAACCCCTGAAAGGTGAGGCCACTCTCTGCCTCCTCCCGCTTTATATCCTTACCGTCACGACCTTGAATATTCACTCCTAAGGCATAATGATCCTGCAGTACCTTAGTGGCAATGGCGATGACTCTCTTGCCTCTCTGACCCAGATGGTTGTATGTATCGAAGTACTGCCGTTTGAAGGCACTGTTCTGCCTCTGAGCAGGAGTGAGGCAATCAAAGGTGCTCTCAGGACTGCCCTTACATGCCACCAACAATCCCTCCTTCTCCTCTAAGCCCACTAGGGAGGAAATTACAGTCATTCTCTGCAGCTGGGCGTCAAAGGGAAACACCTCCCGCTGGATCAGGTGCACACTTCCTTCACCACCATCATCCTTCTCCTCCTCGAAAGAGGCGGAGACGTGCTCAACACTAGCCTGCACTGTCCAACCCTGCAAGCTATGTACTATAGCTATCTCCAGAGGATCGCCCCAGAACTTCTTCCTATCTATACCTTCACTCTTACTGCTAGCATCATCTTCATAGGGTGACGTTACAGGGTCGAAGCTTATCAGCGAGTGACAACAGGCGATAGCTGCTTGGAGCGTACGGCTCGCTCTACTTATAGATTGCGCTCGAGAGTATATTTCACCATCATTTGCATTTTCGAGTGTAATCACATCCTCTGCCTGCAGTGCGTCCGCTGTAATGGTACCAGTCTTGTCAAATAGACACACATCCACTTTCCCACTCACCAACAACTTACTAGGCTCACTGCAACTAATCTTAGACTCCAAAGCCAATCGTCGCGCACATCTGTGTACGCACACCATCAAATCTTGTGTCAAATCTGGAGGCACTGTAGCCAAATAAATTCGTGTACATTGTACTAATAGACGGAAAGAGCTACGGCTGCCTTCACTAGATCCTTTAATGTAGAGGTTCAGACTCATCATCTTGGCCCATGCCATCAGTAGGAGGAAGATACGCTGCTGATCGTTGTGGGGATCATGTGTATGATTTTGCCTCTTGATGTTACCGGTGTCATTGCCATTACCTTTCCTGGCGCTTGTAGTGGCCTTTCTGCTCATCTTCTTAACCAAAGTGCCCTGCGAAGAGTGGAAGCCCGTCTTCAATACTAGACCCAGCACCCACCCTTGTGAGGCACGGGAAACGGACTGCAAGTAGGCACTGGCCTCCCTCATTCTATTATCACCGTCCTCCTCATCAGCATCTATAGGTGGCGACTGGCACTGCTTGATCTGTGTTCCTTTGAGCAATACATGTACACCTCTTTCCCAGTCCCCTGTTGGGATGGTACCCGTAAATGGCAGTTTAGGCTGAGGTACTGATTCACCTGTCTGGCTCGCCTCACTTACAATGGCCATGCCCCGCAGTAGAAGGCAATCTGCCGGGATGGGGCCAGGGGGCAAAAGGACAATGTCTCCAGGGACCAGTGAAGTCTCACCAACTGCACAAAAGTGCCCGCTACGTAGTACATGCACCACATCACCATCATTATTTGAAGCTTCGTCCTCATCACCACTACCCTTCTTGTTCTCATCCTTAGGCCTAAAACTGTCCATTGTCCGTGTATTTCTGTAAATCTGAAACACTTCCTGTCCGACTGTTGTTAGCACTCTAAAGAGAGGTTGTATCCAATGCTCCTCGAGTATAGATAGAAATTGGCTACTCAGTTGACAGATAGCCAAAGGATTGCAGAAGCGTCTCGTGAGCATCGTTTTGAAGTCATCCATGGGTAATGAGACGCTGTTGCTGCCAAAGAGACTGTGGCGGATCAAATGTTCTTTCGAAGTAAGGCCGCCATCACGTAGGTGCTGTGCTACTCTGGTGAGGAAGGAACCTCCTTCTCCCTCTCCATGATCGAAGAAGGGAGATATCTTGATGATCTGAGAAGACGTTAGCGCATACACATCTCCACAGTACTCAAAGGTCAGTAAAGAACCCTCTCCCGCATCTTTATGGACATCTTTCTTCTTCTCCTTATTCTCTTTCCCAGTCTTTTGATATCTCTTCCTCTTCCTCTTGCTCTTGAAGGGAGGCAGTAATGATAAATGAGATTGCAGTGATGTATCCTTTGCAGACACCTGTGGTGATGATAGGTCAGAGATATGCATCTCTTCTCTAACTTCTTCACTCTCCCCTCCTATATGGATAGGTTGAATGCATACAGCTGTGGCCGTCTTACTATGTGAGACATCTTGCAGAGAGAACATCTTGATCAATCGAGCATGCTCTGGAATGATCACAATTGCCAAGGCATGTATCAGTAAAGATAATGCCAAATATGCTATACTTGATAGTCTGGGCAGTAGAACAGAAGGAGCAGAGCTTTTGTTGAATGTGATGCCTCGAGACAATAAGAAGCGCTGTCTCTCCTTCTCATCTGCTTCACCAAGCCCTAGACGCGCGCAGATGTTCTCGTACTCCTTGAAGTATTTAGCATGAGCGTGGCCTATTGTTGCGATGCACTTGTATACTGCAACCAGGTGAGAGAAGGAAAGGATACCATACAATGCATTAGGTTTCCTACGTACGAACTGAACTTCAAATGCTCCTTCTTTAGACTCATAAACGGGATTGCCGCGGTATTTTGCGTGTGCTTCGGGAAGATGGGTAGTAGTACCACCCACTAAGCTCAAATACAGTGCAAACAAAGTGATAATCAGCATTTCTCGTGCATTTACTTCCCAATCAGTCGCTCAGATACCAATATGCACGATATCTACCGTGCAAATGTAGACAAGATCTCCAAAATTATTCAACGACAGAATAAATGGTGTAGCTACCTCTCTGGCATACACGGAAATGAAAAACAGGCTCACCCACGACACTTCTCGTCGGTCAAAAGAAATGCGATCGACCTATCTCGTCACTTCCTTCCTCACTTCATTTCTTTTGTCACTGAGGATGGTCGCCAGTACAGCCAAGAACAGAGAGATTGCCTTACACAGGCCGCAATAAGACCCCATTGCATCGTTGTCGCAATATGAAACTGGTAATATCTGCCTACTTCTTTTTCCTTTGTTGCCTGTTTTATCGTTCTTATGCAGGAGGTGGATCCAAAGCCAACAGGAACCAGGTATCTGTTCAAGGCGATGCTCAGGCTCGCCTAGTCCCCGATGAAGCGTTG
>JACLAD010002531.1_pt1 | contig 22107 bp, 17 predicted proteins | sample 8027901 | NCBI WGS metagenome assembly JACLAD01 (sample SAMN15725071, study PRJNA655200) | protist metagenome | isolation source: fluorescence activated cell sorting (FACS) single amplified genomes of... | place: Spain: Blaines Bay Microbial Observatory, Mediterranean Sea | collected 2016-07-05 | reverse complement strand
TGGATGCTGTGAGACGAAAGCCATCAATTGAGGACGCGAGAGCTTTTTGCGGAAGACGACAGACCCGTCATTGCGTGCTCCGTGCAATTGGAAGACACGCTTTGCCAGATCGATACCGATGAGGGTAGCTTCGAACATGGACTCTCTCCTTCCGTGATGGCTTCACACACATCACAGTGGCACATTGCGATGCCGTCGGGAGGGGGCATCCACGCCATCAACAGAGCCGGTTTCAGGCACTCCAAGCGGCTAATGCTGCTCGATGAATATCCTGATCTTTCTTGTAATACGCCTCGATGAAGCTCTCTACATCGTTGCTGAAGGAGAGGTTAGCGTAATTGCTCGATGCTTGTTCAAGCAAGCCGAACCTTTTTGATGTCTCGAAAATTTGTGCGCGGAACTGTTTGGGTAGGAAGGCCCGGTAAGTCGGGGCAAAGCGACGATGTAGTCCCTGCAAACTTTTGTGTGGAGCCAGACTTGCATTGGATCGTGTGGTACGCAAGTCGTTCAGGCCGAACGTTTCGCCCAGCCAAGACCGGAGTGCATCGAGACGTTCAATCGGAAAGACTGCAGTGACTACGCGCCGATCGCTCAAATCCACATAATCCGATTGCCGACTGAAATGTATGTATTGAAGATCGGCAAAAACGCGTCGCTTATCGATCCAGCTTATGACCTCGACCGCCTCGCGTTGCAGATCTTCGGGCCGCACACCAGTCGCGCCATATCCTTTGAACTCCCGCATTCTCTGCATCAACGCCGAAACAAATCTTGACCGCGGATCACGAACGATCGCAAATGTGGACGCGGAATGGAACAATGACCAAGTCGCCGGAAAATGCTCCTGCAGAATTGGCAATGGAAGATGCGCCAGATGAATATCCCCGAGCTTCGGATGCCGCACGATATGCTCGCTCCATCCCTCGATGCGGGACGAATGCAGCTCCGGCAGATCGCGCAATATTGCAGCTTCAGGAAAAGAGGCCACATCTTCGAGCGTTCTGACAATGCTGATTCCAGCACATTTTGGAATGTGAATGAAGCCGAGTTGGTGAGATTGAGCGTAAAGCATGAGACTCTATTGCGACGACATACTAACAAGGCTTATCACTGCCGGGTGACGAATTCCAGCACTCAATTGGCTAACAGGCATCGAGGGAAATGGCCTTCCCGGATCTAGCAGGCCGCTGAAGAAGTCTTTTGAGTAGGCACTCTCGTCGACGTGGTTGATGCCTATCCCGCCGCCTCTTACTCAGCTCGCCGAGAGGGCTCAAAAAACCGGCGCTTTTAGCCACGAACGGCGCGGTCCTCGACTTCTTCAGCGGCCTGCTAGAATTTATCCTGTGATAACATACTCGATAGAGCAGCCATCGGAAAGCTCGGGACAGGATGCCTCGCATCGGATCCGGCTTTTTCCCTTCGAAGGCAACTGGCCGAGGTACTAGGCTGAAGTGACGAACAGGATCACGACTCATCGCCAAACTGGATCGGCAACAAGGCCCCTATAAGGAATGACGCCTGACAGAGCTTCTGCCCGCTGACCCCCTGGATGGCAGGAACGGCAGCGGTTCGGGGCAAGGCGCAAGTTTGTCAGCATTGAGAATGCTGCCTCCCACGCAAATGACCATGCAATTGCACTCATGCCCCCGACCTGGCCTGACCGTAGTCGGCATAGGCATTGCTGCCGTATGTGTTGGTCTCTACGCGCGGATCGCCCATCGTCATGACGATAGAGACATCGTTGGGCCCCACGCTCTCCAGCTTGCGGATGGCCTCCAAAACGGCGCTGCGCCGGGTCTTGCCCTGCCGGACGAGAAGGATCGAGCGATCCGCGAGACGCGCGGCCTGCAGAGTTTCAGACACCAGCAGCACGGGCGCGGTATCCAGTATCACCAGGTCGTATTGCTCGCGCAGGATTGAAATCAGCGCCTTCAGGTGATCGAACTCCAACCGGTCTGCGAGGTGGGGCGCCGGCGTGTTGAGGCTGATCAGGTGGAAACCGTAATCCTGCACGCGGTTCAGCGCATCCCTGATCGGCTTGTTCTCTAGCAAGAGCCCCTTGAGATCCGTCTCCGCTTTATAGCCGAATTCCTTGGGCAGCATCGATTTGCGCAGGTCGAAATCCACCACCACGCAGTGGCGGCCTGCGAGATGCTCGAGATAGGCAAGACCCAGCGCCATGGTTGTCTTGCCCTCTCCGCCAAGCGTCGATGTCAACACCACGCATTCGCCCGGCATGCCCTCTTCGCGCCGCATCAGCATCGTCGTGCGCAGCTGGCGCAGGCGCTCCGCAAAGCGCTGGTAGGGCCGTCGCTTGAGATCGCGGAGCATCGCGTGGTGGTTGCGCCAGCGTTCGCGCAGCAGCGAGGTGACGACCGGTAGCCCCGTCGCCTTCTCCAGCTCCCGCGCGCTCATGAAGCCGGTGGAGGTGACCGACCGCAGATAGACGACAACCAGACCGACCGCGAAGCCGAGACAGGCGCCAAACACGGTCAGCAGCAGCACGCGCGGCGAAGACGGGGCGCCGGGGACGACGGCACGCTCCACCTGACGAGCATCCGCGCGCTGCAGCAGCTCGGTGGATCGGGTCTCGTTCAAACGGTTGAGCATCTCCTGATAGGTTATCCGCACCGAATCCGCCTCGAGTTCCAGCTGGCGCAGCAGCAGGTTCGACCGGGACAGTGCGGCCACCCGGTTCTCCATCTCGGTCAGGCTGTCGCGGATGGAGTCGGCGCGGATCCGGGCCACTTCCACATCGTTGCGCATCACCGCCACGATCTTGCGGACCTCGTCGGCGAGCTCGGCCGTCAGCAGCTCGATCTCGCTGCGCGTCCGCAGGCGGTCGGGGTGATCGGGCCCGTATCGCAGTGCCAAGTCCGCATCCTCCCGCAGCAGGGTTGACAGTTGCTCGCGGAGCGACAGGACGAAGGGCGAGGTAAGAAGCTCCGCGGCGGCGGCGAAGCCGTCGCTCTGGATAATCCGGTCGATCTGCTCGTAGCGAGCGCGCGACTGCGCGAGATCGGCCTGGGCCAGGGCAAGCTGAGTGGAGAGATCCTGCAGCTGGTTCTCGACGGTGACGAGCGAGGCGCCGGCCTGCTCGATCTGCGAGGTGCGGATGTCCTCGACCCGCGATTCCGCCGCCTCGACCGAGGCGCGCATCTCTTCGACACGATCAGCGAGAAAGCTCGAGGCCGACCGCACCGTTTGGGTCCGGCTGTCGACCTGATCCTCGATGTAGGCCTGCACCACCGTGTTGGCGAGAATCATCGACAGCTCCGGGCTGCGGGTCTCGAAAGCGACCGAAATCAAATAGGACTGGCCGACTCGCCAGACCTGCATGGAGCGCCGTATCGCACCGATCAGTCTTCGGGTACGCCGGTCTAATTCGTCGGGGTCGGCGGCCGCGGCATCGGCGGGGACCGCCGGGGCAGCCTCCTCGCCGGTCAGCTGCGCCAAGTAACCGCGCAGTGTAGCGCGCAGCCGGTCGAGCGCCGAGGGTTCGACATTGGCGGGATCGAGCATCTCGAGCCATACCGGATCGACCTGCTCAATCACGCGCTCCAGCAGCATGTTCGACCGCAGCACCGCCACTTCGGTCTCGATCAGGGAGGTGTTGAGATCGAGGTCCGATACGACCTCCTGCGAGGACAGCACCTGCACCGATCTCGGGTCCAGCATGAGGCTGGCCCGCGCCCTGTAGAGCTCCGTCCCTTGCGACACCACGGCCAGAAAGAGGGCGGCAAACAGCAAAGTCAGGCCGGCCAAGATCCATTTCGAACGCCAAAGGGTCTTCAAGATCTGTATCAGTTCGATGCGGTCCTCGGGGGCCTCGCGTTCGGACGGAACCGGGTTTTGTCCCATTGGGACCGGCAGCTTTCCAAATTGCAAATGCTACCTCTTAAAATCACCTCACCGAACTGAGATCAGATTGCGCAGTTCCGCCATCCGATACAAGCGCGAACCACCGGCAAGCACGTAGAATGCTGCTTTTTCGCCGCAGGCGACGTCGCTGCCCGCTCGATGGGCATTTCGGCCAGCCGCGCGGCAGCATGTTCCCTGCCCGGGAAACGTGCGAGACTTGGGGGTTTCCGGACGAGACGGAACGGTTTAACCATATCCAAGGCGAAACAGTGCACCGGATTGCAATCGATGAACGATGGAATTGAAGCCGCGTCCTGGGACGTCGATTTCTCTTCGGCTTTGCGCAATCGCACCGGGAAATACCATGTCGGCATGGATGTGATTTCGGCGCTCGGGCCGCGGGTTCGCCAGCTGCGCTACGGCCGCTTCGTCTGCGACACGCCGCCGGAAGGCTGGCGCCGCGTTTTCGTCGAAAAGACCGCGCGCGCGGAGCTGACCCTGCGCCGGCGCTGGCAAGGGCTCGGCGGACGGCTGCGCCCCGACCGCCCGGTGATCCATGTGGATCCGTATACGGCCGTGCATTACCGGTTGGCGCCGCAGGATGTGGTGATCTGCCATGACATGGGCCCAATCACCCACCCCGAGCTTTTCGCGTCGCAGGCCGTGCGCCTCTACCGCGAGGCCTATGAGCGCGTCGCCGCATCGCGCTGCACGGTCGTCTGCGTGTCGGCAGCTTCGCGGGATGCCTACCGCGAAGCCTTCGGTGCGCAAAACGCGACCCCAGTGATCTACAATCCGTTGCGCATGAACCTGACGCAGGCGCATGGCGAGGCAGTGGCGGGCCTGCCTGAGCGGTTCATGCTGTGCGTCGGATCGCTGGGGCGGCGCAAGAACCAGGGCGCGGTGCTGCGGGCCTATGCCCGCTCGGGCTTGGCAAAGGACGGCGTCGGTATGGTGCTTTGCGGCCCGAAGGAGCCGGGCGCCGAAGAGGTCGAAGCGCTTGCCGCCGATTGCCCCGGCGTGACGCAGCTCGCCTTCGTTAATGACGCCCAGCTGCGCTGGCTTTATGCCCATGCCGAGGGCTTCGTGCTCATGAGCCTGCTGGAGGGGTTCGGCGTTCCGGTAGCCGAAGCGATGGCCGCGGGGGTGATTCCGCTGGTTTCGACCGCTTCGGTGCTCGAGGAGGTCGCGGGACCAGGCGCGATCTCGGCCGATCCACTGGACGAGTCCGACATTGCCCGAGGCCTGATCGAGCTGGCTCGGATGCCCGAAACGGAGCGCGACCGGCGCCGCGCGGCCTTTCCGCAGGCGCTCTCGCGCTTCGAGCCCGATCGGATTTCTCAGGAGTGGCGGACGCTGGCGGATCGTCTCGCGGCGTCTCAGGCGCAGGCGATCTCGGTCTCGAAGCGCGCATAAAGCGCCTGCGCGCGCTCAAGCAGCTCGCCCGGCAGATCGAGCGGCCCGGCCTCGCCCGACTCAGCGGCCTGACGCGGCTCGATCCGCGTATACCGCGCCGACACGAGCGGGTCTCCTGCCCCGCCCCTGCGCGAGGCGGCGCGGCTTTCATATCGATTGGCCAGCGGTGGCGTGATTGCGAGGCGGCGCGAAATCCTGTCCAGCGCGGCATCAGGCTGCGCCATCAAGGTTTCGCTGGTGAGCCCGATACGGCGGCCCGCAGCGAAGCGCAGCCAGATCCGAAGCAGGGTGTCGAGCCGTTCGACGTAATATTGGGCCGCTTCGAGATCACTGCCGTATTCGCTTCGGCCCAGCCGCGCATAAAGCGCCCGCACTGAGCGGATCGTCGGTTCGGGGCGGCGGGCCACAAAGATGACCCGGGCGCGATGAAATGCCTCGCAGGCCGCCGCGTCGTGACGCGAATGCAGGATCTTGTCGAACAGATGCGACGCGCCGGGCGTCCAGCTGCGCCGCAGGGCCTGATTCATCACGAGACGGCCCAAGGCGCCATCGCCGTCGTAACGGATATGCGCCTCGCCGTAGCCCGACACGTCGGGCCGCGAGCACAGGATGTTCGACAGCGCCGTCGATCCGCAGCGCATATGCGCCAGCACGAACAGGCAGTCGTCGTAGCGCGCCTGCGGGGCAACCGCGGCGACGCCGTTGCCAAGTATGGTCTTGATCGTGTCACGCATCAAAGACGGCTCCATGTGATGAAACGAGGGGTCTTCGCGATGCCGTCTCGCAGGCGAGCACGAGACCCGCCAGCGTGCCAGCCAAACAAAAGAAGACGATGTCGAGGTTCGGCGACGCCTTCACCACCAGCGCGCGCGACAGGTACCCCAAAAGCGCGAACTTGAGAGACAGAACGAGCCGGTATTGCTCCTGCGACAGCAGCGGCGATGTCAGCCGAAACAGCCTGTACAGGAATACGCTTATCACCACCGTGCCGGCCAGCCCGGTGGTGGCAAGAGTGGAGACCAGCCAGTTCGACGCCCGCACTGCCCCGAGGCCTGCCCCTAGCGCCCAGGTGTCGACGAAGTTGCGAAGCGCCTGCCTGTTCCAAGACATGCGTTCGACGCCTGAATCGCTGTTTATCTTGTTGAGCAGGGAGCGATCGATAAAGGAGGAAAAGCCTTCGGAGGTCTGGTAGAGCAGCAAGCTGCCCGAGATCAGGACCGGGATGCTCGCGATTGCGCAGACCAGGATCAGCGCGGCGCGCCGGTCGAAGTCGAGATGCCGCCGGTTCAGCAGCAGCGCGCCGATGACGACCGCCAGCAGGAGGCCCATCCCGACATAGGCGGAGGACGAGGTCGACCGCAGCACCACGAAGAGCGACGCCAGGAGAAAGAGCGTGGTGCCGCGCTCGTTCCCCGCCGCGGTCAGCCAGCGACCCAGCCAGAAGCCCAGAAGGCCCAGCGAGTAATAGCCGAAGGAAGACGCCTCCGGAAAACCGCCGATCATCCGGTTCAGCCCGGCCATCCTCTGACCGAGGGTCAGCGCATAGTTGGCGGTGCGGATCGGCGCGAGGAGCGCCTCGATGTTCAGCATGTTGGTTGTGACGTCGAGCAGGCCGAGCGAAACATGGACGATGGTGGCCAGCTTGATCGCGCCGAGAAAGACGCCCGGCTCGGGGCGTTTGAAGGCGACATAGGCCAGCGCCGCGAAGGCCATGCCGCTGAGAAAGAAGCGCATTAGCTGCGACAGGTTGCCGTTGGATGGGCCCAAGGCCCTGATGACGATGCCATCGGCATTGTCTTCGCGGCCGATGCCGTAGACCAGCACCATGTCCTGAAACAGCCGTGGCATGAACAGCGTCACCAGCGTCGCCAGACCGAGAAACAGCAACAGCGCTGCGCCGGGCCCGCCCGGATGCAGGATCCGGGCCAGCACGTCCGAGGCATCGCGGTGCAGCAGGATCAACAGGCACAGCGTGACGACGGCCAAGTCGATCCCCATGATCGATGTCCCGCCCACGGCCGGCAGGTTAAACGCGGCCATCATCCCGAACGGCGTCAGTGCGAAAAGGACGTGGATGCCGCGATAGGGGCCGCGCCAGACCATGAGCGCCATCAGCAGCATTACGATGATCGTGCTGGATACGACCTGCATGAGCGCATGTCCTCCATGACGCCGGATCGGCGCAGGCGACTGCACCGACCTCTTTTCTAGACGCGTGAGGCGCCCCTGCAAAGAGCCGAGCGCCCCGATCCCGCAGGAAGATGTTGCAAAGCAATAACCTTGGGCAGTTCGGCGGGTCCACCATGCTTTCCCGGTGACATGGCGGGCAGAGCCGTTCTAATTTGCGGCTATGACCCCGCGGCAGCTTCGCCCTGCAGATGCACAAGAGAGTTTGACGATTACATGAAATACCTCCCCGCCCGCGGCGTGTTCTTCATCCACATCCCCAAATGCGCCGGCATAAGCGTGCACAAGGCGCTCGATCTCGAAGAGGCCGATTACGACGATTTCGCCGCGGATCTCGGGGTCGATCACGACGAGGCCGCGCGGCTGGCGATGTCATGGCGTTTCCCGGCCGCGCCGGGCACCCGCCGCGAGGGCGGCTATGTTCACCATCGCCTGGGGCGGGTCCACCCAATCCACCTGCCACTGTCCTACATGGCCGACGAGATGCCGCGGACCTGGAAGGCGCTGCAGGGTGCCTCGCACTCCTTCGGACTGACTCGCGATCCCCGCAAGCGCTTCCTGTCGACCCTGATGCAGCGCGCGACCGAGTTCGGCGACGGCGGCCCGGTTCGCATAGATGATCCGGCCCTGCGGGACGAGGCGGCCCGCGTGTGCGATTTCCTCGCCGCGCATGATCGCTTTTGCGACGCCGAATACAGCCACTTCACCCGCCAGGTAGATTACGTGGAACACGAGGGCCGGCGCGTATTACGCATGGTCCTGTCGGTCGAGCGGACCGACCTGCTTTCGATCTGGCTGCGCGAGAGCGCCGGGCTCGATGTCGTGGTTCCACAGGCGCATGCGCGCCGGCAGCCCCAGGGCTGGGCCCGCCGCGTCGTCCCGGTGGCGCGTCTTGCCGGGCGCAGGGTCGTTCCGCGAAGGCTCAAGAAGGCTCTCTTTCCGATCTGGATGGGCAGCGGGCTGTTCTCGAATGCCAAGAGCAGCTACGACACGACCAGGCTGAGCGACGACGTCGAGCGGTTCATCGGTGAGTACTATGCCGCGGACACCGCATTGCATGACGAGGCAACCCGGCGGGCACGCATGAGCGAAACCGCATGACCGGACGCACGATCGCCATCAATGGCAAGTTTCTCGGCGCATCGCTGAATGGCGTGCATCGCACCGCGGCGCAGTTCTCCAGCCTGCTGATCGAACATGCGCGCGCTGCCGGCCACGAGGTGGACCTTCTCGCCCCTCGCTCATTTTCAGACCCCGAGTTCCCGCTGCTGCGGCCACGGGTGGTCAAGGGGCGGTTCGGCGGGGGACAGGCGTGGGAGATGCTAGATCTGCCACGCGCCGCACGTGGCAAGATGCTGGTGAACTTCTGCAACCTCGGCCCCGTCGCCCATCGCAACTCGGTGGTCATGATCCATGACGCGCAGACCTTTCTCTACCCGGAGGACTACACGGGCCGGCAGGCTGCCGCCTATCGCCTGTTGTTGCCGCTGATCGGCTGGCGCGCGCGCCACCTGCTCACCGTGTCCGAGTTCTCGAAACACTCCCTTAATGCGTTCAGGATCGGCCGGAGCGACAGGACCTCGGTGGTGTACAACGGCACCGACCATATCAACCGCACGACCCCGGACCCCAGCTCCCGCCATGCGCTCGGGCTGGAAACCGGACGCTATGTCATGGTTCTGGGAACGGCCAAGGGCTACAAGAACATCTCCACCGTCTTCGAGGCCTGCCGCGAGGGGCTGCCGGGCGGCATGCGCCTTGCGGTCGTGGGTGGCCCCGGGCCCGAGGCCTATCTGAAGAAGGGCTGGACTCCGCCTTCGGATACGGTGTTCACGGGCTTTGTCAGCGACGGGACCTTGCGCGATTACTACGAGAACGCCTGCCTTTTCGCCTTTCCGTCCCGGACCGAAGGCTTCGGCCTGCCACCAGTCGAGGCGATGCACTGCGGCACGCCCGTCATCTCCTCCAACGCGGGCGCCATGCCGGAGGTCTGTGCGGATGCGGTTCGCTACGTCGATCCGGACGACCCGAAGGCTTGGCGCCGCTCCATCCTCGCCCTGATCGCGGACCAAGAGGCGCGACAGGCTATGGCGCTGGCGGGAACCGCGCGTGCCGCAGAGCTGAACTGGTCCCGGGCGGGCGCGCGGCTTTGGGAGGTGCTCACGCCTTTGATGTAACCCTGCCTGCCTCGATCCGGCAGGGTCGGCAGCACACCATGGCAGAGGCAAACCTGAAGCAGATCATGGCAGACACGAAAACGGCAAACATGAAAACAGCCGCTCCAGGGAGCGGCTGCCTTCGATCAATTTACTTGATCAAGCGAGCGGGAAGATGTCGTCGATATTGCCCACGAAGACGTCGTTCATATCGACGAAGGAGTCTCTGAAAATGACCGTCGTGTTGCCGTAGGTCATGACGGTGCTTTCGCTGGTTGCGTTGTAGACGAACGTGGCACTGCCGCCATCTTCAAGGACGATCTTATCCACGTTTTCGTCGAAATCGAAGACTTGGTCGTTACCATCGTCGAGATCGAACACGAAGTAGTCGGCATGCTCCTCCTCATCATCCTTGTCACCGGCGACGTCGCCATAGAGCACATCATCGCCGTTGCCACCCCGGATCAGGTCGCTGCCGTCGCCGCCATAGACCCGATCATTACCCTCGCCACCGTCAATCCGGTCATTGCCCTTGCCGCCAACGATTTTGTCATTGCCGTCACCGCCGAAAAGCCGGTCATTACCAGCTTGGCCCAAGAGCTTGTCATTACCGGAGCCGCCGTAAATGTTGTCGAAGCCGCCGCCGCCCCTGACGGTATCATTGCCGTCGCCGGCATTGACTTCGTCATTGCCGACGCCGGTCTTGACCACATCGTCGCCGGCACCTGCATTGACGAGGTCAAAATTCAGTGACGACGACTGGGCAACGGACGGGTTCGCAGTCAATGTGATCTTATCGTCGAAATCCGTTCCGTTGACGGGGCTCGCCTTGCCAGCCGACTGTTTATTGATGATAGCCATAACCATTCACTCCTATAACCACCGCGAGGTTTCGCGGCACTCTGATAAAAACTCGACGCGCTTAACCGCCATCACGGCCACGTCGCTTCAAACTCGGAGGAGACCCTGCCGAATCATCGCCATAATTAGGCCATGATCCATTGCTGACCAGAAAATTTTGCCCCTCCCCGAGCATTGCTCTGTCGACGAACCGCCATCAGGGCCATTGGCTGAGGCATGTCAGGACCCGTCGACTTCTCATTGTCAAACGGTAACATGCTTCCGGGGGGGTGATAAGCGGATTCACGTCACGATTGGGTCATATTTTTGCCCTACTTGCATCACGTGTTACGTTGCGCAGCGCTCCATTGAGGAATCCGGCGCCCCAACAGCGCCTCGAACGCCTTCGTACGCGGCGTGAGATACTCGGTGAGCCAAGCCCGGGCCGGGGCCTCGTCGACTTTCGCCTTGTCGAACTGCGTGGTCGCCCCGGCGCGCAGCCTGTCGACCACCCCGGCGGGCAATCTCGTGCGAATGGACTGCCAAGCCGAGCTGTCGCGCACCGCCGATACGAAGGGAAAGCGCTCGCGGCGCGAGGTGGGCGGCGACTTGTGACGTTCCGTCAGCTCCGCATCCTTGTAGTCATAGGGCTCTAACCCGAGCCAAGCGATAACCCCGGCCAGCGTTTCGCGACGATGATTGCGCAGATCCTCGGCCACGACGACATGGATCTGCGACCGGTCGAAATGCTCCAGATAGGCCTCGAGCTGCAGCGCGTAATCCGAGCTGTCGCGATAGAGCGCGTTCTCGCGGACCGCCCGTTCGAGCGGCAACGGTTCGGCGAATTCCTTGCTGCGTTGCCAGTAGTGGCCGATCGCGCGGGCCACCGGTTCGCGCACCGTGTAGATGATCCGGGCCTCCGGGCAGGCGGCCTTGATCCGCGCCGGCACGCCGGAGCGGTGCGGGGTCTGGCTGTAGAAGACCGACCCTTCGCCGCGGTACCGTTTCGCCTCGCCACCGCGCCACAGATCGAGATAGGCGGTCCAGTCATGCGAACAGGCATTGCGGGCCATGATCGGCCAGGCTCGCTGCAGCTCCGACTGCTCGACAAAGAAGCAGGGCTCCTTTTCGCGGCTCATGCTGATCTCCGGGTGCGGACGCAGATAGGCATGCAACGCACTCGAGCCGGATTTCGACGCGCCGATGACGAAGAGGTTGGGCATGAGGGCGCGGGCTTCGGGGGCCGTCGGCATCGAATGGTCAAAGGCGAGCGTCATCGAAAAAACATCCTCTCAGCAAAAACAGCAAAGTCCCGGAACAGGCCGCTCGGCGCCGCGAAACCGGCTCGAAAGCCATGCCCTCGCGACGGTCCGACCCGCCATGCCCGGCGCGCGACGTCGAGTTCAGCGCATGTTGCACCAGTCATCAACGTAGTTGTGTCAAATTCTTTTAGGATCATAAAGAATCAACTTCGGCGGGATATGGCATAGAAGTGGTGTCGGTCGCGCAGGAAATCCGCAGGTTGGATCAGGGGTGAGCACGAATGGGGGTCATTGAGACGTTGGAAGCGACGACGGTGCCGAAAGCTGCCGGTCGTATCGCGGTCCTCGGCGGCGGACCGGGCGGGCTCGCCGCCGCCGATCTGCTATGCCGAAAGGGCTTTGCCGTAACGGTGATAGAAGCGACGGACCGGCTTGGCGGCACGTTGCGCTCCGAGCAGATCGGCCCCTACACATTCGATGCCGGCAGCATCTTTCTCGAGGAAAGGGCGGCCCTGTTCGGTCTCGATCCCGACTTGCGGGAGCGGTGTCCAAGCATCATGCGGCGGCAAAGGCGGATCGATCCGCAAGGCGGGTTGCGCGCCTATCCTTTCGTTCCTCCCGAGGTGGCGAGCTGGTCGCGTATCTGGCAGCTCAGAGCGGCGCTCGATCTGGTATCGGCGCGCATCTCGCTGCGTCGTGACGGCACGCTCGAAACCATCTGCCGGCAGCGGATCGGCGACATGCTGTATCGCACCAGCGGGTTGCGAAATTACATCTGCCGCTTCAATCATCTCGATCCGTCCCAGATCCACGACGAGTTCTTCTTTCACCGCATGTCCTTCGTCGAACGCGCCACGCGCGGCGACGAAATCTTCCGTCTCGCCCTGCGCCAGATTGGCGGTTTGCTCGGCCGTCGCCGCAAGTCGCCGCCACGACGGCCGTTGCGGATACGTCCGCAAGCCGGGTTCGGGGCAGTCTTCGACCCAATACAGGCGCGCCTGACCGCAGCCGGCGTGCGCTTCCGGCTCGGCGAGGCCGTGCACAGCCTGCGCCGGTTCGAGGGTGGCTATCTGCTCGGCACCACGGTCGGTGTCGAACGCTGGGACGCCGTGGTCAGCGCGATCCCGGCGGACACGCTGTACCGGGCCATGTTCGGCACCCCCTCGGGGCTGCAATCCGTCGACATGACCACCCTGTTCGTCTCTGCCGGCCGGTTTGCGTCCGATTGCGGCAATGTCCTGTTCAACTTCCACGGCGAGGGGCGCTGGAAGCGGGCGACCATCTACTCCGATCTTTACCCGGATGCCGAAACCGACCGGGCCTTCTTTTCCGTTGAGGTCACGCAGCGTCCGGGGGACCAGCCCGATCCCGAGGCCGATTTCCAGGACTTTGCACACCATATCGAAGGGCTCGGTCTTGCCGGGGATCTGCGGCTCGAAGGCCATACCCTCGTGCCTAGCGCCTATCCGCTCTACCGCGCGCAATCCGGCCATCTGGCCCGATCGGTCATCGACCGGATCGCGGCCACGGGGGTCGTCCCGGTCGGCCGCCAGGGCCGGTTCGAATATCTTCCCACCAGCTCTGGCGTCATGCGACGGGTCGCCGAGGAGATCGCGAAGGCCGATCTTTGCGTCGCGCCCGCCGCCGCCGACAACAAGGAAGCTTGATCCATGCATCGAAGCTGCAACACCCGGCCGATCAGCGCCCGCGCAGGTCTCGGCGCCGCGCTCGGCCTCGCGGGCGCCGTGATCCTCGCCGCCGCTCCCGTCGCCGCCGAGCTGCCGCGGCGCGGCCCGGATATCGCCGGTGCGAGCAACATGTCCCAGGGCCGCCAAAAAGGTATGCTCTCGCTCGCCGATCGCCTGGGCATCCGGGATTATCGTGACGGGTTCGACTGGAACCGCGCCGAGCCGGCCGCGGGCAGCTATGTTTTCGACAACATACGCACCACCTATCCGGCGGATCTCGAGAAGGTGGGTGCTGTGGCCTCCGTCAATCTCAACTGGGGCAACGGCAATTACGACGGCGGCGACACGCCGCATAGCCCGGAGGCGATCGCGGCCTTTGGCCGTTTTGCCGGCGAGCTGGTCGAGCGGTTCGACGCGATCGAGGCGATCGAGATCGGCAACGAGTTCAACGGGCGCAACTTCGTGCGCGGCCCGCTTCGCGAGATGAAGCCGCTGCAGCGCGCGCGGGCATATGTGCCGCTGCTCGAGGCCGCCGCGCGGGAAATCCGCCGCGAAGACCCCGAAATCCGCATCTCCGGCGGGGCCACGCATTCCATCGCCGTGGGCTATCTGTGGGAAGTGCTGGACACCGCCGAGCCGGGTGTCATGGACACGCTGGCCATCCACCCCTACACCACCCCCGCCGAACAGTTCGTTCGCCAGATCGAAGTGCTGCGCCGCCATCCGCGGGCCGCCGAACTGCCACTTGAGATCACCGAGTTCGGCACGCCCGACAGCTCCGACTCGGCGAACCATTTCCTGCGCAACTATTGCCAGTTCGCCCTTGGCGGCACGCTGCGCGCCGCATGGTACCCTTTGAGTCAGCGTGGCGACGGAATGGTGCCGCTGTTTTACAAGGACGGGCGCATCTCCCCCGCAGGCCGTGCCGTGACGCTTGCCTTGCGCCATTTCGAGGGCAGGCCGGTCGAGGATGCGGCGCAGGGCGACGGTTTCACCTACGGCTGCCGCTTCGGATCGGAGGCACTGGTCCTTTGGGGCGCACCGCGCGCCATCGAGCCCGCGCCGGGTTTGCAGGCGCTCGCGGCCGACGGCCGTGCGTGGGAGGGCGCACTGGTGCTCGATCCGGTCCGGCCGATCGTGTTCGTGGCGGGCGCGGATGGCGCTCTGCCCGAGGTCTCCCTCGCCTCGCAGAGCCTGCGCGCCGAGAGCTATCACCAGTTCGCCTACCCGCTCGCCGATGAGGCGCAGGCGGAGGGCGACGGCTTTGCACGCGTCGCGCGTTGGCACGGTGAGGAGCGGCCACTCGAGACCCTGCCCGGTCAGCAGCGCAGCGGCGTGCCGTGGTTTCCCTACAGGGGCAACACCAGCCTGGGCAGCGTCCGGCTGACGGCAGAGTCGATGCTGCCATGGAAGCGCGAGGGCCAACCGGTCGAGATCGTGCACCGCTACACCGCCACCGCGCGGGAGAATCTCGATCTGACGGCCCGTTTCGCACCGTCCGACCGCAGCATGGATGGGATCACGCTGCGCATCACGGTGAACGGCGAGACGCTGCATGACGACGCTGGCGCGGGCCCTTTCGAGATCGACCGCCTGCCCGTGGATCTGGCGCGCGGCGATGAGCTCGAGATCGTGGTCGGCCCGGGGGCCTCGACCGATGGCGACGTGACGGCGTATCGCATGTCCCTGTCCGTCCGCGGGCCGGTGCAGTGACACCTCCTTTGCCGCCCCCGTGACGAAAAAACGAAACGGGTCCCGGCGGGGCCCGTTCTGAGACGTTGCGCGAAATCGGACCTCAGGCGTAGCTCGCCGCGGCCTCGACGTCCAAGGCGACCGAGTTGAGTACGAGCCCTTCGAGGCCACCGGAAATGTAGATTTCCACATCGTCCCCGTTCTGAGCGAAGCTCACGTCACCGCTTGTCACGCCAACGAATTCGAAGCTGTCCTCGCCATCGGTATAATCGGTGATCGTCACGACCTCGCCATCCGTGTTGCCCGATCCACGGAATTCGAAGACATCGTTGCCCTCGCCACCGGTGACGGTATCGACTCCGCGATCGCCCCGCAGACGATCGTTCCCCGGTCCGCCTTCGAGGATGTCGTTGTTGCCGCCGCCAAGAAGGTAGTCGTCGCCGCAATCGCCGATGATGATATCGTCGCCCTCGTTGCCCATCAGGTAGTCGTCCCACCCGCTGCCTTCGATCAGGTCGTCGCCATCATTGCCGACGATGAAGCCCGAGTACCCTTCGATGGGCGTCAGCAGCGCATCGTCACCGGAGGTGCCGGTGATCTTTTCCTGCCCCAACGGGTCGCCCTCCGGGCAGAAGTCCTCGTTGCCCGGATCGTCGCAATCATCGTCGTCTTTGTCGTCGTCGTCGCAATCATCGTCGTCCTTGTCGTCGTCGTCCTTATCGTCATTGTCGTCGCAGTCGTCGTCATCCCACTTCTCTACGTAATGGGACACGATCTTTTGCACGATGGACTTAAGCTCGAGGCAAAAGTCATAGAAGCTGAGGGAAGAACCTTCAGAACCTGAATACTGGCGAAAAAACACAACACACCTCTACTCACCGAAAGACACAGGCTATTTTGTACAGAAATTAACACAATGTGAGTATTTTTTTTGGAGTCGAGCTGGAACCTTGTTGAAAACCCTTTGATAAAACCGGTCTCGTCTTCCGTGACATCTTCTTGGTCCGGACCCTTTTGGTAGTCGAATCGAACCAATATACATCCTACAGGCGAATTGCCCTGAATGTGGAATGCGCGAATCGCACTCGGCGGGGGTTCGGCGACCATGCTGGTAGGGTGCTGTCGTCAAACGAGCGTTCGCAACCGAAGGACCGATTCTTATGAAGATTGTCGTGGTCAACGATGCAAGCCTGGCGCGGGGCGGTGCGACGGGCCTGTCGCTCCTGCAGGCCAAGCTGCTGCATGAGCGCGGCCTCGAGGTCGTCTTCGTGGCTGCAGACCGTGGCGGAAACGAGGAGCTGGAGCTGAGCGGCATTCGCTCCTACTGCGCCGGCAACGATCCCCTGACCAAGGCGCCCAAGCATGTCGCCATGACACGCGGGCTCTATAATCCCAATGTCAGCGCGCTGCTGCGGTCCGTCATCGCCAAGGAAGACGGCCCCGATACCGTCTATCACGTGCATTCGTGGTCCAAGACCCTGACCCCGGCCGTGTTCTCGGCCCTTCAGTCGGTCGCCTCGCGGGTCTTCATCCATGCCCATGATTTCTTTCTCGCCTGCCCCAATGGTGGCTTCATGGATTACAAGGCCATGCAGCCATGCCACCGGGACGCGCTGTCGATGTCCTGCCTGTCCACCAATTGCGACAAACGCAGCTATGCGCAGAAAGGGTGGCGCGTGGCCCGGCAGCTCGTCTTGCAGCGCGCCCTGCCCCGCCACGCGCCCTGGGCGGGCATCCTCATGATCCATCCCGCCATGGCTGACCGGCTCGAAGCCTATGGCTACCCGCGCGAGAGCCTCGTGCCGCTGCGCAATCCCGCCGTGGCGCTGGCGTCCGAGCGGATCACGGCCGAAGCCAACGGCGGGTATCTTTTCATCGGCAGGGTGGAGCCGGAGAAGGGCGTGGAGGAGCTGATCACGGCGGCTGGTGCGACCGGGGTGGCGCTGACGGCGATCGGGGACGGGCCCTTGCGCGAAGAGCTGATGGCGCGGTACCCCGAAGTGACGTTCCCGGGCTGGCTCACCCGCGACGAGATGCTGCAACACGCGCGCCGGGCACGGGCGCTGATCATGCCGTCACGCTATCCCGAACCCTTCGGCCTGGTCGCCGCGGAAGCCTCGCTCGCGGGCCTGCCGGTGATCGTCTCGAAAGGCGCGCTGCTCGGCCCGGAGATCGCGGATCGCAAGCTGGGCTGGATGGTGGACACGCGCGATCCCGATCTCTTCGCCGCGCTGCTGTCCGAGGTCGCGGCGCTGCCCGAGGAGGAGATCCGCGCCATCAGCCTGCGCGCCTTCTCCGGTGAAGCCGGCCTGTGCCTCAGCCCCGAAGCCTGGATCGATGCGCAACTCGGGCTTTATGCAAGCGCGCTCGACCGCGCCCCGGTCAGCGCGGCGTAAAGACCCGCCACTCCGGCGCGCGCCTCGTGCATCACCCGGGCATGCCCGGCAGCATTGATGCCCTCTTGCGCGGCATCGAGCAGCCGCTGCGCCGCATCCGTCGCCGACAGCGTTGCGGGGTCGGCCAGCCAATGCGGACAATCGACGGACTCGAGAAAGGCGTCGAGCTTGTCGTCCCAAGTGAAGGCGAGGGCGGGCACCTGGTGCGCATAGGCCGCGATCACCGCGTGCATGCGGTAAGCCGCGATGGCGTCGCAGCCGCCCACGATATCCGACAGCTCGCGCGGGCGGGTCGGCGTGACGCGGCGCACGCCCAGCCGTTCGAGCTCGGGCGCGATCAGCGCCGCCGCCGCCTCATCCTCGGGCGCGCCATTGGTGAAGGCGACCACCGAAGCCCCGTGCCCGACAAGGTCGCGCGCCAGATCCACGTACCAGCGCGACAGCGCATCGCTCTCGATCTGCGCCGCGCTGTGATAGCGGATCGCCACATGGCTCATGATGCCAATGCCGATCACCGGCCCCTCCCGGTCGCTTCGGGGGGCCGGGCCATAGACTTCGCGGGCCAGCAGGCCGGGATCGCGCACCACCGTCGCCGCGCATTGTGCCGCCTCGGCGAACCGCGCATCCCAGCGCGCCTTGGATTCCCCATCCCGCAGCATGACCGCGACGACGCCCTCCGAAAGCGCCCGGCGCAGCCGCCGATCGCCCTCGCGGCTCCAATGGTCGGCCATGCCGCAGCCGTAGAACGCCACCGGCAGCCGCCGCGCACCCGCGCAGCGCAGGGCCAGCGCGATCTTGGTCGGGAAGTTCAGGTCGTGATCCGACAGCAGGTTGCCGCCGCCGATTGCCACCGCTTGCGCCTTGGCAAGGCCAGCCTCGTAATGCGGGGCCCATTTGCGCCGGCTCTGAAGCGCAAGCGGTGGCCGCACCGCCCAGTGACGCAGCCCGTTGGGCAGGGCATCGAGCCCCCCCATGATCGCGCCGCGCCCGGCCATCCCCTGCCCATAACCCTGCCGCCCGGCAAGATCGATCGAACGCGTCCCGTCGGCCGCGCCGCAGGAAACCAGCGCCGCCTCGAGACATTCCGAAAGCAGACCATCGCCGAGATTGGGGCTGAACTTGACGTTCATGCAGGCGATGTCGATGGCCTGTCCCTGCGCTTCGGCTCCGGACGCTTTCATGAACGGTTTCCCCTCGGTAACGTCCATATGGGATGGACGAGGAGAGACCTTCGGTCAAGCTGTAGCGAAACACCCGCAAGGCCCGAGGCGGTCATGCCCACCGCGCCGACAAGTAATCGCGCAAGGCGCCGATTTCCGAAGCGGTCAGCGCGCGCGGTACGAAGATCATCTCGCCCAGCTCCATCGTCCGTTCAAACGAGGTGTTGCCGTCGGACTGCCCCCCACGACGACACCGGCCCAAACCGCCGCCGTCATGTCGAACGCAGGAGTCGGGCTTTGCAGGACACCATCAACGTAAAGCGACAACACGCCGCCCTCATAATTCCAGGTCGCCACCTGCGCCGTCGCCGCATAGGCGCCGATGTCTACGCTGCCACTATCGGCGTCCTGGATGCGATATGTGCCGTTGTTGCGGTATCCAAAGCGGTTGCTCGTCGCGCCACCCGCATCCTCGACCACCACCGCAAAGCCGGTGTCGGCGGTGTTGTCGGGTCGATCAGATGCGCTACGGACCAGTCGCCCGCGTTGAACACCGCCGAAAGATCTGCGTTCTGGAACGGTGCCTTCCGCAGCCAAACGGCAGGGTGGCCGTTGATGTCACTTTCCTCCGGCACGTCGGACGCATCCACCAGGACAAGGTGTCGCCCCTGCCCCGACAGGTCGTTAAGCCGCCCGCGGCCTGCATATCGTACCAAGCGCCGCTGGCGATATCTGCGATACCAGCGGGCATGGCCGCGGCGGCGGAAACCACCGCCTCCCCCGTGGCCGAAACCGTGGCCGATCCGGCCGCATTGCTGGCGGTCACGTCGCAATCGACCGTGGTGCCCACGTCATCGGCCGTCAGCGTGTAGGCCGATGCCGTGGCGCCCGCGATGTCGGCGCCGTCGCGCGTCCACTGGTAGGCATGGGAGTCCGGTCCGTTGTCCCACGCGCCATTCGAGACGGTAAGCGACTGGCCTTCGGTGAAATCTCCGGTGATCGCCGGGGGCGTGGTGCTGGCCGGGGCCGCCGCCTGCCCGGCCGCGGTCGACACGCGCCAATCGGCAGAGACGGTGCCGACGGTGACGGTCGCGGTCGTCGTCGTGCCGCCCGAAGCCGAGGCGGTCTGGCGCAACTCAAGCCGCTGGTAGGGATGCGCACGGCCCGCCGCGCTGGTCCAATCCTGGTAGGTCGTCCCGTCAAGATCATTGACGATCCGATACTCGCCGCCCGTGATCGTGATGGGGGCGCCGCGGTTGATCCCGGCCAGCGCCTCGGCCATCGCGGCCGTGGCCGTCGCGCCGGGGGTGACGCCGGTCATATCGGCAAAGGCGAGGTTTTCGGGGTCAGTGTCGCTCAACTCGCCGAAATCCGCACCATAGCTGCCCATGTAGCGCGCAAACAGCCGCGCGCCGATACCGTCGATCCAGGACAGGCCGGGATGCAAGGCGCCGAACCCGCCCTCGAAATCCGCGTCCGCCATGTCGAACCAGGCGTTCGTGTCTGAATATTGCTCGTCCACCTCGCGCAGCATGAAGGCCCAGGACACGAAGGGGCGCTGATGATGGGTTGGGTAGCCCCTCCTGACGGCACTTGTGCCACAATGGTCCAGATCGGATCAGGAGGATCGTGCAATGAAGGCAGTATCAATCATCGGCGTCGACTTGGCCAAGCAGGTGTTTCAGCTCCACGGAGCGACCGCCGACGGCGAAGTCGTCTTTCGAAAGAAGCTGTCACGCAAGCAGTTCGTGGCTTTCATGGAGGCACATCCTCGTTGTCGCATCGCGATGGAGGCGTGCGCCACGGCTCACCACTGGGCTCGCATGCTGACGGGTTTCGGCCATGAGGTGCGGCTGATCGCACCGAAGTTCGTCAAGCCGTATGTGAAGACCCAAAAGAATGACATGGCCGACGCCGAGGCGATCGTGGAAGCAGCAACCCGTCCGACCATGCGCTTCGTCGAGATCAAGACGCTCGAGCAACAGGGGCTGGGCATGGTCTTTCGGTCAAGGGAACTGCTGGTCGGCCAGCGCACGCAAACAATCAATGCTCTGCGTGGGCATCTTGCCGAATTTGGCCTCATCGCAGGTAAAGGCCGAGAAAAAATCGAGAAGCTGCGGTCAATGCTGGACCATGAGGATGGAGCGGCTGACCTTCCGGCTCCCGTGCGCCAGATGGCGCGACTTTGTCTGGACCAGATCGCCGACTTGTCTCGGCGCATCGAGGAGATCGACGCTCAGATATCGGCGGCCAGTCGGCGATCGCGTTTTTCCGCCCGCATGCAGAAGATGCCCGGTTTTGGTCCCGTGACCGCCATGGCCCTGGCTGCCTTCGCGCCACCGATGGAGAACTTCCGGCGGGGCCGCGACTTCTCGGCGTGGCTGGGGCTCGTGCCACGGCAACATTCGAGTGGTGGCAAGCAAAGGCTCGGGCGCACGAGCAAGTCCGGTCAGCGAGATATCCGGCGTTTGCTGATCATCGGTGCGATGGCGGTGATTTCAGGGTGCAAAGTCCGACCGCCCGCAGAGAACTCTTGGCTGGGACGCATTCTGGCTCGCAAGCCGAGAATGCTGGCGGCTATTGCACTGGCAAACAAGATGGCTCGAATGCTGTGGGCCATGATCGCAAGAAATGAAGAGTTTCGGGGAGGGCCGCTTCTGGCGCACTGACCCCTGTCAGGGGCCATCTCCTCGAAAGCTGCGGGAGAAGCTGAAGCTGTATGAAATCGATCGAACAGATCGGGGTTGGGTCAATCAGTGTTACAGAGAGAGCTTCGAGCTCGGTTTGATGTTTTGAGCCTGACCTGCGGATCCCATACCGGCCATGAGGGCAAAGCGCCCCACAAAAGGCCTGACACATGGACGCATTCGACCGTATAATTGCAGCAGCAGTTTGAGCCCGCAAAACCGGGGCTACCCACACATGATGGCGCTCGCGGGGCTGAGCTTCGTGCTGGGCTGGGCTGGGCCTCCTATCTATGGGTGGAACGCCCCTTCCGTCGTCGCCGTGCCCGCCTGCTACCATCGCGGCGGGGGATGCTGACCGCGGGTCTCGCGCTGATGCTGCTGACAACTGGCTTCGGCCTGGCAGGCCAGATGACTAAAGGCTGGGAGGCATGGTTCCCCGAAGTCGCCAAACTCCAAGCGATGGCGCGTCCAGAGGCCGATGTCACGCTGTCCTTCCCCTGCTACTTCCGCCAGGAGGTCGACGAGCGCAAGGCGGCGGCCTGCCTCGACGGCGTCGAGGGTGGGACGGTGGTCTTGCTGGGGGATTCGCACGCGAAGCGCTTGGCGGCCCCGTTCGCACGCGCAGCATTGGCCGATGGCAAGACCCCGATCGTCTTCACCCATCCCGGCTGCTTTCCCATAGAGGGGACCGTCCGCCACCCCTTCTCAGACAAGGACAATCGCAGCTGCCGCATCTTCATTGAGAAGGTGATCCCGCTGCTC
>JACLAD010004061.1_pt1 | contig 22109 bp, 22 predicted proteins | sample 8027901 | NCBI WGS metagenome assembly JACLAD01 (sample SAMN15725071, study PRJNA655200) | protist metagenome | isolation source: fluorescence activated cell sorting (FACS) single amplified genomes of... | place: Spain: Blaines Bay Microbial Observatory, Mediterranean Sea | collected 2016-07-05 | reverse complement strand
GGTCGTCGCGACAACAAGTTCAAGGCGCGCATCAAGATCCTGGTCAACGAGACGGGGCCTGAGGAATTCACCCGGCTGGTCGAAGAAGAGTTCGCCGCGCAGGGACCGAAGGAAAAGGTCGTCCTGCCAGATGAGGAAGTGGCGCGCATCATGGCCTATTTCGCGCCGCCCGAGTTTGAGGACCTGCCGGAAGTCTCGCAGGCGTTCGAGCGCGAGAAGGCGAGGAATGAGGGCTTTGCGCGCTGGGCGCGGATCAACCTGCGCGCGCACAGGACGCCGGGCTACGCCTCGGTTCACATCTCGCTGAAGCCGCAGGGCGTCGCGCCCGGCGATGCGACCGGCGAACAGATGCGCGTCATGGCCGACCTCGCCGAGCAGTACGGGATGGACGATGTCCGTGTCGCGCACGAGCAGGATATTGTCCTCCCGCACGTGAAGATGGATGACCTGCCTGCTGTTTACGCGAAGCTGGTCGAGCACCGCCTCGCGACGGCAAATGCGGGCCTGATCACCGACCTGATCGCATGCCCCGGGCTGGACTATTGCAACCTTGCGAATGCGCGCTCGATCTCTGTGGCCAACGACATTCAGGCGGAGTTTGCGGATGCTGATTTCGAGGAGGAGATCGGCAAGCTGCACGTCAACATTTCAGGGTGCATCAATGCCTGCGGGCATCACCATGTAGGCCATATTGGCGTGCTCGGCGTCGATAAGAAAGGCGAAGAATTCTACCAGATCACGCTGGGCGGGCGCGCTGACGAGAGGGCGGCCATCGGGGATATCGCGGGGCCCGGCTTGCGCCACGAAGAGGTGCGGCCCGCATTCCGGCGCGTGATCGACAAGTATCTGGAAGTCAGGAACGGCAAGTCGGAAACCTTCATCGAGGTGCTCGAGCGGCTGGGCCACGAACCATTCAAGGAGGTGCTTTATGCCTCTGCTTAAGGACGGCAAGGAAATCACCGACATCTGGGTATTCGTCGAGGATGAGGCGGAGCTTTCGCCCGGCGGATGCTTCACGGTCTCGCTCGGCAGGTTCCTTTCCGAACAGGACATGCTGCTTGCGCGCAACGAGGATGTGGGCGTGCGGCTGGGACCGGCGGATGATCCAGAACTGCTGAAGCCGGTTCTGGACCGGCTGAACCTGATCGAGATCGAGTTCCCGAAGTATACTGATGGTCGCGGGTACTCGATCGCCAATCTGCTGCGTCGCCGCCTTGGCTATGAGGGCGAACTGCGCGCGGTGGGCGAGGTGCTGCGGGACCAGTTGTTCTTCATGCAGCGGGCCGGGTTTGACCAGGTGCTGATGGAGGCTGAAGACGCGGAAGCAAAGTACGCCGCTGCGACGAGCGAATTCACCGAAGTCTATCAGGCGAACGCCGATGATCGCGCCACGATCTTCGAGCGGCGGCATGGAGTGCGCGAACAGTGACCCAGGCACAACCACAGCTGAAGACAGCCGAAACCCCGGAAGCACGCGTCGAGCGCCTCAACGCAGAGCTCAAGGGCAAGAGCGCGCAGGACATCATCCGCGCGGCGGTGCGCGAGTTTGGCGACGGGCTGGTCTATGTCTCCTCGTTCGGCGCCGAGAGCGCAGCGATGCTCGGTCTGATCGCGGAAGCCGATCCGTCGCTGCCGATCGTCTTCATCGACACGGGCATGCACTTCCAGCAGACGCTCGATTATCGCGATGAACTGGAAGAGCGGCTTGGTCTGACCGGCCTGCGGACCGTCTATCCCGTTAAAGAAGAGGTGAAGGAGCTCGATCCGAAGGGCATCCTGCACAAGAGCGATACGGATCTGTGCTGTGAGGTGCGCAAGGTGCGCCCGCTGGAGCCCGCGCTGGAAGGGTTCAACGCGTGGATCACCGGCCGCAAGCGGTTTCACGGCATGGGCAGGGCCAACCTGCCGATCTTCGAGTTCAGGGAAGGCCGCTACAAGGTCAACCCGCTGGCGAACTGGACGCAGGAAGACGTGACCGAATGGTTCGCGACCTCCGATGTCCCGCGGCACCCGCTTGTGGCGGATGGCTACCCCTCAATCGGATGCTGGCCGTGCACGGCTCGTCCTGCTGATCCCAATGACGTCCGGTCGGGGCGCTGGGCGGGTCAGAACAAGGAGGAATGCGGCCTGCACGTGAAACGCAACGAGCGGCCGCGCGTTTTCTGACGACGGGTTCATGCAGCTGACGCAGCGACGGTCACTGCGACTGACAGGCGAGCCCGCTGGGAATCCCTGACGTCATCGTGTTATGAACTGGCGTGGTGGGGATGACGCAGTGCGTTTGCTGCGCTTTCCGGGACGCCGGCGAAGTTGTGGCGAACCGCGACCCGGTATGGAGGCTGACGGCATGGGCCTATCGATCTGGTGGTTGATCCCGGCGTTTGTCGGTCTGGTTGGCGTGCTGTCGCTGGTTGGCGGACTGGCGCGAATGTTCAAGCTGCGGGTCTTCTCCGGTGGGCTGCGCGCGCTGTTCGGCGGCGCCTTGCTCGCGGGCGCAGGCGTGATTGGCCTGATTGGCCTCAACCTGCAGACCTTCAGCCGGCTCACGTACGAGCGGCTGGCGGCGCAGGTCACACTCCAACAGACCGGACCGGACGCCTACACGGCGATCGTTGAACGCGCCAACGAGGACGGCGCGCTGGAGCCGCCGGAAGAATACCAGCTCACAGGCGACAGTTTCCGCATGGAGGCTGACGTCGTCACCTTCAAGCCGTGGGCGAACGTTCTCGGGAGCGATGCCCTCTACCGCTTCGACCGCATACAGGGCCGCTTCGACAGCGAGACGGCCGAAGTTGCGAACCCGCCGACGCCCTGGTCGATGCGGCAGGAGGCGGGGATCGATCTGTTCCGCCTGCCGCTTGGCAATAGTAATCCGCTGCAGCGGGTGGACGCGGAATTCATGAACGGCGCGGCGATGCCGATGGCGGACGGCGCGATCTACGAAATCCAAATGTCGCAGCGCGGCCTGATTCCTCGCCCGCTCAATAGCCAGGCGGAAGATGCGATCGCGCGGCGTCGTGCAGGGGCAAGGACCGGCGACATCTACAACGCCAGTCCATCGCGCCCGACCGACCTGGCCCCGCAGACGGACTAGCGGTTGGCCGCGACGTCTGCGAGCGCCCATTCGGCGAAGCGGGAAAGGTCGCCTCCGGAAAACATGAAGCCCTGAATGCCGGCTGCGCGCGCGGCGGCCATGTCGGTTTCCTTGTCGCCAATCAGAAACGACCGGTCCTTGTCGACGGCGAAGTCGGTCATCGCCTGCAGGAGCATGCCCGGGTTCGGCTTGTGGTCGTAGCTGTCGCGCGTAAACGCCGGCACGGTGCCGTCCTTGTCGAACGGGCAGTAGTAGATGCGGTCGATGTGGGCTCCGAATTTTTCAAGCTCCGCACACATCCAAGCATGCAGGTCGTGCATTTCGGCTTCGGTGTAATAGCCGTGGGCGATGCCGGACTGGTTGGTGACGACGAAGACCAGCCAGTTGCGCGCGTTGAAGGCGGCGATGGTCTTGGCGGCGCCTTCGATCCACTCGAACGCATCGACTGATCGCACGTAGCCCTTGTCGACATTGATCACGCCATCCCGATCCAGGAACAGCGCTGGACGCGCGCTCCTTCCATGGGCCGATGTTTCCTGGTTGTGCGGCGCGCTCATGCCCGGATTGTTCTTTGGGTCGAGCGCGAATTCAAGGCGTCGCTTTCGCTTCGGCGTCCAAACTGTCGGCGGCCTCTTTCTGGATCTCGCCCGAGCCGGATGGCTCGCTGACTTTCTCGGTTGTGAGGAGGCCGCGGATGAGCGGGAAGATGGCGATCACGGTGATGCACGAGGCGAGCACGAAGGCTGCGCCGGGGAAATAGACCGGCGCCTCGGGAACGGAGAAATGCGTCAGCGTCTGCGTGAAGATGAGCGGGGCGAAGATCTGGCCGAAGGACTGGATCGAGGCCATCGCGCCCTGCAACTCGCCCTGCGCGTTGCGCTCGACCCTGCTGGTCAGGATCTGGTTCATCGCCGGCTGCAGCAATCCGGCGAGCGAGCCGATGGGGATGAGCATGAAGATCATCCAGCCGTAGGGTGCAAGCCCGTAGGCGAGCTGGGAGAAGGCGGCGATCCCGAAGCCGAACAACGCGATCTTCGTGGCGCCGAACCGCTTGATGGCGGGGCGTATCAGTCCGGCCTGGACGACCGCAGCGCCGAGGCCGACGGCGCCGAGCGCGAGACCTGTCATGTCCGGACTCCAGCCGAACTTGATCGGCCCGAAATAGGCGAAGGTCGACGGATAGACCCAGTGCGCAAAGCCATAGAGGCCGAGCGCCAGCAGCAGCCATGACAGCTGTGGAAACTTGCTGAAGTGTTTGAAAGCGCCGAACGCGTTGGCCCGCTTCCAGTCGAACGGGCGGCGGTCGGACTTCGCAAGTGATTCCGGCAACACGAAGAAGCCGTAGAGGAAATTGATTGCGCCGAGACCTGCAGCGGCGAAGAACGGCGCGCGAGGATCGATCTGGCCAAGATAGCCGCCGATCACCGGACCGAAGATAAAGCCAAGGCCGAAGGCGGCGCCGATCATTCCGAACGCCTGTGCCCGCTCGTGCGATTCCGTCGTGTCGGCGATGTAGGCGTTGGCGGTCGAGTGGGTCGCGCCCGAAATGCCGGTAAGGCAGCGGCCGATGAAGAGCAGCCAGATCGTGTGAGAGAAGCCCATGATCAGGAAGTCGATCGCGAGCGTCCCCATCGAGACGAGGAGGACAGGGCGCCGGCCGAAACGGTCCGAGAGATTGCCGAGGATCGGCTGCGAGAGGAAATTGAGAATTGCGTAGACGACCGTGATATAGCCGCCCCACACGACGGCGCGGGCGATCATTTCCTGACGCTCGGCGTCGGTCGCGGCCGCCATCGCCTCAGGCCCGTTCAGCAGTTCAGCGATCAGGTTGGGCATGGTCGGCATCACGATGCCGAACGCCAGCATGTCGAGGAACACCGTGAAGATGACGAACATGAAGGCGTGCTTGCCCAGCTTGCGCGTCGCCGGGGAGGTTTCTGATTCGGCTGTCGTCATTCCTCGTCCCGTGCCCCTCGGTCCAGATTGGGGACCGGTCCATGCGATTGGCGATACTTTGCCTGCGGGTCAATCATCACGGCATTCAGGCATCATGAACAGTCAGTGATCTGTCGCGCCAGTCGCGCCAACAGATACCGCCAATACTGGCCGTGGCGCGTGAGAAAGAGTCCAAACGGAAATCCATGCCGCGCTGCATGATCTTGCGGCAGGCGCTCCCAACCGCGGTGCTCGACGGTGACGCGGGTCTGATCGCCAACCGCCTCGAATCGGATTTCGACCTCGGTATCGTGGTCGGGTCCGAAGGTGGCCTGACGCCAGCTGAGAACAATCCGTTGCGCAGGCTCCCAGACGCTGAGCTTGCCGATCTCGAATACCTTGCCGCTGTTGAGATGTTCGACCAGCCGGCCTCCAAATCCGCTCGCGTCGGGCGGTTCGAAAGCCAGACGTCCGGGACTGCGCGGCGTGAACCGGAACTCGTCGTTGTTAATCCACCACTCGCCGATATCGGCGGTGAAGACGTCGAATGCCCGCTGGGGCGGAGCGGCGACGCGGATCGAGACCAGGATGCGCGAAGTCATTCCGGCGTTTCGACCTTGGCGCGGAACGAAGCCAGCTGCCGCGACCAGCCTTGCTCGGCCCGGGCCAGCCAGGATTTCAGATCTTGCAGGCGTTCGGTTCTGAGCGCGTAGATGCGCACGCGGGCGTCCTCAATCGGATGGGTCTCATCGACGAGGCCGGACTGCTTGAGCATCTTGAGATGACGGCTCATGGCCGGGGCAGGGAGGTTGAGCAGGGCGGCAAGCTCACCCGCGCGCCGCGGCGATTCCTGTAGTAGCTCGACGGCGCGGCGCCTGGCGGGGTCGGCAAGGGCTGCGAAGACGGTATCGACCGGTTCCGAACGGGCGCTCATTGAGGCGGGTGCTCGGTTTGCAGTTTGCGGGGCGCCACGTTGCGCCAGGCGGTCCATAGTGCGCTTCGCGCCGTCGCGGCGTCGGCATTATCGACGACCATGCGCGTCCAGCCTTTCGTGCCCCATCCGCCGGGCACCGGGTGGAAGATATCCGGCTCTGCCTCGCATAGCATCTGTTGCTGCTCCGGCGTGAACTTCAAGACGGCGAGCGCCTCGTCTCCGCTCCGGTCCGCTGGTGTCGCGAAAATTCTGCCCCAGACACGGATATCTGCGCCGCCCTGATGGGACGACAGTGTTGCGCCCGGCATGCCAAGCGCGAGCTTGCGGAATCCGGCTGGGGTCAAGCGTCGGCTCTGCCCATCGTTGTTTTTGTACCGACGGCTGAGTCCCATTCGCTGGGCGCCATCTCCTGAATGGTCTGGCCGAAAGTCCAGATGTGGCCTTCGTGATCGCGGGCGCGGTAGGTCCGGTCGCCATAGAACTGGGTTTCCGGCTCGGCGATGATTTCAGCGCCGGCCGATCTGGCGCGCGCACAATGCGCATCGATGTCGGTGTCGATCTTCAGGTGCGTGGTCGTCGTGCAGCAGCGATCGGTGTTGAGCGGGCTTTTCGTGCTCTCGTGCCATTCCGAGCCGACCATGATGAGCCCATCGCCGAACCGTAGCTCGGAGTGGAGGAGATTTCCGTCTTCATCCTCGATGGCCATTTCCGGCTCGAACCCGAATGCCTCCTGCAACCATTCGAAGGCTTTTCGCGCGTCCGTGTAGGATAGCGCAGGGATAACCGAGGGCCGGTTGAGCTGCGGTACGTCGGAAGTCATGCCGGTCACCAATTCTGCAAAGAGGAAATAATTCTACATAGGTGAAACTATATCGTCAAGCGAGCGTCGCGTGACCTGATCGCCACGGCGCGGCGTTTCGTGGTTTCGGCAGGCTTTCGTCACCGCCCGGATCATGGTCCAAGAAGCGAACAACGGGGAGCTGATAACCATGAAACACATGATTGCCGCGGTGTCGGCTTCGTTCGCGCTGGCGCCTGCCGCTTCGGCCGATGTGCTCGAGAGCATTCGGTTGGGCGTCATGGAGCACAACATAGAGGTCATCGACGATAAGAACGCCAACAAGGAAAGCGGCGTGAATATCTCTGGCCAGATCAACTTCAACTCGCCGCGGTTTCTTGGCGTGATCCTGTCCCCGAGGCCCTACGTTATGGGATCGGTGAATACCGACGGTAACACCTCGTATGGCGGGGTTGGATTGGAATGGGACTGGGAATTTCTCGAAGGCTGGCACCTTGAGCCCGGTTTTGGATATGTCATTCACGATGGCGAACTCGAGGTTCCGTTCGCCCCGGGCGATCCCCGCCGCCAGCCCTTTCTCGATGAAAACGTTCTGCTCGGCTCGCAGGATCTGTTCCGGACGTCAATTTCGCTGACGCTCGACCTGTCCGAACGCTGGGCCGTTCAGGCCATCTACGAGCACCTGAGCCATGGGCAGATCCTTGGAAGCGGACGCAATCAGGGTCTGGATGAGCTCGGCGTCCGCGTCGTCTGGCGCCTCGACTAACCTTCGGCGCGGTCCTCCATTACGTTGTCGTCATCTTGTTGGCGGGCATTTGTCCATCGACTCGCTTGCTGGTCTGATCCCCGCCGGATAGTGACAAGCTTGGCGAAGGCCAAGATTCTGGAGGGAACACGATGAAACGGACTTTCATGGCGGCGCTGATGGCGTCTGCTGCGCTGGCGGCATGCGCGGCTGAAGAAGAAGCGCCGGCGGAAACCGTCGCGCAGGAGACAGAGGCTGCGCCTGAAGCAGCAGCAGCCGAAGCATCACCGTTGGACGCAGCAGTCGCGAACCCTGCGCGTTCGGCTGAGAACGTCGCGCGCGATGTGCACCGTCATCCCGCTGAAACGCTGGACTTCTTCGGCCTGCAGCCCGGCATGACGGTTGTCGAGATCAATCCCGGCGGCGGCGCCTATTACGCCGAGATCCTGGCCAAGTACGCCAACGATACGGGCGGCACCTATATCGGCACCGGCACGAAGCCTGACCGGATCGCCGATGCGACGATGTATGGCGACCCGACCTTTGTCGAGTTCGGCATGGATAGCGGCCCGCTGGTCGAGCCCGGCACGGCGGACATGGTTCTGACGTTCCGCAACGTTCACAACTGGTACTGGCAGGAAGGCATGCTGGACAAGGCGATGTCCGACTTCGCCGCCGCGCTGAAGCCGGGCGGCACGCTGGGCGTGACCGACCACCGCGCCGATCCGCGCGCCGAAGTCGAGGTCGGCGGCCGCATCGCTGGCGACGCGTACATCGCCAAGGCTTCGATTGTCGACGCGGCTGAGCGCGCCGGTCTGGTGCTTGACGGGGAATCCGAGATCAACGCCAACCCGGCGGACACGAAGGACCACCCGTTCGGCGTCTGGACCCTGCCGCCCTTCGCGCGCACTTCGCCGTTCGGCGAAGATCCGGACCCCGAGTTCGACCGCACGACATACGACGCGATCGGCGAGAGCGACCGCCACACGCTGCGCTTCAAGAAGCCGGCCTAGGCGCCACACTTCAGCGACAATCGGGAAGGGCGGGCCTTTTGGTCCGCCCTTTTTCATCGAGGGCTTGAACGGGCTTGCCGGCCCTTGCTCTTTGGCATTTCGGACTGTAAGAGGCTGCGCTCTTTACGAGACACGCTGTCAGAATGCCCAGATGGCGGAATTGGTAGACGCGCTGGCTTCAGGTGCCAGTGGCCGCAAGGCCGTGGAGGTTCGAGTCCTCTTCTGGGCACCAGACAGGCGAAAAGTCTTTTCTCGCCAATAGCTTCCTGTAAAACATAGGCTTCTTCGAGCGCTCCGGTACAAAGGAGCGGTACAAAGATGCTGCGCATGAGTGGATTGGGCCGGGACAAGAGATCGGGGTGCTGGAAGGCGCGTAAGGGGATTCCCGCCGCCATCCGGCCCGCCTATGCGGAGGCCTTCGGGCCAGCCTGGGAGGAGAAGTTCTCAAGGCCGGCCAGCCTTGCCGAGCGCGAGGCGCGCGCCGATCACGCGCACTGGCTTGCCGATGTCGAGAACCGCATCGCGCTCATTGCCTCTGAGGTCGCAGGACAAGGCCTGGATCTCACCCACAAGCAGGCCCATGCGCTGGCGGGGCGGTGGTACAAATGGAAGACAGAACGCCATGCAGACGAGCCCGGCGCGCCGCAGCGCTGGGCAGATGAGTTCAACAGGCTGATCGCCGCCATCGGCAGCGTCGCGGAAACCGCCGCTGCTGACCGGGCCGAGCCAACCCCGCAGTCCGCCATGCCGGACATCAACGATCCCGCCATACGTTTCTCGGACCTGCTGGCTGGCTTGACAACGACGCAGGAGCGAGTGCTTCGCCAGGTTACGGCGGCGGCCGACGCACACAATTTTCTGGCGCGCGAGCGTGTGGTCCTGAGTCCGGATGGCCGCCTCCGCTTTCTGGGCGCTGTGATCGATGAGTTCATCGCCGCGAATGCGCTGCTACAGCGGCGGGCAAGAGGGGATTATGCGCTCGATCCACGTCCTGCGCGGTTCCCGGAGTGGAAGCCGCCAGCGTCTGTTTCGCCATTGCTCTCTAATGCATCCGGCGCGCTGGGCCCTCTGGCCTTCTACGCGGTGTGGGCCAAGGCCAACGAAGGGCGAACGTCTGCATCGACACGCAACCGCTGGATTACCGTGTTCCGCTCGCTTGAGGCGTTTCATGAGGGGAGGGACGTCGCGGCTCTGACGGAGGAGGATGCTCTGCGCTGGCGAGAGGAGCTGCGGGCGACCGGCAAGAGCGAAAAGACGGTCAACTTCCAGTACATTGCAGCGGCCAAGGCCGTGTTCGGCTGGGCGGCTCGTCCAAAGACAGACGACGGCGGCGCGCTGCTCAAGGCCAACCCGTTCGCCAACTTCCGCATGGGCGCCCGCAATGGCGCGCGCAAGACGACCAAACTTCGCGAGCGGTCCTTCCGTCAGGACGAGATGAGCCTCATCCTTCCTGGCGCCCAGTCGGTCGTTGTGAAGCCCGTATCTTCGGGCGCAGAAAGAGCGCGACGTTGGGCGCCGTGGCTCCTGGCCTATACCGGCGCGCGGCCCGGCGAGATCTGCCAGTTGCGCAAGGAGGACCTGCACTGCGTCCTCGATCACTGGGCCATCCGTCTGACGCCGGAAGCCGGCACGATCAAGGACCGGGAGGCGCGTATCGTTCCGCTCCACGCGCATCTCATCGAGAGCGGGTTCGTCGGGTTTGTGGAAGCCCAGAAGCCGGGGCCCCTATTCTTCGATCCAAACGCGTTACGCAGGACCGGAGAAGACGATCCGTCAAACCCCAGACGGTTCCCGCATGAAAAAGTCGCATCGCGATTGGCCAAGTGGGTGCGCGAGCTTGGCGTCAGTGACCCGGGGATAAAACCCAATCATGCCTGGCGGCATACATTCAAGACGCGCGCGCTGGTGGCCGGTATAGATTCCGTCGTAGCGGATTATATCTGCGGTCACTCACCCAGGACCGTGGGCGACGCCTATTACGCGCTTGAAGGCGATGCCGGCTGGCCGGCCCTCGTGCGCGCAATCGATGCATTTCCACGGTACGAAGTGTGATTGGCCATGTGCCCGCCCTAGCGTCGGACGAAGTCGCTGCGGCTGTATTCGCGCCATTGCCGCTGCATGCGATCGACGATGGCGTCGAGGAGAATTTTCTCGTGCGAAACTGGCTTGGAAAGGGGAGGCGAAAGTGTCGTTTGACTAACAGTAGGGGTGACAGCGCTCGATGCGAACAGGTCGAACTGCCGCGAGTCCACAGGTTTTGATCTGCGCGTATTCCGTCGCATGCGTTTCGGGCCACCTGGCATGGCGCTAGCGAATCACATTGCCGTCCTGTGGAAAACTCGACTCATCCCATCCTAGAGCTTGCGGCGGAAACACGGTGGACGGTCGGCTTTTTTTGGCGCGATTCAGAGGGACCGAATGGCGTGCCCAGTACGTCATTTCTAGCGCTTTCCCATCGGGACGCCGGGCGACCAAAGAATGTCAGTTCGTCGCGTGCGACAGCTCATCGAGACCGAGCTCATCCATGATCTTGATATGCTAAGGCTATCGTCGTTCACGCGCGATGCCGTCGTTGCGATAGTTGGCCACCGTGTCTCCGCTCACACCGCCAGTGCCGCAATGCTGGAGGAAAGTGTCAATTCCTTGGGGCCTGAGCTAAGGAGGGGAGACTTGACGGCGCAAGCAATCGCATAGCTCGCGGCGGAATGTAGGCAGGCGCTATCGCGTGTTGGAGGACATCTAAGCCGGTTCGTCGCGCTGTCCGCTTGTTCTTCGGACTTCATCGCAGAAGCGTTTGAATTCGGCATCCATGCTCTCATTGGCGGGCGAACTGGTCATGACGCCACAAACATTGAACCAGATCATGGCCGCTTCGATCGCGTCGAAGACATACCGCAAACAGGGCGCCGCGTTGGCGCGGACGCAGTCGTCAAAATGGGAGATGCGACCGTGGAAAAGATCGCTGCGAAGTTGGTAGTAGTTTATTCCCTCCCTTATCAGTTGCGAGTATTCGATCTCCTCAAGGGCCCACCATTGAACGGCGGCGGCGCGATGGGTCGTCCATTTTTTGTTCTTAGAGCCTCTTGAGAACAGAAGCAGCCGCTCAAGCGCGATCATCGCCTTGGCGATCTGGGCTGCGTCATGTCTCTCACTCATGGCATCGCCTGCAAAGTTCAGGGCTTCAATGCATCGCTCCGCAATCGGATGACGTTTGGTTGGGTCGACAACGTGGACGAGCGCAGCAGCGGTGGCCTTCAGAAACGCAGCCTGCTCTGGATCCTCCAAACACGAATGCCATCCTTCATCAAAGGTAACAGGCGCGGTCGAACCCTGCGTATGCCGAAAGCCGATTGCGCCATCGGCCGACATGGTAATGTGCGCCTGTGTGTCCAGCCCATGAAGCCTGCTGCCGGCGACATCCGCCCGGCTCATTGTTCGATTGTCACTCAAAACCCGAAGCGCGTTGACCGCCGTTCTCGCCGCCCAGAGCGCCCGACGCTCGGACTCAACGGGATCATTCTCAGAAATGGTCACCTGAGCCGTCCATGTGAAAGCGGCATAGTACGCGCACACGTCTTCAAGGAAGCGAGGCCGGACCGATGCCCCGCCTTCATGATTTAGCAGTCCTTCTGCATGCGACCGGAACCGCTCCAGAAAGACGCTCGAGGGCGTCAGTAGCACGGGGCCGATAGTGAGCTGCTCCGGATGCTGAGCGTAGGTGAATCTGCAAGGGATAAAATGGGTGGTCTGTTTCACGTGGTGTTCCAGCGGCTCATTTGGTCGTCACGGCTGATCGGCGCGTACACCTAAGAAAAACCGAATCAACGAAGTGGACATACCCGTTTCTGGAGCTTTGCAGAAACTGAGGCGCAACGAAGCATCGAATCGCCGCCTCCAGTCCTGTGGGAATAACGGACAGGATTTCGGGTTTTCAACCTGCCGATCGACCTGCCTTGAGCAGGACCAATGAACACTGGCTGGTGTTCCCTTGAACACCGCCGTGTGTGTCTGCTTTTCCGGCCGCTTAAGAGGTCGCCTTCATTGCCGGGGCGGGTCGAACTGCCGGAGTATGTCGAGGAAATGATCGGAGCAACGGGCACCGATATTCGCATCGGCGGAGACATGGCCTCCTATGCGCCGGTCCTGATTTCAACCAGTTTCCGCCACTGGCTGCAAATTGAGAGCCGGTGGACTGGCATCGGACGAAGCTTCACGAACTGGGCCACTGGTGTGCAATCATATGGTTGCGACACGACGCTGCAAGACCGTCCGGATTTCACGTTTGACCAGTTTGGGCATCTCATAGGTTTCCCAGCTGCCGGCGATGAGAAATGCAAGCGCTTCGTCTTCGCTCATGCCCTCGCGCGCAAGAAATCTATCGATCTCAATTGCGCTGGTGCGCGACAAGCCGAGGCCAATGAATGACAATAGCGTCTCACTGCTCACGCCGAACTCGAGATAAAGGTCGAACGGCAGGTCCGAGGGAAACGCCTCGGCTTGACCAAGCTCATTGTATCGGACTTTCAAGACGTCGAGATAAGCAGACAGGTACTTGGGTGCCTTGAAGCGCGCGAACTCCTCAACGAATTTCATCGTATTCCTGATGATGCCAGCATAGTCGACTTCGCCGCCGGGATCTTTTTCTTCTGACCGATTGATCGCGCCCTGGATGATCGCCCGCAACGGTCGTCCGCGCATCCAATCGATGGTCGTAAAAGCGACCGCCCATTGCAGTCTTGGATGGGGGAAGATCGGACCCATGGTTTCATCGAGCCGGGAAAAAACCTCCTGAAGATCCGCCGCAGCATTATCGTCCTCAGGCACGGGCGGCAAGAGTAGTTCTAGTGCGCGACCGTCCGCGCGGAGGGTGTTCAAGAGAGATTGGAGCGCGATAGCGCTGATTCCGGGGTGAGCGGTCAAGACCGCTTCCGGCAGTTCGACCGCCCCAAGCGCAGTGGAAACGACACCTTCGAGCCTTCGTTGCGCTGCGTGCGGCAATGCGCGTATGCTGGCTAGCTCCAGCAGGCCGCCGCGACGTGCCTGATGGCCCAACAGATAGGCTGCGACATGCTCTTTGGTGTCGTCGTCCGCGGGCAAATTCGCCTTAGATCGCCGTTCAATATAGTCGGCGATTTCATCGGCGGATTGAATCACCTGATCGGCGGCGCGCATGATGGGATAAGCCCCTTTCTGCGGCACACCAGACGGCCACAATCAGCCCAGCTGATCGATCAGAGCTCGAAAATTCCATCTTTCGACGATAGAAAGTTAGAGAACGATTCAGCGGGGGAGACGATGTATCTCTTCGTCCTCTTCTCCGAAGAACCGCGGCTCAAAGAGGAACGTTTGCCTGGAACATAGACAGTAGCGGAGACGGCCCCTTTTGGGGAACCAAAACTCAGTTCACCCCGTTTGCTAATTTGCCCGTTGAGTTTCGTTCCGGATCGAGAAGGGACCGCCGTGTTGACGATCAGGCCAGAGACGATAAATAGCATGCTGGTTCTTGAGGTGAGCGGCAAGCTGTCCAGGGCGGACTTGCAAAGGCTTGACCCTTAGCTCCATCGGCGCTCGGACATGCCTGGAGCTAGGCACATGCTCATGATGCTGGACGACTTTGAGGGCTACGGGTCTCTTGGCGCGCTTTGGACGGATCTGAAGATGGACATGACGCATAAGGACGATTTTCAGAAGATTGCCATCGTTGGCGACGCGCGATGGGAACGCGATCTGAGCAATGTTGCTGACATCGTGTCTAGATCCGAGATTAGATGGTTTGCACAAGACGATGAAGCTGCGGCTTTCGCGTGGGTGAAAGCGTCTTGAAACATTGGTCTGAAGTAATCTCAGCTCCTCCCATCTCGTCAGAGATCACGTTCTGGACATGAGCGGCGAGAATCTTGATCTCGGCTCGGATGACAAGCGCAGAACCCTTTGGATTGTGCTCTGGCTGAATGTGGCTATCGCCGCTGGGTTTTTCATGACCGGATTGTTTGGCGATTCCAACGCATTGCTGGCCAACGGTCTCGACAATACGTCCGATGCAGCCGTCTATGCACTTAGCCTTTTGGCGCTGACGCGGTCGAGAATCTGGAAGCGCGGGGCTGCTCGTCTGTCGGGCGTCATGCTTCTCATCTTCTCGGCTGGCGTCATCTTTGACGCCGTTCGCCGCTTTCTCGAAGGGTCTGAACCCGTAGGCCTACTGATGATGCTCATGGCGGCGATTGCGGGCGGCGTAAATCTCGTTTGCCTGAGACTGTTGCGGGAACTGAAAAACAAGGACGTGAATCTCCGGGCTGCGACGACCTTCAGCTTTAACGATTTCGTTTCCAATGGAGGCATTATTCTTGCCGGGATTGTCGTGCTGTGGACAGGCTCCAATTGGCCGGACCTACTGGTTGGTGTCGCCGTTGCCGGCATCGCCCTCTATGGCGGGATAGAAATCCTGCGCGACGCTCATATGGACAAACACGACGCCGAGGGATCAGAGCATGGCGAATGACGCAGCAGTGCGTCGTCATCGGTTGCACTCGCAAGTCGTGTGTGCCTGGTCCGCTCTGCTTTGGTAGTTCGACCGAATGTCAGAGCCGGCGGTTGCGGTTGCGGCGACGGTGTTCACGCCGCCAAACGACTGACGCACCGCAGCATGAACGCCGCCGCCAATTAAAGCAAACCGTGATGAGTGTCTTTGTGATTGCGGTTTCTTCTATCCCGTTTGCGAATGGCTTTCGCCGTCCCGGTAAGCGAGTAGCCTGAGGGCGTTGGCGACGACGATCAGCGTCGAGCCTTCGTGGAGGAGAATCGCAGGACCGATCCCGAGCCCGAGCAGTGTAGCCGGGACAAGAATGGCGACAACGCCCAAGCTTACCCAAAGGTTCTGCCGGATGTTGCGGCCGGTCGCGCGGCTGAGACCCACGGCGAAGGGAAGCGTGTCAAGACTATCCGCCATCAGCGCAATGTCGGCGGTTTCCAGAGCGACATCGGAGCCCGCCGCGCCCATTGCAATCCCGACGTCGGCGTTGGCCATCGCGGGGGCGTCGTTGACCCCGTCGCCGACCATCGCAACGCCGCCCTGTGCTTTGAGTTCCTTGATCTTGTCCACCTTGTCGTCGGGCATGAGATCACCGAAAGCTTCGTCGAGCCCGAGATCGCTGGCGATCGCGTTCGCAACTCGGTGATTGTCACCGGAAATCATCATCATCCGTGTAAGGCCGAGGGCGCGGATTCGGGCGATCACACGCTTCGCTGCCGGGCGCGGCGTGTCCATCAAGCCGATAGCGCCGAGGAAGCGGTCGCCGTGCGCGATGACCATCATCGTGCGACCTTTGTCGAAAAGGGCATTGACCTCCTTCGAAATGCTTTCGGGCAGGAGAGGTCCGCTCCTGCCATCAAACAGGTCTGGCTTTCCAACCAGGACGGTCTCTCCTTCCAGAACGGCGCTGACGCCTTTGCCGGTGAGGCTCTGAAAGTCAGATACTTCAGCATTTTTAGGTGTTTCCCTCAGGCGCGCCTCCTCGACGATGGCGCGAGCAAGGGGGTGATCGCTAAGGGCTTCGACGGCCGCTGCGGTCGCCATTAGTGTGGTCGTATCCGTGTTCCCGAAAGCCACGACATCGACGACTTTGGGTTCGCCGATGGTCAGCGTACCGGTCTTGTCGAAGGCTATCGCGTCCAATCTGCCGAGTATCTCAAGAGGAGCGCCGCCTTTGATGAGCACCCCGCCGTTCGCAGCCCGGGCTATGCCGCTGAGGATCGCGCTCGGGGTTGCAATAGCGAGTGCGCAGGGACTGGCCGCAACAAGCACCGCCATCGCCCGATAAAAACTTTCTGACGGAGTTTCGTTGAAAATGACAAAGGAAAAAGCCGTCAACGTAGCCAAAGCAATTACGATCGGGACGAAAACTTTCTCGAAGCGCTTGATGAATGTCTGGGTAGGTGATTGACGGGTCTCAGCCTCGGATACGAGCTTGACCACGCGGGCGAGCGCCGAATCCGAGGAGAGCCGTGTGACAAGAATATCCAGGCTCCCGGCGCCGTTAATCGATCCCGCAAAGACCTTGTGCTCCGGTCCGGCCGCGTCGATTTCCGCGGTCGTCGCGCCGGGCAGGGCGCGCTTGTCCACCGGCGCGCTTTCGCCGGTAATTGGCGCCTGGTTGACGCTGCTTTCACCGGACGTAACAACGCCATCGACCGGGAGGCGTTCATTGGAACGCACGACGACGATGTCGCCTAACTGGATTTATTCGACCTGAACTTCAATTGTTTCGCCGTTGCGCCGAACCAGCGCAGAGTCTGGAGCGAGCTCTGCAAGCGCCTGGATGGCTCGGGTCGCCCGGTTCATCGCATAGTGTTCGAGCGCGTGGCCCAGACTAAACAGAAACAAGAGCAGCGCGCCCTCAGCCCAAGCGCCGAGAAACGCGGCGCCGCCAGCTGCAACCAGCATCAGGAAGTCGATCTCGAATTTGCGAGAGAGGACCTTTTCGATAGCCTCTCGCAGGGCAAAGAATCCGCCGAACCCGTAAGCGCTGATGAGCAGGGCGAGCGCGAACCAGCCTGGAAGAATGCCGAGTTGGGGGCCAAGCCATCCGGCGAGCAGCAGAACGCCACAGGTCAGGGAAAAAATCAGCTCAAGATTTCCAGACTCGCCGTGGTCATGCTGCTTAGCAGCGTCAGGCTTGCGTCCGGATGATTTGGTTGACATCGCTGCAAGCCCTATTGAGTTTGTTCTTGTGCAAGAAGGCAGGGGCGGCGCAACACGCCGCCCCCTCGCAGATTGCTAATCTGCCGGAACCGCCGGGCGTTCATGTGCCGTTTCGACCAGCGAGTGGTGGCCGTCGGGTTTAGGCGCGAACCAGCGATGCAGCGCCGGCACGACGAGCAAGGTAAGCAAGGTCGACGAGGCCAGTCCGCCGATCACCACAGTAGCTAGGGGACGCTGCACCTCCGCCCCCACACCTGTCGCAAACAACAGCGGCGCCAAACCGAGAGCTGTAGTCGCCGCTGTCATCAATACCGGCAATGCGCGAAGGCCAGCCGCGTCGATCGCCAGCTGTTCGAGATTGCGCCCAGCTCTGGCAAAATCATCCATAAAGCTGACCAAAACCATGCCATTGCCCAACGCGATACCGAACAGAGCAATGAAGCCGACTGTGGCGGGAACGGAGACTGGAAGCCCTGCTATCCACAGGGCCATCGCGCCACCAGTCAAGGCAAGTGGAATGTTAAGCAGGATCAGCACCGCCGACATCAGTCGTCCGAAGGTTAGGAGGAGGATGAGAAAGACGATGCCGAGCGTTATCGGAATCACGACCGCAAAACGTGCATTCGCCTGCTGTTGCAGTTCGTATTGACCGCCCCATTCGACCCGATATCCGGGCGGTAGTTCAAGTCCCGCCCTCACGGCGTCCTGCGCATCAGCAACATAGCTGCCAATGTCCCGGTCTCGTACGTTGAGTTGAACTGTGATGAACCGTTCGCCGTTCTCGCGCGTAATTTGGCGAGGACCGACGATCTCGCTTATTTCTGCAACGCTCTCCAGCGGGATCCGCGCGCCGCTGGAGGATTCCAGAATGATGCGCCCGATTGCAGCCGGCGTGTTTCTGTCAATTTCGTCATAGCGGACGACGACGGGAAACTGTCTGACGCCCTCGAAAACGACGCCCGCTTCAGCGCCGCCGACGCCGGACCGCAATGCCTCCAGCGCCTCTTCGACGCTGAGTTCATAGCGTCCGAGCGCAACACGATCCAATGATACGACCAGTTGCGGAGCGCCGGTGATTTGATCGGCCTGGACATCGCTCGCGCCGGGCACTTCCTGCAGAATGGACTGAAGCGATTGTGAGCCCTCAAGAAGGATCTGCGTGTCGGGCCCGAAAATCTTCACCGCCAGCTGCGCCTTGGTCCCGGTTAGGAGTTCATCAATGGACATGGCAATCGGTTGGCCGATGTTCGCGCGAACTCCGGGATATTCGCTCAGATTGTCCGAAATGGCTTCACGCAACTCTTCCGGACTAAGCCCCTTGCGCCATTCTTTTCGTGGCTTAAGCGCGACAAAAGCCTCGATACTGTTGACTGGATCGGCATGGGCGCCCACTTCGCCGCGTCCGATCCGGCTCACGATGGAGTTGATCTCTGGAAAAGTTTCCATAAGCCGTTTCTCGACACGGGTGGACGTTGCGCTGGCCTCGGTGAGCGAGATCGACGGGGCCATTGTGACTCTCAGGAGGATATCGCCTTCCTCCAATGCGGGCGTAAACTCGGAGCCCAAACGCGTTGCCGCCAGGCCGCCGCTGACCAGCAAGACGCCTGCCAGCGCAAACGCTGCAGTCCGTTGACGAACGAAGTAGGTCGCGAACGGCTTGATAAGCCGGACAAGGCGGCTGTTCCCCGCATTTTGGTTTGAGCGTGAGGGCTTCATAAGCCCGAGCGCCATGGCAGGGGCGATCAGTGCTGCGTAGATGAGCGAACCTGTCATAGCGAGCGCTGCAGCTGCTGCAAGCGGACGGAAAGTCTTGCCCTCGGTACCTTGTAGAGAAAACAGCGGCAAAAACACGATGATGACCACCGCGACCGCCGCGACTAACGGTGCAATCACTTCTGCGCTCGATCGTGCAACGATTGTCCGGTTGTCGTCTCCATCACCCCGTTCCCGGAAGCCCCGCCCGACATTCTCCGCAATCACGATTGCGCCATCGACCATCATGCCAATGGCGATCGCGACACCACCAAGCGTCATCAGATTTGCGCCAATTCCCAAGACATTCATGGCAATGAATGCGAAACCGACAGAGAAGGGTATCGACAATGCGACGACAAGGCTCGGTCGCCAGCCGCCCAGGAACAGGAACACAACGACCGCGACAAGAAGTCCGCCCTGCCAAAGGGCCGTTGTCACCGTTGCGGCGGCTTTCTCAACAAGCATGCCCTGATCGTAATATGGTATCGCGCGTACTCCCTCGGGCAAAGATGCGTTGATCTCTTCAAAGCGTACTTTTGCGTCTTCGATGACGTCCGACGTGTTGGTGCCATAGAGCTTGAGAACTAGTCCCGCGACGACTTCGCCTTCGCCGTTGGCTGTGGCCATGCCCTGGCGAACGCCGCCGCCGACGACGACGTCGCCTAGATCGCCAACCCTAATCGTGCGGCCGTCAACGGTCTTAACTGGAGTTTCTTGCAGGTCGGCAATCGTGCTGGCGAGTCCGACACCGCGAACAGTGTATTGTTCCGCGCCGATTTCAATGAACTGTGCGCCGGCCGTGCGGTTCGCGCTCTTAAGAGCGTCGATCACGTCATGCACCTGAAGGTCCTGGGCCAAGAGTGAATCTGGGTCGAGTTGGACCTGATACTGCTTTTCGAACCCGCCGAGCGCGAGAACTTCGGTGATGCCTTCGACTGACTGTAGCGGATACTTGATCATCCAGTCGGCGATTTCACGCAACTCGACCAGCGAGCGCTTGCCCGTTTCATCTACAAGCCGGAAATACATGATGATGCCGAGTCCGGTGGATATTGGCCCCATTTTGGGCGTGCCAAATCCGTCAGGGATGGCTTCCGCAGCTTCGCCTAGCCGTTCGCCGACAACCTGTCTGGCGAAGTAGACATCGGTGCCGTCCTCAAAGTAGATGTTGACGATGGAAAGCCCAAAATTCGACGTCGAACGCATCTCCCTGACTTTGGGCAGGCCGGACATGGCTGTCTCTATCGGGAACGTTACATATCGTTCGACTTCCTCAGGCGAGAGCCCTTCAGTTTCGGTGAAAACTTGAACCAGCGCGGGCGATGGGTCGGGAAAGGCGTCAACCGGAAGACTGCGGAAGGCGAATAGGCCACCAAGCGCCATTGCAGCGACAGCAATCGCGGCGAGCAGACGCCCGCCTGCAACTCTATGCATGAGATCGAACATGGTGTGGGATCCTTAGTGCGCGTGGCCGTCGCCAAATGCGTCTTTTTCGAGCTGAGCCTTCAGAGTGAAGGCGCCGGCGACTACAAAGGCTTCGCCTTGCTCGAGCCCTTCGAGAATTTCGGTGTACGCGCCGTTCGCTTGTCCGGTCTGGACGGGCCGGGGAGCAAAGCCTCGCTCGACCGGGACGAAAACTGACGGCTTCTCTTCAACCACGACGATGGCCTCCGAGGGTATGCGCAGCGCGCGGCCCGCTTCACCAACGGAGATCTCCGCTGTGACAAACTGGCCGGGAAGAAGGCTACTTTCCGGATTGTCGACGATCACGCGTGCAGTGCTGGTGCGGGTCGTCTCGCTGATGACCGGCAGAACTAGCGCGATCTCGCCGTGTGCTGCTTCAGCGCCGCCACGCGTTCTCAGAACAACCGCCTGGCCAATTTTGATTTTGTCGGTATCGTCCTTGTACACTGCAATATCAGCCCAGAGCTGGCTGTCATCGACGATGACGAACAATGCCTCTCCCCCTGCTTCGATGCTCGAGCCCAACGAGACGTTGCGGGAAATGACCCTGCCGCTGAGCGGCGAAAAAATCGCCGCGCTGGCCAGTGAGCCGTCGCGAGCTTCGGCGAGACGCTCGAGTTCGCCATCGTTCACCCCCACTGCGTGGAGCTTGTTCTCCACGGCTTCCCGCTCGGCGCGCGCACTGATCCAGGCAGCCCGGGCTGAATCCAGATCGGCTTCGGATGTGATTTTGTCGGCGAACAGTCGTTTCTCGCGGTCAAATTGCGAGGCGGCAAGGTTTTCAGCGGATTGTGCAGACAGGAAATCGGCCTTTAATCCCGCAAGTTCTCGGCTGGAAAGCGACGCGAGGCGTTCGCCACGGCTGACGTGATCGCCTTCGCCCTTGTCCAGCGTGGAAACTAACCCGCTGACCGGCGCGGCGACCTGCGCCACGCGGTCTGCGTCAAAGCGGAGCTCAGCCGGCAACGACAGTGTCTCGGGCAGGGGGCCGATCTCTGCAGTTGCGAGCGCGATTCCGGACTCGGCGGCTGCCGCCTCGTCGAGCAGAACGACGTCTCCACCTGCTTCCTCGTCATGATCATCATGATCGCCATGCTCTTCGTCCTCGCCGTCTCCATGACGCTCCTCGTCTGAAGGGTTTTCGCGATCATCGTGATCGTCATGATCTGCGTGGTCATCGGAATTCTCTTCGGCAACCGCGGCAGCGTCGGCCCGTGTGGCGTCACCTGCGCCGCCGCAACCTGCGAGCGACACAGCCAACACCAGTGCAACTCCGGTCAGTCTAGCGTCTATCATTGGGGATCTCCGTGAAAGGGGGCCGCGCCGATGAGGCTCCGGAGCAGGAGGTCTGCTGCGCGCGCATCCCGCCGAGCGGCAATGATCGCCTGACGCGCGTCGACAAACACCGCGCGAGCCAGGAGTGTGGTGGTAAGGTCGTACCGACCGATAGCGTAGCCCTGCTCGGCCGCATCGAAGGCGGCCTCAGCCTCGGGAAGCGCCTCGTTCTCGAGAATCGAGAGACGCGTGTTCGCCGCACGTGAATTGGCGATTGCCGCCAACCTCTCGGCGCTAAGGCGCGCTTCAACGGCCCCGGCTGATATTCTTGCCGCATCGCCGCGAAGGCTTGTAGCGCGCGCCGCATCGCTGCCGCGGTCAAAAATCGGTACGGATA
>JACLAD010006652.1_pt1 | contig 22133 bp, 19 predicted proteins | sample 8027901 | NCBI WGS metagenome assembly JACLAD01 (sample SAMN15725071, study PRJNA655200) | protist metagenome | isolation source: fluorescence activated cell sorting (FACS) single amplified genomes of... | place: Spain: Blaines Bay Microbial Observatory, Mediterranean Sea | collected 2016-07-05 | reverse complement strand
TCTCAGAAATGTCATTTACACAAACAATTTCCGGAGCGATATTGTCAACTACAGTCACAGTGAAAGTAGTATTCACTTCATTTCCTGCAGCATCGGTTGCAGTATACGTCACTGTAGTTTCTCCCAGTGGGAAAATTTCAGCAGAAGCTAAACCTTCAGTCAGTTCTACAGTTACTCCTTCGCAATTATCAGTGGCAGTCGGTAGTTCGTATTCTACAATCGCAGAACATGAATCTACATCCAGATTCTCCGTAATATTTGAAACTGAAGTAATTTCAGGAGCTTCATTATCAGTAACAGTTACATCAAAGCTACAGGTGGCAGTGTTTCCTGAAGCATCCTCAACCTGGAAAGTCACCGTTGTGGTTCCCACAGGGAAATATTCACCAGAAACTGGACCTGCAATTTGAGTCACAGTCACAGCTCCTGAATTGTCAAAACCTTCGGGAGTATCAAATTCCACTACAGCGCCACAGATTCCGGCATCAACGTTTAGGTCAATGTTTTCAGGACAGGCTATTGTTGGATTCTCATCATCAGTGATGGTCACATCAAAGCTACAGGTAGCGGTATTTCCGGCGGCATCGGTCACCACAAAAGTGTTGGTGGTGGTTCCCAGCGGGAATTCAGATCCTGAAGCTAAACCTGCTGTTTGTTCAACTGTGTAAGAACAATTATCAGAAGCAACCGGAGCGTCATAATTTACAATGGCGGTAACTCCACCAGCAGTTACAGTCTCAGAAATGTCATTTACACAGGAGATTTCCGGAGAAATAGTGTCTTCAATTCTCACGTTTTGTACGGCCGTGGTAATGTTTCCGCTTTTATCTTCAAATGTCCATGTAATCTGGTATTCGCCCTGTTCAGTGAAATTTACGGAATCGTTGGTAGTTCCTGTAATTTCACCGTCACAATTGTCGATGGTTACGGGAGCTTCAACATTCGCGGCACATTGCGCTGTAATATCCTCTAAACTTACTTCTTCGGGAGCAGCATTGTCTATAACTTTGATTACCTGCTGAACTTCCTGACTTCCACATTCTGAAGTGATGCGGAAAGTCCTTGTGATCACCGCAGGGAATTCCTGTTCTAAGCGATCTTTGTAAAGTATCCCCTGAATGGCCTTTTCTGAAGAAATACTTCCTCCCAATCGTTTAAAAGTGCTTCTTGAAATGGCTTTAAAAGCAGAAGAAAATTCAGGGATGGAGGAATTTCCAAATTCGGTACCGCATCCCTGAGCCTCTAAGTTTGAAGGTGCTGTCACTTCAGGCTTTGCAAATACTTTTACTTTAATAGCCGCTTTGTTTGGACTAATACATTCTGAAGATTCTCCTTCGGCCACATAATAGGTAAACTCACCTGCTTCGGAAGTAGAGGGTGTAATAGAACTTTGAGCAGTTCCGTCTTCCGAAGTGTAGAAGAAAAGAGAATAATTCTGCATACTTGGTGTTGCAGTTAGAACAGCTGGAGACTCACCCACACAATACTCCACATTTTCTACCTGTGGAACCGATGTGATCTCATCTACAGATACATCAAACGGAATGTAACATGAAGTAGATCCTTCCAAAATGGCATAATAAGTGGTTGTTCCCGGCGTGCTAGGGAAATTTCCTGTAATTTCGTTAGATCCTGAATTTACAGGATAATTGTTATAAAATCTGGTTCCTGCAGGGAATTCAGAAATGATATCCTGCACCGCAATTCCTTCATCCACGTTACAGGTAGAAAAGGAAATTCTTTCTGGCGTTCCCTGGCAGTTGTTCTGGATGAATTCGGTTGCGTCTATTGTGACCAGTAATGGATCTGTAATAGGCTGCCCATAACATTGCCCGTTGTCCCGGTATCCCTGGATCAATCCTATATTGTTAAAGATTGCACCTGTAATAGCACCCTTACCACTAAGATTTCCTGTTAAAGGTACCTGGAACCGGTTACCACAGGTAGAATTCTTTAGAATGGTACAATCTTCGGTTACTTTGAATGACAGTTCAAGGTCACCCAAAGTTTTACTGGTATTGTTGTGAAGTGGAAGAGTTCCAATATTCCAAATAACAGAACCGTTAGGTCCAAGAGAAGGATCATAGGTTACATTGTTAGGGGAAGGGGTTTTTCCGTAGAATTTTGTTATGCCAGAATTTTGGTCAAATTCGTAGTTAAAGGGAACAGGAATTGTGATTTTGGCATCATCAATCTCTTCTGAACCTTTGTTGTAAACACTCACCGTATATGTTACTTCGTCACCTGGTGCGGCAGTTGATTGCTCTGTAGAAACTACCGCCTCAAAGTCGGGTACATAAGCATCAACAGACATCACCATATTAAAGATGATGTAAGTATCTTGTGTAGAACCATACCTGAACTTGGTGGAAGTTTGTTTATTCCCAATTACCGAATTATCAGGATTATCAATAGTGAACATGCTAATATCCATTCCGGTATTGTTCAACAGGTTGGGATTTCTTCCGGCGTCTGTTTTAATCGATGAATTAAAGAAGTTATTGGTAGCGTTCTGGTCATGACTTAAACGCTTCCAGGAAGTGCTGTTTCTTTTTTGGATATCGAAATAGTCTCCCGTTATACCCCGGTCACCTTCACCTGCCATCATTCCCAGCTTCATGTTTACAGGTCCTTCCTGTGCGGTGTTAAACCCGGAAATAGGAAGTTCAAAGCTGCGGGTGGCATTTCCCTCCACATAGGCGTAGCCATCAAATACAGTTACATCCCTCAGGTTCATTTGGGCATTCTCATAGATCACCACCATGCCCCAGCCGCCGTAATAGCCTGTAGAACCGCCGTCACCTTCAGTAATTGCCATATCGGCAACCCAGTATTCACCGGTGCCTCCAGACTTTACAATATCTGTAACTTCGGCGTAGGCAGCATACATGTTATCGTCACCCGGAGTGTTGTATGCCGATGCAAAAATGTTTTGATAAATTCCATTTGGCGCCTTAAACCGAATGCTTCGCTTTTTGGACTCTTTTACATAGCCATTCGTTCTTCCGGTCCAGTAAAGTCCGGCGAAAAGAATATTGGTGCACTCGGGTTTCGCATTATTTTCGTTTGAAAAAACCAGGGTAGCACTAGAGGAATTATCAGTGCTTCCATCTGCATCAGTATCAACTGCTACCATGTAATTAAGACTATTCATTTTGTCAACTGAATAATCATAAACGCTCATGTTCGTGTTACCAAGCATGGTAAAATCACCATTGATGCTATAGATCTTCTTGTTTGGAGAGGCGTCAGAGGTTCTTTGAGTGAAAGGAACTCTTACCTGTGCGCTTAACTGCAGCATACTTCCCATGAAAATGGCAAGCAGCAGTAAAGTCTTTCTTGAAATGTAGACCGAAATGTTTTTTAAGTAGTTTTGTTCCATAGAACCGGGTGTTGGTGACAGGAAATATTTTTATTTTGGAGTTGCGATCATGTAAAGAATTCTCACATCTTCCACATTAGAGAATATATTTTGTAATTGCGCGGGGTTGCAATTAAAAGCACACTGAATAAAAATGTATTCGAGGTTTGAAAATTCATTGAGCGAAGCAAGATCAATGGATCTTCTTAAGTCTTCGGAATCTTCAACTTTTAATTTTAGCAGTCTTACCGAGTTGAAATCTGGATTTGATTTTTGAAGTGCCTGAAGATTGATCGTGTCAAAAACGGCAACCGTAGGAACTCCGTTTCCTAAAGTGCGAGCACCGGAGTTATTTATAAAAATGGTTGCATTTGAGCCGTAAACCAGCTTTTCGACCTCTTCAATTTCACTGCTGCTAAAAACCTGGTTAGGATTTTCTGGGGTTTCAAGGAGTTCTTTCAGGTTCGTTACCTGATAATTTTGAGCATGCACCTGGTTTGCTGTAAAAACAAACAGGACTATCATTCCCAGAATGAAGTAATTGATGTTATTTTTCATGATATTTGCCATTGTACATGTTGTTGCCGTCAACCAAGAATGTGAAGTAGAAGTTAATTTTTGAAGATCCTGTAGAGAGAAATATCTAGAGATACAGGAAAAAACTGAAAATTATCTGGTGGTTCGGTTTCGGTTTTTAAGGTTCATAAATAGATTTAAAGGGCGTTAAAAATCATTATTTCTGAAGTAAAGCTATCTTCAATTTTTTGTTAATAAAAAGAATTGATCATCTTTTAGATGTAATGTGCGGTTTTACGGACAAAATACATATTAACAGGTTGTTATGACTTCCATATGAAGCTAGGGGTTTTCCCTAGATGCAGTTTTGTCGTCCCTGTTGGAACTGCTTTTTCGTCTTGATTTTGAGCATTAGAGTAACCAAAAATAGCCTGCAGCCATACCTTCCAAAAAGTAGTTTTTAAACACCCTTTTTGGATCATTATCTATTGAAGAATTATAATATTACCAGTATCTTTATTGCAGTCTTCAGCATAAATCTTTTAAATTGCAGTAATGAAAAATAACCTTCACGATTATAGAAGATCTTACGAAAAACATAAGCTATTAGAAGAAGAAATTCTGTTAGATCCTTTTCAACTTTTCAAAGTTTGGCTGGATGAAATTGAAGCGGCCAGGGAAGTGGAAGAAGTTAATACCATGACTGTTTCTACAGTAGGGCTGGACGGATTTCCAAAATCAAGAATTGTACTTTTAAAGGAATATGATAATGAGGGTTTTACCTTCTACACCAATTACTTATCCGAAAAAGGAAAATCAATCGCCAATAACCCAAAGGTTTGTTTATCATTTTTTTGGCCGCAGTCTGAACGGCAGGTGATCATCACGGGAAAAGCTGAAAAAACATCCGAAGAAGAATCTGATAGATACTTCAAATCCCGTCCAAGGGGTAGCAAGCTGGGAGCCTGGGCTTCAGAACAAAGTAGTGTAATTTCATCACGAGATTATCTCGAAACCAGGCTGGAAGCCCTGGAAAAGGAATACGAAGGAAGAGAAGTTCCCAGGCCGCCGCATTGGGGCGGTTATAAGGTGCTGCCTTCCAGATTTGAATTCTGGCAGGGAAGAGCAAACCGGCTTCATGACAGGATCTATTTTACTAAAGAGAAGGATTCGAACTGGAAAATTGATCGTTTAGCTCCATAAATATGAAAAAACTCATCCTCGTAAGACATGGAAAATCTTCCTGGAAGCAAGACCTTCCAGATGATGAACGGCCTTTAAAGAAAAGAGCCTACAAGGATGCAGATCTTGTTATCAAAGGCTTCAAAAGTGTTGTGAAAAAACCACTTTTGATGTGGACGAGTTATGCTGAAAGAGCTAAAACAACTGCAGGTATCTTCAAAGATAAACTGGAAATTGACGATACGCATTTTCAAATAATAGAAGATCTTTACACATTTAACCAAAATGAGTTACTTGAAGTAATTCAAAATTGTGATGATGCGGTGGCGCAATTAATGGTTTTTGGGCACAATCCTGCAATGACAGGTTTGGTAAATTCTTTAGGAGATAAAACTTTTGGCAATGTTCCCACTACAGGGCTTGTAGTGATTGAGTTTGAATCTAATTCATGGAAAGATCTCAAAAATGGCAAAACGCTCTTATATTTGTTTCCGAAGAATTTAAGGTAATCTATGCAGAACAACGAATACGTAAACAGGGAATTAAGCTGGCTCCAATTTAATGCGCGGGTTTTGCAGGAAGCTGCAGATAAAACAGTGCCGTTAATTGAAAGGCTGCGATTTCTAGGGATATTTTCCAATAACCTGGACGAATTCTTTAAAGTGCGGTACGCCACCATTAAGAGAATTGACCTTGCCGGTAAAGGCGGTAAAAGTGTACTGGGAGGATTTAAAGCCAGTACTTTACTTGAGGAGATCACGCAGGTAGTAATTGACCAGCAAAGCACCAGTTTAAAAATCCTGGATTCTATTCATAACCAGCTTAAGAACCACAATATCTTCATTATTAATGAAAAGCAGGTTTCCAATTCGCAAAAAAAATTTCTGAGGAATTTCTTTCTGCAAAAGGTGAGTCCGGCGCTGGTGACCATAATTTTGAATGACCTGGCCGAACTGCCAAGATTAAAAGACAGTGCTGCTTACCTGGCCGTAAAGATGGTCATGAAAGAACCTGCAAAGAACGGAAATGGTAATGGTAGCAACGGGAAAGAGAAAAAATATGTACTTATTGAAATTCCGAGGAGTATTGAGCGATTTGTGGTGCTTCCGAAGGAAGGGAAAAAGCAGTACATTATTCTTCTGGATGATCTTATAAGATATCATTTGCATTCCATTTTTAACATTTTTGAATATGAGAGCGTCACGGCGCATATGATCAAGATCACGCGTGACGCAGAACTGGATATTGACAGTGACCTTAGCAAAACTTTTATAGAAAAGATCACGGCCAGTGTTCAGGACAGGATTGAAGGGGAGCCGGTGCGGTTTGTCTATGATATGAACATTGAGCAGGATACGCTGGAATATTTGATGCGGAAGATGGGCATTGACGTGACCGATAGTATCATTCCCGGCGGGCGTTACCACAACCGCAGAGATTACATGAACTTTCCCAGCCTGGGGAGGGAAGAATTGCTGTACGATTCCATTGAACCGCTTTCCATCCCGGGATTGGTACTCCAAACGAGTTTGTTGAAGAGTATTGCTGAAAGGGATTTTTTACTGCATACTCCTTATCAAAATTTTTCCTATATCGTAAAGTTTCTGCGGGAATCTGCACTTGATCCCAAGGTAAGATCGATCAAGATCACGATCTACAGGCTTGCCAAGATCTCGCACATTGCCAGTTCACTTATTAATGCAGTCAAAAATGGTAAAAAAGTTACGGTTCAAATAGAATTACGCGCACGTTTTGACGAAGTTGCGAATATCAACTATGCAGAGCAGCTTCAAAAAGAAGGTGTAAACCTCATTTTTGGAGTAAAAGGTTTAAAAGTTCATTGCAAGGCTTGTGTTATTGAAAGACAGGAACAGGGCAAATTAAAAAAGTACGGATTTATAAGTACGGGGAATTTCAATGAATCGACCGCACGAATTTATTCAGATTATACGCTTTTCACTGCAGACCAGGGAATTCTTAAAGAGGTGAATAAGGTATTTGATTTCTTTGAAGTAAATTACAAAATCAACAGGTACAAACATCTCATCGTTTCGCCACATTATACCCGCACGGCGCTTACAAAACTTATTACCACGGAAATTGAAAATGCAGCAGCGGGAAAAGCTGCGGAAATAAGACTGAAGCTCAACAGCCTTTCAGATTACTACATGATCGACAAGCTTTATGAAGCAAGCAGGGCGGGAGTGAAAATAAGACTTATTGTGCGCGGAATTTGTTGTCTCATCCCGGGAATAAAAGGAATGAGTGAAAACATTGAGGTGATAAGCATCGTCGATAAATTCCTGGAACATCCGCGGCTCTACATCTTTGAAAATGGCGGAAACAAGAAGATTTATATTTCTTCGGCAGACTGGATGACAAGGAACCTGGACCTTAGGGTGGAAATCGCCTGCCCCATTTATGATGAAGCCATTCAGCAGGAATTGATAGATACCTTCGAAATATGCTGGAAAGACAACGTGAAGGCAAGGATTATTTCCGAAAAACAGGATAATGCCTACCTAAGGAACAACAAACCTGCGCTACGATCTCAGTTTGCCTTATATGATTATTATTTAAAGAAAATACAAAAGGAAAAAGCTTGATTACTCAGAAGAAATTTGCCGCAATAGATATAGGTTCCAATGCCGTGAGGTTGCTCATTTCCACAATTACCGAGCAGGAAGGGCGGGAGCCAATGTTTAAGAAAACTTCCCTTGTGAGGGTGCCTATCCGGTTGGGAACCGATGTTTTCCTGAATAAAAGTATTTCTGAAGAAAATGTGAATCGCATGGTAGATACCATGCAAGCCTTTAGACTGCTTATGAAATCACATCGTATAGAGAAATTCAAGGCGTGCGCGACTTCGGCAATGCGGGAATCTGAAAACGGAAGTGAAGTGGCAGAGTTGATAGAGGAAAAAACGGGAATAGAAGTAAATATTATTGATGGAAATGACGAGGCTGCTATTATCGCAGCTACAGATCTTCATACGCTTATTAAAAATGACAAGACTTATCTGTATGTTGATGTGGGTGGTGGAAGTACAGAATTTACATTATATTCGAATGGAGAGACCATTGCTTCACGCTCTTTTAAGCTGGGAACCGTTCGGTTGTTAAATGACATGGTGACCGAAGAGGGCTGGAATGAGGTTGAAAACTGGATAAAAAAAGTCACCAAAAAATATTCTAAAATTGATCTTATCGGTTCCGGGGGGAATATTAATAACATTTTCAAAAGCAGCGGAAAATCAAACGGAAAGCCCTTGAGCTTTTTCTATTTAAGTTCCTATTATCAACTGCTGAAATCCCTCACTTATGAAGAACGCATAACCGAACTCAATCTTAACCAGGACAGGGCAGATGTGATAGTTCCTGCGGCAAAAATTTACCTTTCGGCAATGAAATGGACCAGGGCGAGGCGTATATATGTTCCAAAAATAGGATTATCAGACGGGATTATAAGATCCCTTTACCAGGAAAGCAAAACTACAGCTTAGCCGTGAATTTGTTCAGAAGTGCCGAGGTCCTTCATGATCTCTGCTTCATATACCAGTAAATTCTGCCACTTTTGATCCACTTCTTTGCGATCGCCGTATTTACGGGCGAAATTCAGGAACATGGTATAGTGGTTTGCTTCGCTTATCATTAAATTTCGGTAGAACTCTGCCAGTTCCTTATCTTGTAATTTTTCAGACAACAACCGGAACCTTTCACAGCTACGGGCTTCAATAAGGGCAGCATATAAAAGGCGGTGTGTAAGGTTTGTCAATCTGCTGCCGCCTTTCGGGAAAAATTTTAGCAATTGAAGCACATATTCATCTTTTCTGTCCCTGCCTAAAGTCAGTCCTCTTTCGAGCAGTTTGTCGTGGACCATTTTAAAATGGCTCATTTCCTCCTTTACCAAAGCGGTCATAGCAGTTACGAGTTCAGAATATTCAGGATACGTGACGATAAGAGATACAGCCGTAGAAGCTGCTTTTTGCTCACACCATGCGTGGTCCACGAGAATTTCCTCAATGTTTTTCTCAACAATATTCACCCATCTTGGGTCTGTGGGAAGTTTTAAACCTAACATTATATATCTAAATCAAAAGTGGTGCGCAGTTTGTCAATAAGCGCATTTTTTTCTCTCAGTTTTTCGTATTTCTCCATAGGAGTAAAGGCGTATTTCTTGGCCACCTGTTCATTTACCTTGATGTTGAGGCTAATATGGGTGTTTTGCAGCCTGTCCTTAATATGTCCCAGGAGGTGGTATTGCGCTCTTTCCAGCTCCTGTTTCATGGTATCGTTGGGCAGCTCCAGTATGATCTTTTTTCCATCAAGCGTAGGGGTATCGGTTTCCATAATGGAAGCAAGGATCTTTTCCCCTTTTTCGTGCTGCATTTCCACGAACTCTTTCCATGCGTCCTGCATCTGGGCTTCGGTGAAATCCTCATCTTTCTCAACAGCCCTTTCTTTTTCAGCTTTTCGCTGCTGTGCCTCGAGTTCCTTTTTCTTCTGAATACTTTTTAAAGACAGCCCCGAAACCCTCTTTTTCGGAGTTTTTATTGCTACGGAAGGTGTTGGTTTTTGCTGCGTTTCTTCCTCCTGTACCAGATTTTCTTCAACTTCTTTTGCTGGTTCTTTTTCCGGAAGGCAGGAAGGTTTTCCTACTTCAGCGGAAGGAATTTGTGAAGCACCTGAAGGCGCAGCATCTCCTTTAGAATATTCATTGTTGGTAATAACCGACTTTTCTTCCCTGGAAAGTTTTAAAGCCGGCGGGGGAGGTGGTGCCTGTGTAAAATGAGACGGCGGGATTATGAAGCGCTCATCCTTTTTTTTTTCTCCGTCAAACGTGACAGAGGCTAATTGCATAAGACAAAGCTCTACCAACAGTCTTTGATTTCGGCTGTTTTTGTATTGTAGATCACATTCATTGGCCAGCTCAATTCCCTTCAGAAGAAAAGGAGTGGAAGCTTTTTGTGCCTGCTCGAAATATTTCACTTTAGTGTTCTCTCCAACTTCCAGTAAATTAACCGTTTTAGGATCTTTGCAAACCAGCAGGTCTCTAAAATGAGATGCAAGGCCGGCAATGAAATGATGCCCGTCAAAGCCGTGAGTGAGGATTTCGTTGTAAAGCACAAGTAACTGTGGGATCTCATTTTCCAGAATAAGATCTGTTGCGCTTAAATAGGTATCGTAGTCAAGAACATTCAGGTTTTCTGTAACCGCCTGCCGGGTGAGGTTTTTACCGCTAAAACTTACCACTCTGTCATAAATAGAAAGGGCGTCACGCATGGCACCGTCGGCTTTTTGAGCGATGATGTGCAATGCATCGTCTTCAGCATCAATTCCTTCCTGTTCTGCAATGTAAGCCAGGTATTCTTTAGCATCCTTTACCGTAATCCTTTTAAAATCGAAGATTTGGCAACGCGAAAGAATAGTGGGAATGATCTTATGCTTTTCTGTAGTTGCCAAAATGAAGATGGCATGCTTTGGCGGCTCCTCAAGTGTTTTTAGAAAAGCGTTGAAAGCCGACTGTGATAACATGTGTACCTCATCAATGATATAGACTTTGTATTTTCCAACCTGCGGCGGGATCCTTACCTGGTCAATAAGGTTTCGTATATCATCAACAGAGTTGTTGGAAGCGGCATCCAGTTCAAAAATATTAAAAGCGAAATCTTCCTGCGGATTCTCGGTAGCTTCCTGGTTGATCTTTTTGGCGAGAATACGGGCGCAGGTAGTTTTTCCCACTCCGCGGGGACCGGTGAAAAGCAGCGCCTGTGCCAAATGATCATGTTCAATGGCATTAAGTAACGTGTTGGTGATAGCCTTCTGGCCCACCACATCTTTAAAAGTTTGAGGGCGGTATTTTCTCGCCGATACTACAAAATGTTCCATTGAAATTCTTTATCAGGACAAATATAAAAATACAAATGCGAAGTAGGGAATCAAAGCTTTTATTTTATCCACAAATGCCGGTTAAAAGATACTTAAACTCATATTGCTGGTTTGATGATCTTAATGCAAAATACTGATGTTCCAAAAATGGCATATTCTGAAGCAATTTCAGGTAATAAGAAATTTCCAGGGGCTTCAAAAATGGTATTTCTGTAGTATATTTGCCGCAAAGCAGGCCGCCTTATCGCTGTCCAGTCATAATAAATATTGTGACGGGAGGGAGGAAAGTCCGGACACCGCAGGGCAGCATAGTGGGTAACGCCCACCGGCCGTGAGGCCAGGACGAGTGCAACAGAAAGGATGTACAGGTAATGCTGTAGTGAAATCAGGTAAACTCTATGCGGTGCAATGCCATGTATACCGGCATTTAAGGATTGCCCGTCCGTTGCCGGAGGGTAGGCAGCTAAAGCTTGCTGGTAACAACAAGTTTAGATAAATGATAAGGACCCGATAATCATTGGGGACAAAATCCGGCTTACAGGCCTGCTTTTTTTATTTTTTCAGGATTTCCAAAGCCCATTCCCGGGCATCGTCAAATTCCATAAACACTTCAAAAGGTACTTTGGAGAACTTTCTTTCAAAATTGGCCCCTTTTACAGCTGCAGGGGTATCGCACACTATAGCAATTCCACCCAGATTTTTTTCCTGGACAAGTTGGGGGTAGATCATGGGATCTACGTTATAATCGTTTATTCTTTCTGAAATATATACGTAATTTTTGCCATTGTAAAAATCCTGGGTAACGCTAATTAATTCACCTAGTTTTTCCTGGTCCAGAATCACCCCGTCTTTGATGCGGGCCACGACATAAACTTCGTAAAATCGCAGGACCACGAATGATAACTCGATCGTCTTAAGATAGGCCGCCATTTTTTTAAGATACAAAGAAAAAACTAAATACAGAATTGCCGTATTTTCGGGCTTCGGTGAAATGAGGGACAGTAGACATATCCATTTTTTTTGAATGCTCTATGATAAGCACCCCGTCTTCATTCAGCAGCTCTTTTTCAAAGGTGGTGCTTACCATATTTTCTAAGGATTCCAGGTTGAAATCGTATGGAGGGTCGGCGAAAATGATATCAAAAGTAGAGGGCGTACCAGAAAGATATTTCTGAACATCACTCTTTACAGTGGAAATAGGCATCTCCAGTTCTGCAGAAGTTTTATTGATGAATTTTACGCATTCGTAATGGCCATCTACCGCAACTATAGCTGCAGCTCCCCTGGAAGCGAACTCATAGGCAATATTGCCGGTACCGCTAAAAAGATCCAGCACGGTCAATGCTGAAAAGTGATAATGGTTGTTCAGAATATTAAAAAGGGCTTCTTTGGCAAAGTCGGTGGTGGGGCGTACCGGCAACTTCTTTGGCGCAAAAATCTTTTTTCCTTTATGTATTCCGGAAACAATTCTCATTGAAGTGATTTAAATAATGTAAAAAATTTATAGCCTTTTGGCAGTGTTCCTTCGGCCTCAAAAATAAAACCAAAAGCAGTAGGCAGGAAAGAAATATTCCTCACATAGGTATAGGCTATCTTGTATTCTTCAGATTCTTCTGAAATATCTCCCAGCAGGATAAGTTCAAACCTGGAAGGATCTAACTCCAGCTGTTCTGCTGTGAAAAGCAGGTAATAGATAAAATCTTCTTTGGTTTCACAGGAAAAAGAATTGGTAAGAAGTAATTTCCCATTGTTAATTACCACAAGATCGTAACCCGAGGCATAATTGTTCAGGAAAATTTTTGCTTCCCCACTTTGATAGATGTTCTTTCTCAGGAATTCTTCCACAAGAATGGAAGTACTGTGGCGGTACTCAAACTCCCCGTATTTATCGAAAAAGTAGTTGTTGATGTTGGTGTAAGGAATGTAGAGGTTTACAAGGTTCAACTCGCGCAGGTAGTCTTGTGCTACAAAATCTGTTTCCAGGATCTTGGTGTTGAACTTTAAATAATCTGAAGCGTTCTCTTCATTAAACATTTCTTCGGGCACAATTGTGTAAAGATCATTTGAAAAAAGCACTTCCACTTCCCCCGGAATCTTTTGAAGGAATGCCTCTTTTGAATAAACTTTCTCAATTTGTGCCAAAACTTCAATTGGGTTCAGTTTTTTTCCGAAGTCCAGTTGTTTTAGAAAAACCACTGCATTTCGTTCCCTGTCCAGGGCACAAAAAGAAAGTCCATTCAGGCTAACCTGAATGGACATCTTTATTTTACTTATTTCTTCGCTGTTATTCGTTATCCCCATATACGCGTGGCCAGTTTCCGCTCGTATTCACTTCATTCATAGAACCTACGCTAATATAAGCTCCATTCACGTTGTCCACAGATACTACTTCTTTTTCCTGCATTACAAGTTCTCTGTCCAGGTCGTGAAGTACAATATCTTTAGCAACTCTGGCTTCAAAAACAGGAATTTGGCTCTCGTTTTTAGTGATGGTGCCTGCATCCATTTCAAATTGCGCATCTACACCTTCAATTGGAACATTCATCATTGTTCTAAAACGGTCGCTGTTTCCAAAAAGAGAATCTTTTACAGAAGCAAATCCTAAAGTATCGATCACCACATCTTCTATTTCCCTGTCAACTCCATAAGTTCTCCTGTATTCTTCGTCAAGGTAAGTAGTGTCACGACGCTGTGTAAGGGTGTATTGGGCAGTATCAAGAAAGCTGATTAAATCATCAAAGTCCTCCTCGAACCTTCCGGTTACCTGGCGATGTGCCAGTTGAGCAGCTCTAATGTCTTTAAGATTTTCAATTACTTTAGCATAACGCTGTTGTTTAACTTTGTTGAATTGGATAGGCTCGTAAACCGAATTGAATACAAGATATCCCAGGACTACGATAATAATCCAAAGAAGTAATTGAATTACAAGTTTCATGCTTTGTGAAATTTTAGTTAATAAGTGTTCCTCGCAAATCTACAACTTTTTTTTATTCGCAAAAGTTTCTCCGCTAAAAATCATTAGTATCTTTGAGATTTCACACGAGCTTATGGAGATATTGACTGCCGGATCTTTTTACAATCTACTTATTAAAGACCTTGGTTTTGAAGCTAAGATGAAGCAGGACATTGCTTTACAGCAGCTTTCGTCCTTTGTAATCGAGGAAAAAAAAGATGCTGTTTTTCTTCTGAAAGGCTTCGCGGGAACCGGGAAAACAACTATTATAAGCTCGCTGGTCAAGAATTTATGGAAAGTCAAAAAGAGCGGAGTGCTTCTTGCTCCCACCGGAAGGGCCGCTAAGGTGATCTCAAACTACTCCGGCCGGGAAGCCCAAACGATACACCGTAAGATATATTTTCCGAAGAAGAAGTCGGGGGCAGGTGTGCAATTTGTGCTGCAGCCAAACAAGCATAGAAATACCCTTTTTATAGTAGATGAGGCCTCCATGATCCCAGATGTGAACAACGATGCCAAGATGTTTGAAAATGGTTCTTTGCTCGACGATTTGATTCAGTACGTATATTCGGGACATAAATGCCAGTTGATTTTAATGGGTGATACCGCCCAACTACCGCCGGTGAAACTTGAAGTAAGCCCCGCCCTGGAAGAACAAAAACTTCAGAATAACTATAACAAGGAAGTTGCTCATATTGAACTTGATGAGGTAGTGCGGCAAAGTGAGGAAAGTGATATTCTTTTAAATGCCACGCTAATTCGGGAAGCTCTGCGGGAGGAATTTTATGAATCATTTAAATTTCAGCTTACGACACAGGGAGATGTAGTTCGGCTTATCGACGGACATGAAATCATGGAAGCTATTGAAGATTCCTACAGAAATTTGGGGCACGAGGAAACCACCATTATTGTACGGTCAAACAAAAGGGCAAATTTATACAACCAACAAATTCGCAACAGGATCTTGTTCCAGGAAGAAGAAATTTCTGCGGGAGATTATCTTATGGTTGTCAAGAACAACTATTTTTGGATCAAACCCAATAGCGAAGCGGGTTTTATTGCCAATGGTGATATTATTAAAGTGCTTGAAATCTTTGCGATCAAAGAATTGTACGGGTTTAGGTTTGCCGAAGTAAAGGTGCAAATGGTAGATTATCCAAACATGAAACCTTTTGAAACGGTGCTGCTGCTGGATACGCTGGAAAGTAATAATCCATCTCTTACCTATGAAGAATCTAACACGCTTTACCAGGAAGTAATGAAAGACTATGTAGAGGAAACAACGAAGTACAAGAAATTCCTGAAGGTGAAGAACAATAAATATTTCAATGCCCTGCAAATCAAATTTTCATATGCCATGACCTGTCATAAGTCACAGGGAGGACAGTGGCACACTGTTTTTGTGGAGCAACCTTATTTGCCCAATGGCATTGACAAAGATTACCTGCGCTGGCTCTATACTGCTGTTACACGGGCGAAGGAAAAACTCTATCTTATTGGTTTCAAAAATGACTATTTTGAGCTGGATTAAATGTTAATTCCTGAAAAGATGCCACCCAAAAATGGCATTTCAAAAGCTCTTTTTAAATAAAATACTTTATTGTTTTGAACAAAAAACCACTTAAAATAATAGCCATGATTCCGGCGAGGTATGCGGCAGCTAGATTTCCGGGGAAATTAATGCAGGATCTACATGGTAAAACCGTGATTAGAAGAACCTATGAAGCTGCCGTCAACACTGCTCTTTTTGAGGAAGTGTATGTAGTGACCGATAGCGAGATTATTTTTTCTGAAATAAGTTCTTTCGGCGGAAATGTCATCATGTCTAAAAAGGAGCACGAGTGCGGGAGTGACCGCATTGCAGAAGCCGTTGAGGAAATGGACGTGGATATCGTGGTAAACGTGCAGGGAGATGAACCCATGATAGATACCGGGAGTTTACGGAAGGTTTTAGAGGTTTTCCGCGGAAAAGATGCCGAAAAAATCGATCTGGCTTCCTTAAAAACTCCTTTAAAGCAGCAGAAAGATATAGACAATCCCAACAATGTGAAGGTCATTACCAACAAAGATAATTTTGCGCTCTATTTTTCCCGTTCGCCAATTCCATATCCGCGGGAAAAAGCTTCCGGAGTAACCTATTTCAAACATATTGGGATTTACGCGTTCCGAAAACAGGCGCTAATGGACTTTTACAGGTTGCCTATGCTTGAGCTGGAAGCTACAGAAAAGATTGAATGCATCCGGTATTTAGAATACGGTCATAACATCAAAATGGTTGAAACAACAGTAAAAGGTGTTGGAATCGACACGCCGGAGGATTTGGAGGAAGCCAGGAAAATGTTCTAAAAAAAGCCATTTTTGGATATCTTTTGGAAAAAATGTGGGGGTTTTCATCCATTTCCTGTTTGGTAGAAAAAACGGGTTAAACGAATGTAGGAATTCTATATCTTTGGAAAAACCAACAACGTTTAATCATGAAAAACATTTTTTTACTTCTTTGTGCAGGGTTCATTTCCCTCACGAGCGTGGGCCAGGTACAGGTTCCACAACCCAGCCCCACTGGAAAAATTGAACAAAAGGTAGGTCTTACAGATGTGGCTGTAAAATATTCCCGCCCCGGAATGAAAGGCCGTGCCATTTTTGGTGATCTTGTGCCTTACAACGAAATTTGGAGAACCGGTGCCAATGAGAACACTACGGTTTCTTTTAGTGAAAATGTCACTATAGGAGGCCAGGAACTGGAACAGGGAACCTATGCGATTTACACCATTCCAAAGCAAAATGAGTGGGAAGTGATCTTTTATGAAGACACCAATAACTGGGGCCTTCCGCAGGAATGGAGTGAAGACAAAGTAGCTTTGCGCACTACGGCAAGTCTTCAGGAATTACCTTTTCCCATGGAAACTTTCACCATCATGATCGATGAACTGAAGAATGATTCAGCAAATCTCAATTTCATATGGGACAATAAAGTCGCCATCCTTCCTTTTGAAGTTCCTACAGATGCTGCAACTATGGCAAGCATTGAGAAAGTAATGAACGGGCCGGGTGCAAATGATTATTTTGCAGCAGCGAGCTACTACCATTCCACCAACAAGGACCTTGAAAAGGCGCATGAATGGATCACAAAAGCTGTTGAAATGGGCGGAAAAGATGCTTTTTGGGTGCTGCGAAGAAAGGCTTTAATTGAAGCAGATATGGGTAAAAAGAAAGAAGCAATTGCCACAGCAAAAGAATCTTTGGCCGCTGCTGAAAAGGCCGGGAACAAGGATTACGTAAAACTGAACACCGAGTCTTTAAAAGAGTGGGGTGCTATGTAGATTTATAGCATTTCCCTTTAAGATAGGCTGCCTGAAAAGTCCTTAGGACGTCCTTTTGAAATATTTAGAATTCTGGTCTTTATGTTATTCAATTTTCGGCAGAACCAGATAATCCCTAAATCTTGGGGCAGATGGACGAAAAAAGATTTTTCAGGCAGCTTTTTTTATGTTCAGGAATTAGTGTCTTCTAAAATGCTATTTATTTTCTTGATAAGATCATCCATTTCAAAAGGTTTGGCAATAAAATCATTTGCTCCTGCCTCTTTGCATTTTGGTCCGGAATTGTGCAATGCAGACATCATTAATACCGGTGTGTTCGCGGTTGCTTCATTTTCCCTGATTTTTGCGCATACATCTGTCCCGTTTACCCCGGAAATAAGCATGTCAAGCATTACAAGATCAACATCTTTCTCCTGGATAAGGCTTTCTGCTTTTTCAGGTTCTTCAGTAACGTAAACTTCGTAATCATAGAATTCAAGTAGAGTTTTGAGCATTTCCCCAATACCCGAATCGTCATCTACTACCAGTATTTTCTTGTTCTCAGCCATCTTTTTGTTTTAATATTTACGATTCTTTGGCGACAGATAATGTGAAACAAAAATCTGAGCCTTTTCCCTTTTTACTTTTTACGCTTATAGCCCCTTCATGACGTTCTACAATTTCATTGGCAAGGTATAACCCTATACCAAAGCCTGAATAGGTTTCTTCACTTTTTCCCCCAATGCGGTAAAAGCGTTTAAAAATGTTCTTGTGGTTTTTCTTATCTATACCAATTCCCTGGTCTCTTACATTTACTGAAACCTGGTCATTTTTTGCCTTACTTATCTTTATTCCAATGTCGCGGCTTTCGGGAGAATACTTTATTGCATTGGTAATAAAATTGATCAACACCTGCCCAATCCTGTCCCTGTCTGCAAATACATCACATTTATACTCATGTTCAATGCTTATGCGGTGCTGTGTGTTGGTGTAGTTAATATCCTGAACGGTTTCCGTCACAAGGTCATTAATGCTGAACTTTTCTTTTTGAAGCTCCAGCTTGTTCTCCTCAAGTCGCGAGAGATCCAGCATTTCCGAAATGAGGCGTGTTAACCGAGTTATTTGATGGTCAATCCTGTCAAGTGAAGGTTTGAGAGGTAGTTGGGAGGTAGATACATCTTTGCCGCTATCCAGCAGCGTAAGTAATAATTGCACATATCCTTTTATTGAAGTCACCGGAGTTTTTAGTTCGTGGCTTACCATTTTCAGGAATTCTTCTTTCCTTTTTTCCTCTTCTTTTAATTTGTGGATCTCGGTATTGGTCGCAATCCACATTTTAATTCTGCCATTTTCGTTTTTAACAGCTTCGGCACGGCTTAGGTGCCACCTGTATTTGCCAAAACTGTTTTTGAAGCGGACTTCTATTTCAAAATTATTCCCTGTTTTAAGCGATTCATTCCAGCTTTTCTGTGCCCGCTCCAGGTCATCGGGATGGAACAGAGACCAAAAATTTGTGTAGAGTTCTTCACTGGTATAACCCGTATAATTAAACCAGTGTTCATTAAAATAAATAAATTTCCCTTCAGGATCTGTATTTGTTACTTTCTCTGGCATCAGGTCTGCCATTTGCCGAAAATGCGATTCACTTTCTTTCAAAAGATTTTTTGATTTCACCATTTCAGTGACATCAATGGCCATGTTCAGGATACCATAGATATTTCCATTTTCATCGCGCAGGGGTTTATAGGTAAAGTTGAAATAACCGGTTTGCAGTTTATTGCCAATCATTAAATCTACTTTATCTTCTTTTCCCCAGTAGGTATTACCCGTAGTGTATACCTCCTGGAGCAGGCCTATGAATGGCTGTCCTTCCAGTTCGGGTAAAGCATCTTCAAGATTCATTCCTATGACAGAGGGATCTTTTCCCCAGAGTTCTATCATGGCATCATTTGCCAGCTCTATTTTTAAATCTCTTCCTGTATAAACAGCAGTGGCAACCGTTGCTTCTTCAACGATGCTTCGTATTCTATGCTCTTTTTCCCGAATAAGTTGCTCCTGGATTTTTTCTTCATGCACATCTACTACAGTGCCAACAATACCTTCAAAGCTACCATCTCCAGAGAATTTTGGCTGGCCTCTATCCATGACCCACCTGTAGTCTCCTTCACTTGTGCGAAGTCTATAGTTTACACTAAAGGGAATTCTGTTGTTATTAGCTTTTTTGAATTGTTGCTCTGCATTTGCCCTGTCTTCCGGATGAACCGCCTTGAGCCAACCAAAACCTTCGGCTTCTTCGGTACTTTGTCCGGTATATTCATACCAGTTTTCATTTAAATAGGTGCTGTAGCCGTCTTTATCTGTGATCCAAATGATGGCAGGGACAGTATCTATTAAATCCCTTAGCAGGATTTCATTATCTTCTACTTTTTTTCTTATTCCTACTTTTTCGGTGACATCAATTACATGGACGAAAATTCCTTCAACCGCACCCTTTTTGTCAATTATAGGTTGATATACGAAATCCAGGTACGAATTTTTTGTTTCTTGCGCCACATCTAATTGTATGGGTACTTCACTTCCTATAAAAGGTTTTCCTGTGGCATAAACTTCATCAAGTATTTCAAAAAATCCCTGGTTTTCTACTTCAGGAAGAACCTCGCGAACAGCTTTGCCAATTATATCCTTTCTTCCAATAAGCTGATAATAAGGTTCATTGGCAATTTCAAAAACATGATTTGGACCTTTTAAAATACAGATCATTGCCGGTGCGTTGGCAAGAATTGTTTGGAATCTCTCGAAAGGATGTCCTTCGGTTGTCTTTTTGGGATTGGGTACTGTTACATCTTTTAAGGAAATAAGGATGAGCCTTTCTTCCGAAGCTACCTTTATTGGATTTGCATTGATTAAAAGAGAGCGAGGGCCGAAGTTTTTAGATTCATAAGACAATTCATAATCCTGAAAGCTCTTGTTTTCCTGTCTTACGGAATCAAGCATTTCACGCAGTTGCGGAATATCCCATTCCGAAGCATTCAAGTCAAAGATCAACTTTTCTTTAATAGAAGCTTTATCCAGATTAAAACCGGTGCAAAAGTTATTACTGGCAGAAATTATCTTCAGGTTTTTGTCTAGAACAAGCATGGGTTCGCGCACCGTACTGGTAATCGCCGCGGCATAAGTCTTCGCCTCTAATGATGTACTGTTAAAATCCCTCGAATCCTCGGAGGTAGTAGTCATAAAATTATAATATTGTTTGGTGCCACTCCTAAAGGCAACTAATATATTCTTTCTTTTTCAGGTTTCATTCTTAAGGAAACGCTAAAACTATGACAGGAGATGAATTGTTCCAAATAACTGGAATTCTTGCAAATAAATATAAAAATTTAGAGCTTTAGTATTCGAGCTTAATCTTTTTTCTAATTTCATCCAGCAGTCCAATAAGTTCCAGGCTTTTGGCAAAAGTCATCTGGTCGCTTTCAATGCTCCCCTGGTACAGCATTTCCTGAACGTGTGCTGCTTCAAAGTTGTAACCATTCGAGGTGACTCCGAATTCTTTAACCATTTCCTGATTATCTGTAGCGATCACTACCGAAGAAGGTTCGTGAAACCTGGAATGTATGGTCAAAACGGCTTTTTCGAAGGTAATCACCGCTGTGGTAGGAGTTTTTTTAATTATGCTGCTGCCAATTTCTGCGGTAACAGCATCTGTATAGTGAAAGATTATGTCACAGTCTTCATCAATGCCTGTGGCTCCAAAAGTGGCATTTGCAGTGATCTTTTGGGGGCTTCCCAAACTGCTAAGTGCCATAAAAATAGGGTAGATTCCAATGTCTAGTAAGCTTCCGCCTCCAAGATTGATATCAAAAAGTCGGCTTTTTGGATCATATGGTGCGCTAAATCCAAAATCTGCTTTCAGGTTCTTTATCTTCCCGTAATTTTTAGAATTGATTACATCCATCACAAATTTAAAATGTGGTAAGAACTGGGTCCACATAGCCTCCATTAGAAATACCTTTTCCTTTTTTGCAGTGGCGATCATTTGCTCCACCTGCTGCCTGTTCATCGCGAAAGGTTTCTCACAGAGCACTGCTTTTTTATGCTGAAGGCATAGTAGGCTATGTTCAAAATGAAAAACGTGAGGAGTTGCAACATACACTACATCCAGCTGCTCATCTTTGAGCATCTCCTCATAAGATCCGAAGAATTTTTTGGCGCTCCATTCTTGTGCAAAGTTTTGCGCCCTTTCCAAAGATCTACTGCCTATAGAATAAAGTTGGGCGTTCTTTACTTCCTGAAGGCCTCTGGCAAATTTTCCTGCAATTTTCCCCGGACCTAAAATTCCCCATTTAATCGTATTATTCTGCATTTGCTAAATTATTTTCCTGTGGAGTGAAAGCCTGAATAAGAAAAGCAATTCCCATAACCAAACCACAACCTGCGAGGTTGAGCCACAGGTATGGCATTATATCTATCCACCAGATAATGATAATGATAATTTGGGTAATAATAGCCGCTATAAAAACAGCGTTGCTTCGCACCGCTTTAATAAAGAATGCCAGCAGGAAGATTCCAAGAACATTTCCATAAAAGATGGAACCGATAATGTTAACGAGCTGTATGAGATTGTCAAATAGATTGGCGATGCTGGCAAAAGCAATGGCAATCACACCCCAACCTAAAGTAAATAATTTTGTAGCTTTTACGTAATGATCTTCAGATTTTCCATGAACATTTCTTTTGTAAAGGTCGATCATGGTCGTGGTCGAAAGCGCATTTAATTCTGAAGCTGTTGAAGACATGGCCGCAGAAAGGATCACCGCCAGTAAAAGCCCTATTAGTCCCCGCGGAAGGTTGTTCAGTATAAAATGAATAAAAACGTAATCTTTGTCGTTTGTTTCCACTTTACCACTGGCCGCTTCAATTAATGTGCGGGCTTG